>Ga0315273_10000370_pt1 | contig 46198 bp, 34 predicted proteins | sample YL17G02_0_MG_FD_205753 | JGI IMG/M metagenome (GOLD analysis project Ga0315273, IMG submission 205753) | Sediment microbial communities from Yellowstone Lake, YNP, Wyoming, USA - YL17G02_0 | ecosystem: Environmental > Aquatic > Freshwater > Lake > Sediment | place: USA: Wyoming | collected...
GCACGGCTTGGAGAGATCGCCGCGCGCGCAGGTGGAGTCGTTCCCGGAGGTGGAAACAGCCAGGGCCGCGCCCGACGACGGCGGAGGCGGAGGAGGCGGAGGAGGCGCCGAACAGGCAGCGGTCGACGCGTTCAGCTGCGCCTGCTGGGAAGAGTTCCCCGCCACATCGCGCGCGATGACAGCGAATGGGTACGAGGCGCCGCACGCGAGGCCGGTCTGGCTGGACGAGGCCGAGGTGACCGTCGCCATCTTGGTGCCGTTTCGGTACACGTCGTAACCGCTGACCCCGACGTTGTCGGACGAGGCGCTCCAGGTGAGGGTGACGCCGGTCTGCGACACGCTCGACGCCGCCAGATTGGTCGGGGCGGTCGGTGGCGTCGTGTCCGCGCAGGCGGTCGTCGAGACCCCCACGACCGTCTGTGCCGAGCGGTTGCCGGCGGCGTCGTAGGCTTGGACCGCGAGCGTGTAGTTCGTGTTGCAGGTGAGACCGGAGAAGATTCCGTTGGTGGCTGCTGTCGTTGCGGTCTGGGCGCCTCCGCGGTAGAGGCCGTAGCCGGTGACCCCGACGTTGTCGGAGGAGGCCGACCAGGAGAGAGCGATGCTCGTCGCCGTGCGCGAGCTCGCAACGACGTTCGCGGGCGCCGTCGGCGGCTGCGTATCCACACAGGCTGCCGTGGAGCCGATCACCGAAGCGCGCGAGGAGCGGTTGCCGGCGGCGTCGTAGCCGTCGACTGCGAACGTGTACGCCGTTCCGCAGGTGAGGCTGGAGACGGTTGCGCCGGGCTGGGCACTCGTCGGCCCGGCCACGCTGTTCACGTACGTCCCGTAGCCGGAGACCCCAACGTTGTCGGAAGAGGCGGTCCAGGTGAGCGAGACGCTCGTTCCGGTGGCGCTCGAGATGCCGAGGTTCGCAGGCTGCGTGGGCGGGCTCGTGTCCCCCGAAGGTGGAGGCGGAGGCGGAGGCGGAGGCGGCGGGGCCGAGCAGGCGAGCGTCGAGACCGGCCCCCAGGTGGCCTCGGCGATCAGCGACTTGTTGCCGGCGGCGTCGACCGCCTCGAGCCCGAGCGTGTACGCCGTACCGCACGTGAGGCCCTGGTAGATGTAGGAGAGCTGGGTGGCGGAGGTCTGGGCGATCTTGGTGAAGTCACTGCTGCCGGAATGGCCCAGCCAGACGTTGTAGTGGTCGATGCCGACGTTGTCGACGCCCGCTTGCCAGTCGAGCTCGAGGCTCGTCTGCGTCTGCGGGCCGAGTGCGAGAATCGGCTTGGAGGGTGGGCTCGTGTCCGCTGGCGGCGGTGGCGGTGGCGGCGCCGAGCAGGAGGCGCTCGCGGCGCTCAGGGTGGCGCGCGAGGAGCGGTTGCCGGCGGCGTCGTAGGCGTCGACGGCGAAGGTGTAGGTCGTGTTGCAGGCGAGGTTCGAGGCGGTCGCGGCAAGCTGAGTGACGCTCGACACCGGCGAGCCGTTGACGTACACGCCATATCCGGAGACTCCGACGTTGTCGGTCGAGGCTGCCCAGGTGAGCGAGACACTCGTCGGGCTGGTCGCGCTGACCGCGAGCCCAGTCGGCGGCGAGGGCGGAGTCGTGTCCGCCGGAGGTGGCGGCGGAGGTGGCGGCGTCGAGCAGGCGTCGGTGGCAGCGCTCGTGCTCGACTGCGGCGACTGGTTGCCTGCGGCGTCGAAGGCGTCGACGGCGATCGTGTAGGTGGCACCACAGGTGAGGCTGGAGAGGGTGGCGCTCGTCTGGGTGCCGGTGGCAACGAGCGTCCCGCCGCGTCGGACGTGGTAGCCGGCGACGCCGACGTCGTCGCTCGAGGGCGACCAGGCAACCGAGACGCCCGTCTGCGTCTTGCTCATGACGGCGAGGTTGGCCGGAGCCGACGGGGGGTTCCCGTCACTGCAGGCCGCCGTCTGGACGTACGCGGTTCCGAGCAGCGAACGGTTGCCGGCAGCGTCGGCTGCATCGACGCTATAGGCGGACGTCGAGCCGCAGGCAAGCCCGCTCAGGGTCACCGTCGGATCGGCCGGCGAGGCGATTCGAGCCAAGTTGCGGTACACGCCATAGCCGACGACGCCGACGTCGTCACTCGAGGGGCTCCAGGCGAGCACGACCTCTTTCTGGGTCGTGGCCGGCTGTGAAAATCCAGAGGGGACTGTCGGCGGCTGGGTGTCGGGGCACGCGGCCGTCGAGACGGTCGCCGGCACCTTCGAAGAACGGTTCCCCGCTCGGTCGAACGCGGTGACGGAGATGGTCGTGGCCTGGCCGCAACCGAGCCCGCTGACCGTATAGCTAGGGCTCAACGTGATCGCTCGGCCCTGGCCCCAGCGCACGTAGTAGCCCGCGACGCCAACGTTGTCCCGTGAGGGATCCCATCCCATAACAACGGCGGAGGGTAGGGCTACCAGGACATGCAGGTTCACGGGGTCGGACGGTGCCTCCGTGTCCCGAGGGCCCCCCGGCCTAGCGCCGCCCGCCGAGCCAGCGAGGGTCACGGCCCCGAGGAGGGCGACGGATATTGCGGCGAGTATCGTGCGCTTGGCGGCGTATGACACAGCCCATTTAGTGTCGGTGACCAAGCCGGCGACACTACCCCCGTATGGGGGAGCCCCCCCATCGGTCCGGGTGATTCTTACGCTTTCCTTACGGCGACGAAGACCGAGACGTACCCGCCGGCACGACGAGCTTCGCCTGGACGATCGCCTGAGACGCACGCTGACCCGAGACCACCGGCCAGACGTACCAGCGGTATTCGCCGGAGACGAGCGAACGCTGCTGCCCACTGTGTTTCCAGCGCGCCGGAATCGTCACCTGCGGCTCGGACGTGTCCGTCGAGAACACCTTCGAAGACCCCCGGAACAGCTCGATGTGGTAGCCGGACGCACCTGCCGCGGGCGCCCACGCGAAGCGCCGGGGCTGAGGAGCTTGCCGCTCGCCCGGCCGACGATTGCTGCTCGGCGGGGGCTGCGTCCCTCCTTGCTGAGCACGTTGTCCGCTTCTCGACTTACCGGCAGGTGGCTTGCTGGTCGTGGCCGTTTCGGCCGACACCGGATCTCTTCCAACCTGAATGTGCACATCGGGGAGCAGGAGGCCGATGACCGTCGCGGCAGCCACCCCGGCGACGACGGCCCAGGATCGTGAGCGAAACCGGCTGGACGACGAAACTGGCTCATCGGCCGCATCCAGTGCCGCGGTCGCTAGGGCAACGACCGGCTCCCAGGTAGGGGGAGCCGATGGCTGAGCGGAAGCCAAAGTGGTCAGCGCAAGCGAGTCGGTAGCAACCGGGAGCCATTGCCGGGCCGACGCCGCCAACACCGGGTCGACAAGGACGAGCTCTGGGCTTACGGCATCGCTGTCCCGGCGCTCGAGCGAGCGGTGTTCAGAGGCGGCCACCAGAGTGTTCATCGACAGTCACTCGCGTTCTATCAATCGCCCCGAATGCCTGCGCCTCAGGGATCGGAGTCGCGAAGAAGCGCAACGCTCGGTGGCTCTCCGAAGGGTGGCGGCCGAAGCCCCAGAAGCGTCGCGAGGGCTGCGCGCGAACTCTCTCTCCGCTTCTGCTCGACTCGCCAGAGAACGGAGCGTAGCCCGTAGCCGAGGGCTAGGGCGCCGGTCGCAACCGTCCGGTGCACGGGCGAAAAGTGCTTCTCGATGTACTGGCGCTTCGAAAAGGCAGCCTGCGCCTCCAGCTTCGCGCTCCACCCGGCCTTGTTCGCGTGGTGGAGGATCGTGAGTGTGGGCACGTGGCGAACTTCCCAGCCTGCCTGCTTGACGCGAAGGCACAGATCAGTTTCCTCGCTGAAGAGGAAGAACCGCTCGTCCATGTAGCCCACGCTTCGGATCACATCGGCCCGAACGAGCATGCACGAGCCGCTCGTCCAGTCGCATGCCACGTCGCGCTCGTAGACGCTCATGTCGAGCTCCCGCTCGCCGAGCCACGACGAACGCATCGGAAGGCGCTCCGATCCGAGCGCTTCGAAGAGTGCACGGACCGCATTCGGGAAGCGCCGGATGGTGGGGAACAGCTGACCGTCGGGAGTCACCTGCCGGACACCGACCAGACCAACGGTCGGACGTGAGCGGAGTCCTTCAACCAGACCGGCGAGAGAGCCCTCGAGAATCTCGGTGTCCGGGTTGAGGAAGAGGACCCAGTCCGCATCGACCGTCTCGAGTGCCCGATTGTTCCCATAGGCGAAGCCGTGATTCTCGCACGAGACGATTCGCGCTCTCGGAAACTCTCCGTCGACAAGCACCACGGTCTCGTCGGTGCAGCCCGACGCCACGACGACGACGTCGAGCTCGACAGCGCCGCTGCGCTCGAAGACCGACGCCAAACATGGCCGCAACCAACTAGCGCTGTTTGCCGAGACGATGATCACAGCGAGCCTCTCTCTCCGCCCGGTCTCCATTCCCGTGATGTACCACAGGCCGCCGGTGGATGGAGTCGTCACTACTCGCGACCGTGGGTACGCTGCGTTGGGCATGTGTGGAATCTGCGGAATCGTCCAGATCGGGGGCGAGCCGCGTGAGGTGATCGCGCCGGCTTCGCTCGACGTCATGACGGACGTCATGACCCACCGCGGACCCGACGACCGGGGAACGTACAAGGCCCCAGGCATCGCACTCGGCGTACGCAGGCTCTCGATCGTGGACGTCCAGGGCGGGCATCAACCGGTGGTGAGCGAGGACGGCTCGATCGTCGCAATCCAGAACGGCGAGCTGTACAACCACACGGAGATCCGGCAGAGGCTTCGAAGTGGGGGCCACGTCTTCGCGAGCCTCTGTGACACGGAGATCCTGCCGCACCTCTACGAGCAGCACGGAACGCGCTTCCCCGAGCATCTGCGAGGCAAGTTTGCAATCGCAACCTGGGACGGGCGCCGGCGACGAGCCGTGCTTGCACGCGACCGGATGGGCGTCAAGCCGCTCTATTGGGCTCGCGCCGGGGATCTCGTCGTCTTTGCCTCCGAGCTGAAGGCGGTGCTTGCGAGCGGACTCGTGACAACCGAGCTGGATCTCGAGGCGATCGACCTCTATTTCACGCTGGGCTTCGTCCCGGGACCGCGGACGATACTCGCCGGCGTCCGCAAGCTCGCTCCCGGCTCGACGCTCGAGATCGGCGAGGACGACGTCCGCGAGACACCGTACTGGGCCTTCCCGGAGCCAGATCCCGAGATCGTTGAACGCCCGCTCGACGAGTATGCGGACGAGCTCCTCGACCTGCTGAGAGCTGCGGTGCGCGATCGATTGATGAGCGACGTGCCTCTCGGCGCGATGCTCTCGGGCGGGCTCGACTCGAGTTTGATCGTCGCCCTGATGGCCGAATCCTCGAGCAGTCCGGTTGTCACGTTCTCGGTCGGGTTCCAAGAGGACGAGAGCAACGAGCTCGCCGATGCACGGCGTGTTGCCGAGCTCTTCGGCTGCGAGCATCACGAGCTCGAGCTCTCCGTGACCGAGAACACGCTCGACCTCGACGAGCTCGTGTGGCACCTGGACGAGCCGATCGCCGATCTCTCCGCTCTCGGCTTCGACGTCCTCTGTCGCCTCGCGGCTGAGCACGTCACGGTCGCGCTCGCCGGACAGGGTGCCGACGAGCTCTTCGGCGGATACACGAAACACCGGGCCGCCGCCGCGATTCGGACGCTCGGGGCGCTGCCGACGCCTATGCGGAGGGCACTCGCCGCAGTGCCGTTGCCCGGCGCACGCATGCGACGTGCACGCGGGGCGCTTGGGGCGCGCGACCCCTCACAACGGCTGCTCGCGATGAGCGGACGCCTCGTCGACGGCTACCGCGACGACCTCTACCGTGGTGACCTCGCTGCCGTTCGCGAAGACAACGCGCATGCCGCTGTGGAAGCGTTGCGAGCTGGGCTCGACGGAGACCCGCTCGCTGTCACGCTCTATCTCGATGCACGACTCGGACTCGTCGACCACATGCTTCTGTACTTCGACAAGACCTCGATGGCCAACTCGCTCGAGGTTCGCGTGCCGTTCCTCGACCACCGGCTCGTGGAGTGGGCTGCACGGGTGCCATCGTCGATGAAGGTGCACCGCGGTGTCACGAAGCGGGTGCTGAGGCAGGCCGGCCTGCGATTCCTGCCGGACGCCACCGTGAACAAGCGAAAGGTCGGGTTCTTCCGCTTCGCACTCGACTCCTGGCTACAGGCGCAGCTGGATGGAGAAGCGGGCGAACGGCTACACGCAGGCGATGCCGCGTACCGGGAGCTGCTCGACGGAGACGCTGTCGAGCGCCTCGTCGAGGACTACCGCCGAGATCCGTCAGAGGATCGCGCTCGTCTCGTGCTCGCAATCCTCCTGTTCGAGTCGTGGCTGACGTCGTTCAGAGATCGGTCGAGGTCCGCCGTACATACACAGCGCTGAGGCGAGCTCAGTCTTCTGGCGGCGAGTCCTTGCGCATCGAATAAAGTCGCACTCGATCGAGCTGACCGCTCACGTGGCGACGCCGCCGAAACGCCATGGCTGCAATTCTGGCTCGCAATGTCGCTTTGCGCAGCCGTTCCGGCGCCACGATCGGCTCCGGTAGCGAGTCGAAGATGCGCCCCGGTGCCAAAGCAAGTGCCGAGCCGGCCGCCAGGATCAAGAACAACACCAGTGCAACCTGAGTGAAGCTGAAGGCATCGTAGAGGAACATGCCCACCGCAAAGGCGAAAACGCTGCTCGCCAGGGCCGCAAGAAGGACTGCGTCGCCAGTCTGAGCCGTGACACTCGCCCGCGCCAGCCGTCCGATGAAGCGCGTGAAGAGCCATGTGAGCGCCAGGACGCCGACAACTCCCGTGTCAAGCAGGCTCCCCAGCCACTGGTCATCGAGGAGCCGCGTGTTCGCTTTCTCGCCCTGTACGATTCTCGTGCCGTACCCGTATCCCAGGACCGGCTTCTGGCGGAACTCCTCTAACGAGGGCGCCAGATCGTCGATGCGGCCCGCCGAAGACCGAGAGCCCGCGCTCGACCGCTGCTCGACCGCGATCGTCGACGGATGGAGCCCCGAGGTTAGGGTTCCTAGGGTGCCCGGGACGAGCAAGTGCACGGCAGCAATGACGGCCACTCCGAGGGGGAGGAATCGCCTGGCTTCGGACCAGCGTAAGGCGGTGAAGAGGGCGAACCCGGCGACGAGCATGACCACTGCCGTTCGGGACACCGTCGTAACTGCGCCGATGACAAGCGCTGCCACGGCGAGCCACCAGATCGCGCCGGCCCTGCGGATTGCGAGTGCAACCCCAATCGGCGCCAGCAGCGCGAGAAGCGCGCCCAGTGCGATGGGGTGCTCTGCGGACCCGAACGCGCGGAAATGTGCACCGCGCGATAGTACGCTGTCGGCCTGGATCCGCTGAAGAACCGGGATGTAGCGGTCGAGGTTCCCGAACGGTGACACCCCGGTGCGGGACTCGATGACTGCCAGGACGGCGACGACCGCTCCGCCCAGCACAAGGACGCCGAGCACCATCTCGACTTCTTCGAGGCAACGTAGCACGCTGACTGCGAAGTAGAAGGTCAAGAGTAAGCTGACGAGGATACTGAGCGTCTTGACGACTTCGGTTCCGTACAGCGAGAGGCCGTCCGGATTCGCGACGAGCGACCCGACGATTGCGAGGACGTAAAGGCCAAGCGGGCCTTCGAGACCGGACAATCGAAAGCTCGCCTGCGGATCCGACAGCAGCGAGAGAAACCAGCCCATGAGGAGCGCGAGGAGCAGGAGGCGGTAGGGATCAAGCTCAAAGGGAAGCGTCACCGGGAGCGCGTAGATGCGCGCCGGGACGAACAGTAGACAGATGACTAGCAGGGCAACCAGGTGCCTCCACTCGAGGCGGAGACCGATGTTCAACGAGCCGATTCCCCCGACCAACGTTGCGGCTGGCTCGGGGGAGCCTCGCTCCCAGCGCTCGATTTGGGGGGAGCCCCAAGATGATGGACGCTCGTCTCCGTTTCAAGCGCCGGCTCGGCGTCTCCCATTGCTTCTGCCAGTTGCCGCTGCCGACGGACGTTGTCGACCATGAAGGCAACGAAGAGGGTCGCGATCGTGCCCAGAAGGCCAATCATGATGGCAGTCGTGAGCTTTCGGCCGCTAAAGACCGTTGCCTCTTCCGCCACCTCGACCACAGGCAGAACGATCCGAGTGTCCTCAGGGATCTTGTTCGCGCTCTGAAGGGTCGCGACATAGCTCTGGAGACCTGCAGTGACACGGTTCGCGAGCGATACGGCGCGCTTCGCAGAGGGGCTGATCGCGGCGACGTCGATCAGGGGCAGCGTGCGTTGCCCGTCGGGTGTTCTGCGCGCCGCGACCTCATAACGGTCACCTTCCGGCAGACTCCTTCCGCTCGTTATGAGGCGGGCGCGAACCTCATCGCTCCCCGCCAACGAGGCGTACAGGGTGGCCAGATACTCCATGCGTGACGGATCGGCGAAGCGCGGAACTGGCTCGCTGCTACCCCGAGCCCGGACATATTCCGTCAATGCCGAACGGCCCCACGGAAAGCCGTCTTGCGTCACGAACAGTGTTGACTTGCCAATGTAGGTCGGCTGAGAGCGGAGGACGACTCCAGAGGGAGAAACCCGCACCAGAGCGAACATCACCAGCACGAGCGTAATCGCTAAACCAGCGATCATAATGCGGCGCCGCCGCTTTACGACTATCCAAAATGCGATTAGATCCATGCTTCGTCTAAACCCCCAGGCAACCTCTTGTAATTGTGCCCTGCGAACGAATGTGCCTGCGCCCCTAGCTTAGGCGAAGATCGCCGCCGCGGGAAGAGGCGTCGACCTTCTGACCCGACCCCCTGAGATCGGTCCGCTCGTTGCGAGAGTCTTGCCGCCCATGTTGGGCGAGGAGGACAATCGGAGCGATGGGACAGCGCAGACGCCGGCATGCGCCGGAGCAGATCATCAGGAAGCTGCGGGAAACCGACCGGCTGCTGGGGGAGGGCACGCAGCCGCCGGAGGTGGCGAAGCAACTGAGAGGTGTCGGAGCAGACGTTGCATCGCTGGCGGCAGCAGGACGGCTGTTTGAATGCCGACGATGCGAAGCGGCTTCGGGAGCTCGAGCGCGAGAACGGGAAGCTGAAGCGCATGGTCGCCGACCAGCTGCTCGAGATCCAGTCGCGCGGGGCGTTCGCGGTCAGCTCGGGGCCGTTGTCCATACGCACGAGCTCGGGCGAGCGCTCTCGGCCTTGGATGATCCGTTCGAGCACGCTGACGGTGCGGTCTGCGTCGATGCGTCGCCCGGCCCGGATCGCCAGTGCTTCGCGGGTGTGCTCGTCACCACGTGCAGCAGCTTCAGGAGGCGACCGTCCGTGGTCGTATCGAACTGGAAGTACAAGCGCCCACACCTGATCCGGGCGCTGTGCCCGCATCCTCCCCGACCGGCTCACCACGACGTTCGGAGCGCTCGCGGCCGAGAAACTCGGCCAATAGCCCGCTGCAAGGTCAGCCTCGCATCCAGACGACCGATCTATCATCGTCGACGGCGGCAACCACCTCTTGGAGCTCGCGTCCCAACTGCTCACTCGAGACGATGCTCGTCATCAAAGGCGCACGTCCCGTCGACTTCCAGGTCAACGCGGAGGCTACGCCCGACCCTCCACCGGCTCACGGGACGCGACCCGGGCGCTGGGTAAACGACAATCGAGGTGCGTGTCGGGATGGCGGTTGCCCAGCGGGCTCTGCGGAAGAGCGAGAGATCCACTACGACGAGACCCCGCTCCTCGAGCCCCGCAGATATACCGTCGCCGCTTCGGTCCGATTCGAGACACCGAGCTTCCGGTAGATCGACGCCAGGTGGAACTTGACTCCATGGACGCTGAGGTTGAGCCGCGCTCCGACCTCGACATTCGTCAGGCCGAGCGCGGTCATCTCGAGTACTTCGAGCTCACGCGGAGAGAGCGTCGTCAGCGCTGGGCTGGCGTCGATCTGTGGTAGGCGATGTGTCACGATTCGATCTTAGGGTGCGACCGCCGACACGGGCTACTAACCATTGGCGAGCCTTCGCGCCGAAGGCCCTAGCCAATGGGCTAGTCGCACGAATCGCACGACTGGCTCTCCGCATATTTCGGCGTGCTCTAGGAGCTTCTAGTTTGTGAGGGACATGGCGTCGTCGCACAAGCCGGAACTTAGCGTGAGCGTCATCGTCCCTGCGCGCAACCCCGGCGAGGACGCACGCGAGCTCGTCGAGTGCCTCGAGCGCCAAACAATTCCGCGCGAACGCTTCGAGGTCGTCATCGGGGACGACGGTTCGTCGGACGGCGGCACCGAAGGCCTCGCGACGACGGACGGCTGGGTACGGGTTTCGAGTGGTCCCCCGACGAACTCATACGCCGCCCGAAACCGTGCGGTTCGAGCATCGCTGGCGCCCATCCTCGCGTTCTGCGATGCGGACTGCCGCCCAGACCCCGAGTGGCTCGAGCGAGGTCTCGGGGCACTCGAGAAAACGGACGTGGCAGCAGGCTTCATCAGGTTCATCGTGCCCGAGAAGCGCACCGTCTGGGCGCTCATCGACATGGACGGATCGAAAGATCACGAACGAGAGATCCTGGACTCGAACGCCGAAACCGCGAACCTCTTCCTGCGACGCGAGCTCTTCGAACGCGTCGGCGGTTTCGACGACGCGATTACGGAGCACGGCGACTTCGACTTCGTGGAGCGGTGCGTCGCGGCAGGGGCACGGCTCATGTTCGCCCGTGAGGCCGTCGTGTCGCATCCGGTTCGCACGCGGGCGCGAGGCGTGCTCCGAGCTCACTGGATCTACTGCCGCGGCTATGCAGAGCGCGCGACGCGAGCCGGTAAGCTCCCGGAAGGGCTGAAGCTCCGAAACTGGGTCCCCCTCATCCAGCCGATACGCGCCCGTCGCCGCTACGGCAAGTCGATCTTCGGGCCGGACCGGCGCTGGCTCGCCGAGCACGGCGTCTACCCGACTTTGCCCGAAAAGCTCCTCTCCCTTCCGATCATGTACATCCTCTTGCCGTACACCAGAGGGGTTGCCCAGCTTCGCGGCTGGTGGGCCGGACGACAGCTTCGATGAGCGCGGGCCCCTCGCCATCAGGGCCGCACTCAGTGAAGGAGCTCGTTATCCGCGGAGTCTCGTGGAAACTCGTCTCGCAGGTCTTCATCCAGGTCGCTCGCGTCGCGTTTGCGCTGGTTCTGGCCCGCCTGCTCACACCCGAGGACTTCGGCCTCGCAGCCGAGGCCCTGGTCATCGCTGGCTTCGTTATCGCATTCTCCGATCTCGGGCTTGGCGCGGCGCTCGTGCAGCGCCGCGAGATCGACGAGCGCGATCGCTCGACCGTCTTCTGGAGCGGGGTCGCGGTGGGTGCACTCCTCACCTTGGCTGGCGTCGCGCTCGCCGGCCCGATCGCGAGCTTCTACGGTGAGCCCGAGGTCGAGAGCCTGATGGCCGTCGTGTCGCTGAGCTTCTTCGTCTCGGCTCTCGGAGCAACCCAGCGCGCGGTGCTCACCCGGGAGATGGACTTCCGCCGCCTGGAAGTCTGCGCCATGGCAGGCGTCGTCGTCGGCGGCGTCGTGAGCGTCGCCGGCGCGAGCGTCGGCTGGGGACCGTGGGCCCTGGTGGCTCAGCAGCTCACAACCGCAGTCGTCACCACAGCGGTCCTCTGGCTGGTCGTCTCGTGGCGGCCCCGATGGATGTTCTCCCTGGCCTCGATCCGCGGGCTGGGCGGATACGGGAGCAACGTTCTCGGCACGCGCCTCGTCTACCGCGCTCAGGAGAGTGCGCTTCCGCTCTTGATTGGCCGCTTTCTCGGGGCGGCGAGCCTCGGGATCTTCACGATCGCCTACACCGTGATTCTCGTCCCTCTCACGCGCCTCGCGATCCCCATCGGAGAAGTGCTGTTCCCTGCCTTCTCGCGCATGCAAGACGAGCGAGAGCGGGCGTCCGAGCTCTGGATTCGGGCGCTTGGAGTACTCACGGCGGTCTGCGCACCGGCCATGATGGGCTTGGCCGTCGTCGCTCCCGACTTCGTCGAAGTCGTCCTCGGCGAGCAGTGGAGCGAAGCCGTGCCCGTCATCCGGATTCTTGCCTGGGTCGGCCTGATCCAGGCTCTCCAGGCATGGAACGGCGGCATCTTCATGGGGCTCGGAAAGGCGAACACGCTTTTCCGGGCGACACTCGTCTTCTCCGTCCTGTACGTCGCCGCGTTCCTGGTCGGGGTGCAGTGGGGGATCGTCGGCGTCTCGGTCACGTACGCGTTCGTGGCGACCGTGCTCGAGGCCGCGTACTTGTGGATCACGACACGTGCTCTCGGCATCCGTTTCTGGACGCCGCTACGCAGCCTCGTCGGCGTGGCGCAGGCGACAGTCGTGATGGGTCTCGTCGTGGCTGGCATCCAAGCCGTGCTCGTCGATCAAGGGCTTGCGCCGGCACTTCGACTCGTCGCAGCGATCGTCATCGGGATCCTGGTCTATGTTCCGCTGCTCGTCTGGCGCGCGCCTGTCGTAGCCGCTGGAATTCGGAGCCTGCGACGACGGCCAAGCGAGCCCCTCGCGGTCGCACGAACGGCGGAGCGTTCCTGAATGGCCTCACCGCAGCGGTCCGAATGTGGGGCTCGACGATGAGGGCGCTGTGGGAAATAGCGGAGAGGCGAGTTGGTACACCATCAAGCGGCGTCTGCGCCGAGGAGCGACTGAAGACTCGACAGCCGCAGCTTCGACCGAGTCGTGCTCATCAATCCCGTCGTCGACAGGCACTGGCACGAGGAGATCTCGATGGGCGCCTGGCACCGGTGCGGGCCGACGTCCTGCTCGTTTGCTCGCGGGCGGGCATCTCCCGCAGCTCCTCGCGCTCCGCGGGGCATCGGACGGCCTCTCTCACATTTGGGTCACGAGCGACCGGAGCGACTCCCGTTCTCTGCTCGCCGAGGAGCGGGTCGTCTACGCATATTGGCCGACAAGCCGAAACCTCAAGAACCTCTTGCGAAACACCTTCGTGGCCTGGCGAGTCGTGCGTGTCGTACGGCCGGCGGTCGTCCTCACGACCGGCGCGGCCACGGCGGTCCCGTTCGCGTGGGTCGCGCGATTGCATTGTGCACGAATCGTCTACGTCGAGAGCCTGACGCGGATTCGGTCGCCGTCCTTGAGCTGTCGCCTGATCGCACCCGTCGCAGATCGCATCTACGTCCAGTGGCCGGAGCTCCTCGGTGCGATCCGCCGCGCCAGGTATGCCGGAACGGTGCTGGGGCGATGATCTTCGTCACGATCGGGACGACGGAGCCGTTCGATCGGTTGCTGCGTGCGCTCGACACGCTCGACGACGAGGAGCTCGTCGTCCAGTGCGGCGACACGACGACCCGGCCTCGTCGAGGTAGGTACGTCGACTATCTACCGTACGACGACCTCGTCGATCACGTGCGACAGGCCCGCGTGGTGATCGCACATGCCGGTGTCGGGACGATCATGACCGCACTCGCCAACGGGAAGCGCCCGATCGTCGTTCCGCGGCGTGCAGAGCTCGGAGAGGCGGTCGATGATCATCAGCTCGAGCTCGCCAAGCGACTCGCCACAGCGGGGCTCGTCACCCTGGTCGAGGAGTCCTCCGCACTCTCGGAGGCCGTCCGCAACGCCGATCCGAACCTCGACGCCCGGCCCTCGAGCGGCCTCGATCTCACGAGGGAGCTTCGTCTGTACATCGAGTCCAAGATCAAAGATCGCTCGGGGACTAGCCGAAGGGCTAGCTCCTCCGCCCGCGACGGAGTCCTACGTTCCTAGCCTTCCCGGCCACGCATAATGGCCTACTCTTGGCGAGGGAGCCCTCGCGGAGGATTCCGCGGCGACGGGGAGGCGACGATCGAAGGCGGCGTGAATCTCTACGCGGGAGCGGCAGAGCCGGAGGCTGGTGCGCTCCAGCCGCAGCTATCCGCAGTGGGCCTGCACCGAGGGCGGACGGTCATGCTCGCCACCTCGGACGTGCTCGCGCTTGCCGCCTCGTACGCGGCGACCTTCATCGCGGCGAACCAGATCGCGCCACCCGCGATCATCGCGCCGAGGTGGTTCATGGCCGGCCTCTGGATCGTCGCGATCCCTGTCTGGCTCGCCGTCTTCGCCGCCTACAAGCTGTACGAGAACGACACCCGAAGGATCACGGTGTCGAGCTTCGACGAGGTCGGGGCGATCTTCCATGCGCTGTTGGCCGGCTCGCTCGGATTCCTTCTTCTCGGCCAGATCCTCCGCCGGCTTGCCGACTGGTGGATCTACAGCGCGCTCGAGGCCGCAATGTTTCTGACCGCCGCGATCGTGCTGATCCCGCTCGCGCGCGGGTGCCTGCGTAGCTGGGTCTTCGGGCGCATCCTCAGCCGCGAGCGAGCCCTCGTGATCGGCACCGGACCCGAGGCCCGTCTCTTGCGGCGAAAGCTTCTCACCCACCCGGAGTACGGCCTGGACGTCGTCGGCTTCCTCGGTGGCGACGACGAGGTCGACGCAGTTCACGGGGATGTGATCGGCTCTCGCGACGACGTCGCCCGGCTCGTCGACGAGCTCGGCATCGACCGGATCGTGCTCGCATCCTCGATCGCAGGGCACGACGAGATGCTGGACCTCGTCCGCACGGTGCGGCGTCCCGACCTCAAGATCTCGATCGTCCCGAACTACTTCGAGGTCTTCACGTCCCGCGCGATCCTCGACGACGTCGAGGGGATGCCCGTGATTACGCTCCCCCCGATGGGCCTCGGTCCGAGCTCGCGCGTGCTCAAGCGCTCGTTCGACCTTGTCGCCGCCTCGTCTCTCCTCCTGCTGCTCGCGCCCTTCCTCGCGATCACCGCGGTCGCGATTCGCCTCGACTCCAGAGGCCCGGCGTTGTACAGGCAGCCTCGTCGAGGACGGCTCGGAACGACGTTCCGGATCGTGAAGTTCAGGACGATGCGGGTCGGAGCGGAAGAATTGCGTGACACGGTGCTCCACATGAACGAGGTCGACGGTCCGCTGTTCAAGATCAAGGGAACCGACCCGCGGGTGACGCGGGTCGGCAGCTTCCTCCGGAGGACGAGCATCGACGAGCTTCCGCAGCTCTGGAACGTCGTGCGGGGAGACATGAGTCTCGTCGGCCCACGACCGTTCGTCGTCTACGAAGCCGACCAGATCACGGGCTGGGCGAGCCGGCGACTCGACATGACGCCCGGGATCACGGGGCTCTGGCAAGTGCTGGGGCGCAACGACATGCCCTTCGACGAGATGGTCAAGCTCGACTACCTGTACGTCACGAACTGGTCGCTCTGGTGGGACGTGAAGATTCTCTGCCAGACGCTCCCGGTCGTTCTGGGCAGACGCGGCGCGTACTAAGGTGAACTGACTCCGAGTTCTCGCGACTCGCGGAGGCCGAGGACCTCTTTGAGACCGGACGCCACCCCCCTCGCGCGGGTAGCGTCCGGTCGTGCGCTCAGCCTCGGAACGACGGTTCCCCAACCTCGTGGAGGTGAGCTTCGTGCCGCATGATGACGTCCTCTTCGGCTTCCGCCTGCGCCTCTTCTCGCTCGCAGCCGAGATTGGCGTCCGTCCTGCTTGCCGGGCGATGGGCGTGCATCACTCGACGTACTACCGCTGGAAGCACCGCGTCGAGCGCTGGGGCCTGGAAGCGCTCAGAAGTCAGGGACCGCCGCCGTCCACGGATGCCAAACGAGCTCGATCTGCACCTTGAGCAGCGTATCCTCGCCTTTCTCCCTCGCGCACCCGGGCTTGGTCCCAGACGCATCTCGGCCGAGCTCGCCCGCGAGAAGTGGGGCGGGCTCAGGAGCTCTCCCAACCGCGTCTGGCGTGTGGTCCGCCGGCAGGGACTCTCGACGCGGCAGAGGCACTTGAGTCTCGTCGCCGGCTACGCCACCGCTACGAGCCATGATCCGCGCTGCCCGAGCCGGAGCGGCACGTCGAGGACTCCCGTCCCGGAGAGCTCGTCGGGCTCGACTGCTTCGACTTCGGCCGTCTCTCAGGGACGAAAGGCGCGATCTGCCAGTACACGGCGATCGACGTCACCTCAAGCTTCGCCTGGGCGGAGCTGCACTCCTCGCCGCTCCCCCCGCGCACCTGGAGCACTACGCCGCCATCTCGCTCAACTGACCCCGCGACGCCCCTCAAAGCGCCTTCTTGAACAGGCCCTACACGACTCCGAACCCCGAGATCGGGCAGTCCGCGTAGAGGACGCCGGTCGTCCAGGTCGCAGGGAGCGCGGAGAGCGTATTCTGTGAGCTCGTCTCGCTCTTGCAGCCGCCGTTCCGGTCGCGGAAGCGGAGGGTTCCTGTCGGTGCGAGTACGGCGATCCAGTACGCCGTGCCGGAGGTGATCGAAGCGCTCGTGACGGGGACGTCGTTGAACCCACCACCGATGATCGAGGTGATCGAGCCTTGTGCCAGAAGCGCTCCCGGGTGCCCGCCGGCGTCCGCGTATACGCCAGCGACGAGCTTCGTCACCGTCGAACCCACATCAACATAGATCCGCAGCCGAGCGAGCGAGCCGGATGCGATCGATGTCGCCTGGAATGCCTCCGCGCTACCCGCGGCGTTCTGGTCAAGCTGAGATTCCACCGTCTGGGTGCCGAGAAGCACGGTACCGGTAGGAGGCGGCGGAGGAGGCGGCGGGGCACTCGGTTGGAAGGCGACGAGGCTGCCCGCGTCGGCGCTACCGAATCCCGCCCACGTCGCAGCGAAGAGCGTCCCCTTGGCGACCATGGGGGCGGCGTACACTGCTCCGCCGATTGCTCCGCTGTTCCACAGCGGGGTGCCGGTCTGCGCGTCGAACGCATGGACGGTGCCGCTGTCGCCTTCCCCGACGTACACGACACCATTTGCGACGGTCGGCGTCGAGTTGGGGTTGCCGGCGCCTTGACCGACCGTCCGGCTCCAGGCAAGCGTGAGATTGCACGACGCGTCGATCGACAACCCGAGTACTCCTCCATTGATGCTCCCGAAACCGGGGCCCGCATCGGTGACGAAAAGCATACGACCCGCAGCCCAGTACGCCGGCACGCCACCGACCCCGCCGGTGCCGAGCCAGTCGTTCGCTGGGTTCAAGCGGATCGTCTGCTCCGGTGTCCCACTCGCCGCCAGCGTGGACGCCTTCATGACGTAGAGGTTGCCGTCCTTGTTGCCAACTGCCACCATCGGCGGGCAGCCCGACGGTTGGAAGACAACGGGCGTCGCTCCGAAATCGACGTCGCACGGCGCTCCGTTGCACGGGACGGACGAGGGATGCGACGGCTCATGAGAGCCCAGCACGCTGAGAGCGGAGTCGAGAACGACGATCCTGTCGGCGTACGGCTGATACAGCTCGTTCGAGTCGGCTGCCGTCGCGGCGTAGATCCGGCCGCTGGCGTCGGCGGAGACGCCGCCGTAGCCCCAGATGCCGCCTCCGCCGTTCGGTGCGGCGATACCGGGGACGACAGTCCACGATCCGAGGAGGTTCGGAACGGCACCGGAGACGTCGACGCGGTAGACGGTGCCGCGCCATGGCGGCGTGTCACACCCATCGCTGGCCGTCGCAGCGTAGATAGTCGAGCCCACGAACGTCAAACCTCCCCAGACGCGGTTCGTGGTCGGGTTCGTGATGAGCCCGACCCCAGATGCCGCGTCGCTGCCGTCCGCCAGAGCGAGCGTACGCAACTCGCCAGCGTCGTTGATCGTGTAGATGCGGCCGCGTGCGCGATCGATGGCGGGCGGAGCAACGATCCCAAAGCCTCCGGGAATCGCGCAGTTCCCCGGAACGGCACCAAAGTTGCGGCGCCAAATCGTCGCACCGGTCGCAGCGTCGACGGCGTAGACGGAGTTCGCGCTCGTCACTGCGACGACGACATCGCGGACCTGGCCGCCGATGCTGATTCCACTCACGAACAGCGGTTGCGCAGTGATCTTCCCGTCCAGGTTGGCTCGCCACACCTGCGTCAGATTCGGCGCCTCCGTCTTCGAGATGGCGGTCTCGTCGATCGCATTCCCCGTGCGCGCTGGGTCGTGATCCACTTGCAACCAGTCCCCCGCGGTCGGGGGCGGAGGCAGCGGATCGGTGAGAGTCAGGGTCACGCTCACCGTCGCAGGCGACCCCTGAACCCCTGCCGCGGTAACTGTCACCGCTCCGGTGTACGAACCCGCAACGAGTGACCCTACGGAAGCCGTCACCTGCAACGTGGCCGGCGCCGAACCCGAGGCAGGAGACACCGTCAACCAGGCGGAATCCTTCGATGCTGTGAAGCTAAGCGTCCCCCCGCCCGCGTTCGTCACCGAGACCGACTGAGCCGTTGGATTCGCACCACCCAACGTGGCCGTAAACGACAACGACGCCGGCGTCACGCTCAGTACAGGCGGCAGCGGAGGCAAACTAGCCGTCGTGCCGTATGCAGACAATGATCCGTCTCTATACGCCGTGCCTGTGCCCCAAGTCGTCGGAAGAGAGGTCAGAGTCCCCGAGGAGCTCGTCTCCGCCTGGGTCGTCGCGACCGGCGCATCTCGAAACCGGATCGTGCCCGAGCCCGTCGGCCCGAGGATCGCGATCCAATATGTGGTTCCGCTGGTGACGGCAGCACCTGTGGTGAGACTTACCTCGTTCCACCGCCCCGCAACCGGAGTCACGAGCGATCCCTGCGCGAGCAGCCCTCCAGGATGCCCAGAACCGTTCGCGTACAATCCCGCAACGAGTTTCGAGGCGCTCGAGGAGGCGTCGACATAGACCTGGATGGCTGTAACGGTCCCCGAACTCGACGCGACGGCTCGGAACGCTTCGGCGCGCCCCGCGGTGTTCTGATCGAGCTGCGGCTGGATTGTCTGCACACCGATAACAGTTGCGGCGATGGCCATGCTCGGAAAGATCACCAGAATCCCCATGGCGAGGAGTGCCAGTTGGCCGATTCGCCGCAAGCCCATCGCGAGGATTGTCGCATGAGCGGGCATCGTGCGAGCACTGAACGAAGGTCTAGATGGTTGATCGGTAATTTACGGCCGAGGCCGTGATCACCAGGTAGGGAGCAGCGATAGAGGTGTCGAAGGTCGGCGGTGTCAAAGCTCCGTCGACCAGGAGGCCTACGTGCGCGCCGACCTCGACACCCTCTGCATCGCAGTTTATTGCGCCGCCCGCTCGCTCTTTCCTGGTGCGCTCCAGCCGAAGCTATCCGCACTCGGGCTCCACCGAGGGCGGACGGTCATGCTCGCCACCTCGGACGTGCTCGCGCTTGCCGCGTCGTACGCGGCGGCCTTTATCGCGGCGAACCAGATCCCGCCACCCGCGATCATCGCACCGACGTGGTTCATGGCCGGCCTCTGGATCGTCGCGATCCCCGTGTGGCTCGCCGTCCTTGCCGCGTACAAAGCTGTACGAGAACGGCGACCGTTCGTCGTCTACGAAGACGACCAGATCACGGGCTGGGCGAGCCGACGGCTCGACATGACGCCCGCGATCACGGGGCTCTGGCAAGTGCTGGGGCGCAACGACATGCCCTTCGACGAGATGGTCAAGCTCGACTACCTGTACGTCACGAACTGGTCGCTCTGGTGGGACGTGAAGATCCTCTGCCAGACACTTCCCGTGGTGCTCGGCAGACGAGGGGCGTACTAACAGCCCTCGATCCACCGTTCCGTTCGGTCGGGTGGCATCCGGGGCGGTACTGAAGATAAGCTCCTGAGCGAGGCAAGACGGGCTGTGCGGGTAGCCGCAAGCCCGCGCCCAGGAGGTCATCGGCATGGTGACGAGCGGGAAGAGCCGCTGCCGCCAAGGCGCTTCGCCAGCTCAAGCGACTCGAACTCGGCGACGGACATGGTCGAGCAGGCCGCCGCCCGCGGCATCCTCGACCTTGCCGGCGAGATCGAGCGCTCAACGCGCGCGTCGACGAGATCGAGGCTGAGCTGCAAGAACTGCTTACCGACACACCCGCTTCTCTCGACGACCTGCCTGGTGTCGGGCTGGCGGCCACAACGGTCAGTCCGGAGCGGCGGGAGGGTATTCGGCCAGGTGTGCAGGCGTCGGTAGACGACGTCGGAGAGGTGCCGTTTGAGCGCGCGGCGTGCCTCTTACTTCGTTTTCCTTTCGCCGATCATGCGGGCGAGAAGGCGCGGGCATTGGGGTCGACGCGGGCCTGCCTGACGGCGATGCAGTGCTCGATCGGGAGCAAGCAGAGAAAGAGCGAGAGGAGGTGCGAGGGCTCACCGTGGCGCCTGGGCCGCCCGCCGCGCCGATGAGTTACACCGCGTCCTGGGACTTGACTTGGAGACGCGAGGCGCGACACTTGGATAAGCGGGTCACTGAGAGGACCAACGTTGAGTGGAGGCGAGACACAATGAATGCGTTTCGACGGCGAATCCCGTACCGCGAAGCCATCGGGGCGCTGGCTTCAGCGGCTCGACTCAAGCGACTCGGCCTTCTCGTAGCGCTCGCGCTGGGCGTTCTGGTCTCGAGCGCTGGTTCCGGGTTCGGGAAGGTCCCATTCCAGCACGACGAGTCGACCTTCACCTGGCCGGGCGCGGCGAGGATGGCGGTCGACGTGGAGCCTTGGGGGGCAGGGTACGTGCGCAGCAGCCCCTACTTGATCGACTGCCCACTGGCCTGCGTGAGATCGTGGGAGCAGGGACGCGCGGTGACGCTGACCGCGTTTCCGACGCCCGGTTTCACGTTCGCGAGCTGGGAGGGCGCCTGCGCCGGGCAGGACAACCCCTGCAAGCTGACCGTGACGGGCGCGACCGTCGAGGTGACCGCGACGCTCAGCGGCCGTTACGTTCCGCCTGAACCGTCGACACCGTCAGGGGGCACGGGGCCCCCGATCTCCTCTCCGAGCCTCCAGGCTCAGTGGCATATCGATGCGTGCTCCGACGCACGGCCCTTCCCCTGTTTCTACGGGGACTTCCACGGGTCGGGGTTCACCCCGAGCAGCGTCGTCACGCTGACGGGCAACCTTGCCAACGGCTCTCAGACAGTTGTGACCAACAGTTCAGGGGCCTTCGACGCGACCGACAATGGGTGGTGCTCGAACGATGGAACGACGCCCTACGTGGGGCCCATCACGTGGAATGTGACGGCCACGGACGCCAAGGGCTTGAGCGCATCGGTTCAACTGAACGGCGCTTGTCCGGCACCGTGATCGTCGGTGAGCCGAAACCCGCAACGGTGTTGCCGGTTTCGGGGTGTGCGAACCGCTTCCCCACGCAGTAGTCGACTAGTCGACGCCCGCGAGGCCGTCGGCTCGCTCTATCAAGACACGACGCTGCGGATTGAGCAGGAGCAGACGCGATTTGCCGCCCAAGAAGGGCTTCCGGTCGTCATCCTCACGCCGACCATCGTCCACGGCTCCTTTGGGTCGTACCGGACGGAACACGCACGCCTTCGCAGACCAGCTCGACCGAGCGCGGCCTCCGCTTCTCGGTCGGACTCGAACTGAGCAAGCCCGAGCAGCAGGTGATGCTCGCCCTGCCCGAGCAAGCGTGACAGCTGGCGGCAGAGCGGGCGACGAGCACCGCGCGCGGTTTCCGGGCGACGGCTGGCGCGGCTCCCCGAATGGCTAGCTCCTCCCCGTGTGTGTGGTTTTCGGCCTCTGGCCTGTAACGGAGGCTGCGCTGCTCCTACTGTTGTGACAACGCCCTGGCGACCGTTGCCGGGTGGTAACACCAGTTCGGGAAGAACTGCGGGGTGGTAACTCAGTTCGGGGAGAACTGTTTGAACTGGGAGAACTGAAAAGGGGGTGGGATGGCTACTGCGGCGATCAGCTCGCATTCGGCTTCGAGTCGAGTGCTCGACGGCACGACATCGAGCGGCGTCCGACGCCATCGCCTCCTCTCGGTGCTCGGCGCACGACCGGAGGTCATCCAGGCCGCAGCCCTCACGACCCCGCTAATGCGTGGTTGCGGCAAAAAAAGGGGAGAGCGCGGAAGGGGAGCTGGGTGACGTCTGTTGCAGTTTCGTTCGACGAGGCTTCGGCCGAGCAGGAGATTTTGGTTCCGGGCGCGCCGGGGCCGGTCTATGCACCGGCAGGCCCGGTCGTCTTCGTGGTGCCCGCCTACAACGAAGCAGAGAACCTTCCTCGGCTCCTCGCCGACCTCGAGGAGCGACCCTGGCTCTTCCCCGCTCGGAGCCGACTCATCATCATCGACGACGGCTCGGAGGACGCGACTCCTGAGCTTGGGAGAGCCTACTCAGGCCCGCTGCCGCTCGAGCTCGTCGCCCTCGAGCGTAACCAGGGACCCGGCGCTGCCTTCCGCGCCGGCTTCGCAGCCGCGCTGCAGGGCTGCCCCGACGACGCGCTGATCGTGACCCTCGAGTCGGACACGACCAGCGATCTCGATCGGCTCCCGGCAATGCTCGAGCGCGCCGAAGCCGGTGTCGACCTCGTACTCGCCTCCGTGCACGGAGGTGGTCGAATGGTGAACGTCAGCCCACTTCGGCGCATTCTGAGCGTCGGCGCAGGAGTCGCGGTGCGTTTCGCGCTCGGGCTCGATGCCCGCACCGTGTCCTCCTTCTTCCGCGTCTACCGTGCGTCAATACTGCGCCGTGCGCTCGAGCGTTACGGCGACACCCTGATCGAGGAGCCCGGTTTCGCCTGTAAGGCCGAGCTCTTGGCCAAGCTCGCCGGGCTGGGCGCGCGAATCGAGGAGGTGCCCGTCGACGTCGACGCGACCCGCCGGATCGGCGAGAGCCGGATGAAGGTGCTCCCGACTCTCATGGGCTACGCACGGCTGATCATCCGCGGAAAAGTCAGAAGGGAGTCGGCGCCCACATGACCCGACCGACAGTCGGCATCGTCGGCGGGGGCATACTCGGGATGACCGCCGCCTTTCGGCTGCTGCAGGCAGGCGCGCACGTGACCCTCTACGAGCGTTCGACCGACCTGGGCGGGCTCGTGGGAGCATTCGACTTCCACGGCTACGACGTCGACCGCTTCTACCACGTCGTCCTGCCGACCGACGACCGAGTTCGCGGCCTCGCGACCGAGCTCGGCCTCGGGGACCGCTTCCGCTTCCGGCCGACGCAGGTGGGCTTCTACGATAACGGCCGGCTCTTCTCGATGAGCTCGTTCAAGGAGTTCCTGACTTTCCCGTTGCTCCCGTTTCATGACCGCATGCGGCTCGGGGCGTTCGTCGCGCGCTGTCAGCTGACTTCCGACTACGCGAAGCTCGACGAGGTCCCTCTATTGGAGTGGCTGCGCCGCCTCTGCGGTCGCCGGATCGTCGACCGTCTCTGGATACCGCTCCTCGACTCGAAGTTCGACGGGCGCTACGATGACTTGCCGGCCACCTACTTATGGGCGCGTACGCGGCGGATGTCCGCCACGCGCGACAAGGCCGGCCACGAAATCATGGGTTGGCTCGAGGGGGGTTACCAGACGCTCATCGTCGCACTCGAGCAGCGCATCCGCTCGCTCGGAGGCGAGATCCACGCCGGCACGCAGGTCGACCGGATCATCGGCTCGCCCGGTGGTGGCACGGGGCTCGTGGTCGAGGGCACGGCCCACGTCTTCGACCAGGTCGTCTGTACGCTGCCGCCCCAGCTCGCCCGCCATCTACTGGCGCCCGAACTCGCCGAGTACGCTCCCGACGACTACTGCCGCTACCTCGGCGTCGTGTGTGTACTCCTGCGGACTTCCCGCAGCGTCAGCCCGTACTACACCCTCAACATCACCGACCGCCGGATCCCGCTCACGACGGTGGTCGAGACAACGCACGTCGTCGACCCCGACCACGTCGGCGGCCACCTCGTCTATGCCGCGAAGTACGTCGACCCCTCCCATCCCGACCTGTCGCGTCCTCCCGAGGAGCTCGGGAAGAGCTACCTCGAGTACGTACGCACCATCTTTCCCGATCTGCGCGACGAGGAAATCCTCGCCTCGATCGTGCAGTGCGCGCGGATCGTCGAGCCCGTGCATCTGTTGGGCGGCGCGAAGCGGATCCCGGATCTGTTCCCGCTGCCGGGCCTCGCGCTCGCGTCGACCGCCAACGTCTATCCAGAGAACGTCAACGGCCAGGCCGTGATCGGAGTTGCCGACCGCCTAGTCGCCGGCCTACTAGAACGGCTGCCGGCAAGGACACTCGCTGCGGCATGAGAGGGAGGAACACTATGAAGAAAGTCGGAATCACCGGGGCGGCAGGGTTCATCGGATCCCACCTCTGCGACCGCCTCCTCGACGAGGGCGTGGAGGTCGTCGGCGTCGATGACCTCTCGCGCGGCACGCTGCTCAATCTCGAGCACCACCTTGGGAACCCGAAGTTCACGCTCGAGGTCATGGACTGCACGCGGCGCCATGAGCTGCGAGCCGCCTTCGGTGGTTGCGACACGATCGTCCACCTCGCGGCGCAGAAGATTCCGCGTTACGGCGGCGCGCTGATGACGCTCGAGGCGAATGTCGCGGGTGCGAACGCGGCGGCCCACGTCGCGCTCGCGAACGGAGCCGACCTCGTGCTCGCGTCGACTTCGGACGTCTATGGGAATGGCACCCCTCCGTTCAAAGAGGACGACCCGCTCGTGCTCGGGCCGCCGACGACCCGCCGCTGGGCCTACGCGGTCTCGAAGCTCTACGACGAGCACGTCGTGCTCGCGCTGGCTGAGGAGCGCGACCTCAGGGTGACGATCCTGCGCTTCTTCGGCTCGTACGGGCCCCGCAACCACCCGAGCTGGTGGGGCGGCCCGCAGGCGGCGTTCTTCGAGGTGCTGCTCGACGGCGGCGTGATGGAGATCCACGGCGACGGACAGCAGACGCGGACGTTTACGTTCATCGAGGACACGGTGGACGGGATCGTGCGGGCGATGCGCACGCCCGCGGCGCGCGGGGAGATACTCAACATCGGCGGCGACACCCCGACGACGATCCTGGAGCTTGCTGGGCTCGCGCAGGCGACGCTTGGCCTCTCGCAGCCGCTTCGGGCACGCTTCGTACCCTACGATGCGCTGCCTGGCCAGTACCAGGATGTGCGCCACCGCGTGCCGGACACGACGAAGGCACGCGCCCTGCTCGGCTTCGAGGCTCGTGTCACGCTGGCCGACGGGCTCGCCCGCACGGCGGAGTGGCATCGTGAGCGGCGCGTCCAGGAGGTCGCCGCACGCGCTTGAGACGGACGCCCCTTCTCGCCGTCCCGCTCGCGCCTATTTGCTTGCCCTCCGCTTTGAGCGCAGCTTCCGTTTCGATCCGCTCCGGCCGTGTCACCCTATGCAAGCACGTGAGCTCTCGCGCGCGTGGATCCTCTCTGGTGCAATGGTGGTTGCCGGCATGGTGACGTACGTATTCCACGTCCTCGCGATACGGAGCCTCGCGCTCGCGTCGTATGCGCAGAGTTATCCGTTGGTTCTGAACGGCAGCTCGGTGATGGGTTTCGCCGAGGGCATCGCGCGCAAGGCGTGCGCTACGACTCGAACTCGGAGCGAGCCGTGTACGTGAGACCGTCGGCGGATCAGACGTCGCTTCCCAGTCCGGGAATCGTCCCGCGCCGGAGGTGTTCTCGCCTGCAGGGCAGACCCGAGCGCTCTGTCACGATCGACGACGATGTGGCACGCGGATGACGACCCGTTTGCGAGCTGCGGGGCAGTCGGTTCCCGTCGGCGGAGATCTTGCCGCGGTGATTGGCCTTGGGGCGTTCTGCGCGATACTGACGATCGTCACCTGGCGCACCTGGGGCGACATCGGTAGCGACCTCGGTTACGACCTCCTCGCTGCTTCTCGGGTCGCCGACGGCGAGCTCCCGTACGCCGACTTCATCTACTACTACGGACCTTTGAGCGTTGGTGTCCTCGGGCTCGGGGCGTGGCTCACGGGAACGGTACTCGGGGCGGCGATCGGCATCGGAGTCATGATGGCGACCGCGATCGTGCTGGCAACGTATGCGCTGGCCCGTACCCAGGTCGGGCCACTCGGAGCAGCGATCGCTGCAGGGATCACGGCGCCACTCGCGTTCGCTCCGAACAACCTCAGCTTCGTCCTGCCGCACAGCTTTTCCGCCTCGTTCGCAATTCTCGCCTCGCTCGGGTTCCTGATCGGTCTCGGTCGCTACGCGGACACCGGGCGGGCCCTCTGGCTGACGGCGGCGGGAGCTCTGGCGGGTTTCGTCGTGTTGACTCGCCCCGAGTTCGCCGTCGCAGTCATCATGGCAGCGACCCTCTGGCTCGTGCTTCGTGCGAGAGTGGGGATCGGAGGCGTGCGAGAGTTCACACTGTTCGCAGTCCCGCTAGTCGCGATTCCGGTCGCGGTGTACGGCACATTCCTCACACAGGTCTCGGTCTCACGACTGGTGTTCGAGAATCTGTACCCGCTCGATTTCCTCGCCGGCAGCGGCGGAACGCTCCTGCGTGCGTACGCGCCACTCACGCCCTCAAGCTTCGCGCAGCTCGGATTGAAGACCGCGCTTTACGCCGCCGGCGCTGCGGGGCTCGTTGTGGTGGCGTGGCTTCTCTCGAGGCATGGCCGACTCCGACGACCCCTCACTGCGATGATGGTGCTAGGCGCAACCCTGGTCGCGGTCGCATCCGTCGCGCGCCCGGAGACGCTCCGCTACTACCTCGAGTTCGTCTATGCCTGGATTCCGGCCGGTGCAGCCGTCGCCGTGATCGTCCTGCTGTGGCGCTTCCGCACACGATCGGGCACCTGGAGCTCGGCCGACCAGGTCGCGCTCGCGGGTGGCGTTGTCCTCATGGTCCTGGCGGCGAAGACGTACAACGCGTTCCTCTTTTACGCGCCCGAGCCGCAGCTCGCTGTGTACGCAGCACCGTTCGTCGCGGTCTTCCTCGCAAGGCTCCACCTCGATGAGCTCGGCCGAACGCGCACCGCATACGCTCTCGGTGCCGCCTGGCTCGGATTTCTCGTTCTGTCGGGGACGGGGTTGACGCTGAAGGACGCACGCGCGAAGTCCGCCGAGGTGAGGGATTCCGGCGGCTGGCTGCGCGACGACCCGGCGGACGCGCGACTGTTCAACACGGCCCTGGACTGGATCGAGCGCGAGACCGGTCCGGGCGACTACGTGCTCGTGGGGCCTCAACTCCAGGCGCTCTACGTGCTGTCAGGCCGTCGCGCTCCCCTTGAACAGCTCTCGCTCCTTCCGGACGCGCTCGGCGGCCCCGAGAAGGAGCTGGCAGCCGCCTCCGAGCTCGACCGAAAGCACGTTCGGCTCGTGGTGATCGACGAGCGCCAGTTTCCCGAGTTCGACCAGACGTCCTTCGGTGATTCGTTCTCGCAGAGTCTTGCCGCGTGGATTGCCAAGCACTTCAAGCGCGCGGCGGTACTGCGCGGCGCCGGCGACCGGAACGTCGTCGTATGGGTGCGGCGCGAACGCCTCGACCGCTCTTAGGACTCGGGGGGTCGGCTCTGGAGCGGACCGCTGTGCTCAGCGAGAGGCCGCGTGCCGAAAGCCCACATTCGATTTCCGAGAAACGAGAGTGGCGCCAAGAACAGGATGATGATTGCCTGCGCCGCGATCTTCGGCGCGCCGAACTCGCCGATCGCCAGCCGTAGCAGGAGGAGGTCGAGACCGACCATGACCGCGGCCACACAGCTGAACCGCACGAACTGAGCGCCGACATCACCTCCACCCGCACGGAACGTCCAGAGACGATTCGCCAGGAAGTTGAACGCGAAACCGAGGCAGTACGCGACTGTCGCCGCCGAGAGGTAGTCGAGACCGGCGGCCAGCCCAAGGCTGTAGAGGGTGAGGTTCAAGACGTAAGCAGAGGCCCCGACGACGACGAAACGCATGGCCTCGCGACCGATCGACGTTCCGAAGGCGCCACGCGAGGTGTCACCAGCCGGCTGCAGACCCCCCATGCATCCCATCGTGCTCACGCAGAGGTGGAGCCGAAATCCCCGGAGGGCCAGTCCGCGCGAGGCCGGGTTCGCACCAATGCCTATGCGAAAGATCAGGTTCCCCGGAGCGGGATCTGCACGTTCTGGTCTACCCGCAACGGCAAACGAAGCCTAGTGTCCGTTGTGCTGCGCGGTTCGCCATCGCGGCTAACCGGGCGGGCTATGATCAGGAGGGTCGTGTACAGGGGAGAGGAATCGTGTACAGGGGAGAGGTCGGAGGTCTGGGAGCTGTTTCCTTTAGGTGACATGAAGCGCGGACCGGTCCCGCCGGTCGGATTCGACTTGGTCAGGCCATGCTCGCAGTGGAGCCGGCGCTCAGCGTGCGCGAACGCGGCGACGATTTGCGGGAGCGCTCCATGAGCTTGCGCTTTTGGAAGCGCTCCGTGAGGCAGCGCGCCCTCCTCGGCATCTCGGCGCTCACGTTCGTGGCGGTGTTCGTCGCGACACCGGCGATAGCGGCCACCAGCCCGCCGAGCGGAGTCACCGGGATGGCGCTCGACGCCCGCGTGTTGCTCGCATGGCAGCCGGCGTCCGGCGCGACGGGTTACGCCGTCTATCGGGGGGCGACCCCGGGATCGATCACAACGAAAATCACGCCCTCCGCCGGGGTTCCGGACACCTCATTCACGGACACCACCGTCGCCAATACCACGACCTACTACTACGTGGTGCGGTCGATCGACTCCGGCGGGGGCGAGTCGCCCGACTCACTCGTCGTCGAGGCGCGTCCGCAGGCTGCCTCGTGCACGACCGGAAACTACGTCGTCGTCGAGAACTGCCGGCCGGGGACGAACAACTGGCGCGTAACGAACCCCGGCGGCATCGACGGCTTCGCGACCGCGACGAGCATCAACAAAGGGGAGTCCGTCGACCTGAAGGTGGACGCCGCAGGTGGGTTCCGCGTCGAGATCTATCGGACCGGCTACTACGGTGGCTCGCTCGGGCGTCTCTTCTCGACGCTCCGCGGGCTCCCGGCAGCTCCGCAGCCGGCGTGTGGTGGAGAAGCCTCGACGGGGCTCGTCGACTGTTCGAACTGGGCCGTCTCGGCGAAGATTACGACCACACAGTCGTGGCCCTCGGGCGTATACCTCCTCAAACTTGTTCGCGATACGGGAGGCGAAGGGACGATCTTGCTCGTCGTCCGCGACGACGCCAATCTCTCGGACATCCTCTACGGCGTTCCCTTCACCGACTATCAGGCCTACAACAACTACGGCGGGCGCTCACTCTACGACTGGAGTTCGTTCGGCCCTACCACCGTCTCGGGAACGTCGCGCGCCGTCAAGGTCTCGTTCGACCGCCCGTTCATGCAGGCCACCGTCCCGGCCCACGACTTCTACACATGGACGGATCTACCATCCGTCTCATGGCTCGAGCAGTCGGGCTACAGCGTGACCTACGCTTCCAACACCGACCTCGAGCGGAACCCCTTGCGCGTCCGCGACCATCGTGTCTATGTGCTCGGAGGACATGATGAATACTGGTCCGGGGGAATGCGCTCGGCCCTCGAGCAGGGACGGAACGCGGGGACATCAATCTTCTCGCCGGGCTCGAATCAGGTCTACTGGAAGATCCGCTTCGAAAACGGCCAGTCGGGCGGCCAGGATCGAGTGCTCGTCTGCTACAAGAGCACTCAAAGCGGCGGGCCCGATCCGAGCGGCATCCCGACCGGAACGTGGCGTGACCCGGCAGGTGCGAACAACCCAGAGAACGCGCTTCTCGGATCGATGTACGTCGGGGACAACGACAACGGGTACGCGCCTCTTGTCGTCAGCTCCCAGGAAGGCCAGGACTCGTTCTGGCGATATACAGGGCTCAACGGCCAGCCTCCAGGCTCCTCTGCCTCGGTCGGAGTGAACCTGGTCGGTTGGGAGTGGGACGCACGATTCGCAAACGGTCGAGAGCCGTCCGGGGTGAAAACGCTCGCCTCACGAGTCATGTCCGGAAACATTCTCCAGGACGCTGGTAGAACCTATGCGCCAGGCAGCGTTACCGTCCACACAGTTAAGTACACGGCGTCGAGCGGCGCCATTGTGTTCAACGCCGGGACAAATCACTGGTCGCTGGGCCTCGGCAACGGGGCAGGCGGTGTTTACGAGCCCGACCTGACGATTCAGCAATCCACAACGAACATCCTCGCGGACATGAACGCGCAGCCGGAGGCGCCAGTCTCTGGCATCCAGCTTGACGCGAACAATCCGCCAACCGTGACCTCGACATCCCCCCCCGACGGAACGACGGGCGTCTCGCCCTCGACCACGGTGCGTGCCACTCTCTCGCGCGCCATGGACGCGTCGACAATCACGACATCCAGCTTCACGTTGACGCGCCAAGGCGGCTCTACGGTGCCAGGTACCGTGAGCTACGACGCCGGGACGCGGACCGCGACGTTCACGCCTGCGAGTCAGCTCGCACTCTCGGCCGCGTACACCGCGACGCTCGCGACGACGATCAAGGCGTCGGACGGGAACGCACTCGCAAGTCCCTTCTCATGGAGTTTCTCAACCGCGGCACAGCCGCCCTCGCCACCGACCATCACGTCGAGCGTCCCAACGAGCAACGCCACCAACGTCTCGACGGCCACCACGGTGCAGGCGACCTTTTCCCGCGACATGGACGCCAGCACGATCACGAGCTCGAGCTTCACGCTTACTCCGCAGGGAGGCTCGGCGCTCGCAGCGACCGTGAGCTATGACGCCGCGTCGCGAACAGCGACCCTCGTGCCCAGCGCACTCCTGCAGTATGGAACAACGCATGTTGCACGCTTGACAACGGCGGTCACTGCGGCGGACGGGACGCCACTCGCCAGTGCTGTCACGTGGACGTTCGTGACGGGACCACCTCCGCCAGCACCAACCGTAACCCAGACGACACCTGCCGACGGGGCGAGCGGCGTCGGGGTCGGCGGCACCGCGACCGCCACCTTCTCGCGCGGCATGAACGCCTCCACGATCACGCCCTCGAGCTTCACCTTGACCCCCCAAGGCGGCTCGCCGGTCGCCGCGAGCGTGAGCTACGACTCAGCGACCAACAGGGCGACCCTGAACCCCACGAGCCAACTTTCAACCTCGACGACCTACACCGCCAGGCTGGCGACGTCGATCACGGCCGCCGACGGCGTCCCGCTTGCGAGCGCGGTCACCTGGACCTTCGCCACGAGCGCCAGCGCCTGCCCCTGCTCGCTCTTCTCGTCGGTGCTGCAGCCGGCGCAGACGAACTTGCCAACCCAGGACAGCCGTACCGGCTCGGGCCCCTGGAGCTACGAGCTGGGCGTGAAGATCACGGTTGACCAGGCGCTGCAGCTGGACGCCATTCGCTTCTACAAGGCGCCGCTCGAGACGGGGACGCACATCGGCCGCGTGTGGACGGCATTGGGCCAGCAGATTGCCCAGGTCACCTTCCAGGGAGAGACGGCCTCCGGCTGGCAGGAGCAGGCGCTCGCGAGCCCGCTCACGCTCGGCCCGAGCACCGTCTACGTCGTATCGGTCGGCTTGAACAACTACTACTCGGTGACGGGTGGCGGTCTCGCAACGCAGATCGTCTCTGGGCCGCTGCGCTCGGTGGCCGACGGCCAGAACGGGGTCTTCGGCTCGGCCGCCGGGACCTTCCCGAACCAGAGCTTCGGCTCCAGCAACTACTTCGTGGACCTTGTCGCAACGATCTCGCCGCCGGGAGCCATTCCCACCGTAACCCAGACGACACCTGCCGACGGGGCGAGCGGCGTCGGCGTCGGCAGCACTGCACGTGCAACCTTCTCACGCGCGATGAACGCATCCACGATCACGCCTTCGAGCTTCACCCTCACTCCCCAGGGGGGGTCTCCGATCGCGGCCAGCGCCTCCTATAACACGGCCACGAACACGGCCACGCTGACTCCCTCGAGTCAGCTTGCGACCGCCACCAGCTACACCGCCAGGCTCGCCACCTCGATCACGGCCGCCGACGGCGTCCCGCTCGCGAGCGCGGTCACCTGGAACTTCACCACCGGCACGAGTGCCTGCCCCTGCTCGCTCTTCTCATCGGTGCTGCAGCCGGCACAGACGAACCTGTCGACCCAGGACGGCCGCTCCGGCTCGGGCCCCTGGAGCTACGAGATGGGCGTGAAGATCACGGCCGACCAGGCGCTGCAGCTGGACGCCATTCGCTTCTACAAGCCGCCGCTCGAGACGGGGGCGCACATCGGCCGCGTGTGGACGGCATTGGGCCAACAGATTGCCCAGGTCACCTTCCAGGGAGAGACTGCCTCCGGTTGGCAGGAGCAAGCGCTGCCGAGCCCACTCACGCTCGCCCCGAGCACCGTCTACGTCGTCTCGGTCGGCTTGAACAACTACTACTCGGTGACGTCTGGCGGTCTCGCGACGCAGATCGTCTCCGGTCCGCTGCGCTCGGTGGCCGACGGCCAGAACGGGGTCCACAGCTCTGCCGCCGGCGCCTTCCCGAACCAGAGCTTCAACTCCGGCAACTACTTCGTGGACCTTGTCGCAACGATCTCGCCGCCGGGGCCGACGCCGACCGTCACGCAGACGACACCTGCCGACGGGGCGAGCGGCGTCGGGGTCGGCGGCACCGCGACTGCCACCTTCTCGCGCGGCATGAACGCCTCCACGATCACGGCCACGAGCTTCACGCTCACCCCCCAGGGCGGCTCGCCGGTTGCCGCGAGCGTGAGCTACGACCAGGCGACCAACAGGGCGACATTGACCCCGACGAGCCAACTTTCAACCTCGACCACGTACACCGCCAGGCTGGCGACGTCGATCACGGCCGCCGACGGCGTCCCGCTTGCGAGCGCGGTCACCTGGACCTTCACCACCGGTTCCAGTGCCTGCCCCTGCTCGCTCTTCTCATCGGTGCTACAGCCGGCACAGACGAACCTGTCGACCCAGGACGGCCGCTCCGGCTCGGGCCCCTGGAGCTACGAGATGGGCGTGAAGATCACGGCCGACCAGGCGCTGCAGCTGGACGCCATTCGCTTCTACAAGCCGCCGCTCGAGACGGGGGCGCACATCGGCCGCGTGTGGACGGCATTGGGCCAACAGATTGCCCAGGTCACCTTCCAGGGAGAGACTGCCTCCGGTTGGCAGGAGCAAGCGCTGCCGAGCCCACTCACGCTCGCCCCGAGCACCGTCTACGTCGTCTCGGTCGGCTTGAACAACTACTACTCGGTGACGTCTGGCGGTCTCGCGACGCAGATCGTCTCCGGTCCCCTGCGCTCGGTGGCCGACGGCCAGAACGGGGTCTTCGGCTCGGCCTCCGGGACCTTCCCGAACCAGAGCTTCAGCTCGAGCAACTACTTCGTCGATGTCGGCGTTTCTGCGCCCACGCAGGGAACAGCTCCGGGCGTCACGTTGACCGCGCCGGCCAACGCCGCCACGAACGTTGCCGTGACGACGACCGTGCGCGCCACCTTCTCGCGCGGCATGAGCCCCGCGACGATCACGGCCTCGAGCTTCACCCTCACCCCCCAGGGCGGCTCTCCGGTCGCCGCGAGCGTGAGCTACGACTCGGCCACGAATACCGCAACACTCACACCCGCGAGCCAGCTCGCCGTGTCGACGACCTACACCGCGAACCTCGCCACGACGGTCACGGCCGCCGATGGAGTGCCGCTGGCAAGCAGCGTCTCGTGGAGCTTCACGACGGCAGGGCCTCTTTCCGTATCCACGATGACGCCGGCGGACGGGACTACGGGCGTCGGTCGTGACCCAGCCGTGACCGTGGCCTTCTCGAAAGCCGTGGATCCAACGACGATCACGACGTCGAGCTTCACGCTCACCCCAACTGGAGGCACACCCATCCCAGCGCGAACGTCGTATGACGCAACAACGAGAGTCGCGAGTCTCTACCCGCTCGTGCGACTCGCCGCGGGCGTCGTCCACACGGCCCGGATCGACACGACGATCCGGGCGACCGACGGCACCGCATTGCCCAGCAACGTCACGTGGGCTTTCACGACCCAGACCACAACCTGCCCGTGCCGCCTGTTCTCGCAGTGGAAAGCGCCGACGCTCCAGAACCTGGACGTACGCGACGCCCGCACCGGTTCGGGGCCGTTCAGCCTCGAGCTCGGCGTCAAGGTCACGGTCGACCAGGCCTCGCAGATGACATCGATCCGCTTCTGGAAGAGCTCGCTCGAGACCGGTACGCACGTCGCCCGTGTCTGGACGGCCTCCGGAACGCAGCTCGCGCAAGTCACATTCGCGAACGAGACCGGATCGGGCTGGCAGGAGCAGAGTCTCGCGACACCTCTCGCGCTTCAAGCCAACACCACGTACGTCGTCTCCGTCAACGCGAACACCGTCTACAACGCGACGGTCGGCGATCTCGCCACCCAGGTCGTCGATGGCCCGCTCCGGTCCGTGGCTGACGGCCAAAACGGCGTCTCCGGCGATGCCGCAGGCACGTTCCCAACCTCGAGTGCGAACTCGAGCAACTACTTCGTCGACGCAACGGTCTCGGTTGGCGTCGCTGCGCCAACTGTGGTCGGGACGTCGCCCGCGAGCGGAGCAACCGGAGTCGCCATCTCCACCGCCGTCAGCGCGACCTTCTCACGCTCGATGGACCCGACGACGATCACGTCGTCGACCTTCACGCTGACCGGCCCCGGCGGCGCGGTCGCGGCGGCCGTTGCCTACAACGGGACGTCGAATGTCGCGACCTTGACGCCGAGCGCGAGCTTTGCGCCTTCGACCACCTACACGGCTCAGCTCTCTGCAGCGGTTCGCGCGAGCGACGGAACTCCACTCGGAAGCGCGGTGAGCTGGAGCTTCACGACCGCCGCACCAGACACAACTCCCCCGGGGCCCGTCACGAGCTTCACCGCGACGCTCGGAGCGAGCTCCGTCGCCCTCGCCTGGACGAATTCGTCCGACGCCGACTTCGACCATGTTCGAGTCGTGAGGAAGACGGGGAGTGCCCCGACCAGCCCCACCGACGGCACGGTTGTCTGCGACTGCACCGGGCAGACCGCCACCGATGCGCGCCCACCTGAGCAGACGACCTACAACTACGCGGCGTACGCATTCGACCGGACCGGAAACGCCTCGACTCCCGCAGCTGCCCAGGTCACCGCGCCCGTTGCGTTGGACGTCTACACGAGCTTCGTGACCGACTCCGGCTGCACGGCCTGCAGCGCCGGTCTGGTCGGAAGTGAGCTCAGAGCCGCGATCGGAGGCGCCGCGAATACCGTCGACACCGCGTACGGCCAGCGCGACTTCGGCGGGGCAAGCGGACTCACGGGACGCGTCTACCACCGCACCAGTGTCCGCCTCGCGGCCGGGCAGACGCTTGCGTCGAACCTTTGGCTATTCGCGGTGCGGGACGCGGCGAACAACGTCGTGTTCGAGATCTATCTGACGTCCGCACGAGTGATCCGCCTCAGCAGCCCCGCTGGTGGGCTCAGGTCGACGTCGATCTCCCAGTCCACGGGCATAACGCTTCCGAACGACGGGGTGACATCCCGCAGCATCGAGGTGTCTGCGCTAGCGAACGGCTCGGTGGAGGTGCGTGTGGACGGCGTCACGAAGATCAACATCACCGGCCTCATCGGGGCAACCACCGGGAACCAGCGCTACCTGAGGGCCGGTATCGACCGCTACGACGGCACGAGCACCGCCCCCGTACAGATCTTCCACAGCCGCGTGTCGGTGAGCCAGGCCAGCTGGCTCGGGCCGTAAGCGCTGTCGCCTTTCTCTACCCTCATTTACGTTAAACGGGGCGCCGCGAAAAGCAAGCCGCCAACCTGCTCTTCGCATTGGTCTCCCCGCTACGAGCGCGGCTCGATCGCCGTCGCCAGCAACCGCGGCTTCGAGCACTGGGGCGAGATCCTCGACGACGCGACGGTCGCCGCCGCCCTGATCGACCGGCTCATCCACCACGCCACCATGATCAGCCTCAAAGGCAAGAGCTACCGCCCCCGCGGACGAAGCGTCGGCGTCGTGCCCGCCGCCCAGGCTCCGTCGCTCCGCCTGAGCGGCGCGATCATCCTGGAGCCGGACGGGTGGTGCACTATTTCGGTGCCCGAGAGTGGTGCGCTTTTCGGCGCGCCTTACAGCGGATATAACTGACAGTAGCCGCGCGGCTTCTGAAGTCCAGAACTGACCACTCGAACGGGCTAGTTACCTAGTCGTACGTTTGGCCTGGAGCCTGGCCACGGATCTCGATCGTCGCCTCGCAGCTCGAACGGGAGCTAGGCGACGAGTTCGTTCCGCTCCTGCTCGGAGAGGAGCCCGTGCAGCTGCGCCCACCTCGCGGCACCAGTGCGGTTCGAGACATTCAGCTTCCGATAGATGTTCGAGAGATGAAACTTCACCGTCTGCTCGGTGACCCAGAGCATCTTCGCGAGCTTCGCATTCGAATGGCCCTCGGCCATGAGCTGGAGGATCTCCCGTTCGCGCCGAGTGAGCTCCGATACATAATCGGACGTCTGAGGCGCATGCGCCCGAGCAGTACGCGAGCCCGCAAGGTAGATGGAGTGCTGGAAGGCCTGACGAACAGCTGACGCAAGGTCGTCCGGATGGGCGTTCTTGACGACGTACGCAGCGGCACCGGCGTCGAACGCCGCTTCGACCTGTCCGAGGTCTGACCGCATGGACAAGACGACGGCCCGCAGTTCCGGCAGGCGCTCGCGCGCCTTTCGCATGCACTCTATGCCGTCCATCTCGGAGTCCTCCATTTCGACGCCCGTGACCAACAGATTCGGTCGGTGGCGCTCGATCAGATTGAGCGCATCAAGAGGCCGAGCCGTCTTGCCGACCACCTCGATCTCGATCCGCTCGAGCACGCGCTCGACTGCCTCGAGCCAAAGCGGATGCCGGTCGAGAATTACTGCGGTATGCCGATACTCCCCATCCATCGAAAGGGCCGCCTTTCGAATAGCTCTTCCACCCAGTCACCTGCCCGTCCCCGCGGTACAGGAGTAGTACGAAAGCTTAATCGAAACTCCCGCAAAATGGAAGAGTTCGGAGGACATTGGCTGATTCGTGGCGGAAAGACCGCTGACGCTTCGTGCAGCCATCCTATCGGCGAAGGCCAAGTCCGACGGAGGGGTTCCGGCCCCACCGGAAACGCAACCTTCGGCCAGCGGGCAGCGGGCCGCGGGCGCTGTAATGTCCCGCACACGGTCGGCAGCGGGCCGCCGCGGCCGGTCGTAGACGCTCGCTGGCTGCGAGGCTACGAGTGTGAGGGGAGTTGGGCCGTCCCGAGACCAAGCGGGCAGGCCCGCTTCCCTCGTTCGAGGGATGGCAGGCACGAACGCGAAAGACCAACGTGAGGTCATCCCCCTTTCGGGCCTTCGGCCTGAAGGGGGGTGCCTGCGGCCGCCTCTGACTTGGTCATGAGGCGGCCGCGCGTTCTCATGGGTCGTCAGCTGACCGATCGCCACGAGCCGCCGACTCTCTCCTTCCGTTGAGTGTTTCCTCGCAAAGGCGCACCCGGGTCCACCGCGCCACCTGCTTGAATCCTCTCGGTGACCGCGCTCTACCGCAAGTACCGCCCGCAGGGCTTCGACGAGGTCGTCGGGCAGGAGGCCGTCGTGCGCACGCTGCAGAACGCGATCGAGCACGACCAGGTGCGCCAGGCTTATCTCTTCGCGGGCCCGCGGGGAACCGGCAAGACGTCGATGGCGCGAATCCTCGCGAAGGCGCTCAACTGCGCTGGGACGGTCACACCGACGCCCACTCCGGACAAGACCTGCCACGTGTGCGTGGCGATCGCCAACGGCACGTCCCTCGACGTCGTCGAGATGGACGCAGCGTCCCAGCGCGGCATCGACGACATCCGCGAGATCCGCGAGCGCGTCGTCCTGCAGCCGGTCGAGGGCCGCTACAAGGTTTACATCCTCGACGAGGCACACCAGCTCACGGGAGCGGCGTGGAACGCCCTGCTGAAGCTGATTGAAGAGCCGCCGCCCCACCTCCTGTTCATCTTCTGCACGACGGAGCTCGGCCAGGTGATCTCGACCGTTCGCTCCCGGTGCCAGACATTTGTCTTCCAGCGTCCGCGGCTGCCCGAGCTCGTCACCCTGCTCCGGCGGGTGGCGGACGGGGAAGGGATCCAGGCGCAGGACTCCGCGTTGTCGCTGATCGCGCGCGGCGCACGCGGCTCGTTTCGCGACGCGGTCTCGACGCTCGACCAGCTCGCGGCAGCGACGAACAACTCGGTGGACGCGCAGGCCGTCCTCCAGCTCGCCGGTGCCGTCGAGGAGGAGACGCTGCTGCGGCTCTGCGACATGGTCGTCGACCGGGACACGGCCGGCGCCCTCGTCTTCATCGAGGAGCTCGCGGAGCAAGGGCAGGATCTCGGCAGTCTCGTGAACGACCTGCTCGAGCATCTCCGGCATCTCTTGCTCGTCCAGCACATGGGCCACGTGCCCGAGTCTCTCCCCGTGACGGAGGAGACGAAGGAGCTTCTCCGCCAGCAGGCGAACCAGCTGCCGGAGCCGACTGTTCTCAGACTGATCGACCTGCTCGCCGTTGCCGTCGACGACACGCGCCAGGGCGCCGATCCGCGCCTTCCGCTCGAGCTCGCGATCGTCAAGGTGACGCGGCCGCACGCGGACCTTTCCCGCGAGTCACTCGCACACCGCGTCGAGCTCCTCGAGAGCCGGCCGACAGGCGCCGGGCATGCACCCGCCGAAGCAGTCCCGACCCAGAGCGCCGCGCCCACGTTCCCGATTCCAGCTCCGGCTCCTTCCGATCTGCCCGAGGCTAAATCATCCGATCTCGAGTTGGAGCAGGTTGCCGACGCGTGGCAACACAGCGTCGTCGAGGCCGTGCGTGGGCGTTCTATCCCGGTTGCGAGCCTCCTCACCGAGGCCACGCCGACGGTCCTCGTCGGCGACACGCTCACGCTCGAGTTCCCGGCCGGCGCTGACTTCCACCGTCGCCAGATCGCGGAGCCACAGAACATCGGCCTACTGCGCGAGGCGCTCTACGAGGTGACGGGCCGCAAACTTGTCGTGCTGCTCGAGACCGGCGAACCGGAAGAGGGCGTGGCCGAGCGCGACGACGAGCCCATGTCCGAGGAGGATGTGATCTCTCTGCTCAAGGAAACTCTCGACGCCCACGAAGTGGAGGCCGACGCGGAATGAACTTCGACATGAACAAGATGCTCCAGGAAGCCCAGCGCATGCAGGCCGAGCTAGCGAAGGCCCAGGAGGAAGCAGCGAGCGAGGTCGTCGAGGCCTCGGCCGGCGGCGGGATGGTGACCGTGAAGGCGAACGGAGCCGGTGAGGTCGTCTCGATCACGATCGACCCGCGAGCGATCGACCCCGACGATCCCGAGCTCCTCGCGGATCTCGTGCTCGCCGCGGTCAACGAGGCGCTCCGCTCGGCGCGAGGGCTGATGGAGTCGAAGATGTCGGGGCTCATCCCCGGTGATCTCGGCGGGCTCGGAGGGCTTCTTCCCGGCGCATAGTCGAATCCGGCGAGCGGGGTTGAAATTGCCGCCTGCCTGAATCACAATACGGCGCGGATTGGGACGGCAACACGCTGCGGCGTTGCCGATGGGGAGAAAACCGAGGGTGGGTGCAGCTGTCCAGGCAGCCGTTTTCGGGCTCCTCGTAGGCATCCTCGTGCTCGCACCTGGGTCGAAGGCGGGCACGCTTCCGGCTGGGTTCCAGGAGACGACCGTCTTCACCGGGCTCACACACCCGACCGTCGTCCAGTTCGCGAGTGACGGACGGGTCTTCGTCGCCGAGAAGAGCGGCCGGATCCAGGTGTTCGACAACCTCTCCGACACGACGCCGACGCTGTTCGCGGACCTCTCGGCCAACGTCCACGACTACTGGGATCGCGGGCTGCTGGGAATGGCGCTCGACCCGAGCTTCCCGACGGTTCCGTACGTCTACGTCCTCTACGCGCGGGACTACCATTCTTCGACGCTCTACGATTGGACCACGTCCACGCAATGGGGCGACACGTGTCCGGATCCTCCGGGCGCCACGACCGATGGCTGCCTCATCGGCGGTCGCCTCTCGCGGCTTCAGGCCAGCGGAAACGTCATGACCGGGTCCGAGCAGGTGCTGATCGACGACTGGTGCCAACAGTTCCCGAGCCACTCGACAGGCTCGCTCGCCTTCGGTGCGGACGGTGCGCTCTACGTCTCGGGTGGAGACGGCGCCAGCTTCAACAACGTGGACTACGGCCAGTACGGGAATACGAAAGCAGGCGACCGGCGCAACCCGTGCGGCGACCCACCCGGCGGCATCGGCGGGGCGACGACCGAGGGAGGAGCGCTTCGGAGCCAGTCCGTCCGGCGGCCTGCCGGCGAACCGGTCACGCTCAACGGCGCGATTCTCCGAGTCGACCCGGCCACCGGCCTCGGCCTTTCGGGCAACCCATTTGCGACCAGCGCAGATCTGAACGCGCGCCGCATCGTCGCCTACGGCTTGAGAAACCCGTTCCGTATGACGGTTCGACCCGGCACAAGCGAGCCGTGGATCGCAGACGTGGGCTGGAGCACGTGGGAGGAGATCAACCGCGTCGCCAACCCCGTGGACGGCAACGCGGACAACTTCGGATGGCCTTGCTACGAGGGGGGCGGAACGTGGGGCGGCGGCCGACAGTCGGGATATGACGGCGCCAACCTGACCCTGTGCGAGAGCCTCTACAACACGGGTGACCCGGTCGTGACCCCGTACTACGCGTACAACCACAGCGCGAACGTCTCGATCGAGGCGGCCTGCTCGACCGGGAGCTCGTCGACTGCCGGGCTCGCCTTCTACACATCGGGGCCGTATCCGGACTCATACGACGGCGCCTTGTTCTTCTCGGACTACTCGCGCGACTGCATCTGGGTGATGTTCAAGGGAACGAACGGGCTCCCGGACCCCGCGACGCGCGTGCCATTCGTCGACGCTGCGTCCAACCCAGTCGACGTGAGGATCGGGCCAGACGGGAAGCTGTACTACGCGGATTTCGACGGTGGACGGATCCAGCGGATCGAGTACACCGGTACGAACCAGCCGCCCACCGTCGTCGCGACTGCGAGTCCCACGAGCGGGGCCGCACCGCTCGACGTCTCGTTCAGCAGCGCTGGCTCCAGCGATCCCGAGGGGGGACCGCTGAGCTACGCCTGGGATCTCGACGGCGACGGCCAGTTCGACGACTCGACGGCGGCGCAGCCGTCGTTCAGGTACCCGATCGGCACGTACTCAGCACGCCTGCGCGTAACCGACAACCAGGGCGCATCGTCGACGAGTAGTCCGATCACGATCAGCGCGAGCAACTCGCCGCCCGTGCCCGCGATCACGGCACCCACAACGGACACGACGTGGAAAGTCGGCGATCTCATCACCTTCGTGGGTGGAGCGACCGACCAGCAGGAGGGGACGCTCCCGGGCTCGAAGCTCTCCTGGACGCTCGTGATAGAGCACTGCCCGTCCAACTGCCACGAGCACACGATCCAGACGTGGCCCGGCGTGTCAACCGCCTCGTTCAACGCTCCCGACCACGAATACCCGTCCCATCTGCAGCTGCGCCTGATCGCAACGGACTCCAACGGCGCGTCCGCGACGACGACCCTCGACCTCTGGCCGCGAAAGGTCGACCTGACCTTCCAGAGCTCGCCGGCAGGACTCCAGCTGACCGTCGGCAGCACGAGTCAGGCGACGACGTTCGCGAGGACCGTCATCGAGGGATCCTCCAACAGCGTCAGCGCCAACTCGCCGCAAACGCTGAACGGAACTCAGTACTCGTTCTCGTTCTGGTCCGACACCGGCGGCCAGTCGCACACGATCGTCGCCGATGCCGCGGGCACGTACACGGCCAACTACGTCGTCGCCTCGGCCGACCTGCGGATGACCAAGACGGTCGCGAACAGCGGAGCCACGTGGACGCTCAGGGTCGACAACCTCGGGCCTGACCCGGCGGTGAACGTCGTCGTCACGGACACGCTGCCGTCGCGGCTCACCCTGCAGTCGACACCGTCCGGATGCACGTACGTGAGCGCGACGCGCGTGCTGACGTGCTCGGTCGCGAGCCTCGCGAGCGGAAACGCTGCCACGTTCACGCTGTCCACGACCGTCACCGGCAAGGGTGGAGGCTGGATCACGAACACGGCCCAGGTCTCGAGCGCGACGTTCGACCCGAACTCGTCGAACAACAGCGCGAGCGCGCGCTTCCGCAAGTAGCCGGCGCGAGCGCCCAGGCTTGTCCGAAACGGACGGCTAGGCTCCTGGCGTGCTCAGCCCCGCCGTCGAGAACCTCGTTACGCAGCTGACGAAGCTGCCCGGGATTGGCCGGCGCTCCGCACAACGGCTCGCGTTCCATCTCCTCTCGGCTCAGCCCAAGGACGCCCTCGAACTCGCCCGCGCGATCGAGGACGTCAAGGCACGGGTTCGGTTCTGCCGCGAGTGCGGGAACCTGACCGAGGAGGAGCTCTGCGGCGTCTGCTCCGACGCGCGGCGCGACCGCACGGTTATCTGCGTCGTCGAGCAGCCCGTGGATGTGGTCTCAGTGGAGAGAACCGGCGAGTTCCGGGGCCTTTATCACGTCCTCGGCGGGGCGCTTTCTCCTCTGGACGGGGTCGAGCCGTCCGATCTCCGGATCGACGCGTTGCTCAGTCGCGTGGAGCGCAACGGCATCACGGAGGTGGTTCTCGCCACCAATCCGACGATGACAGGCGAGGCCACAGCGGCCTACGTCGCCGACCGCCTACGCGGGAAGGTGCAGGTCACGCGGCTCGCGAGCGGACTTCCCGTTGGGGGCGATCTCGAGTACGCAGACGAGGTCACGCTCGGGCGCGCGCTGGCCGGTCGGCGCGAGATGTAGCGACGCACGTATTGAGCGCGGTTCAAGCTGAGCCGGGGGCGCCCGTACACTGAAGCGATGGTCGTCGGCCGTCTGGCAATGGATCGTCGTGCGTAGCGACCTGCGGATCGGTGTCGTCGGCGCGACCGGCGCCGTCGGTGCCATCACACTCGGGTTGCTTCGAGAGCGCGGCCACGACGACGTGCGCGCGTTCGCGTCCGCTCGCTCCGCCGGCTCGAAGCTCGACGGCCTGACCGTCGAGGAAGCGACTCCCGACGCGCTCGGTGCCGGAGATCTCGACCTCTGCCTCTTCTCAGTCGGAACGTCTGCGAGCCGAGAGCTCGTCCCGCTCGCCGCGGCTGGAGGCGCTCTTTGCATCGACAAGTCCGCCGCTTTTCGACTCCAGGAAGGCATTCCGCTCGTCGTGCCCGAGGTGAACGGCGACCGGGCCCGCCACAACCAGGGGATCGTCGCCAACCCCAACTGCTGTTCGATTCCGTTGGCGATGGCGCTCGCGCCGATCAGAGACGCTGCCGGACTTCGCCGCGTGCGCGTCGCCACATACCAATCGGCGTCGGGCGCAGGAGCGCAGGCGATGAGCCGACTCAGCGGGGAAACCCCGGAGGAGCACGACCTTCGCATGGATTGGGACTTCGACGGTGTCGAGTTCGACGAGGAGGAGAAGATCCGTGCCGAGACGCGGAAGATCCTCGAGCTGCCGGACCTTCCGATCAGTGCAGCGTGCGTTCGAGTGCCCGTGCTGGTTGGCCATGGGGAGGCTCTCTGGATAGAGACGGCCGGGCCGCTTTCGAGCGAGGAGGCGCGGGACGTACTCGGCAACGCACCGGGGCTTCAGATCGACGAGTTTCCGACACCCGGAAAGGCCGTCGGCATCGACGAGGTTCTCGTTGGCCGGATCCGGGTCGATCCCACGGTGGAGAACGGACTGGTGCTCTTCATCGCGTGCGACAACCTCCGCAAGGGCGCAGCGCTCAACGCGATCCAGATTGCCGAGCTGGCACTCCGAGAGCGCTCGGCAGCATAGAGCGGGCTAGCCGCCGCCAGGAGGAGCCGGGGCAGGAGCCGGCTGGAACGCCTCTTGCACAACCCGGAGCACCTTCTCGCGCTTGCCTTCCTCGACGGGCTGCAGACCCCCGAGCGCAAGCCGCGCGAGCTCGATTCGGCCCGCCGAGCGCACCGTGCGAAAACCGAAGTCGGCGAGGAAGTCGCGCGGGAAGACCGTGCGATGGACGAGGAACCGATCGGAGGCAGACGCGCCCTCCCGATAGCGATAGGCGAACGCCTCGAGCGCGTGCGCGCCCTTGTCTCGCGCTTCGCCGATCGCGGCGAGGAACAGCGACTGCTCGACCCACGGCTGCGAGTCCGAGAGCAGGTACGCGCAGGTCACGAGCACGGCGTCGTCCGAGGGCGGGCCCGCGGGGAGGTCTGCTGCGCGCGGGAAGAGGTGCGCGGGGCCGTACTGCATCGAGCCGAGTACCCTGCCGTCGTCGTCGCGGTAGATCGTTCCCCAGGCGCCCCACTCGTCCTCGGCTCGTTCGACCCACTTCCTCTTCTCGGGCTCACGGTTTCCGCGGCTCTGCCACCACACGCATGACTGGCAAACCGTGGGTGCGGTCTCCAAAGTCGCGCCGGTGAGGCCGGCGAGCCGCGACGTCATTGCTTCGCCGGGGGAGCGCCCACGCCGTCGACGACGACGTCGACCGATCCGACCTCGAGGCTCGCCATCCGCTCGAGGTACTCGGCAACACGCCGCTGTACCTCGCGGGCGACGTCTGGTGCGCTACTCCCCCACTCCAGCTCGAGGTGAACCGTGACCGCCGTCGAGTCGGTCGAGCTCGAGATCTCGATGGCCCGGTCACGGTTTAGCGGGCTCTCCGCGAGACCGGCCACTCCTGGCACTTCACGCGCGGCATCGCCTGCGTACCGCGCGAGTACCTCAGACGAGATGGACTGCCCCTCCATTAGATGACCGATCGTACAACCAGCTCGGTCACCTCCGGCCTGGCGAAGAACCGGAATGGGACGAACGTGGTTCCGAGGCCCGGCGAGACATGAAGCGCCGAGGCGCCGTAGCGGTAGACGCCTTCGACGTCGCGGGCGCGGAGATGCGCGAGGCGGAGCTTGCCGCCTGGGAATGGGACGACGATCTGTCCAGCGTGGAAATGCCCGGAGACGACCAGGTGAAAGGAGTCGGGAATCCGTCGCACGATGCCGGGGAAGTGACACAGAAGGATGCGCAGGCTCGCGGCCGAGTCCGCAAGCTCGTGCGGTCGCGCTTCCCCCGCTGTGTATGTCTGTGGGTCGACACCCACGATCTGGACCCGCCGACCGCGAAGCTCGAGCTCGACGCTCTCATCCCCAAGGAGCGTGACGCCTTCGAGCGCCTCGATCGCAGCCGGGTCGATCCGCTGCGAGAACGGATCCCGGCTGTCGGCGAAGTCGTGGTTGCCGAGCACGACGAAGCAGGGGCCGAGTTCGTCGAGAAGACCCTCGAGGAGCGGCATCCCGGCGCGGCGCGACACGAGATCGCCGGTAACGCAAACGATGTCCGGGCGCCGTTCGACGACCCAGTCAAAGGCCTCCTCGACCGCGCGCCGGCCGCGGGAGGGGACGCCAAGATGGAAGTCCGAGAGGTGCGCTATTCGGAGACCGTCGAGCTCGGGCGGAAGTCCTTCGAGCTCGACCTCGAGAACGCGGCGACGTAGCCACCCGGCCTCGAACCAGCCCCAAGCAAGCGCAGCGAGCAAGACGGCTGCGCACGCCGCGAATACCCAGCCGATCACATCGGGCATCCGCGGTCGCGTCGATCAGGGTATTCGCGAGAAGAGCGACTACGCTTCAAGCCGGGCTCGACCCAAGGAGAGAAGTGACTGCGGCAAATCGGAATGGTGCGATGACTATCGCGCGCGTCGTCCTGGCGGCGGGCCTCGTTCTGCTCGTGGCGCAGTCGGTGGCCGATCTCGTCGTGTCGCTTGGATTCCATTCCTACCACTCTCTCGTCGACCTCGACCGAAACAACGGCATTCCGGACATCGTGTCGACCGTTGCGATCCTTTGCGCTGCGCTTGGTGCCGGGATGCTCTCGCTCCGCGCAGCTCGCGGGCGCTCGCGACTCGCCATCCTGGCGGGTGTTCTCACGTTGATCGCCCTTGCGGATGCCGTCCAGGCGGGAGTCGATCGCTCGACCCTGTCCGGAGACCTTGTGCTCGCGACGATCGCGGTCGCGGCTCTCCTACTCCTCGCGACGAGTTTCGAGATGCCCCGCTCAGCCAAGGTGAGCACGCTCGTAGGTCTCGGCTTCCTCGCCGTCGCTGTGGCCGGTGGGCTCACATACGACACGTCCCTAGCCCAGATCGGGCTTGCGGATCTCGGCCGCGGCGACGTGACCTACGAGCTCGGAATCGTGGCGAAGCAAGGCCTCGAGCTCGCCGGATGGACTCTCATCGCCGTCGGTCTGTGGGTGGCTGCGGCCGCCGCTGAGCGACGGCGCACCGAGCGCACCGGGGCACGCTTCCAGACACCCTAGACCCTCAGCTTCTCGGTGACGGGGTCGACCGAGACGACGTGGCGCTTGAACTTGAGCTCCGAGCTCGAGAGGCCGGCTGCAACACCGATCAGCTGCGAAAGATGGAGGATGGGCATCTGGAAGTCCTTCCCGGTCTGCTGCTTCAGCTTCGACTGCCA
>Ga0315273_10000371_pt1 | contig 46195 bp, 29 predicted proteins | sample YL17G02_0_MG_FD_205753 | JGI IMG/M metagenome (GOLD analysis project Ga0315273, IMG submission 205753) | Sediment microbial communities from Yellowstone Lake, YNP, Wyoming, USA - YL17G02_0 | ecosystem: Environmental > Aquatic > Freshwater > Lake > Sediment | place: USA: Wyoming | collected...
CCACGCCGCTGTTCGCGTGGGCATGCACGCCGGACATCGGCGAACATGCCCAGGCAAAGGCGGCCTGGGCATGCCACCCTGCAAGTGAACGTCCGCACGCTGCAAAGGTCCGGAGACCCACCGCGCACGGGGTGACGTGGCACCGTAGTGTCTACTTGCCCTTGGCCTTGTGCTTGTCTTTCTCGGCGTCCTTCTCTTTCGGCTTCTCCTTGGCCGGCGTGCAAGATGTCGGCACGACCTCGATCTTGCCGGCGAGGTGTTTCTCGGCGGCCATCACCTTCTGGATGCGGCGGGCGTGCCGGCCGGCGTCGAACGGCGCCGCCAGCCAGACTTCGACCATGCGGTGGATGAGTTGTTCGCCCAGGAGGTCCGCCGCCAGGCACAGGACGTTGGCGTCGTTGTGGTGCCGGCTCATCTCGGCTGTCAGTTCGTCGTGGCAGAGCGCCGCCCGGATACCCGCGACCTTGTTGGCGGTCATCGTCATGCCGATGCCGGAGCCGCAGAGCAGGATGCCGCGGTCCGCCTTCTTGGCGGCGACCAGGAGGCAGGCGGGCACGGCGTAGTCCGGGTAGTCGCAGGAGGTCTCCGCCGTGGCGCCGCAGTCGACGACCTCGTGCCCGCGCTCGGCCAGAAACAGCTTCAGCCGCTCCTTGGGCTGGTAGCCGCGATGATCGCTGCCAACGACGATCTTCATCAAACGACCTCCGCCAAACGCCCGGCCAGGGCCCCCGCGATGCGGTCCGCACACTCGCGATACGCCTCGATATCGCCGCCCATGGGGTCGGGCACGTCCTCTCCGCCCGGGTCGAGCAGCGACGCGCGCGACGCCACCGCCGGCGCCAGGCGCTGCACCGCGTCGAGGTGGCTGCGCGTCATCACCCAAATATAGTCGGCGGCCAGAAGCGCGTCAACGGTCAGCGGCTGGCTCTGATGACCACGGATGTCGATGCCGCGCTCCTCCATCGCCTGCACCGCGTTCTCGCTGGCCGGGTAGCCGAACATGGCGCCGGTGCCGGCGCTGGCGACCTCGATGCCGTGGCGAGAGAGGGCCTGGGGCTCGCAGCCCAGGCGGTCGGCCAGCATCGTGCGCGCCAGGGCTTCGGCCATCGGGCTGCGGCAGACGTTGCCCGAGCAGACGAGGAGCACGCGCGTGCGGACCAGCCACGCGAGCCGCCGGGCCGGCACGGCCCCCTCGCGCAGCACGTCGTAGGAATCATCCTCGCGGATGCGGACGACCGTGGAGGCCTGGGCGTAGGCCGCCGCCCCGGCGTCGACGATCAGCGGCACGAGGCCGCTCAAGTCGGCCAGGGCGTCGGCGGCTTTCCGGGGCGCGGGCCGGCCGGCGAGGTTGGCGCTCGTGCCGACGACCGGCACGCCCGCCGCCCGCAGGATCGCCTGGCCGACGGCGTGTCTCGGGCACCGCAGGCCGACCGTGCCCTCGAAGTAGACGGCTTCTTCGACAAGCCCCGCCGGCCGGGTGCGGTCGGGCCGACGGTCCGGAACGACCAGCGTCACGGGGCCCGGCCACGTCTTGCGGATCAGGCGGCGGGCCACCAGCGGCAGCGGGCCGGAGAATCGCTCGGCTTCGGCGGGGTCGGCCAGGTGAAGCGTGAACGGCTTGTCGGGCAGGCGGTTCTTGAGACGGCTCAGGGCATCGACCGCGGCGCGGTTGACGGCGCTGGCGCCGATGCCGTACACCGTCTCGGTCGGAAAGACGACGAGCGCCCCCTCGGCCAGGGCGCGGCCGGCCGCACGAACCGCCTCCTCGTCCCAGGCGGGGTCGGTAATCGTTACGATCCTGGTTTCCATGGAGATGCGAGCAAGTCCCTAAGTGGGTGGCACGGCCACTCCACGGCGCAGGGCGGTGCCACCTGTCGGCACCGATGAAGGGATTTGAACCGGTGGCGAGAGGAAAGTCAAGACGCGGCGGGAGTTCGTTGGGATAGCGACAAGACGCTGATTGATGCCCGGCGGGTCAGGAGACCCGCCGCGCACCCGATGAAGTGTCGGCGATGTCTTAGCGTCCGGTGGCTTGGATTCCCGCGAGGATGTCGCCGGGAATGCTCAGGAGCGCCTCCGCGGCGCGCGGGTCGAACTGCTCGCCCGCCAGCCGGCGCACCTGCTCGAGGGCGGCATCGAGCGACAGGGCTTCGCGGTGCGGGCGCGGGCTGGTCATGGCGTCGAACGCATCGGCTACGGCGATCACGCGCGCCACCAGCGGAATCTCTTCGCCCGCCTTCCGGTCCGGGTAGCCGGTGCCGTCGTAAGACTCGTGGTGGGCGCGGATGATCTGGCCGACCTCGGCGAGAAAGTCGAGGGGCTTGAGGAGGCTCGCCGAGGTCTCGGGGTGCCCCCGGACGATTTCCCACTGCTCGGGCGTGAGCGGGCCCGGATGGTTGATCGCGGCTTCGGGAACCGCGGCGAGGCCGATGTCGTGCAGGTGTGAGGCGATCTGGAGCGCCCCGATCTGGAACGGCGGGAGCTCGAGCCCCGTCGCGATCGGCATCGCGTACGCGATCACGCGGGTCGAGTGCCCTCGGCGGAACGGGTCGCGGCTCTCAATCGCCTGGGCCATGCCCTCAAGCGTGGCGTAGACCTGGCAGCGCTGCTGGTGATGGAGTTTCGCGGTCCGGATGGCCGGGCCCATCACCTGCGCCAGTTCCGTGACGTGCTTGATGTCGTGGACGCCGAAGTCGTTGTCGTCGGCGGCGCGGTGGAGCACGGCCACGGCCGCCGTCGTGTTCTGGCACGGCAGCGGGACGATGAGCAGCCGGCCCTCGCGCCAGAACTCGCGTTCCTTGGCGTGGACGAGGTTGCTGGCGCCGATATTCTCAACGTGCACGCTCTTGCCGGTCATGGCGGCGCGGCAGAGAATGCCCGAGCGGATCGGCGCGGGCAGCCAGCACAGGGTCGGCGACTCGTCCTCCTCCGCCGGATGGGCCCGCACCATGAGGCCCACCGCGTTCTCCCGCGAGTCGTGCAGCGCCACGGTGCTCGACTGGCACGCGACGCGGTCGCCGATGATCTCGGCGCACAGGCCCAGGAGGTCCTCGATCTCGATGACGCCGAGGATCGAGCGGGCCACGTCGGCCACCAGCGACACGGTCTCCATCTGGCGGACCATGCGCTTGCTCGACAGCACGAGGTCGTGGCTGGCGATCTCGAGTTTCTGGCTGAGCTGGGCCTGCGAGGCCTCGAGCGCCGTGTTCGCTTCGGCGAGATTCTCGCGCTGCCGGCCGGCCTTCGCCTGCCGGCGGGCCTGCTGGATGGAGCGGCCCACGGCCTGCCGGAGCGCCTCGAGGTCGAACGGCTTCTGGATGAAGTCGGCGAAGCCGGCGCGGAGGGCGTCGACGGTGCCCTCGAGGCTCGGGCGGCCGGTGATGGCGATCAGGGCCAGGCACTCGTCGAGCGCGCGGGCCTTATGGGCCAGGCGGATGCCGTCCATCTCCGGCATCACCAGGTCGGTGATCAGGCAGTCGAACGTTTCACCGGTCAGGCGGTCGAGCGCGGCGGCGGGGTCGGTCTCGACCTCGATCTGCCAGGAGGGCTCGGCTTCGCGCAGCGCCTCGGCGACCAGGGCGGCGATCTCGGGCTCGTCGTCGACCACGAGGATCCGGGCCTCCACTTCGGCCCGGATGAGTTCGGCGCTCGATGCAGTCATGGCGATCTTTCCTCTTGCCTTCCCGCGCGTGGCGGCCTTCACGGCCCGCCACGCGGCCTTCGCGATATTCGCGGCGGCCCTGGAAGGCCGCCGCGCGAACTCGGGAACTCTATGTCTAACGGGGCCGGGCGATCCGATGCGGGCCTGCCGCACGGCCTCCGTGAAGTTTCAGGCCACGGCGAGCGCTAGCCGCGAGAGCGAGGGGGGGAGGGAGAAGGCATCGCGTCTCGCCGTGGAGTGTCATGATCGGCCCGGCCGGCCTGTCCGTCAGTCGCCGCCCGACCGATAGTTTCAAGCTCCTTTCGTCGAATCAATAACCTTGGGCGTCCTTCGTTTCCGCCGCCGGGAACGTCATCCGCACGGTGGTGCCGCGGCCGGGCGTCGATTCGAGCGACATCCGCCCGCCGCTGGCCTCCACGGCCCGGTACGCCTTGGGCAGCCCGAGGCCACGGTGGCGTCCCGCCTTGTGTCCGCAGAAGAACGGGTCGAACGCACGGGCGCGGACGTCCGGCTCCATGCCGGGGCCGTCGTCGGTGACGACCAGCCGGACGCCGGCTTCCGCCGCCTGCACCCCGAGGGTGACGCTGGAGCCCGCCTCGCCCGCGCAGGCCTCGACGGCGTTGCGGACGATCTCCTTGAGCGCGCCGCCGACCTGCTCGGGATCGACGCGAATGGGCCTCGTGGGTGCGGCCTCAACCTGGAGGCGCACGTTCGCGGCCCTGGCCTGCGCCTCGAGGGCCGCGACCACCTGCCCCGCCAACTCCGCCGGATCGACCGTCTGCGGCGCCGGCGCGGGCGGGCGGGCGAACTGCCGCAGCTCCAGGATGATGTCGCTCGCGCGGGCCGCCTGCTGGACGATGATGTTGAGCATCTCGCGCCGCGCGGCATCCTGCTCGCCGCCGGCCAGCTGCTGGGCGCGGCCGCTGATGATCGCCAGGGGGTTGTTGATCTCGTGCGCCGCCCCGGCGGCCATCTCGCTCAGCGACGCGACGTTGCGTTGTTCCAGTTGCCGCTCCTGGGCGGCCACGAGTTGCCGGTTGGCGTCGGCGAGCTCTTCCGACTGGATGACGAGGTCGGCCTCGGCCAGCGTGCGTTTCAGCGCGCTGGCGGCCATGCTGGTGATGGCGGCAAGCTCCGCGGCTTCCTCGCGCGCCAGGTCGCGCGGCCCGTCGGCGAGCGAGAAGACGAGTCCACCCACCTTGGCCTGCTCGACCGTCATCGGGACCGTGAAGAACGGTCCGGCGCCGAGGCGCGCGCCTTGCCGCTCAAAGAGCCATCCTTCCAGGCGCTCGGCGCGGACGGGAATGCCCGCCGCCGGCACGGGCGCGGGCGCCGCGAGGGCCGGATCGAGGCCCAGGGCCTTCGTCAGGTCGTACAGGAAATGCTCCTCGATGCCGCCGTCGGCCGTGCATCGAACGCCCTCGATATAGTCGCCGCCCTGGGCCTCCAGGTAGGGCACCACCGTCTTGAGGCCGAGGGCCTGGCGGGCGGTCGTCGCGATGGCCTCGAGCACCTGGCGCGGGCCGTGGCAGGCGGCCAGGTCGGCGCTCAGACGGATGAGCCACTCGGCGCGGCGGGCCTGCGATTCCAGCCGCTGCGCCCGGCTGTAGCCGACGCGGTACAGCCGCCCGAGCCGCACGTTCGCCGCCTGGAGGACGTGGTGCAACTCTTCCGGCGGGGGCTCGTTCTCCAGGCCGACGGGCACCGCGTTCAGCGAAAACGCTGCCGCCACCTGCTGCCCGATCTGCTCGGCATGGGCCCCGGAGAGGCCCAGCCGCTCGGCCGCCTCGTTCGGGTTCTCGCGAATCTGCTCCGAAGGGTGATAGCCAAAACCCTCTCGCCGCACGAGGAGGTCCGCCAGGCGGACGATCTGGATCAGCGTGGCCAGGCCCGGGCTGCTCGGCATCGTCACGGGCGCCTGGTGGTGCAGCCAGATGACGTTCTGGAGCATCTCGGAGAAGCCCCACCGCTGGGCGAGGCGTTTGCCGACCACGGCGTGGTCGACGCCGAAGATCTCCCGCTCGGCCTCGATGAGATCCTTGCCGCCTTCGTCGACGCACGCCAGCACCTGGCTGTAGGCCCGCGGCATGAGGCAGGGCAGGGCGATCTGGCCGATGTCGTGCAGGATGCCGGCCAGTTGCGCCAGCGCGGGCCCGACGGTCCCCAAGCGTCCGGCGATCACCTGGGCGGCCATGCCCGTGGCAAGCACGTGCCTCCACAGACGCACGAGCCGCGCCTCGCGCAGCACGTCCGGCTCGACGATCTCGATGCTCAGGAAGTTGGCGGCGATGACATTCAGCGGCATCGATTCGATGGCGGCGTCGAGGCTGGTGAGCGACTCCGGCGAACGGCCGGCCTCGATCGCCAACCGCAGGACGCGCGCGGCCAGCGAGGCGTCGGTCTCGATGACCAACTGCAAGTCGCGGCGGTTTAGCGGGTCCGACAGGGCCAGCCCGAACAGGTGATGCCCCACGCCGGGCAAGGTGGGCAGTTGGTCCACCTCGTCGAGGAGGACATCAATCTTCCGCCGTTGCAGGCCGCTGGCCGCCATGACAGAGGTTCCGTGGCTCTCGATCAGATCTTCAGCAACTCGGCGATCTTGCCGATCAGCTCGTCAATCTGGAACGGTTTGTGCATGAAGACGTCGACGCCCAGGTCGTAGAGACCCTGGATCTTGTCATCCTCGATCAGGCCGCTGATGATGATGATCCGCGTGTCTTCAAGCCCGGGGTTGCTGCGGATGGCCTTGCACACGACGTTGGCGTTGATGTCGTTGAGGACGTAGTCGATCACGATGACGTCGGGGCGGAACTGCTGAGTCAGAAGGCCGGCGTCGTAGCCGCACGTGGCGGTCTTCACCTCGAAGCGCCCGTCGCGCTCCAGGGAGTCCACCAGCATGTCGACGATCTCCGGGTTGTCGTCCACCACCAGGACCTTCTTCTTGCTGGAATCCAGGTGCGACAGGGGGATGTGATTGTCCTTCATGAACTTGACGAGACTCTCGCGCGGGATGCGGCGGAATCGCGATCCCGGCACGTAGAAGCCTAGCAGCTTGCCCGAGTCGAAACAACGGATGATCGTCTGCTGGCTGACGCGGCAAATCTTTGCAGCTTCCCCGGTGGAATAGACATCTTTCATGGCATCGTCCCTCGCTTGCTCTCCCTTTCTCGCGGAGGGCGGGATACGCCACAGTTTGCGCATATCCCCCAACTTCACATTGTAACTATCGACCCCTGATTCTTGTCAACTTAAAACTTTCGATGCGTTAAGATGGGAAAAAGTGGAAGTTCGGCGAGGCAGAGTCCGATAACTAACACCACGCTACCACTGGCGCGGCGGGTCAGGAGACCCGCCGCTCACCAATCAGAGAGTTAGCGCTGTCGTATTGAAGAGATGAGGGCCGACCTATAAGGCCGACCCTCATCAGGAATGTCCAACTTTGGCGCTGAAGCTGCGGATTACCAGTGACCGGCGCCGCCCTTATAATCGCCCGGATTTTTCGGAACGCCCGTCCGGCTGCCGTCAGCCGCCTTGGAGGGGTCGTTGCGATTCGTGCTATCGCTGCCGCCCTTGCTGCCGGTGCCCTTGGTGTCCTTCGCATTGGCCCTGGCGGCTTCCTCTGCGAGGGCCTTCAGCTTATCCTTGGCCGTGACATTCTCGGGATCGATGTTGAGCACTTGTTTGTAGAACGCAACGGCACTCTTGATGTCCTTCTTGCCGGCGGCGGCGTCGCCCAGCGCAAGCAGGATTTCGATGGCCTTTTCCTTGTTCGGCTTCTCGAACTGCTCGGAAATGGCCGCCTTGTCATCTTTCTTGGCCGATGCGGCCGCCGCCTTGGCGTCCAGACTGGCGCCGAAGTACTGCTGAGAGGCGCGCAGCTTGAAGCCGTCGGCCTTCTTCACGTCGGCCTTGCCTTCAGGCTTCGCTAACTCGTCCTTGGCCTGCTGGAGCATCTTCTCGGCCATGGCAACCTTGTCGTCGATCCGCTTCTTGACTGCCGCGGAAAGGAGGTCTTTGCCCTGGGCGACCGCGGGTTCGGCCTGACCGGCAGCCGGAGCCTCCGCCTTGGCACCCGGCTCTTCCTTCTTCGCGTCGTCCTTGAAGAGCCCCTCGGCCCTTGCCCAGGAGGCAAGCCCCAGCACAAACATCGCGACCAACGCGGCGAGCATCAGGCGTTTCATGGCAACTGCTCCTTTCCCATCGGCTGTAAGCGGCGTTAGCTTAGACTCTCTCCCGCGGCCTCTATATTGTAGTACGAGTTTCCCGCAAGACTATTGCAAAATTCTTCTGCACTTGCACTCTCGCCTCGTGCGGCAGACTTCTGGCGCGGCGGGCGGTCCCGCCACGTGCGTTCCATGTGTCCGCAAAGGCACGAGCATGTGTCTGGCGTCGTCTCTTAGCGCTGTCACCCCGAGGGAGCGAAGCGAGTCGAGGGGTCTCGCCGCGTGAACGACCGAACGGCAATGACCACGGCGAGATTCCTCGACTCGCTGCGCTCGCTCGGAATGACAACGCTGGACACATACAGGCGCGAAAGCTCGGCCCCCATGAACCGCCACACCTAGGCTTTCCCCGCCGCCATAGCTTTTACTTCATCCACCCAGGCCCGGACGAGGGCTTCATCCGCTGCTTCCGCCATGATCCTCAGGATGGGCTCCGTGTTCGAGGCCCGAATGTGCAGCCAGCCGCGGTCCCACGACAGGTGCAGGCCGTCGCGCTCATCGAGGCGGGCGTCGGCAAACCGCGCCCGCACCGCCTTGAACACCGAAGCCGGGTCCGTGCCGGCCAGCGGCACCTTGTCCTTGACCATCGTATAGACGGGCAGCTCGCGCGCTAATTCACGCAAACTCCTCCCGCGGACGGCCATCATCTCCAGGATGAGCGCCGCCCCGACCAGGCTGTCGCGGACCAGCGTGACCCGCGGGTCGATGACGCCGCCGTTGCCCTCGCCGCCGATGACGCACCCCTTGAGCAGAATCTCCAGGGCCACGTTGACCTCGCCCACCGGCGTGCGATGCAGCGGCACCCCCGCCTCGCGGGCCACGTCGTCCATCAAGCGCGAGGTCGAGAGGTTGGCCGCGATCGGGCCGCGATCGCGCGTCAGCCGGTGCCGCGCGGCCAGGGCAAGCGTGTATTCCTCGCCGATCGCGGCGCCGGTTTCATCGACGAGGGCCAGGCGGTCGGCGTCCGGGTCGAGCGCCAGGCCCAGCGCCGCGCCGCTCTCGCGGACCGTGCGGCAGAGATCGCCGAGGTTCTCCGGCAGCGGCTCCGGGCCCCGGGGGAAATGGCCGGTCGGCTCGCCGTGGATCATCGTGACCTTGCAGCCGAGGCGCGCAAGGAGCATGGCCATCTCGCGGCCGCCGGCCCCGCACACGGCGTCGACCGCCACCGAGAAGCCGCGGGCGCGGATCGTCGCGGCGTCGACGGTCGCCAGCACCCGCTCGACGTGCACGTCTGCCCCGTCGGCGACCTCCTCGAACTTGCCGATGAACATGGGGTCGATCGGCAGAAACGCCCCGCGCGTGTAGAAATCGAGGACCCTCTTGCCCGGCCCGTCGTCGAGGGCGTGGCCGTCGGGCGAAAGCATCTTGATGCCGTTATACGGGAACGGGTTGTGGCTGGCCGTGATGACCGCGCCGCCCATGAGCCCCAGGCGGTCGACCATGACGCTGACGCCGGGGGTGGAAAGGATGCCCACGTCGAACACGTCGCAGCCCGTGGCGCGAAGCCCGGCCCGCAGCGCGTCGGCGAGCATCGGGCCCGTGGGGCGGGAGTCGCGACCGATGGCCACCGTTGTCCCTTGCAGGTACGTGCCGAAGGCCAGGCCGAACCGCGCGGCCTCTTGCGGCCCCAGCCCGTCGCCCACCACGCCGCGAATGCCCGAGATGCTGACAATCAGTTGAGGCATGATCTCTCCGCACGTCCAAGCGCCCATGCAGAATCAGCCGGGTGGCATGGCCACGCGCCGTTGCGTGGCCATGTCGTCGGCACGCGAAGCGCCCCATGGCCTCTCGTCCTGCAAGTCGCGCGGTGGTATTATCGGCGGCGGTCCGGGGCAGACAATGGAAAAAGGGCTGGGAGCGTAGTACTACAACGGCACGTCGCGCGGCGGGTCTCCCGACCCGCCGCGCACCTGCGTCATCTCGCCGCCCGGTGGGTCAGGAGACCCACCGCGCACGAGGTTAAGTGGCGTTGTAGCAGCCAGATGGAGATTCCGGGTTGTGCTGCCGACGGGCGGCCGCTACGATGGAAGAAGATCACGTCTCGCGACCCGCGGTTGCCGGAAGGAGGCCTGCCATGGATGCTTTGCAGACGCTTGTGATGACGCTGCCTCTGTCGCTGACGGCCGGGCTCAATCTTTACGCCACGGTGCTGGTCGTGGGGCTGGCGGTGCGGTACGGATGGGTCCAGAATGCCCCGCAGTCTCTCGATGTGCTCGGCAGCCTGCCGGTGCTCATCGTGGCGGGGGTCATGTACGCGATTGAGTTCGTCGTCGATAAGTTCCAGTTCTTCGACAACGCGTGGGACCTTATTCATACATTCATCCGACCGCTGGGGGCCATGGCGATTGCCGTCATCCTCGTTTACGGCGAAGGCGACCCCGCGGTGACGGTCATCGCGGCGCTGCTGCTGGCCGGGAGCGTGAGTTTCGTGTCTCATACCGCCAAGGCGGGCACGCGAGCCGTGGTCAACGTGGTCAGTCCGCACGAGAACTTCACGAACATCGGCCTTAGCGTGACCGAGGACGTGGTGGCGGGCGGCTTGGCGGCCTTGGCGTTGGGCCATCCGTACCTGGCGGCGGGCGTGGCCGTCGTCCTCCTGGTCTTCATCCTGTTCTTCCTGCCCAAGTTGTGGCGGTGGGGCGGGTTCGTGTTCACGGCTGTCCTGTCGCGAGTCCTTGCCTTGGGCCGGCAGAGGAGAGAGTCGGACCTGCCTCCGGCGGAGCACCTGGCGCTTCTGGGTCACCGGCCTCCGACGTTCTCGGCGTGGGTCAAGGCGCAGAAGATCCCGTGGTGCGCGGGCCGCAGCGGCTGGCTCTGCGTGGTCGACAACCGCCTGTTCTTCGGCTACTGCAAGTGGCTGTTTCTCCATCGCTCCTGGCAGGTGGCCTTGGACCAGATTCAGGCCGTGTATTTCCGGCGGTCCTGGCTGACAGACAAGGTGGAGGTGCATTACCTCGATGCCCGGAACAAGGCGCGTGTGGCCCGATTCCTGTTCACCCGATACCGCTCGCCGCTGGCCGAGGATCTGGGCAGGCGGCTGAACGCCCACGGGGTGCCGGGCGCCGCCGCCGAGGGCAAGGTCATCGAAGGTCAGTTGCCGCCGCAACCGGCGTAGGCGTGGCCATGGCTGTATCAGCTCGGAACAGGGACGGTGTGGGTCCTATCGTACTACAACTACCGCCCGATGCGTTCCCTCAGATGCGCCAGGAGCGACTCGGCGGTCATCGTGCAGCGGTCGGTACGGTCGGACCAGCGGACTTCGGTGCCGCTCTTGACCAGCGTCTGCCATTTCTTGCAGGCGGCCAGGACGGTGGTGTGGTTCTTGCCCCCCATGTGGCGGGCGATGTCGGCGAAGCTCAGGTCGGTCAGTTCCCGCGCCAGCACCATCGCGGTCTGCCGGGCGAGGGAGATCGAGTGCGACTTGCGGTCGCTGTGAATGTCGGACACCGTGACGCCGAAGAACGCGCTGACGGCCTCCTCGACCTCCGGCAGGCCGGTGCGGCGGGGCATCGAGACGGCGAAGTCGGCCAGCGAGTGCCGCGCGAGCTCCAGCGTCAGCGGCTGCTTCAGCAGGGCCGTGAACGCGATCAGCCGCGTCAGGGCGCCCTCCAAGTCCCGCACGCTCCCTTTCACGCGGTCGGCCACGAAGTTGAGGACCTCGGGCGTCAGGCGGCGGCCCATCTGGAGGGCCTTGGCTTCGAGGATCCGCCGGCGGGTGTCGTTATCCGGCGGCATCAGCCTGACCACCAGGCCGGCGCTGAAGCGGCTGGACAACTGGTCCTGGATGGCCTCGATCTCGCGCGGCGCCGAATCGGAGGCCAGAACGACCAGCCGCCCCTGGCCGTCGAACTCGTTAAAGGTGTGCAGGAACTCCTCCTGCGTGCCGGGCTTGCCCGACAGAAAGTGGATGTCGTCGATGGCCAGGACGTCGAGGTTCCGGTAGCGGAAGCGGAAGGCGTCCATGCACCCCGACTTCATGGCGCCCACGTACTCGTTCGTGAACTGCTCGGCCGACAGGCACGCCACCTGGCGGATGCCGTGCTTCCGCAGGGCGTGGAGGATGCCATGAAGCAGGTGGGTCTTGCCGACCCCGCACGAACCGTGCACGAACAGGGGATGGAAATCGCGACCCGGGGCCTGGGCGGCCGCGGCGGCCGCGGCGGCGGCCATCTGGTTGCAGGGGCCGACGACGAAATTGTCGAGCGTAAAGAGGGGCCGCGACTCCGGCGATGGCCGGCGCGAGGGCCTCGGCCCCGCCTTGGCGGGCAGGGCCAGGCGCTCCATCGCCGCGACTTCGCCGGCAAGGTTCTGCGTCCGCCGCTTCTGGAAAAGGTCCGGCTGCACGAGGTACGTGATGGGGAGGGGTCGGCCGAACGCCTGCTGGGCCGCGGTGGCCAGGTGATCCGCGAAGTGGCTCTTCAGGTAATCGCTGATGAAGAGGTTGGCCACGCCCACCGTCAGGCCGTCCGGCGTGACGTGGAAGTCGGTGGCGCCGTCGAACCAGACGCGCCACCGTTCCACCCCGACGGCGTCGCGAACTCCGGTCACCAGCGATTCGATTTGTGTATCTTGAAGCGGCGCCACGAAAAGGCCCCGTGCTTGGCGCACCGCCAGAAATCCGTTCCCCACACAAGCGTCCGCCGAGCGGCATCGGATGCGCCCCAGCGCCGGCCCGACGACCGCTGCATGCTAACGTTGATGTCAAGCGGGAAAGGCGGAATAGTTTTGCTAAGGATTCACGAAGACTCGGCGCGACGCGCGGAAGAGGTCGCAACACAGGCAGTTAGGCGCGGTCGGGGCCGGAAATTATCGGACTCTTAACACTGCCGCACGGCGTGTGCAAAGCCTGTGGAGAAAACGGCGGCCCCGCGCGCGACCGTCGTAAACCCTTGAAAAACCAGCCGGATACGATAGGCTGGAGGCGCCCGGGGTGGCGGTGCGATCGCGAATCCGGGCCGAAAAATTTTTTCTGGAGCGTCCATCATGCGTCACGTGGCGGTGATTCTTACGGCGGCGGCCGGATTCCTGCTGGTTCTCGCGGCGCGGGCGCTCGCGGCGCCGGAGGCCGACTGGCCGACCCTCGAGAAACAGTTCGTCGAGGTCCCCCTGGAGGCGCGGCGCCTGACCGGCCCGCTCTTCTGGCTCCACGGCAACGAGACCCGCGAGCGCCTCGAACTCTACGTCGGCAAGGTGGCCGAGGGCCACAACGGCAGCTTCTGCGCCGAGTCGCGCCCGCACACCGACTGGCTCGGGCCGACGTGGTATCGCGACCTCGATATATGTCTCCAGGCCGCAAAGAAGAGCGGCCTGACGATGTGGATCTTCGACGAAAAATGGTGGCCGAGCCAGATGGTCGGCGGCAAGGTGCCCCTCGAGTTCGCCAGCAAGCGCCTCGAAGCCGTCGCCACGAGCGCCGAAGGGCCGAAACGCTTCACCGAGGACGGCTGGGGCGGCCCGAACTTCGTGGCCGCCGTCGCCGGCCGCGAGGTCGAGGGCGGCATCGACGGCGCCGGCCTCGTCGACCTCGCCGGCTCCATCCGCGGCGGCACGCTCGCCTGGAACGTCCCCGCCGGCAAGTGGAAGCTCATGAGGTTCACCTGGAAGCACGCGCCGCACCGGCCCATCCTCGTCGACGGCGCCAGCCAGGACGCCGTCGACTGGTTCATCAAGACCGTCTACCAGCCGCACTACGACCATTTCAAGGACGACTTCGGCAAGACGATCGCCGGCTACTTCTACGACGAGCCCGAGACCCGCGGCGACTGGGGCACCGAGGTCCCCAAGGTCCTCGCCGACCGCCGGGCCGACTGGAAACGGGCCTACGTGGCGTGGAAGTTCCGGCTCGCCGGCGACGAGCAGGCCGCCGCCCGCTACGCCTACCAGGACGCCTTCAGCGAGGCGTGGGGCCGCACGATGTACGGCGGCATGACTCGCTGGTGCCACGAGCACAACGTCCTCTCGATGGGCCACTTCCTCGAGCACGGGTTCCTCTACCTTAGCCCCGACGTCTGCGCCGGCAACATGTTCGACCTCCAGAAGCACAGCGACATGGGCGGCATCGACTTGGTGTGCGAGCAGATGTACCCCGGCCAGCGGCCGAAAGACATCTACCAGACGCCCAAGCTCGGCAGCTCCATCTCCCACATGTACAACAAGACCGACGACATCGCCTTCTGCGAAATCTTCGGCGCCTACGGCCAGAACCTCACCTACCCCGACATGAAGTGGCTGGCCGACCAGCACCAGGTGCGCGGCATCAACTTCCTGGTGCCTCACTCCATCAACCCCAAGGCCCCGAACGATACCGACTGCCCGCCGTACTTCTACGCCGACGACGCCGAGCCCCGCTGGCCGCTCTACCGCGTGTGGTCGGACTACAACAACCGCCTCAGCCTCCTCTTGACCGGCGGCCGCCACGTCTGCCCGGTCGCGCTGCTTTTCCTCGGCAACTCTGCCCACGTGGGCAAGTACGTGACGCCCGAAGACATGACCTCGGCCCTCCAGGACGCCCTCTTCGATTGCGACTGGATGCCGTACGAGGTCTTCGAGCGCGACACCCAGCTTGCCGCCAACCAGATCCAGCTTCGCGCCGAGCGCTACCGCATCCTCATCGTCCCGCCGGTCGAGACGATTCCGCACGCCACGCTGGCGAAGGTCAAGGAGTTCTTCGACGCCGGCGGCATCGTGGTGGGGTACGGGTTCCTGCCGACGAAATCGGCGACGCTCGGCAAGTCTGCCGCCGAGATCGCCGCCCTCGCCGATGCCGTCTGGGGGCAGGGCGGGGCCCCCGGCCTCGCGGTTCGCAAAACCAGCCCCGCCGGCGGCCGCTCGTACCTTCTGCCCGAAAAGCCCAAGCCGGAAGAGCTCCGGAAGGTCCTGGCCGACGACGCCGGCGTGCACCCCGCGCTGGAAGTCCTCGAGGGCAAGACCGACCACTGGGTCCACGTGCTGCACCGCGTCAAAGGCGGCCACGACGTCTTCCTGATCTGCAACCAGAACCACCAAGGCGAGGCCCGCCGCCTCAAGTTCCGCGCCGCCGCCAAGGGCGTGCCCGAACGCTGGGACGCCATGCGAAACGAGCTGACCGCCCTTCCGCACAAACGCGTCGCAGACGATGCCGTGGAATTCGAGCTGGCGCTGGAGCCCAACGAAAGTGCCCTCATCCTCTTCTCGCCCGACGCCAAACCTCGCCCCCCGCGGATCGAGACCCTCGCCGCCCCCGCCCGCGAGGCCATCCTCGTGACGCGCGACGCGCCGCCCCCTGCCTCCGCCCCCGCCGCCAAGCCCCCCGAGAAGCCGAATCTGGCCGGATGTCCGTGGGTCTGGTTCCCGGAAGGCGACCCGCGGGCTGCCGCCCCTCCCGGCACGCGGTATTTCCGCCACACGCTCGCCTTGCCCGCCGGGGCGAAGGTCCGCCAGGCCCGTTTCCTCATCACCGCCGACAACGATTTCCTGCTCTTCGTGAACGGCAAGGAGGCCGGCCGCGGCGACGGCGGGCTGGAGTCGTGGCGAACACCCGTCGAGGTCGATCTCAGCAAGCATCTCGCCCCCGGCCCCAACACGCTGGCCATCGCGGCTACCAATTTCCTCGATAAACCCAACCCCGCGGGCCTCATCGGCAGGTTCAGCATCGAACTGGAAAACGGGCCGCCCGTCACCGGTTCCATCGACGAGACCTGGAAAGCCGCCAACCGCGAGCAGCCCGGCTGGCGCGGCGTCGCCCTCGACGATGCGTCCTGGCCCGCCGCCAAGAAGATCGCCATGTTCGGCGACGCCCCGTGGGGCGACATGTCGGGCAGGGCGGGCATCACCCCCATCGTCGCCGACCTGTACCGCGGCCGCTGCACCCTTCCGGCCGACGCGGACCTCGCCAAGTCCCGCGTGGTCCTCGTGCTGGAGGGCCTGCCCGACGATTGTGCGAGCGTAAGCATCAACGGGGCCTTCGCCGGCGGATTCCTCGGCGGCCCCTGCCGGCTGGAGGTCACCGGCCGCCTCAAGCCCGGCGAGAACACCATCGAGGTCGTCCCCCGTGCCCCGAAATCCGCGAAGTTGGTGGTTTATCCAAGGTAGGGCAAGGATGGTTCCAGGTTTCAGGTTTCAGGTTCCAGGTTGAAAAGGAGAGTTCAAAGTTCCAGGTTCAAGGTTAGCAAGGCAGGCTGGAGGCTGCAGGCCGGAGGCTGTAGCAACGGCAACGGCGTCAACCGCAAAGGACGCAAAGAGCGCCAAGAAAGCCCAGTCTTTTTTTCAAAGAACAAGCCTTTGCCGTCCTTTGCGTTCTTGGCATCCTTTGCGGTTCAGGTCTTTGCCGTTGCGGTTGCCTTTTACTCCGCATTCCGCATTTCGCATTTCGCACTGGATTGATCGTAAGTCGTATTCGCTCAAAGAGACTTACGAACTTGGGGTGCCCCCAGCCCCCCCTTTTGGCCCGAAGTTTTCCACAAAACGGCCTTGGCGCTAGCGCCAGGGCCGGTGACACTCGGAAATGTTAAGATAGCTAAGACGAATTTGTGCGCTTTTTGCGATTTCACGCGCGCCGGACCCCCCTACTTTTGCATTTCTGATCAAAACACGCGCGCTTTTTGAAGGTGCCCGTTGACGTAAGTGTTTCTGCAAAAATGCGACTTACGTTCAAGTTGTGAAAGATTTCACAGGCCCAAAGAACGGCGGGAACCGGGAACCGGGCAGCGGCAACCGGGAACCGGACGGCGACAGACGACGCCGAGCAACACTTAGCCGCCCAGCTTGCTGGGCGCGTGTTGTTGGGCGCGGCCAAAGACAACAACAACGGCGGGAACCGGGCAGCGGCAACCGGGTTCGACAGCAGGAACGGCGGGAACGGGGACCGGGGAACGGGACGGCCAACGGCCACAAAGGCGGGAACCGGGCAGCGGCAACCGGAACCAGGACGGCGAAGGGCGACGCCGAGCAACATTTAGCCGTCCGCCGCGGCGGACGCATGTTGTTGGACGCGGCCAAAGACGACAACGGCGGGAACCGGCAACCGGGAACCGGGGTGGAATAAGGATCACGTTCATGACGGCATAGCGGCCGGCGGCAGGCCCTCGTCAGCCGCCCAACTCGCTGGGCGCGTTTGGCGCGGAGCCGCAGGTCGAAGACTCGCCGTGGCGAGCGACCGCGTGTCTTTGGCGTCCCGCGAGCCCCTACCCACAATCGGCGATCCACGTACGCCGGCGCTCCCCGCCTTCTGAGGCCCATTTCATGGGCCTTTGCCCCGCGCAAGCGGGGTGTAGCCTCGGCCTTATAGGCCGAGGTGGCGGCGCCGGGCCACCTACTCCCCCCCTTCTTCCAGCCCGCTTCAGCGGGCATCGGACCCTTGACGGCGGCGAACTCCCCCTCAACCTCGGACGTCCGCCGTGGCGGACTCGCGAGAAAGACGGGGGGATGCCGCCTGCCACCCCGGCCCAGGGCGTCCGGCCTATCAACGGCCAAGGCCCATGAATCGGCCTGCCCCGCCATCCGCCGCACGGCCCGTCAGTCCGTGTGCCTCTGTCGCAAGAACGTGCGCTCGCGCCGGCTGCCGCACCGGGTGACATGAAGCGGATACCCCTCGAACATCCCGCCCGCCTTTCGCCCCTTCACCCAACGCTGCCCTCTGGGGGAGGCCTGAAACGCACACATAATACTGTGCCCGCGGGTCGGCACCGAGGCGGTACTGTTACATCTTCAAGGTTCGCTTGAAGGCTTCCATCGGGTCGATCCCACAGGCTTTCGCCCAGAGGTTGAACTCCGTCACGTCCACGCGACGGTTGGCGACTTCGCAGTTGTGAATCCAGGACTGCGGCTTGCCCATCTTCGCACCCAACTGGCGCTGGGTCATCCCTGCCTCTTTACGCATGCTCCGGAGAAGGATCGGCAGTGGAAGGTATTGCGGGGCATGTTGGGCCTTCGGTGCCATGCCAAAATCATAGTCACCCGCCTTCTTGACACGAGTTCGGTGTCAACTGTATGATGCGCCTCTGCAACGGATCTTAAGCCTTTCTTGGGGGGCCAGAAACGTCCATTCGGTTCGCATGTCCGAAGTGCGGAACCCATCTGGCTGTACCGAATAGCTCTGCAGGTCGCAGGGGCAGGCCCCGCACGGCTTGCTTTCCTCTGGACCCGGCCCGAGCGGCGCATGATCAGCCCGCCCAAGCGGCGCAGACCGCGGGCAGGCCGCCGGGGAAAGTAGGTCAGTCGGTTTTCGCCCCGTCGGCAACCGGGCCAGGCTCAACCCACTCTTGCGGTGACGGGGAAACCCCCCTCATGCCGGTCACTTCCTGCCTCGCCGCTTTAAGATCATCCCCATGGCGCCAAGAAACAGGAACCCCAGCGTCGCCGGCTCCGGCACGACCGTCAGCGTGCCGTCGGCATACAGGCGGCTGGCGTCCCACGCCAGGTTGCCGCCCAGTGACGGAAGGTTCGTGCTACTGAACCGCCCGTTCATCGTCCCGTCAAAGAGGTCGAACGTGTCGCCCTCGCGCGGGGCAAAGCTGTCAAGTAACGTCACGTCGAGCGCTCCGTCCACTGTCGTCAAGCCCTCCAGGATGATGTGGTCGCTGGCACCGGCGCTCGTGCCGCCGAGTTCCATGAAGGTGGTCATGCCGCTCGTGAGGGTGACGTTGTTCAGGACCACCTGGCCGACGCTGTGGCCGGGCGAGAGGTTCCCCAAGAGCGTCGCGTCGGAGACCGTGCCGGAACCGCTCAAGAGACCGTGAACCATCAGGCCCGCGCCGCTGCCGGCGATAGTCCCAGCGCTGCTGAGGTCAAGGGCGCCCTGGATGTCGCCGGCCCCCAGGATGCTGCCGCTCCCCAAGAGGGTGATCCGGCCGCCGACGATCATCGTCGGATTATTATAGAGGTACATGGGAGACAGGATGACGGCGTTCCCCTCGACGGTGATGGAACGGTTGAGGTTGGCCCGGATGCCCGTGCCGCTCACGAGCAGGTCGCCGTCGTATGCCGTCCGCGCCCCCAGGGCCAGGCCGTGCTCGTTGCCTGCCGAGATTGCCACGAAGACGCCCGAGGGGACACTTGTCTCGCCGTAGCTGCCGCCGCCCCAAACGGTAATAGTGCCGTCGGACTTCAGGGCCATGTTATAAAAGCCGCCCGCAGTGATGGCCATCACACCACACAGGCCAGCCGGGACGGTGGCGGCACCGTACCTGTTGTCGCCCCAAGCGACGACAGTACCGTCGGACTTCAGGGCCAGGCTGCGTCCGCCCCCGTCTGCTATAGCCGTGACGCCACTTAGGCCGGCCGGGACATCGTTCAGGCCCCAAGCGACGACAGTGCCGTCGGACTTCAGGGCCAGGCTGTGGTTGGCCCCCGCAGCGATGGCCGTCACGCCACTCAGGCCGGCCGGGATGGTGGTCTCGCCTTGAGTGCCTCGGCCCCAAGCGATGACAGTACCGTCGGACTTCAGGGCCAGGTTATGGCCGTAGCCTGCAGCGATGGCCGTGACGCCGCTCAGGCCAGCCGGGACATCTGTCGCGCCCTCACTGTCGTTTCCCCAGGCTACGACGGTGCCCTCGGATTTCAGAGCCAGGCTGTGCAGTCCGCCTCCCGAGATGGCCGTGACGTTACTCAGGCCGGCCGGGACGGTGGTCTGACCGTACCCGTTGTAGCCCCAAGCGACGACAGTGCCGTCGGACTTCAGGACCAGGTTATGGTAGCAGCCCGCATCGATGGCCGTGATGCCGCTCAGCCCCGGCGGGACATCAGTCTGCCCGTTGAGGTTGTAGCCCCAGGCTACGACTCGGTCGTTGGAATCCGCCAGTGTGCCCACGCTCGCCGTCGCCCCGCTCGCCAGAAAAAGTACCATCGCCAACCCGATCAATCCTTGCGTGCATCTCATGGCATGCCCTCCCTTTACATGTGGACCCTGATCCCGCTTCACCGAGACCTTCTGTCTAGGCCGGCTCCCGCCAACGCGACGGGAGAACCTCCCGGCTGATGGCCTAAAAAGAAACGGCGACCTCCGGCTGGCCGCAAGCAGTGGCCGGTAAGCCGTGGTGTGGGCAGTCTGTTTGCCTTACGGCCTGTCCGTCCGCGGCGCAACCCGTCGGCAACGGAGCGCCAAGAGCCCGCCCAGGGCCAGCAGTGAAAGTGTGGCAGGCTCAGGAACCTCGGAGACACGGAAGCCGACATCGCCGTACAATTCATACGTGGGATCGTAGCCAACCCGGTGATCGGCAGGCATCCATTCCCACGTGTAATTGAACGCCGATCCCCGCGCACCTCGAAGCGTGGAGTCTATGATCGCCTCGTTCCATTCCCACACATTTCCGCCCTGATCGAAGGTCCCATACGGACCGACCGACTTCTCGTATTCGCCAACCTTCGTGAGGTAGTTCGGGTCGCCGACCGCCCAACCTTCGTTGTAGTAGTTCGCATTGTTGCCTGGATTCGTGGCTTCGGTGACATCTTGTCCGGGATGGATGTCGCTGCACGTCGGAAAGTCCCAGTAGTTTCCCGTGACGCCATCGTTCTTGTGGTACGCCGCCTTGTACCACTCATCTTCGCTGGGAAGCACAAATCTGGCGTCCGGGGCGCGGGTGATTGTCCCGTTGGCTGGATTGGTGACCCCGTTGAGGAAGTATGCACCATCCTCCGTGGTGCCTGTGCCTTGAGGTCCGATGGGTTGGCCGTTGTTGAGCCAGTTGATGAACCGGCAAGCATCCCAGAAGCTCACGAGGTTCACTGGTCGGTTTGCATAATCGAGTATAACCGAATATAAGTAATTGCCGGACGAGCCCGATCGTATGATGTTACATCCATACGCATAATTGTGCCTATCCATGTTGATGTTGTACAGGCCGTGGGCGTCGGTCTTGGCCACGGCATTCAGGAACGTCGTGTACTGGCCGGCTGTAACCTCGAACTTGCCAATCCGGTACTGATAGCCGACCGCGCCGCAGATGCGAGTGGCGAGACTCCCCGCATCTGTCCCGGAGAGCTCCCCCGCGTTGCCGGGATTGCCCACAGTCACCCACAGCGCCGGGTCATTCCAGTTGTTCCAATTGGTCGGCCAGGGAGCGGTCTCTTGCCCGAACACCGCCCCGGATGCCACCAGCACCATCGCTGCCACCACGGCCGCCGCCCTTGCCACGCCTCTTGTGCTGATCATTGCCAATCCTCCCTGGTGCCCTGAGATCCCAATGAAATGGGGGGGAACCGGCCGCGCGGCCGATCTTCCCCGGTCCATTTGGCCAATCAGTTGTGCAGCAGGTCCCCAACCTATCTACCTTATTGCGCAGACAAAAAAGGCACCGGGGGACATCTCGTCCCTTGGGTGCCTGGTTGCTTCCCAGTACAGAGGAATCCGATCGTTCGAAGACCACGCCATTCCCCCGCTTTGCATAAGCAATATACTCTGAAATCCATCCGGTGTCAAATTCTTGCCGTCAGAAATGGGCGAAACATGCCCTGCAATCTTGGGTACAATATCCATTGGGTCTAAAGCCAGCATCTTGGTCTTGCTGCGGTTTCGTATCTGGACCCGCAATTCGCCCGCCCGAGGCGGGCGGTCGCTCGCCACGGTGAGTCTTCGACTGCGGCTCCCCGCTACACGCGCCCAGCAAGCTGGGCGGCGAAATGCTGCTCGGCGTTGTCCGTCGCCGTCCTGGTCCCCGGTCCCCGGTCCCGCCGTTCTTCTTTCCAATCCGCAATTCGCAATCCGCAATCCGCAATGCCTTTGCCCCTTTTCCCGCTTGCCCTTCGGGCCTGCGCGGGTAAACTTATCCGGCGTTTTCCATTGGGGTACTTCGTGCCGACACGAGCGGTTATTTTCGGGCTGGATGGGGTGCTCGTCACCACCGACGAGATGCACTACCGCGCGTGGCTGCGGCTCGCGAGGGAAGAGGGGATTCCGTTCGACTGGAAGATCAACGACCGGCTGCGCGGCATCAGCCGCGAGGCGAGCCTGGAGGTGCTGCTCGAGCGGGCGGCGCGGGTCCACACGCCCGAAGCGAAGCGCGAGTTGGCCGACCGCAAGAACCTCTATTACCTGGACCTGCTGGCGGCGCTGACCCGGGCCGACATGCAGCCGGGGGCGATGGCGACGCTCGAAGGTCTCAAGGCCCGCGGCGTGAAAGTGGCGATCGGGTCCGGGAGCACGAACGCGCCGCTGATCCTGGAGCGGATCGGCCTGGCGGACTTTTTCGACGCGGTCGCCCACGGCAACGAGATTCAACGGTCGAAGCCCAACCCGGAAGTCTTCTTGTTGGCGGCGTGGCGGCTGGGGGTGGCCCCTTCGCATTGCCTGGTGATCGAGGACGGCGACGCCGGGGTCGAGGCGGCGGCCGCGGGCGGGATGAAGTGCCTGGCGGTGGGTGCGGCCGCCGGGCATCCGAAGGCCACCGAATCCGTCGACGGGCTGACGGAGATTGATGTCGATGAGATGCTGCGCATCTGAACGGGGCGCGCCTCGGGCCGTCCACGTCCTGACGGCGAATGTTCAACATCGAACGCTGAGTGTCCAACGCCCAGGTAACGGCAAATAAGAACCAACGGCGGGAACCGGGAACGTCGGCGACGGCAAGGTGCGGGCGGTCTGCGTTATTGGCCTCTCAATCCGCAATTCGCAATGCGCAATTCGCAATCAATCGTCGCCGTACCGGCGACGGCTAAACGATAGCGTCGGCAACGGCTAAACGACGGTCGCAGGGGCACGGCATGCCGCGCCGCTACACGGCGGCGGGAAGCTCGGCGTCGGTGATCGCGTAGGTGCGGCAGGGTTCGAGGCGGTACTTGCCGGCGGCGGGGAGGTCGAGGCCGGTCGCGAGGTCGGTCACGCGGCCGGGCAGGCCGACCTCGCGGGCGGCGAAGTTCCAGAGCGTGGCGCGGCGGCCGGCGGCATCGTGCCAGAGGACGCTGCCGCGGCCCTCCTGCAAGAACCTCTTGTGCATATATTGGCAATTCTCATTGTAATCGGCCAGCGCCCGCCTGTGGGCGTCGGTCCAGACCTTGTCGATCCGCACGCCCCCGTCGAAGAGGCCGAAGCTGGGGCTGGCCATGTGGGCGAAGAACCGGTACAGCGTTTCGACGTTCGGGTCGGCCGGCGCGAGCGGGCCGGTCGGGATCGTGGTGTAGCCGAGGCCGCCGGTCACCTTGTAGAGGGCGAAGAGGTTCTCGGGCTGCGCGTAGGCCGCCGGGCACCCGTGCTGCGGGCTGCCGAACGGGCCGAAGGACTCGATCAGGAAGTGGACGCCGGCGTCCTGGAGTTCCTTGACGGCCGCCAGCAGGCCGCGCCACTGCGTGGTCGGGCGGCCGGTGCGGTAGCTGACGGGCATGAAGCCGAGGTTGTAGAAGCTGTCGAAGAGGTACGCGTCGAGGCCGGTTGTGGCCTTGATCTTCTTGAGGCACCCCACCCAGTACTGCCGCGCGGCCTCGACGCGGAAGTCCATGACGCTCATGACAGCAGTGTAGGCGCCTCCATACTTGAGGCGCGTGTCCTCCATGCGGACGAACCAGCCCTTGTCGTCGCGCTCGGCGGCGTTGACGGGCGAAGAGAGGGCCTGGGCGTTGTTGGTCCAGGCGAAGGGGCGGACGCCGAGGGCCCGGGCGTCGGTCACGAAGGCGCGGAGGCGCTCCGGCCCGCCGAGGCGCGGGGCGGGCTCGTACTCGTGGCCGCAGCACATGTTCCAGTGGAAGTCGGGGTGCGGGCAGCGCTCGGTGGCGGCCGACTTGTTCAGGTTGTCGACGAAGACGGCGCGGAAGCCCAGGGCCGCCGCGGCCGGCAGGAGGTCTTGGCGGTACGTGTCGAGGGTGAAGTCATCCCAGTAATTGTGGGTGAGGCGCGGGACGAGGGGCTCCTCGGCCAGGCCGAACTCGGCGCGGGCGCGGGCGTGGACGGCGTCGAAGACCCGCGTCCACAGGTTCCGCTGGTCGGTGTCGCTCTTCGGCTCGGTGTTGAGGAGGATGCGCTTGGCCGCGGTGCCGACCTGGAGTGATTCGTCGAAGATATGTTTATCGAAGGTCTTGAGCTCGGGCCGGCCGGGCTCGCGCCGCAGGACCGAGCGGATGAGGTCGACGCGCTCGAAGACGCCGAGCAGCGTGGCCCCGCGCTTGTACTGGAAGTCGAAGGCCTGGTGCGAGGCCCAGCGCGGCAGGTTGTGGGTCATGACGGGGTTGGCGACGGAGGCGGCGTCGTCCCAGTGGATGAGGCCCTCGGTGGTCCAGGCGGTGTCGGGGCCGAAGACCGCCACGGGGGCCGAGCAGGAGGACTGCGAGATGGCGGTGGCGCCGGCGATGTCGCCGCCGAGTTCCCAGCTCGCCCGGTCGAGGAGGTAGAAGAGGGGCACGTCGGTGCTGGAATACTCATAGTGATACGAGAAACCGTCGAAGTCGTAGCGGTCGAAGCGGTCCGACGCCAGGCGGAGCACCAGGTCCAGCCGGCCCTTGGCCTGGACGTGGTGGGCGTCCCAGTCGCCGAGCTCGTGGACGGGGTCGAAGCTGTGGTCGCGCCTCAGCTTGACGGGCAGGGGGCGGAAGATGGCCGCCAGGTGCAGCCGCATCTCGTCGCTGCCCTTGGTGAGGTCCAGCAGGTGCAGCGCCGCGAGCTCCAGGCCCGCAAACGTCTGCGTGCAGGGCGCCAGGGGCAGCCGGCCCGAGCGGACGAGGGTGTTGCCGATCCGGACGGCGCCGAGGCCGGTGAAGCGGTGGCCGTCGCTGAGGACCTCGAACTGGCAGCGGCCGAGTTGGAGTTCGCGCATAGCTATCACCATGTGTTATCATCTGTCATGCTGAGGAAGAACTGCGGGCCCATCTCGATGACGACGGTGTTGGGGCCCTTGCGGAGGTCGGCGGGCAGGCGCTCGCGGCCGGCGTGCCAGCCCGTCCACTCGGCGCGCTTGTAGAGGCGGCGGCCGTTCAGCCAGACGGCCTCGACCTGGGCCCCCGGGTTGAGGAAGGCGCGGCGCGGCGCGTCGGCGTCGATGACGGCGAGGCCCTGGTACTTGCCGCCGGGGCCGATGAGCTTGTCGAGCGAGAGGGCGAACCCGCGCCGGCGTTCCTGCTCGAGCCACCAGGTGGTCTGCGGCGCCGTCTCGGGCAGCGTGTAGTCCTTCCACGCGTCGTCGGGCTTGAGGGCGGCGACGGCGGCCTCGTCGAGCGGGCCGGGCGCGGCGCGAATCGTCCACGCGCGGATCACGCCGGGCATCACCTCGATCTTGAGCTCCGGCGGCACGGGCACCTCCTTGTAGCCGAGGGCGTCGAGGATGGCGCGGGCCATGAGGCGGTGGCCGGCGAAGTTCGGGTGCACGTCGTCGGTGTCCAAGACGTTTGTGCCGGCGGCGCGGGCGTCGTGCATCAGGCGGTTGACCTCGGCGAGGCGCGAGACGTGGGTGGCGGCGAGGCGCCGGAGGATCGCGTTGAAGTCGGCCAGGCGCTTGTCGGCCTCGGCGTTCTTCGGACCGAGGATGCCGGTGGTCATGAGGAGGACGGGAATCTTCTCGGCGAGCAGGCGGTCGCAGATGGCGGTGACGTCGGCCTCGTAGGCCTCCGGCGGCGCTTTGCGCAGGGCGTCGTTGATGCCGACGCTGAGGGTGACCAGGGCGGGCTTGTGGACGAGGACGTCGCGGTCGAGGCGTCTGCGCATCCCGGCGGCCGTATCGCCGCCGATGCCGGCGTTGATGCAGGCGGGCGGCGCGAGGCCGGCGTCGGCGAGCGCCTGGCGCACGAGCAGGGGGTAGGTGTGGCCGTCGGTGATGGAGTCGCCCAGGAAGACGATCCGCGACGGCGGGGCGGGCGCGGCGGCGCTTTGGCCGAAGCCTCCGAGGGCCGTCGCCGCCAGCGCGAGGCAGGCGAGAGCGCGACAGGCGAGTCGGTGCATTCGCGGCTCCTGAGAGATGACCGGGCGCCCCTGCCACCCGGCCGGGCGTCCACTAATATAAAACACGCCGGACCGTTCCGTCACGCAGTTTTTCGGGTTGTAGTTGACGGGCAGCGCGATTACAACACATTGGCGCGGGGGGCCGGGAGACCGTATGTGTTTAGCGTGGCGCCAGATTGCCGGGTGGCATGGCCACGCGCCGTTGCGTGGCCATGAGCCCCGAAGCTCCGAGGAACATGGCCACGCAAGATCGCGTGGCCATGCCACCCCACGCTGAACATGTACGGGAGCCCCGCCGCGCAGACCCAAGTCAGACCGAAAAGGCGAGGCATGCGCCAAGCCGCCATCTTCCTCGCGATTCTCGTCGGCGGGCTGAACGGCAGCCCCGCGCCGGCGGCGGAATCGCCCCCGCCCGTCAAGGTCAAGGTCCTCAACCTGTACACGCCGAACCTGCCCGACTGGGGCAGCACCCGCCGCCTCGTCCAGCTCATGAAGGAGGACCCCACGATCGCCGTGGAGGAGTGGGGCGGGCTGAAGCTGCCCGGCGGCGCCGGCCGGGCGCCCTTCATGATGGCCATTGCCGGCAAGACGGCGCCCGACATCAGCATGGCGTGGTTCCACGTCATCCGCAACGACATCCGCCAGGGCTTCGTGTACCCGCTGAACGAATGGATCGGCGACGATGCGAACGGCAACGGGCAGATCGACGACGAGGAGGCGACGTGGGACCGCTGGAAGGAGATCCCGAAGCTCTGGCGGCAGGTGGCCACGGTCGACGGCAAGGTCTACGGCATCCCGCTGGCGTGGAAGAGCTACCTGGGCCTCATCTTCCGCACCGACATGGTCCGGGCGGCGGGCCTGGACCCCAACCGGCCGCCGCAGACGTGGGACGAGTTCTTCTACTGGTGCCAGAGGCTGACGGACCCGTTGAAGAAGATTCCCGGGTCGCGGCTGGAGCGCGGGCAGCGGGGCATTGCCCTGCAACCTTACGGATGGACATGGCTACCGTGGATTTATTCGGCCGGCGGCACGCCGCTCGCGCAGATCCGCCGGAGCCCGAAGACGGGCAAGGACTACGTTCTGCCGCCCGACACCACCTCCTTCCAGACGCCGGAGGGCGAGGACCTGAGCCACGTGGAGCCGTCGTGGCGGGCCGACTTCGCCTCGCCGGCCGGGCTGGCCGCCACCGCGTTCTACCACCGCCTCCGCTGGCAGCGGTGGCTCATCGACCCCGAGACGCACGAGCCGGTGAACCTGACGCCGCCGGACGTTGCCGCGGGTTCCGTCAGGGTCGGCGGCCGCACGCTGGAGTTCACGCGCGACGACGTGATCGAGGGCGTGGCGCGCGGCTTCCTGGAGCAGCGCGGCGCGATGCCGCTGGACCTGCTGGGCCGGGGCGAGGTCGGCATGACCATGGAGCTCGTGGAGGACCTGGCCCGCACGGCGCAGGACCAGGGCATTAACCCGGACCTGCTGTCGTGGTGCCCGTTCCCGGCGGGACCCGGCCCCGGCGGGCGGCAGGTCATCCAGCTCCACGACCACTTCGCCGTGCTGTGCGAAGGCGTGGGCGACCGGCCGAAGCCCCAGCGCGACAAGGTCTGGCAGGTGCTGGCCGCCGCCACCGACAACGCGGTGCGCGACGACGACGTGCGGCAGCGGGTCCTCGCGGGCCTCGCGCGGTTCGTCACCCCGGCGGACCTCCGGCGGCTCGGCTTCGACGATTACCTGCGCGACGTGCCGGCCAGCACCCGCGAGCACTGGGCGAAGATGGCCGACGGACGCATCTTCACATGTACCGAGCCATACATGGGCTTCTGGGTCACGCAGGACGACGCCCTGAACCGCGAGATCCTGAGCCTCATCATGGCCGACACGGGCGAGCGCTTCGACTACGCGGCCGCGCTCCGCGCGGTCGAGCACAAGGCCAACAGCGGCCTCATGTTCGGCCAGCCGCGGGAGGTGCTGGACCGGTACCGCACGCCGGCCCGGATCGCCTTCGCGCTGCTGGTGGTCGTCATGGCCACGTTCATGGCGTTCATCGTGCGCTCGTTCACGAAGCGGCGGCCGGCCTCGACGAAGCAGGTCTACAGCGGGTGGCTGGCGTGGGGCCTGGTGGGGCCGGCGGTGCTGTTGATCGGCCTGTGGAGCTACTACCCGCTGTTTCGCGGCATGGTGATGGCCCTCCAGGACTACCGCGTGGCGGGCGAGAGCCCGTTCGTGGGCCTCGACAACTTCATCACGCTGGCCCTCGACTCCAGCTTCTGGGCGAGCCTGGGGCGGACCGTCTACTTCGTGCTCCTGAACATGACGCTGGCGTTCCTGACGCCGATCTTCCTGGCGCTGCTCTTGTCGGAAGTGCCGCGCGGCAAGGTGGTCTTCCGCACGCTCTTCTTCCTGCCGCAGGTGACGAGCGGCCTGGTGGTCGCGCTGCTCTGGAAGCTGATGTACGAGCCGACGCCGGCGGGGTTCCTGAACCAGCTCCTGGAGATGCTGAACCGGCTGCCGCTGGTGCACCTGGCGCCGCGGACGTGGCTCCAGGACCCCGCGCTGGCGATGGTGTGCGCGGTGATCCCGACGGTGTGGGCCAGCATGGGGATGTCGAGCCTCATCTACCTGGCGGCCCTGAAGTCGGTGCCCGAGGACATCTACGAGGCGGCCGAGATGGAGGGGGCGGGCATCTGGGGTAAGATACGCCATATCTCGCTCCCGACGATCCTGCCGCTCATCATTATCAACTTCGTGGGCGTCTTCGTGGCGACGTTTCAGAACATGGGCAACATCTTCCTGCTGACGTTCGGCGGCCCGGGCGAAACGACCATGGTCATCGGCATGAGGATCTGGATCGAGGCGTACAACAACCTGCGGTTCAGCATGGCGACGAGCATGGCGTGGGTCATGGGGTCGCTCCTGATCGGCTTTACGTACCTGCAGATCCGGTTTCTGAGGAAGGTGGAGTTCAAGCGCGCGTCGTGGGAGTAGACGCATGGCGATTCTGCCCAAAGTCGGCCGCAAGTCGCCGGGGGTGGCGGCCTTCATCGTGTTCATGTACGTCGCCCTGGCGGTGCTGGGGACGACGATGGTCGTGCCGTTCCTCATCACGGTCTCGAGCTCGGCCTCGAACGATTTCGACTACGACCGGTTCTCGCCCGTGCCGCGGTACCTGTGGAACCGCGAGGACCGGTTCGTCAAGAGCCTTGTTTATTACTTCAACAAGTACGCGCGGTGGGACGAGCAGCTCCGGGCGTACTTCCGCGACGTGCCGGCGGAGTGGACCACGTGGCGCGGCATCGGCAAGGACGAGGAGGGCATCCGCCGCGTGGCCCGGCGGTACCTCGAGGCGCCGGCCGCGGAGCGGGCCCGCTGGCCGCTCATCGCCGCCGACTACGCGGAGTTTGCCGAGGCGTACCCGCTCGAGGACACGCTCACGGCGGTCCAGGACATTCCGGCCGCGGGCTACCTGGGCGATCGGTACGAGCGCCTGTGGGCCCTCCAGAACCCGGAGGCGGCCGCCCGCGCTTCGTCGGCCCAGCGGCGGCGCGAGGCCCTGGAGCTTTTCAACCGCACCTGGGGCATGCCGATGGAGAGCTTCTTTGCCGTCGGCTTCAACCAGATCGAGATGCAGTACCCGGTGTGGCACCAGTCGTACTTCCCGGCGTACGACGGCCGGTACGCCGACTACGTGGAGATCCGCCGGGCGTACAAGGGCCAGCGGTTTACGCCGGGCGTCCGGCGAGCGTGGCTGTCTTATCTGGATGAGAACAAGTATCCGTACGGCGACGAGCTCGAGGTCTTCCCGGCGCCCGACCCGGCCCCGCCGCGCCTGCGGGAGCTCTGGCTGGAGTTCAAGAAGCGCGACTGCCCGGCGGCGCCGACGGTGCCGCTGGCGCTGCGGGCCGTGTGGCTCAAGTTCCTCGATAGCGAGGAGGTGCACCGGGCGAGCGGCCTTCCGCCGGAGAAGCGGTTCGACGTCGCCCTGTACAACCGCCTCGCCGGCACGAGCTACGCGGCCCTGCGCGACACGCCGTTCCCCCTGCCGGCCGACGCGGGGGAGGGCATCCGGAAACTGTGGCGGCAGTTCGTCGAGGAGCGGTTCCCCCTGCGCCTGACGCGGATCCGCGTGACGCCGCCGTTCGAGGCGCGGTACCAGCAGGTCCTGCGCGAGCGGTACCGCACGCTCGCCTACGCCAACAGCCTGCTCGGCACGCGCGCGGCGGACTGGAACGAGCTGCGGCTCTCGCCCGTGCCGCCCGGCGGCGCCGAGGCGAAGAGCCTCCGCAGCGTGTGGGCGAGCTTCGTCAAGGCGCTGCCCATGGAGGAGCGGATCCTCGACGGCTCGGAGATCGCGTACCAGCGGTTCCTGGTCGCGAAGTACGGCACGCTGGAGGCGATCAACCGCGCGTACGGGTGGGACCTCAAGCGCCTCGAGGAGGCCCAGCCGCCGTTCGACGTGGCGTACACGGTCACGTTCCTCAAGCACGAGACGGCCTTCGTGCTGGAGCCGGTTGCCGACAACTACGTGTCGGTGTACCGGTTCCTCACGGAGAACGTGCGGGCGGTGCCGGTGACGCTGGCCCTCATCGCCCTGACGCTCCTGGCCACGCTGACCGTGAACCCGCTGGCGGCGTACGCGCTGTCGCGGTTCAACATGCGCGGGCAGGACAAGATCATCCTGTTCATGCTGGCCACGACGGCGTTCCCGGCGATGGTGAGCGCGATTCCGGCGTACCTGCTGATGCGCGACGTGGGCCTCCTGAACACGCTGCTGGCCCTGGTGATTCCCGGGGCGGCCAACGGCATGGCGATCTTCATCCTGAAGGGTTTCTTCGACTCGCTGCCGCCGGAGCTTTTCGAGGCGGCCACGATCGACGGGGCGAACGAGTGGCAGATCTTCCGCATCGTGGCGATGCCGCTGATCACGCCGATCCTGGCCATCAGCGCCCTGACGGCGTTCCTCCAGGCGTACAACGGGTGGGAGTGGGCCCTGATCATCTGCCAGGACCGCCAGATGTGGACGGTGGCGGTGTGGATGTACCAGGCCAGCGAGTGGTGGAAGGACACGCCGTGGGTGATTACGGCGGGGTTCGTGGTGGCGTCGATCCCGACGCTGCTGGTGTTCGTGTTCTGCCAGCGGATCATTCTGCGGGGGATCATCATTCCCTCGATGAAATGACATACATGACTATTTGGCCGCCCGGCTTGCCGGGCGCGTGTTTCGAGTGCGGAATGCGGAGTGCGGAGTGCGGAGTGCGGAGTACGGAATGAACAACGAACGGTGAAAGGCAACGGCACGCCGAATTCAGCCGCCCGGCTTGCCGGGCGCGTGTTTCGGCGGCGGCGGGCGCGGAGGATTGCCATGCGAAGCGTGTTTGTGGTCGCGGCGTTCGTGGCGCTGCTTGCGGGCGCGGCGTGGGCGGAGCAGGCGGGTGCGCTCAAGGCGGGCGACGTGGTCTTTGCGACCGATTTCGAGGGCGCCGACGCGCTCGCGATCGCCGCGGAGCGAGCCGGCACGGTCGGGCTCGACAAGGGCTGCCAGAGCGATCACGCCCTTTGCGTGGAAGTGCCCGCCGGTGCGGCGCTGCGGGCGGCCAACGTGCAGATTCTGCTCCCGGTCGAGAAGGTCCGCGGGGCGAAGCTGCTCCTGGCGGTCCGCCTGAAGGCCGAGAACGTCTCGGCGAAGCCGCAGGCGTGGAACGGCATCAAGTTCATGACGCCCATCGACACGCCCGGCGGGCGCGTCTGGCCGCAGGGCGAGACGGGCGTCGGCACCTTCGACTGGCGGACGGTGGTCTGGCAGGTGTACGTGCCGGAGGACGCCACGCGGATGGCCCTCGTTCTGGGCCTCGAGCAGGTGACCGGCAAGGCGTGGTTCGACGACGTGAAGATCGCCGTGCGCCGCCCGCGCACGCCCATCGTGCCGCGCGCGGGCCAGGGGCCGGCGTACAAGGGGCACGACTTGCCGCGGCTGCGCGGGGCGATGGTCTCGTACGACATCGACGCCGAGAGCCTGCGGGTCTTCGGCCAGGAGTGGAACGCGAACCTCCTGAGGTGGCAGCTCACGGGCTGGATGCCCGGCGGGGGAGTGCTCGATCTATCGCGATATGATCAGTTCCTGGAGGGGCACCTGAAGAAGCTCGACGCGGCCCTGCCGCTGTGCGAGAAGTACGGAATCCGGGTGGTCGTGGACCTGCACAGCGCCCCCGGCGGGCGGCCGGAGTCGCAGCTCTTCAACGACCCGGCGTGCCAGCGGAAGTTCGTCGAGGTCTGGGAGCGCATGGCCCGCCGCTACAAGGGCGCGAAGGCGGTGTGGGCGTACGACCTGCTGAACGAGCCGATCGAGGGCGCCTTCGCCGAGGGGTGCGACGACTGGCAGGACCTGGCGGCCCGGGCGGCCCGGGCGATCCGCGCGATCGACCCCGAGCGCCCGATCATCGTCGAGCCGGCGCAGGGCGGCGGGCCGGAGGGGATGCGCGAGCTGCGGCCCATCAACGTGCCCAACGTGGTGTACAGCTTCCACATGTATCAGCCGCACGCGTTCACGCACCAGGGCGTCCACGACGACTGGACGAAGCGGCCGGCGTACCCGGGCGTGATCGACGGCGTGGCGTGGGACAAGACGCGGCTGGAGGCGGCGCTGAAACCGGCGATCGAGTTCCAGAAGGCGTACGGCGCGCACATCTACGTCGGCGAGTTCAGCGCGATCCGCTGGGCGCCGGAGGGAAGCGCGTGCCGCTATATCCGCGACCTCATCGACCTCTTCGAGGCGCACGGGTGGGACTGGTCGTACCACGCGTTCCGCGAGTGGCAGGGGTGGAGCGTGGAGCACGGGGCCGACCGGGCCGACACGGCCCCCGCGAAGGAGCCGACCGACCGCCAGGAGCTGCTGCGCGGATGGTACGCGAAGAACGCCAAGCCGAAGCTGTAGGCTGGGGCACGCGCCCGGCGCGCGCGGGAGCTTGGGCGCCTGTCGGCGCGGCGGCCACGGGATCCCGGAACTCCGGGGCTTTCGCGCGGGTTAAAGCTACAGCGCGACGTAGCGCGGCGGGTCTCCTGACCCGCCGCTTGCGTGCGTTTTCCGGCTGCAACTGGGCAGTTTCTGCGCGGTGGGTCAGGAGACCCACCGCGCACGGGGTCAAGTCGCGCTGTAGTACTAAAGGATTCCGGAAACTTGCTTGACAGGTTGGCGCGCTCTATTATGATACTGACTGGTCAGTTCTATTCGGCCGGGTTTCGGCCCGGGGAGCGCGGAGCGATGGCGCGACGGGACAAGCGGCAGGAGATCATGCTGGCGGCGGAGAAGCTGTCCAGCACGCGCCGCTTCCACGAGATCACGACCGACCAGGTGGCCGAGGCCGCCCGCGTCGGCAAGGGCACCATCTACCGGTACTTTCAGGACAAGGACGACCTGTTCTTCCAGACGGCCGTCTCGGGTTTCGACTCCCTGTGCGACCTCGTGCGGCGCAAAGTGCCCGAGGCGGCGCCGTTCCACGAGCAGCTCCTGGAGGCGTGCCGCGAGATCGGGACGTTTTTCGCGCGGCGGCGGCAGCTCTTCCGCATGATGCAGGCCGAGGACTTCCGCATGGCGCTCGTGGGCGGCTCCATGATGGACCGATGGGTGGCCCATCGCAAGCAGCTCGTGGCGGCGGTGGCCGACGTGATCCGCAAAGGGGTGGCGGAGAAGGCGGTCCGGGGGGACCTGCCGCCCGAGGTGCTCGCGGACTTCCTGCTGGGCATGCTGCGGACGCGAGCCCGTGACCTCGAAGACGCCCCGGAGGCCGTCAGGCGGTACGAGGTCGTGCTGGACCTGTTCTACCGCGGGGCGAGCAGCGGGGATGCCGCGAACGCGGCCGCGCCACCCGGCCGCGGCGCCCGGCGCAAGCGAGGCGTGCCCTGTGCCGCCCGCCGAGAACCCCTGGGTCGAGCGGCGGGTGGCTTGTCGGCCCGTGGTCGATGAAGTTCTCTTCCCCTGAGGTCGAGAGGACATCACGGGTTGGCATTATGTGTTTAGCGTTGTCATTCCGAGCGAGCGCAGCGAGTCGAGGAATCTCGCTGTGGCCGTTGCTGTTCGGACGGATGCAAGGCGAGACCCCGAGACTTGCGGCGCTCGCTCGGGGTGACAGCAAAGAAAGGCCACGCTAAACACGTACGGTTGGCAACAACCCGTGGCACACGAGAGGCGGCAGGGTAGTGAAGAAACTGATCGTCATCCTGGTCGTCGCGGCGCTGGCCGGCGGCGGCGCGTACTACGGGTGGGTCTACCGCCCGGCGCACCAGCCGGACCCGGCGCCGGTGGTCACCGAGAAGGTGGAGCGCGGGAACATCCGGACGATCGTGGCCTCCAACGGCCGCGTGGTCTCGAACCTCGACGTCGACATCAAGTGCAAGGCGAGCGGCGAGATCCGCAAGCTCCCGTTCGACGTGAGCGATACGGTGAAGAAGGACCAACTGCTGGTGGAGCTTGACCCGGTGAACGAGGACCGCGTGGTGCGGCAGTGCGAAGTGCGCCTGCGCTCGGCCGAGGCGCAGCTTGAGATCGCCCGCCGCAACCTCGCGGTGGCCGAGCGGACGCTCGCCACCGACTGCCAGAAGGCCAACGCGACCCTGAAGCTGTGGGAGGTCCGCGCCAAGGACGCCCGCGCCAAGGCCGACCGCGTCAAAGACCTCTTCGCCAAGAAGCTGAGCAGCCAGGAGGAGCTGGAGACGGCCGAGACGGCGGCGGTCCAGGCGGGCACCGAACTGGAGACCGCCAAGGTCAAGCTCGAGGAGCTCAAGACGCAGGAGGTCGCGCTGGAACTCAAGCGCCAGGAAGTGAAGCAGGCCGAGTCGGACGCCGAGGCCGCCCGGATCGCCCTGGAGATCGCCCAGGACCGCCTGCACGACACCAAGGTGGTGGCGCCCATCGACGGCGTCGTGGCGGCGCGCAACGTCCAGATCGGCCAGATCATCTCGTCGGGCATCTCGAACGTCGGCGGCGGCACCACCATGCTGACCCTGTCGGACCTCTCGCAGATCTTCGTCTTGGCGGCGGTCGACGAGAGCGACATCGGCAAGGTGAAGCTGGACCAGGACGTCCTCGTCCGGGCCGACGCGCACCGCGGCAAGAGGTTCCGCGGCAAGGTGGTCCGCATCGCGACGCGCGGCGTGAACCTCTCGAACGTCGTCACCTTCGAGGTCAAGATCGAGGTGGTGGGCGAGGCGAAGGCGCTGCTGAAGCCCGAGATGACCACGAACGTCGAGATCACCACGGCCGAGAAGGAGAACGTGCCCCTGGTGCCGGCCGAGGCGGTCATCATCAAGGCGGGCAAGCAGTACGCCACCGTCGTGAAGGACGACGGGACGAAGGAAGACGTGCCGGTGAAGACCGACCTGACCGACGGCAACAAGACGGAAATCGTGGAGGGCCTCTCGGAGGGCCAGACGGTCGTGGTCTACAAAGGCTCGGGCGAGACGAAGTGGAGCGGCGGGCAGAAACAGCAGGGCGGGCCGCCGCGCGGCATGATGTTCGGCGCGCCGCCGAGGAGAGGCTGAGCGTGATCATCCACGCCGATAACCTCGTCAAGACGTATGTTTTGGGCGGGAGCACCGTGCGCGCCCTCGACGGCGTCAACCTTGACGTCGAAGAGGGCGAGATGCTGGCCATCATGGGGCCCTCCGGCAGCGGCAAGAGCACCCTGATGCAGATTATCGGATGCCTCGATCGCCCCGACAGCGGCACGTACGTCCTGGCCGGCGAAGACGTCTCGCGGATGCAGAAGGACCAGTTGGCCGAGATCCGCAACCGGCGCATCGGCTTCATCTTTCAGACGTTCAACCTGCTGCCCCGCATGAACGCTCTCGAGAACGTCGAGCTGCCCCTCCTGTACGCCGGGATGCGGCACGCCAAGGACCGCGCGGCCGAGGCGCTGCGGACCGTGGGCCTCGACGACCGCATGCACCACGCGCCCAACCAGCTCTCGGGCGGCCAGCGGCAGCGCGTGGCCGTCGCGCGGGCGCTTATCACGAACCCGGCGATCCTCCTGGCCGACGAGCCGACGGGCAACCTCGACTCCAAGACGGGCGACGAGATCATGGCCCTCTTTCACACGCTCAACGAGAAGGGCCGTACGATCCTCCTCGTGACACACGAGGCGGACATCGCGCGGCACTGCCGGCGGCAGGTGCACCTGCGCGACGGGCGGGTCGTGGACGGCCATGTTTAGTACCACAGCGAGTTAGTAACCGTCGTCCTGGACGGCGACGGCGAAACGGCGGACCCGGCAGGTGAGGGCGACGCGATGCTGTTCTGGACGACCGTCAAGGCGAGCCTCAAGAGCCTCCTGGCGAGCGCCATGCGCTCGTTCCTGGCGATGCTGGGGATCATCATCGGCGTGGCCGCCGTCATCTCGATGCTTGCCATCGGCACGGGCGCCAAGAAGGGGATCATGGACCGCGTCACGGCCATGGGCACGAACCTGCTGGTGGTGCGGCCGGGCCAGAGCGGGTCGCATGGCGTCAAGACGGGGACGATGCAGACGCTGTCGCTGGCCGACGCCCTGGCAATCGCCAACGAGGTGGAGGGCGTGCGGCAGATCGCCCCGTGCGTCGGCGGCAACGTCCAGCTCAAGTACATGAACCAGAACAGCCGCCTGCGCCTGACGGGCACCACGAGCACGTACCTGCCGATCCGCGACTTCAAGGTTGCCAAGGGGCGCAGCTTTACCGAGTCCGAGACCGATGCCCATGCCCGCGTGGCCCTCCTCGGGCCGCAGACGGTCGAGAATCTCTTCAGCGTCAACGATCCCATCGGGCAGGACGTCAAGGTGAACGGGGTCAACTTCACGGTGGTCGGCGTGCTGAAGGCCAAGGGCGACCAGGGCTACTTCAACCCCGACGACCAGATCCTCGTGCCGTACACGACGGCGATGAAGCAAGTGCTCGGCGTCGATTACCTCGGCGAGGTCGACGTGCAGGTGCGCGAGGGCGGCGACGTCAACAAGGTCCTCGCGGGCATCACCTCGGTCTTGCGCAAGCGCCACCGCCTCCAGCCCGCCGCGCCCGACGACTTTAGCATCCGCAACCAGGCCGACATGATCGAGACGTTCAACGAGATGGCGCAGACGTTCTCGATCCTCCTGGGCAGCATCGCGAGCATCTCGCTGCTGGTGGGCGGCATCGGCATCATGAACATCATGCTGGTGACGGTGACCGAGCGGACGCGCGAGATCGGCATCCGCAAGGCGATCGGCGCCAAGGAGTCGAGCATCCGCAACCAGTTCCTCATCGAGTCGATGATTATCAGCGGCGTGGGCGGGCTGATCGGCGTCGGCCTGGGCGTGGCGGCGGCGGAGATCATCCCCATGCTCACCACGCAGTTCGTCACGATCGTGGAGGTGCAGGGGATTCTGCTGGCCCTGTCGTTCTCGGCGGTCGTGGGCATCTTCTTCGGCTTCTACCCGGCGTTTCGGGCCTCGCGGCTGGACCCCGTGGAGGCGCTGCGCTACGAGTGATGTGAAATGAAAGGACTCTGCATGTCTGCCCCTCACAGACTTGCGCGATGGATGGCGGTGGCGGCGGCGGCCGCCGCCCTCGCGGGCGCCGCGGCCTCGTGCGTGAAAGTGAACATGGGGTATCCCGAACAGTACGTCGGGCCCTCCAAGACGCAGGCGGCCCCCCCGACCGGCGTCCCGCTGCCCGGCACGAAGGCCGCGCCGCCGGTCAAGCCGGGCGAGCCGCCGGTGCCCGCCCCGCTGGCGCCCGAGAAGAAGCTCGAGCCGGTCAAGGTCACCGTCCGCGACGCCATCGTCACGGCCCTGGCCAACAACCAGGCCCTGGTCGTGCAGAAGCTCAACCCGTCGATCACCCACACCTTCGAGGTGCAGCAGGCCGCCGTGTTCGACCCGGCCCTGACCGCCGACCTCTCGCGCCAGCGCAACATAACGCAGTCGCGCGGCGGCAACGCATCGACGGCCCAGAGCGCGACCGGCGTGGCCGGCGTCCGGCAGCTCCTGCCCACCGGCACGCAGATCGGCGCGACGGCCGAGACCCACGTGTCGCACGGGTCGTTCTCGGGCGCGGATTTCTTCACCACGCGCGTCGGCATGACCGTCACGCAGTCGATCCTCCGCGGCTACGGCCTGGACGTGAACCTGGCGAGCCTGCGCCAGGCGCGGATCGACACGCTCTCGACCGAGTACCAGCTGCGCGGGTTCGCCGAGGCGCTCATCGCGCAGGTCGAGGAGACGTACTGGGACTACACGCTCGCCCAGCGCCAGATCGAGATCTTCCAGCAGTCGCTCGACCTGGCCCAGCGGCAACTCGACGAGACGAACGAGCGGATCCGCATCGGCAAGCTGGCCGAAATCGAGCGGGCCGCCTCCGAGGCCGAGGTGGCCCTGCGGCGCGAGGACCTCATCAACGCCCACGCCGCCCTGACGACCACGCGGCTCCAGCTCCTGCGGCTCCTCAGCCCCGCGGTGCCCAGCTACTGGTCGCGCGAGATCGTCATCGAGACGCCGCCCACCGTGCCGGACTTCAGTCCGGAGGAGGTCGAGGCCCACGTGCAGGTGGCGGAGCGGCTGCGGCCCGACCTGAACCAGGCCCGCCTCCAGGTGTCGCGGGGCGACCTTCAGATCGTCAAGACGAAGAACGGCCTGCTGCCGAAGCTCGACCTGTTCATGACGCTCGGCAAGACGGGGTATGCGGGGACGTTCGGCCGGTCGGTCGAGCATATGGACGACCGCGGATACGATCTGCTCGTGGGCGCAAGCTTCGAGTATCCGCCCCTGAACCGCGACGCGAAGGCGCAGGACACCCGGGCGGTCCTCAGCCGCCGGCAGTCGGCGGAGGCCGTGAGCAACCTGGCGCAGCTCGTCGAGCTCGACGTGCGCACGGCGTACGTCGAGGTGAACCGCGCCCGCGAGCAGGTGGCCGCCACCGCCGTCACGCGCCGGCTCCAGGAGGAGAAGGTGCGGGCCGAGATGGAGAAGTTCCGCGTCGGCAAGTCCACGACGCTCCTGGTGGCCCAGGCCCAGCGGGACCTCCTCCAGAGCCAGATCGGCGAGGTCTCGGCGGTGGTCGCCAACCTGAAGGCCATCGTCGAACTGTTCCGGCTCGAAGGGTCGCTGCTGCTGCGCCGCGGCATCGAGGCCCCCGGACGCGACCCGGTCGAGCTGACGAAGAATGATAACCTATAAATATGCAATACTCAATCTTGCGGGAAAGCGAAATGCGAAATGCGAAATGGGCAGCAGGCGTCGATGCGCCGGGTCAAACACCGTCTAGCGGGGAGCCGAAGGCGACCGCCGTGAATGGCGGATTGCGGATTGCGGATGGCGGATTGAACGGCAAACAGCAACGGCAATCGCCGTTTAGCGGGGAGCCGAAGGCGACCGCCGTGAATTGCGGATTGCGGATTGCGGATTGCGGATTGAACGGCAAACAGCAACGGCAATCGCCGTTTAGCGGGGAGCCGAAGGCGACCGCCGTGAATGGCGGATTGCGGATTGCGGATGGCGGATTGAACGGCAAACAGCAACGGCCATCGCCGTTTAGCGGGGAGCCGAAGGCGACCGCTGTGAATTGCGGATTGTGGATTGCGGATTGCGGATTGAACGGCAAACAGCAACGGCAATCGCCGTTTAGCGGGGAGCCGAAGGCGACCGCGTGTTTGGGGCACGGCGTGTGGCGCGCCCTCGCGCTGGTGCTCGTGACGGCGCTGGCGCTGGCCGGCTGCAAGAAGGACCCCGGCGCCGCGGCCCAGGGGCCGCCGCCGCCCGTGCTGCCGGTCGTCCTCGCGACGGTGGTCCAGCGGACCGTGCCCCTGCAACTCCGCAACTTCGGCACCGTCCAGCCCTTCTTCACGGTGGCCGTCAAGTCGCAGATCACCGGCATCCTCCAGACGATCCACTTCCGGAAAGGGCAGGACGTGAAGAAGGGGGACCTCCTGTTCTCGATCGACCCGCGGCCGTGCGAGGCCGCCCTGAGGCAGACCGAGGCCAACCTCGCCAAGGATGCCGCCCAGTTCAAGAACGCCGAAAAGGAGGCCCATCGCCAGGCGGAGCTTCTGAAGAAGGGCTTCGTTGCGCAGGACGCCTACGACGAGGCCGAGACCGCGGCCGACGCCCTGGCCGCCGCCATGAAGGCCGCCGCCGCCGCCATCGAGACCGCCAAGCTCAACCTCGCTTACTGCTCCATCTCTGCGCCGATCGACGGCCGGGTGGGCGACTACCTCGTTGACGCCGGCAACCTCGTGCGGGCCAACGACATGAGCCTGGTCGTCATCAACCAGGTCCGGCCCATCGAGGTCAACTTCTCCCTGCCCGAGCGCGACCTCGCGGCCGTGCAGGAGAACATGGCCAAGGCGAAGCTCAAGGTGCAAGCGGTCATCCCCGGCCAGGAGGGCCGCCCCGAGACGGGCGAGCTCGTTTTCGTCAACAACACGGTCGACCGCGCGACCGGCCAGTTCCAGCTCCTGGCCTCGTTCGCCAACCCGGAGAGCCGCCTGTGGCCCGGCCAGTACGTCAACGCCACGCTGACCGTCTCCGAGCAGCCCAGCGCCCTGGTCATCCCGTCGCGGGCGATCCAGCCCGGCCAGAAGGGCGAGTACGTGTGGGTCGTCAGGCCCGACAAGACGGTCGAGGACCGCCTGGTGACCGTCGAGCGCGTCCTGAACAGCGAGAGCATCATCTCGAAGGGCCTGAAGGCCGGCGAAGAGGTCGTCGTTGACGGGCAGTTGCGCCTCGTGCCGGGCGCGACCGTCCAGGCCAAGCCGTCGCCCGACGTCCGCGAGGAGGCGAAGCCCGGGCCCGAGGCCGACAAAAGCGCGAAGCCCTCGTCCGAGGCCGGCAAGGAGGCGAAGCCCTCGCCCGGCACGGGCGGGGAGGCCAGGCCGTGAACCTCTCCGAAACCTTTATCCGCCGCCCCGTGATGACCACGCTGGTGATGTCGGCGATTCTCTTGTTCGGCATCATGGGGTACCGGCTGCTGCCGGTCAGCGACCTGCCGAACGTCGACTTCCCGACGATCTCGGTCTCGGCCAGCCTGCCGGGGGCGAGCCCCGAGACGATGGCCTCGGCGGTGGCGACGCCGCTGGAACGGCAGTTCTCGACCATCGCCGGCCTCGACACGATGACGTCGTCGAGCCTCCAGGGCTCGACGCAGATCACGCTCCAGTTCGTCCTCTCGCGCCAGATCGACGCGGCCGCCCAGGACGTCCAGGCGGCCATCGCCCGCGCCGCCCGGCAGTTGCCGCCCAACATGCCCACGCCGCCGTCGTACCAGAAGGTCAACCCGGCCGACCAGCCCATCCTGTACCTGGCGCTCACGGGCTCCACGCTGCCCATGTCAACGATCAATGAATATGGCGATACGCTGATGGCCCAGCGCATCTCCATGGTCGACGGCGTGGCGCAGGTCCTGGTCTTCGGCGCCCAGAAGTACGCCGTCCGCGTCCAGGTCGACCCGTGGGAGATGGCCTCGCGCGGCATCGGCATCGACGAGGTCGAGGCGGCCGTCGAGCGCGCCAACGTCAACCTGCCCACCGGCATCCTGTACGGCCCGCACCGGTCCTTCACGGTCCAGGCCTCGGGGCAGCTCCTGCGGGCGCCCGACTACCGGCCCCTCATCGTCGCGTACCGCGGCGGCTCCCCCGTCCGCCTCCGCGAGCTCGGCCAGGTCATCGACAGCGTGGAGAACAACAAGACCTCCGCGTGGTACTGCACGCCCGAGCGCCAGGAACCGGCCATCGTGCTGGCGATCCAGCGCCAGCCCGGCACGAACACCGTGGAGGTGGCGGGCGCCGTCAAGGCCCTCCTGCCAACGTTCCGTTCCCAGATGCCGGCCTCCGTCCAGATCAACACGCTCTTCGACCGCAGCCTCGCGATCCACGAGTCGGCCCGCGACGTCCAGTTCACGCTCCTCCTGACCCTCGGCCTCGTCGTGATGGTGATCTTCCTGTTCCTGAGGAACCTCTCGGCCACGGTCATCCCCAGCCTGGCGCTGCCGATGTCGGTCGTCGGCACGTTCATTGTGATGTACGCCCTCGACTACAGCCTCGACAACCTGTCGCTGATGGCCCTGACGCTGGCGGTCGGTTTCGTCGTCGACGACGCCATCGTCATGCTCGAAAACGTCGTCCGGCACATGGAGATGGGAAAGCCCAGGCTCCAGGCCGCCCTCGACGGGTCCAGGGAGGTCGGCTTCACCATCGTCTCGATGACCCTGTCGCTGGCGGCGGTGTTCATCCCGGTGCTCTTTATGGGCGGCATCGTGGGCCGCCTGTTCCGCGAGTTCGCCGTCACCATCGGCGCGGCCGTGATCGTCTCGGGCGTCGTGTCGCTGACGCTGACGCCGATGCTGTGCAGCCGCTTCCTGCGGTCGCCGGAATCGATCCATCACGGCCACATCTACGCCGCGTCGGAGCGCGTCTTCGACTGGATGATCCGGCTCTACGGGTGGACGCTCAGCATCGTCCTGCGGCAGAAGCTGCTGACGATGCTCGTCTCGCTCGCCATCCTGGCCGGCACGGTGTACCTGGCCGTGATCATGAAGACGGAATTCCTGCCCAGCGAGGACCGCGGCCAACTGCTGATCCAGACCGAGGCCGCCGAGAGCACGTCCTACACGTCCATGTTCGCGCACCAGCAGGCGCTGGCCTCGATCGTCCAGAAGGACCCGAACATCCGGGCCTTCATGTCGAGCGCCGGCAGCCGCGGCTTCGGCGCCGCCAACACCGGCCGCATGTTCATCCTCCTCAGGGAGCGCGCCGAGCGCCCGCAGAGCGTTGACGAGATGGTCCAGTCGCTGCGGCCCAAACTGGCCCAGGTGCCCGGCGTCCGCTCGTTCCTCCAGAACCCGCCCTCCATCCAGGTCGGCGCCCGGGCGGCCAAGAACCTTTACCAGTACACCCTTCTGGGGCCGGATACGAACGAGCTTTACCGGGCCGCCGGCGCGCTGATCGCCCGGATGCAGAACATGCCCGAGCTCCAGGACGTCACCAGCGACATGCAGCTCAAGAACCCCGAGATCGAGATCAACATCGACCGCGACCAGGCCTCCGCCAAGCACGTCTCCGCCCTCGAGATCGAGCAGGCCCTGTCCGACGCCTACGGCTCGACGCAGGTCTCGACCATCTTCGCCCCCACCAACCAGTACCAGGTCATCCTCGAGCTGCTGCCCGAGTTCCAGGTGGACCCCCAGGCCCTCGCGATGCTCTTCATCCGCGCGGACACCGGCGACCTGGTGCCCATCAAGTCCGTCGCCGAACTCAAGGAAGGCTTCGGCCCGCTGACGATCAACCACTCCGGCCAGCTCCCGTCGGTCACGATCTCGTTCAACCTGGCGCCGGGCGCCGCCCTCGGCCAGGCGACCGATAAGATCGACGCCGTGGCCCGGGCGATCCTCCCCGCCGGCATCACCCCGGCCTTCCAGGGCACCGCCCAGGCGTTCAAGGCCTCGACGCAGGGCATGTACCTGCTTCTGGCCCTGGCGGTCCTGGTCATCTACATCGTCCTGGGCGTCCTGTACGAGAACTTTTGGCACCCGCTGACCATCCTCTCGGCCCTGCCGTTCGCCGGGTTCGGCGCCTTGCTGACGCTGTGGGCGTTCAACGTCAACCTCTCGATCATCGCCTTCGTGGGCATCATCATGCTGGTGGGCCTGGTGAAGAAGAACGGCATCATGATGGTCGACTTCGCGATCGGGGGGCGGCGGGCGGGCAAGTCGGACGTCGAGGCGATCCACGAGGCCTGCCTCATCCGCTTCCGCCCGATCATGATGACGACGATGTGCGCCCTGATGGCCGGCCTGCCCATCGCCTTCGGCTGGGGCGCCGGGGCCGAGGCCCGCCGGCCCCTGGGTCTCGCCGTCGTCGGCGGCCTCGTCTTCTCCCAGACCCTCACGCTCTACGTGACGCCGGTGTTTTATGTGCTTATGGAGAGATGGCAGAGTTTCCTCCGCCGCCGTCCCACGGCCGGCGCCCTGATCGTCGTCTCGCCCTTCGTCCTGGCGGCGGTCGCCATCGTCGGCTACTTCGCCTACAAGGCCAACTTCTGGGGGCTGCCGGTTTCCTGGGTGGGGGGCGGGTGACCGCGGGGCGGCCACGCGCCCACCCCAGGCCAGGCGGCACACGGCAATCAGGCGGGCTGAACAGATACCCGGCCCGGGGTTCCTGAAGAAGGCCCCGGCGGGACGCCGGTGCCACCGCAGCCATCGGGCTCTCTTATTGCCCGAGCGCCCGCAGGACGACCGTCGCGTAGGCGCCGCGCGGCAGATCGAAGGCGACAGTCCGGCACAAGCGCTCCGGGCCCCGATCGGGCACGGGAGAGGCGAGGCTGAAGCTCTCCGCGCTCACGAAGAGCCGCCGGGGCACTTCGCCGAACTGCGGCCGACGCAGGCCGGGGATGTGCAGCATCTCCGTGGCGATCCCTTCCTCCGCCAGCGCCGCTTCGGCCGCCGGTCCCCACGGTTCGCGAAAAGCCGACCCGCGCCCCAGCAGCGGCACCTCCAGGTCGCGAAGCTCCTTCGGGATGCCTGCGGCGGCGGGGAAGATCATCTCGCCGAAGGGGTCCCGCGCTGTGATCGCCGGGCCCGTGCACCGCTCGGTCACGAGGCGCCGCGCGGCGGCGTTCCAGAGGTGCGACTGGTACGCGTGGACGGCCAGTTCCTGGAACCCGTAGGGCAGGGCGGCAAACGCGCCGCGGAAATCGGCGGGCGATGCCGCCAGATGCTCGACCGCCCGCCGCTCGGGGCACCGCGGCAGCTTCTCAGCCAGCTCGGGCCACTGGCCCCATCCCTCGGCCACCGCCCGCTTGAACGCCTTCTGGCGCCGGCTGTCCTTGCGGGCCCACACGGCGATCGCCAGCCGCAGGGCCTCCTCGAACTCGCCGCGGATGAGGTGCCGGGCCAGAAACCCTTGACCGTGCCTCGCCGAGCCGAACCGCTGGTCGCCGAAGTAGTTCACAAACAGCAGGCACGGAGGGACGGAGGGACAAAGGGAAGAAGGCAAAGACGAAGGCGAAAACAGAGAAGGCACGGAGGTCGAAGGCTTTCGAGCCCCGACCGGAAGGGCGGGGTGATCTTGATTGTCCGCCGGTGTCAGGAGCCGCACGGCCTCGTCCATGCGCGCACAGGCGGCGGGCGCCAGATCGCGCACGGTGATGCGGAACCGGTTGGCGGCGATGGCCTCGGCGGTCAGGGGCTCGTCGAGCCAGCCGATCCGCTCGACCCGCCAGCCCGGCCCCTCGGCCGACTCGGCCAGGGCGCCCGAGGCCGCGCGTTTCACGGTGACGTGCTGCACGGTGCGGGCGTGCCGGTCTTTCAGCCCCGCGCAGGCCACCGCGCCGGGCCGCACGCCGAGACTCCGCGCCGCCGCGGCGGCGGCGTCGGGCGTGGTCAGGTTCTCCTTGGCCAGGCGATAGAGCGCATGGGGTGCCGGCGCGTCGTGGACCTTCCTCGCCACGGCGTCGGCCAGGACCTCTTCGACCAGGAAATCGGCCGGCGACTGCTTGATCGTCACTTGCTCTCGCCGAGTTTCGCGGCCAGTTCGTCCGCGAACTTGGCCGCGCGCTCGGCGACCTCTTCGGGCTTGGCGCCGACCAGGACGACGAGGCCCGGGCCGACCGTGCCGCCGCTCGACTTGATCGCGCCCTGGAGGACGCCGGTGCACTGGGTGGCGCCCGCCTCGGCGTGGGCGGTCACGAGCGTGGCGAAGAGCCGGCCGTCGAGGCGTTTGCCGCCAAGGGCGAAGAACTGCCAGAGCTGCTCCTGGATGAGTTTGTGCATCTTCCAACTGGCGGTCCCGAAATAGGTGGGGCTGGCGAGGACCACGGCGCGCGGCTCCAGGAGCTGCCGGCGGTTCTTGATGTCGGCCGTCTCGACCACCCGGACGTCCAGCTTCTTCGCCCGGAGCGCCGCGGCCGCCCGCTCGGCCACGGTCTGGCAGTTGAGCACCATGGACGTCGGGCACGAGACCGCGTCGACGTTGGCGGGCGTGTAGGCGTCATACCCGGCGAAGGGCGTTCCGGCCGCATGGATGATGAGCACGTCGGGCCCCCTGGCCGGATCGGCGGCGCGCGTCGCGAGGACGACTGCCCCCAAGACTGCCGCAAGGACGGCCAGCCCTGCAAGCACGGCGATGCATTTCATGGTCTTCTCCGGCGAGGCAATCGCTTGGCAGCCGACACATATAAGCGAGTACATTCTCTATACTCTATGATTGTCACCCGCGGTCGCCTTCGGCTCCCCGCTAAACGGCGATTGCCTTTGCTGTTTGCCGTTCAATCCGCAATTCGCAATCCGCAATCCGCAATTTCACTGCGGTCGCCTTCGGCTCCCCGCTAAACAGGCGTGCCGTTTGGGTTGACTCTTTGTTCGTTCAATCCTCAATCCTCAATCCGCAATCCTCAATTCTTACAGGCCCAGCACGTCGGTCATGGCGTACAGCCCTGGTCCGCGGTCGGCCACCCACCGGGCGGCCCGCAGGGCGCCCCGCGCGAAGGTCTCGCGGCT
>Ga0315273_10000372_pt1 | contig 46180 bp, 35 predicted proteins | sample YL17G02_0_MG_FD_205753 | JGI IMG/M metagenome (GOLD analysis project Ga0315273, IMG submission 205753) | Sediment microbial communities from Yellowstone Lake, YNP, Wyoming, USA - YL17G02_0 | ecosystem: Environmental > Aquatic > Freshwater > Lake > Sediment | place: USA: Wyoming | collected...
TGATGCGCGATCCTGCCCCGCCGGAGGAAGGGCACGCCGAGACGGCGATCTCGCCGCTGCGGGGTTTCGGGGAGAGGGAATCCTCCCGGCACGCGTAGAAAACGGGCGTCGACACCTCGAGCCGCCCCGCCTCCTCGCCGACGACGCGCACCGTCTGCTCCTCCTTGAAGCGACGGGTCGTGTGGGGGGGGACGGGGGGGGGGGGCGCCGGGGGGGGGCCCCCCGGGGGGGCCCGGCCCGCCCTGGCCCCTCCCCCCCGGGGGCATTGCCCCGGGGGGGGGGGGGGGGGGGGGGGGGCGGCGCGTCGGCGCGCGCACCACCGCCCGCCCTCCTCCCGCCGCGCCCGCCTCCCGCCCTCCCCCCGCCTCCCTCGCCCGCACATGTAGTACGCGTCTTTGGCGCCCTCGACAAACTCGCCCGCGTCGAACGAGGTCTCGACGTGCGCCGCCGTCAGAATGGTGGCCGCCCGCGCGCGCGCCCAGCGCAGGCCGTCCCGCACCAGGTCGCCCAGGCCGGCGTGGTGGGTGCCCAGGGTTGCTTTCTGGGGCGCGGTGGCGGTCGCGAGGGACGCGAGCGCGGCGGCGAGGCCGCCGTCGTCAGTGGGGGCCGCATCGCCGCCGCCGGGAGGAACGGAGGCGACCGCGCGGTAGCCTGCACGCGCGGCGGGCGACGCCAGGCGGCGGGAAGCCGCCGCGAGCATCGCGCGGAGTGGAGAAGGCCGTCGTCGCCGCCGCACGACCCCGCCAACAAGTCTGCACGCTCCCTGCACGCCTCTCCCCTCTCTCACCCCCATTCAACCACAAACGGGGACGCCGCCACGTCGTCCAGGCGGGCGCCGGCGGCGAGGGCGGCGAGGAAGGCCCAGCCGGCGTCGGCGTCGAAACAGGCGACGGCGCTCTCAAAACCGGGGGCGGCTGCCACGACCTCCCGCGCGGCGGCCGCGCCTGCGTCGCCTCCGCCGGCATCTGCCGCGGCAGCGAGCGCGCGGCGCGCGAGGGTGGGCGCGGCCGCGTCGCCGCCGCCGCCGCCGCCCAGCGCGCGCAGCGCGGTTTCCAGCAGCAGCTTGGCCAGGGCGACGCCGTCGACGGCTTGCGCGACGGACACCGGGTCGTCGCCGTCCGAGGAGGCGACGGCGGCGGCGGCGGCGCTCCCTCGGCGGCGCAAAGAAGAAAACATAAAATTAACGACAGTCACCCTCACCCCCCTCCACGCATCGTCCCGCGCCGTCGACACCATGACGCAACCCGCGCCCAGGGACCCGTGCGCGACGCCGGCGGCGTGCACAGCGGCCAGGGCGCGAGCAGACCGCGCGGCGACGGTCCGCACCATGCACGCGCGGTCGGCGAGCGCTGCTTCGGCGCGGCGGGACGCGCCCCAGGAGCCGAACAAAGCGGCCAGGCCAGAGGGAGGCGGTTGGCGCGTGCCGGGGTAGACGTCGAGGGGGACCCCTCCCCGCTCTGCGCGCTCCCACTTGAAAACCAAATAGGTGGCGATCCCCCCTTCCCCTGTACTCGGCGCCGCCCGAAAGTAGCCGAGCAGTGGGTAGGTCGGCGCCCGCGGCGCGGGCGGGCCGAGCCCGTTGGCCGCGTGCCATTTTGAGAGCGGGAGGCGGCCGCCGGCCAGGAGCGCGCAGGCCTGCAAGTCGTTGCACGCGAATGCCGTCGCGGCGGGCGCGTACTCTTTGACGAGGACGAGGACGGGGGCTTGGAGCGGGGCGCCGGGGGAGAAGCGCGCGGCGAAGACGGCGCCCGCGACGGACGGCGCGCTCCTGCCCCCGTCGGACGACCACGCCATGCTGCCCAGCTTGGACAGGAGTTCGACGGAGGCCGGGTCGAAGCCGCCGTCGCCGAGCTCGGCAAAGACCTCTTCCGCACGCGCCGACGCCGACGCGGCGTCAAACGGGGCGAGAGAGGGTGGAGGCGGCTCAATGGCCCCCACCTCCTCCACTTCCAGCTCTTCCAGCTCACCCGCCGCCGTCCGCGCCGCCGCCGCGGCCGCCAGGGCGGCCGCGAGGGCGTCGATGTCGACGCCGTCATCGCGGGCGCGCAAGGGAGGCGGGTGGCGGGGGCGCGGGGCGACGCCGCCGCGCCTGGCGGGCAGGCAGGGCCGGACGCGTCCCACCAGGGCCCGCATCGGGGCGGTAGTGGGGAGAGGAGGCCGGCGCCGCGCCCACCACTCTGTGAATGCCCCTCTTCGACGCCCACTGCCACCTCCAGTTCAGGCCTGATGATGCAGAAGCTATGGTGGCCACCGCAATCGAGCGCGGCGTAACCGGCGCGGCAGTCTGCGCGACGCGCGAGGCCGACTGGCCAGCGGTCGCCGCCCTCGCGGCCGCCCACCCCTCTTTCGTGGCCCCCTCGTTCGGCCTGCACCCCTGGTGGTTGGGCGAGGCGGAGGAAGGGTGGGAAGGAAGGCTGAAGGAGGTGCTCGTCCGTCACCCGTGCGCCGGCGTTGGCGAGTCGGGCGTCGACAAGGCGGCGAGGGCCGGCACCCGCTTTGAGGACGGCTCCACGGTGTCACTAGACGTCCAAGTTCACGCCCTGCAGGCGCACGCGGCGCTGGCGGTGGAACTAAACCGCCCGCTCACCGTGCACTGCGTCCGCGGCGCGGGCACCCTCCGCGAAGCGCTATCCTCCATTTCCCCCTCCTTTCCGGCCGGCGTCGTCGTGCACGGGTGGCATGGCGCGCGCGCCGCGGGCGAGCTGCTGCTGGGAATGGAGGGCGTGTGCCTCTCCCTCGGCCTGCGCTCGGTCCTGGACGCAGCGCCCGGGTCGCTCTCCTGGATTCCGTTGGATCGCATGATGCTGGAGACCGACGCCCCGGACGGGCTGTCCCCGCACTCCGCGGCCGCGCTCGCGGGCGCGCTCGCGCCGGCGCCGCCCCCAGGCCCGCTCGGGCGGCCGGTCAATGTGCCTGCCAACCTGCCCCTCGTGCTGGCGGCGGCGGCGGCGGCGACCGGGGTGGGGGAGGCGGAGCTGGCGGCGGCAGCGACCTCGACCGCGCGGCGGCTGTTTTGCGGCGGCGCGGGGTAGGGAGAGAGGCTGCCGTTTTGGCCGGGGGCGCCGCACCGTGTTGTGAGCATTGACACACGCTGGACTGGGGGGTGCGTGCGCCGTGGGGGGCGGAGGGGCGGGGGCGGGGTCGAGCGCGCGGCGGGAGAGCAGGCAGGGTGCGGCGGGCAGCGCGCGCGTCACTTCTTGCCCTTGCCCTTGGGGGGCGCCTTTTTGGCGGCGGGCTTGGCCTTCGGGGCGGCCTGAGGAGGTGGGGGGGGGGGGGCGGGGCGTGGGAGAGTGGCGCCGCGGGCGCCCGCCTCGACCCACCTCCCCCCTCCCTCTCTCCCCCATTTTCTCCCCCCTACCTTCTTCTTCCCGCCAGCGGCCGGCTTGCCAGACGCGTCGACCTTTTGGGGGGCAGCCTGCTTCTTGGCCGGCTTGGCCTTGGTGGTGGCGGCCTGGGGAGGTGGCGGGCGTGAGCACGCACGCGTCCGAGCGCGCGCGCGTCGAACCCCTCTCGCCTCCCCCCTCGCACCTTTTTCGCCTCCGGTTTCGGGGCCGCCTCCTCCTCCAGCGCCAGGTTGGCGGCGTCGCGCGCCGCGCGCTTCGGCAGCGCGCGGGTCGGGGCAGGCGGCTTCTTCGCTTTGGCCGCTTTCGGGGCGGCGCGGGCTTTCTTGGCGGGCGGCTCGTCCGCCTCCGCCGCAGCCTCGTCGGCGGGAGCGGCAGGCTCCTCGGCGCCGCCCTCTACCGCGGCCGCCGGCGCCTCCTCACCCGCGCCCTCCGCCTCGCCCTCGCCTTCGGCCGCCGTCTCGCCCTCAGCCGCCAACTCGTCACTGTCGTCGCCGTCGAGGTTGGACCCGTCAACAGACTGGGGTAGGGGCGCAGCGCGTCGGTTTTGTTGGGAGCCGAAAACGGCCGCCGCGGGCGGCCGCGCGCCGCCGCCGCGACCGCGATCGAGGCGCTCGGGGACTGTCCGCCGGCCTCGCGCCTGCGCGCGGCGGTCGGGGCGCCCCCGGCGCCGCGCGCGCGGGCGCCCGCGCGCACGCACGACCGACCGACCGCCCCCCACCCCGCGCCCTCACCTTCTCCACAGCTTCATCTGCCCCCCCGCCACGCGCACCGGGCGCGGGCGGCGCCGGCTCGGCGTCGGGCGGCGTCGCGAGCAAGCCTTGGGCAAACGCTTCCGCGGCCTCGGCGGCGGCGTCGGCCGCCGCCGCCTTGCCGGGCGAGAGCGGCGCGGAACGAGGGGGCGAAGGAATGGCGGGCATGGCGGGGGGAAGAGGGAGGCGGGCGGGAGGCGGGGAGGTGTGTGCCGGCGCCGCTCCCTCCCTCCCTCGCTCACATCAATCGCCCCGCCCTCCCCAAATCAAAAGTCGCTCGCCACCAGGGGCACCAGCTCCCCCGCCGCAAACGGCGTCCTGCACAACGGGCACTCGGGCTTGCGCGCGGCCCAGCCCGCGACGCACGCCCAGCAGAACACGTGCCCGCACGGTGTGGACGTGGGGTCGGTGCGAGGGCCGAGGCAGAGGGCGCACCGACGGGAGGCCGGGACGTCGCCGTCGGCGGGCGGCGGGGGTGGAGGCGTGGGCGTGGCCACCGAACCGTCGTCGGCGAGCACGGCGGCGCAGCGCCCCCGCCGCGCCGGCGCCGCCGCAGCCGCGTCCCTCGCTGATTCGTCATCGCCCACCCACCGCACGGCAGCGGCAAAGCCGGCAATCGCCAGTTGGGCCGCGAGAAACGCGCCGAGCGCCGTGTAGCGCGCCGGCGGCCCGACCGCCCGCCCCGCCGACACGTGCCGGATGCCCGCCACCCGTTTGGGCAGGGCGTAGTAGGCGCCGTACACGTAAAAGAGGGCGAGGTGGGCTTTGGCCGCGGTGGCGCCGTGCGCGGTCGCCCACGCGCGAAAGCGCGCGGCGGACGCCGCGAGAGCCGGCGGCAGGCCGGGGCCGCCGCCGCGGGCCAGGTAGGGGCCGCCCGCCGCGAGCGCGACGTACAGCGCGCGGCGCAGGGGGCCGGGCGGGGGCGCAGGGCGCCCCGACGGACCGCCCCGACCCGCGACCTGCACCAGGTCGCAGTACTCCTCCCCGAGGCTCGCTCCCGTCACCCCCGTCGTCAATCCGTGGTAGAGCGCGTCTGACGCAAGCCTCGCCTCGGGCGCCCACGCCGCCGCGGCCGCCGGCCCGGCGACTCGGCGCGCCGCGTCGGCGACCGCGTCGGCCAGGGCTTGGGCGTAGGTGTCGTCCTTTTGGGACGCGCGCACCAGGTCGGGCTGGGCGGCCGGCGGGAAGAAAGGAGGTGGCGGAGGGCTGGGGAGCGGGGATTGGTCGGCCGGTCGTGGGGCTCTCGCAGGCCCTGCCGGTCCCACGGGCTCTCACACACAACCACACGCACCCGTCCATGGCGGGCCGCACCGCGGCGGGCGGCTCGCCGCAGAGAGTGCCGCCCCGCCGCCCCTCGTTCTCTCTCCACTCTCCGCGGAACCCGCCCTCCGCGCGCGATGCTTCGCACTTCCGCCCCGCGGCCGGCGCTGCGCGCCCCGGCGCGCGGCGCCCGCCGCGGCGACCGCGGCGTCGCCCGGGTGAGAGAGGAGAGGGGCGGCTGCCGCTCTGCCGCGCGAGCCCCGCGCCAGCTCAGGGCAGCCCGTGGGGTGCCAATGCGGGGTCGCGCAGGAGGCCGCCCGCGGATGCGGCCCTCCGCGGCGGCGCGCGCCGCGGCGGCCGGCTCGCCGCCCTCGCCGCGGGGCCGTCCCGGCCCGCTTCGCCCCGCCACCACCCCCAGCGCTCACGCACGCCATTTCTCCCTCCTCCACTCCAGGTCATCCCCCAGCTGGGCGCCGACGGGCGCAAGGCGCCGCCCGACCTGCCCTCCTTCCTGCTCAAGGAGCGCATCGTGTACCTGGTGAGCAGACGAGTGGCGGTGGCGTGCGTATGGGGCGGCGCGAGGTGGAAAAAGGGGGCACGCGGCCGCCGACCCCATCCCCCCACTTTCCTCCTCTTTTCTGAAGGGCATGGCCCTCGTCCCGTCCGTCACCGAGCTCCTCGTCGCCGAGCTCCTCTACCTTCAGTACGACGACGCGACAAAACCGATCTACCTCTACATCAACTCTGCCGGCGTCGTCGGCGGGCGGCAGGGCTCGCGGCTCGGCTACGAGACGGAAGCGCTGTCCATCTACGACACGATGCGCCACGTCAAGCCGCCCGTGCGCACGCTGTGCGTGGGCACCGCGTTTGGCGAGGCGGGGCTGCTGCTGGCGGCGGGCGAGAAAGGGGCGCGCGCCGCGCTGCCGTCCGCGTCGATCATGCTGCGCCAACCCATGCAGCGTTTCCAGCAGATGCAGGCGACCGACGTCGACATCTACCGCAAGGAGATGCGGAAAACGAAGAACGAGCTGTTCCGGTTGCTGGCCATCCACACGGGGCAGAAGCCGCTCCAACTGCACGACGACCTGTCGCGGCCGCTCTATTTAAACCCCTACCAAGCGGTCGAATACGGCGTCATCGACAAAGTGCTGGCAAAGGACGACGAGGCGACCAAGGCGATGGTCATGTCGGCGACGTTCAACACAGACCGCGCGTGAAGCAAAGCGGGAGTGGGGGGGTGGGGTTGGGTTTGCGCGTTTCACTGTCACCGATGCTGTCCTCGTTTCCGCACGTGGGCGTCGCGGCCCTCCTCCTCTCCCTCCCTCGCTCACGCCAGGCGCGCGGCGCACCAGTCCACGATCATTGAACGAATCTCCTCGTTGCCCGGCTCGCGCGTCAACACGTGCCACCTCCCCTTGCGCACGTGCACAGCCTTGTCCGCTGACGCCGCCTGCTCCCCGAGCGCCACCGTGCCGGCGAGCTCGGTCAGGGTGTCCTCGTCGCCGTGAAAGGCCAGGAAAGGAAACGTGACGGACGCCAGCCTTTTCCCCAGCGCTTGGGTCGCGCGCAGGTACTCGACCGCGTTGCGGGCGCGCGTGGGAAAGTGGGCGCAGAGCGGGTCCTCGTCCCACCTGAAGAATAGAAGGGCGAGGCGTGGGGGTTGGTTGCTCCCTTCCCCCCTCTCTCCCGCCGCCTCCCCACCGCACGCTCACGCACAGGCATTGCAGCTCGGGGTGCAGGTTGTTGCCGGGCATGCGGGCGACGGGCAGCGTGGGGACGAGCGCGGAGAGCGCGCCCGCGACCGCGACCAGGAGGCGGTTCACCCCGCGCTTGGCCATGGCGTCGATGGACAGCATGGGCGCGAGGAGGATGACGCCCCGGAAGAGGGAGGGGTCGCGCTCAGCCGCGTGGACGGCGATGCAGCCGCCTAGGGACACGCCGACGACGAAGACGGGCAGGCCGGCAAACCCGGGGCCGCCCTGGGTCTGAATCGCCTTGGCAAACGATATCACGTCGTCCACGTAATCCTCGAACCGCTCCACGAAGCAGCGCAGGCCGCGGGGGCCGTCCGAGAGGCCGCACCCGCGGTTGTCAAGGCCGGCGACGGAGAAGCCGGCGGCGGCCCAGGCGGCGGCCCAGGAGGCGGGGTAGCGGGGTGGGGCGCCGGCGGCCTGGGAGAGTAGGGGGGGGGGGGGGGGGGGGGCGTCGGGTCGCCGGCCAGCCGACGCCCGCGTGCCCCATCGCGCCCGCCGACGACCCCCTACCCCCACCCCATCCTCCTCTCACCTCGATGCTCAACACTTCGTGCATCTGGTAGGACCCGTGGCCGTGCACAAAGAGGATGACGCCCTTGGCGCCATCCCCCCCTCCCGGCGCGGGCCACGCGTACGATGCCAGGCGCAGACCTTTGCCCGGCGTGCCGGACGGCCAAAAAGGGCGGGCGACGCCGGACGGGCCGGTCTGCGCGGCGAGCGGTTCGCCGGCAAACAAGTGGGCCGCGCCAAAGGCGGCGCCCGCGGCGGTGACTTCAGGGGGGACGATGGAGCCCACGAGGGGCGGGCCAAACGCCATGGTGAGGCGTGGAGGCGGCGAAAGGTGTGTGCTCTCCGTGGAGCGCGCGAATTGGCCACAACCACCGCCGCAGCGCGCCCCCTTCCCACGCATCATCATGCTCTCGCGCGCCGCGTCCTCCCTGGTCGCGGCCGCCGCCGCCGGCCGCGGCGGCGCGCGCGCGTTTGCCGCGCTGCCCGCGGTCGCGGACGAGTCGCCCTTTCTGCGCTTTGCGACCCCCGCGCCGGCCAACGCGGACTTGAGCGGGGCGCTGGCGGGGCTGCCGGAGACCAAGGTGAGGCAGAAAAGGAGGGGGGAGGGGTGGGTGCGACGATGCGCGCCGCCCTCGGCGGCGGCGGCGCGTGCGGGGGCGCGCGACGGCCGCCGCCTCCCTCTCCGGGCGGTCGCTGCGGCCGCGCGCCGCGCCCCACACAGCGCGGAGGGTCGCACGCCCGCGAGCTTGCTCGTGCTCGCGCCGCGGCCGCCGCGCGCGCGCCGATCCCCTCCACCCCGCCACCCCAGGTCACCGTCCTGCCCAACGGCCTGCGCGTGGCGTCCGAGACCAACCCCCACGCCGCCACCGCCACGGTGGGCGTGTGGATCGACGCCGGCTCGCGCTACGAGACGGCGGCTACCAACGGGGCGGCCCACTTCCTGGAGCACATGGCGTTCAAGGGCACGACGGTAGGAGAGGGAGGAGAGAGGGTGGGGAGGTCGGAAGGGGGATCAGGGAGGCGCGCAACGCGGCACCGTCCAACGCGCCCCGTCCGCTCCCCCCTTTCCACAGACCCGGGATGCGCGCGCCCTCGAGCAAGAGATCGAGAACATGGGCGGCCACCTCAACGCGTACACGTCGCGCGAGCAGACGGCGTACTACGCGAGGGTGCCCGCTGCGAAGGTGGGCGCCGCCGTCGACATCCTCGCCGACATTCTCCAACGCTCCCGCCTCGACGCCGCCGCCGTGGAGCGGGAGCGGGACGTCATCCTGCGCGAGATGCAGGAGGTGGAGGGGGTGCCGGAAGAGGTCGTGTTCGACCACCTCCACGCGACCGCGTTTCAGCGCACGCCGCTCGGCCGCACCATCCTCGGGCCCGCCGCCAACGTGCGCTCCCTGACGCGCGACGACCTCGCGTCCTACATCGGCACCAACTACACCGCGCCGCGCATGGTGGTCGCGGCCGCGGGCGGTGTCGACCACGGCGCGCTCGTCGAACTGTCCAAGAAGGCGTTCGGCGCCCTCCCGTCGACCGGCGTCTCCACCGCCGCCCTCGTCGCCGCCGACCCGGCCCACTTCACCGGGTCGGAGGTGCGCGTGCGCGACCCCGACATGGACAAGCTGCACGTCGCGCTCGCGTTTAAAGGCGCGTCGTGGGCGGACCCGCAATCGATTCCCCTGATGGTCATGCAGGCCATGCTGGGCTCGTGGGACGCCGCGTCCGGCGTGGGCGACGCGACCGGGACGAGGCTCGGGTCCCTCTGCGCGTCGAACGGCCTCGCCGACTCGTTCACCGCGTTCAACACAAACTACGCCGACGCCGGCCTCTTTGGCCTCTACGCCGTCGCGGATCCCGCCGGCCCCGTGGACGACCTGGCGTGGGCCATGATGCGGGAGCTGACCTCGCTCGCGTACAACCCGTCCGCCGCCGACGTCGCGCGCGGCCAAGCCGCGCTCAAGGCCTCGCTCCTCTTTGCCGCCGACGGCCCCGCCGGCGCGGCCGAGGAGATCGGGCGCCAGCTGCTGGTGTACGGGCGCCGGGTGCCGCTCGCGGAGATGTGTGCGCGGGTCGACGCGGTGACGCCGGCGGCGGTCAAGGCGGCGGCCGAGCGCGTCATTTTCGACCAAGACCTCGCGATCGCGGCCCTGGGCGACACCCAGGGGCTGCCCGATTACACCTACTTCCGCCGGCGCACGTTCTGGCTGCGGTACTGAGAGCGGGGGGAGGGAGGGGGTGGGGAGAGAAGGGTGGGCAGACTCGGGCGCGCGCGGTTCGCGGCGCGTGTGACCTCGAGCTACACCGCCGCCGCCCCGGCCCGCGCCCGCTTGCCGCGCGCCACCTCGGCCGCCGTTCGATCCCGCTTGGGCGCGCGGCCGTGGGAGAGGCCGCCGTGCGCGGCGGCCTTGCGGACGCGCGCGGGCCGCGCCGCGCCCGGCAGCGCCAGGCTCGTCTGGGGGCGGCCCAGCGAATCGGCGCCGCGCGGCGCGCCGGAAGCGGCGGCCAAGGCGGCGAACGCGGCGTCGGCGGCGGCCGGGGAAGGGAAGACGAGAAACACTTTGCCAGGCGCGCCGTCGGCCGGCGCTTCCGCCGCCGCCCCCGCCGCCGCCGCCGCCGCCGCGGCCGCGGCTGCCAGCACACTCGCCGGCTCCGCGTCGGGCGGCAGGCCGTGCACGAGCAGGCGGCAGAGGGCGTCGCGCGGGACGGGGGTCGTCGGTGGCGGAAGGAGGAGGCGTGGAGGAGGCGCCACCACGCCGACCACTTCGACCGCTGCCCGCAGCGCCAGCACCAGCGACGCGCCCGCGTCCGCCTCGCAGTTGTGCGGGGCGCCCGCGGCGCGCAAAGGAGGGGCGGCGGGCAACGCCGCTCCGTGCAAATCGCCCAAGCCCGGCGCGGCGCGCGGCAGCCCGACCCAGCCGTGCACGAGGCCGGTGTCGATGATGGAGGTGCCCGCGGTGTCGAGGCGGAGGGCGGCGAGGTCGTGGTGGAGGGCGTGGCCGACGAGGACCGGGGGGGGGGCGCCAGCAGCCGCGGCAGCGGCCGCCGCCGCCGTCAGGGCCGCGGCCACCGCGCAGGCGGCACCACGTCGATCAAATGGCGCGCCGTCGAGGGCGCCCGGCCCCAGCCCTGTGACCGCCGCGCGCCAGTCTGAGACGGGCGCCGCGGGGCGCACCGCCGCGGCGAGCACGGTGTCGACCGCGGCCGCGCCGGCGGCGGCAAGTACGGCGGGGACGGTGGTGGGCGGAGAGGGGGCAGGCTCGCTCCCACCACCAACCCCCCAGCGCGCGGCGACCAGCGCGACGCGGACGAGCGCCCCCTCCCCGCCCGGCCCGCCCGCGCCCACCATCTCGCAATCGATGGCCAGCAGGGGTGGCGGGTGGGTGCCGGGCGGGGGCGGAGGCGCGGGCGCCGCTGTCGCGGGCCCCGCGCGCGTCCAGCGCTCGCCGGGCGGCGGCAGCCGGTACAGCTCGCCAAACCGGGGATGGGCGGCCGTCATGGCCACAAGGCGCGCGATGGCCGCGGCGTCGACGGCGCCGGGCGCGGGGCGGGAGGGGAGTGAGGTTTTTTCGGGCTCGGCGGCGGCCGCCGCCGCGCCCGCGCGTTCAGCCACCGTCGCCACCAGCCTCGCCCCGCGGCTCCCGCTCGCCGCCAGGCCGCCCGCGAATGTGGTGAGTGCCTCCACGGAGGCGCGCGCGGGGTCGGCGTGCTTGAGGCCGGCCGTCTAGAGGAGGGGGACGGGCGTCGGCGGCGGGCGCCCGCCTCACCTCCCCCGACGCGCATTGCCGCCCGCCCGCCCGCACCTTGACAAACTCCGCCCACTGCTTGCCCAGCTTGGTGTCCTGCTGGCTAGCCTTGACCGTGGCCAGCAGCACAGCGCGCGACGGCGGCGCCGCGGCGGCCGGCATCGCTGGCGGCGGTCGCCAGGCGGCGCTGGGGCTGCGGCGCGTCGCCGGGCGCGGGCGGTGTTCGACGCAGCCGCCGGTGCGAGATGTGGAGCAGCGCCGCTCCCCCCCGCACTAAACGCTCCGCCCCGGCGGGGCCGCCAGCGCCGCCCGCGGTCGCCGACACCGCGCCTGCTGCCCTCCCGCGGCCGGCTCGCGCTGGGCGCGCCCCCCGCGATGCCTGCGTCGCGCTACGCCGCGCCCGGCCTCGCCGCGCTCGCCGGCGTGGCCGCCTGGTCGGCCGTCCTCATTTCGCTGTGGCAGGTGCGAGATTGGGAATCAAGGGAGGCGGAAACGGGGCGACGGAAGGCGCGGGCGCGCATCGGCCCCGCCCACCACCCTGGCTCTCCTCCCCAGATCCTGTCTCACCTGCGTTCCTACACTCAGCCCACGTACCAGCGCTACATCGTGCGCATCGTGTTCATGGTCCCATTTTACGCGGTCGCCTCCTTCTTCTCCCTCATCTTTGAGCGCACCGCCCTCTACTTCGACACCGTGCGCGATTGGTGAGTGACGAGAGGAGAGGGGCGGGGTTGCGTTGGGGGCGGGAGGGGCGTGGGCGCGCGTTCCGAGAGCGCGGGGCGCGCGCGCGCACCACCCTTCCCACCGCCCCACCCCGTCTCTCCCCTCCCAGCTACGAGGCTTGGGTCATCTACAACTTCCTGGCCCTCTGCCTCGCCTACGTGGGCGGCCCCGGGCGGGTGGAGGTGGCGCAGTCGGGCGTGGTCCTGGCCCCTTCGTGGGCGCGCTGCACGTGCTGCCTGGCCCCCACGCCCGTCGACGGCGCCTTCGTCCGGCGCTGCAAGCGGGGCGCCCTCCAGTTTGTCTTTGTCAAACCGTTGCTCGCCGGCGTGACGATCGCGCTGCACGCCAAGGGCCTGTGGACCGACGGCGACTGGTCGCCCGCCAAACCGCTGATCTGGGTGACGCTCGCCTACAACGCCACCTACACCGTCGCCCTCTACTCCCTGCTCCTCTTCTACGTCGGGACGGCCGACCTGCTGGCGCCGCACAAGCCGCTGCTGAAATTCGCGGCTGTGAAAGCCGTCGTGTTCGCGACGTTCTGGCAGTCGCTGCTGATCGCCGCCCTCGTCGGCGCCCGCGTCGTGGCCTCCCCCGCCGACGGCAAAGCGCTCAACGCCCTGGTGCTATGCGTGGAGATGCTGCCGGCCGCGGTCGCGATGGCGTTTGCGTTTCCGGCGGCCGAGTATGGCGGCGGCGCGACGGCGGCCCGCCTCGACGCGTCCGCCGTGCGGCACGCCGTCTCCATCCGGGACGTCGTCACCGACACCGTGCACCAATTTGCGCCCGCGTACCACGACTACGTGCTGTACGACGGCGGCGGGGGTGGAGGAGGAGGGGGTGGAGACGGCGCGCCGGGCGGCGGCGGCGGTGGCCCCAACAAAAAGGGCGCCCCGCCCGCCCCGCGCGTCGCGCGGGGCCACACCTTTTTGCGCGTGGGGCGTGAAACGGCGGCGCGGTCGGGCGCGGGGCTGCTGGAGATGGGGGGAACGGCAGCGCGCGCGCCGCGCAGCGACGACCCTGAAGCCGCCCTTGCCGCCGCCCCGCGCCCCGCCAACCCCTTCGCCGTGGACGACGACGATGACTATTACGCTGCCGGCGGGCGTGCCAGCGGCGGCGGCGACGGGTCACCGCGCGTCGCGGCCGTCGCGGACGCCGCCCCGCCGCCGCGGCCGCCGCGGCGCCTGCCCCTCGGCCGCACGCCCGCGCCGGCGCCGCCGCCGGACGCGGCCGCGCCGCTGGATGACGTGGACTTGACGTGATGACGCAAGGAGGGAGGGAGGCAGGGATCTTTTGGGGGTGGAGTGATCGAGGGGGTCTGCCTGTCACCGCCGCGCTTCGCGGCCCGCCCTTTCTTGCCTCACGCCGCGCGCAAGTGTTTTGCACGCCGCCCCAAACAAGTCCAACACGCCCCCACAAAAAGAACGGCGCGGCCGCAGCGCCGCGCGGCCACACAGCCGCCCCCTCGCGCCTCACGCCTCGGCGCCCTCCTTGGAGTCGCGCAGCGCAAAGTAGTTGATCCGCACCCCCGGCCCCATCGTCGAGCACAGGGACGCCGTCTTCCAGTAGGTCCCTTTCGCGCCCGGCGGGCGGTTGCCGTCAATCGAGTCTTGGACGGCCTTGAGGTTGGCCAGCAGGTCGGCCGCTTTGAAGTTCGACCGCCCCATGGCCACGTGCACGTTGCCCGCCTTGTCCGCGCGGTACTCAACCTTGCCGCCTTTGAAGTCGCGCACCGCGGCGGCGACGTCGGGAGTCACGGTGCCGGCTTTCGGGTTGGGCATCAGCCCGCGGGGGCCGAGCGCGCGCCCGAGGCGGGCCACTTTGGGCATGAGGTCGGGCGTGGCGACGAGCTTGTCAAAATCCTGGGGTGGTGGAGGGAGGGAAGGAGAGGGCACGGGGTAGGAAGGGTGCGGGCGGCGTCGGTCCCGCTCTCTTCCCTCCCCTCCCTCCCTCCCTCTCTCATTCTCTCACCATCATGCCCTTGGCGATCTCGTCGATGAGGTCGTCCTCTCCCACAAAGTCGGCGCCCGCCTCCTTGGCCGCCGCCGCGTCGTCCGCTTTGCAGAGCACCGCGACGCGCAGCTCCTTGCCCGTGCCGGCGGGCAGGCGCACGGTGGCGCGCAGCTGCTGGTCGGTGTACTTGGGGTCGATGTTCAGGCTGGGGAGAGAGAAAGGGAGGGGGATGTGAGAGGGCGCGGGTCGAGCGCGCGCGCCCTCCCGCCACCATCCCACCACCACCTCCTCCCTCTCCTCTCACCGCGCATGGAACTCGACCGTCTCCGTGAACTTGGCGGACGAGGTGGCGAGCACGGCCGCGATGGCGGCCTCGGGGTCGAGCGCGACCTCCTTGCCGGGGACCTGAAGGGAGGGGGAGGGGTGTGAGTGCCGCGGTGGGGTGGCCGCTGGGTCCAAGGGCGACCGCGGGAGGTGGGAGGGGCGGCGGCGGGTGCCCGCGCCGTGCGGGCGGCGCGCGCCGGCCGCCGGCTCGCGGCGCGCCGCGCCGGGGCGCGCCGCGGCGGCGCGCGCCCCAATGCGCCCGCCCGGAGACCGCTTGACGTCCAATGCGGCCTCCGCCGTGGGAAGCGGAGGCCCCGCACCCCCTCCCACCCCACGCGCCGGCCGCCGCCACGCGCTTCCTACCTTGGCCCGCGCCTCCTGGAACCGCTTGGACCGCTTCTTCTCCAGCTTGACGCCGCCGACCGCCTCCAAGGTGACCATCTTGATGTCGTCGGGCAGAGCGTCCAGGGTGGTCGCTTCCGCCGCCTCGGCGCGCGGCGCAGCGGGCGCGCGGCGGGCCACGGGGCGTCCGCCGCGGGCGGCGGGGCGCGCAGTCGGGCCCGTGCGCAAGAGCATGGTTGGGGGAGAAGAGAGGGGGAGTGGCCGCCAGCACCGACGGCGGCGGGCCGTCGACACTCCGAGCCGGCGGCCGCCCCCATTCAGCCGCCGCCCGCCACCACCGCTCGCTAGCTGGGTCTTATAAGCGTGTACCGTGCCTCTTTGAGACCACAAGCCTGCCCCTCGCGCCCGAATGGCACCTGCTGCGCCCGACGCCGAGCTTCTGGAGCTCGTCGAGTTCCTGGACTCGCACCGGCCCGATGTGAGAGAAAACGAGAGAGAGTGGTGGTCGGGTGAAGAGAGCGGCGACGACTCGAGGCGCCCGACGACCCCCCCCTCTCTTCCCTCTTCCTCCTTCTCTAGGTCCGCCTCGCCGCTCTAGACATCGTGAGCTCCCTGACGGGCGCGCCCGACGGCCTGGCCCGTCTGCGCCCCGCGGACGCGTCGCTGCTGCCCGCGCTGCTGCGCCGCAGCGGCGGCGGCGGGCCCGACGCGCCGCCCGCGCTCGCGGCCCTGGTCAATCTCTCTGCGGATGCAGGGTTTCGGGACAGGCTCCTGGAGATGCGGGCGGTGCCGCGCGCGATGGACGCGCTGCGCGCGGCCGACGAGGGGGAGGAGGGTGCGGGCGCGGCCGGCACCGAGGCCGGCGCCGACACCATTGCCTCGCTCCTGCTCGCCCTGCTCACCAACCTCACGGCCGCCGACGCCGGCGCCGAAGCGCTGCTCCAGCTGGGCGCCGGCGCGGCGGAAGGGTTCCACCTGGCCGTCCTCGTGGCCCGCTTCCTGGCCGGCGCCGCCGACGGCGCCGGCCCGCTGCTAGCCAACGTGACGCGGCTGTCCGACGGGCGGCGGCTGCTCGCGTCCAGCCCCGCGGGCGGGCTGACCGCGGCGGCCGCCGCGCTCGTGCCCGCGCGGCCCGCCAAGGCGCGCGCCGCGGCGGCGGCCGCCATCCGCAACTGTTGCCTGGCGGCGGGCTCGGATGGCACGCTGGGGGAGCTGTTGGCGGACCAGGCCCTTTTGCGCTCCGTGCTGAAACCTGTCGCCGGCCTCGCCCACCCCGACGACCGTGCCAAGGCCTCCCCGGTCAAAGACGACGATTGCGACGTGCGGACAGCGCTGGCGGAAGCGGTGCTGGCGCTGGCCGCGACAGAGGAAGGGCGGGCCGCTCTTTGGTCTGTGCAAGCGCCGGAGCTCCTCCGCCTCGCGTACGAGGACGAGGAGGACCCCGACGTGTGCACCGCGCTGGAGCACGCGGCGACGCTGTTTTTGGAGGGGGCGGGTAGCGTGGAGGAGGTGGAAGAGGAGGAGGGAGAGGAGGGGGGCGGCAAGGCCGCGCCCGCCGGCGCCGGCTGGGCCAACGTCGAGGCGTGATGGTGAGGTGTGGGTGCGATGCAGAAAATGTCAGGCACGAGAGAGGCGGTCGGAACGGGGCGGGAAGAGGCGGCGCGACGACCGCGCCGCCGCCACTCGCCGCGCCGCGACGCCGCATCGGGGGCCCGCCCGCCCCCTTCTCATAATGACTGCCGACCCCGCACCCCTCGACGGCCGCCCCCAGGCGGCCGCGGTCGCGGCCGACCTCGCCGCGCTCGCCGCGCCCGACGTGCAAACACCATTTGCCGACCTGCGGGACGCGGTGGCGCGCCTATTGCCTTACCATGTGAGTGTTGTGGGGGGGGAGGGAGGCGGGATGGGGGGCAAGGCGGGCAGGCGTGCGGCACCCCGACCTCCGTCTCGCCTTCAGCTCCTGGCCCAGGAGGAGCCCGAGGCGGCGGACGCGGACGAGGCGGCGCAGACCTCCTCCCGCCTGCTCCTATCGCGGCGGGACGCGTATGCAGAGGTCGCCGCTGCGCGCGCGGCCGCCGCCGTCACCGCCGCCGACGCGGCGGCCGCGGCCGCGGCCGCCGCCGTGTCGCGCGCGGACGCGGCTGCCGCCGCGGTGCCGCCGGGCGAGGTTGCCCTGCTGTCGGCCCAGCTGGCGGCGGGCGAGGCGGCGCGGCAACTCGAGGAAGCGAGAGAGAGAGAGAGAGCGTGAGGGAGGAGCCGCCGGCCTTTGGTTTCTTCCGCACTGTGCGCGCCATCAATGCATGCAATACAGACCCTCTCACACGTCGCCGTCCGCGCCGGCGCCACCGCCGTGCCCTCGCCCTCGCCCCCTCCCTCGCCCGCGCTGCGCCGCCGCGCGCCGCCCCCCTTTCTTTTCAAACGCGCGCCGCAGGTCGTCGCCCGGCCACCCCGGCCAGGCGAGGTCGGCCGCGACGCGGTCCCAGCGCAGGCGCGCGCGACCGGCGGCGGTCGTCGCTGCCTGCTCCCGCGCGACCGCCGCCCGCAGCGCGCCCACGTCACCCCGCCCGAGCGTGTGCCCGTCCTTTGCGCCGGGGCGGCGCGGCCGGGACGACGCGCGGTCGGCGGTTTGGAGCACGCGCGCGCGCGCGCGCGCCTGCACCTCGTTCCGCCCCGGCACCCGCCGCGCGACCGCGGCCCAGGTCTCACCTTCGACCGCGAGGGCTTCCCGCAGCGTCGCATCGTCGGCGGGCGTCCAGGGGCCGGCCTTGCGGCCGGCGACGCCGACGTTCGCGCGCCAGCGGTGCGCGCACTGTTTGGCGGTGCGCACGCCGCCCAGCGCGGCCGCCACGTCGGTCCACGCGCTGGCGCCGTGGGCAGCGACCGCGGCCGCCAGGGCGGCGTCGTCGGCGGGCGTCCAGGCGGACGGGGTGGCGCCGGGGTCCAGCGACCGGCGCCAGCGCGCAAAGGCGGCAAAAGGCGTGCGCCGGCCGCCACCAATCGCCGCGGCCACCGCGTCCCAGTCGCTTTCGCCGTGGCGCGCCACCGCGGCCCGCAGCGCGGCGTCCTCAGCGGGCGACCAGGGGCCGGAGTTGACGGCCGGCGCGAGCGTCTGCGCCCACCGCGCGGCCGCGTCGGCTGGCGACCGCCCAGGCAGGGTGCTCGCCACGAGGCGCGCCCAGTCGGTGGGGGTGAGAGCCGCGACGGCGGCCCGGATCTCGGGCGAGTCGGGCGCGAGCGCGGCGGCAGCCGCGCTCGCGGCGGCGAGCGAGAGGCGGGGAGCTGGGGGCGCCACGCGTGCGCCGTCGCCGCCTGCGGCGTCAAAATCGTCGGCGGCGGCCTCGCCGGCGGCGCCAGGGCCGCGCACCAGCTCCGCAAACCACGCCGACCGCGCCGCCGCCACCACCGCCGCCGCCAGCGCGGCATCGTCCGCGTCCCCCCACGCCGGCCGCGCAAACGCGTGCGGCGCCAGCCCAAACGCGGGGGCCAGGCGCAGGGCGTCGGCGTTAGGGGCGGGCGCGCGCCCGCGCGCGCGCCAAAAGCGGGAGACATCGACGCCCGCCGCGTTGGCCGTGCGAAAGGGGCCCGCGTGGCGGGTGGGGGTCGGGGAGGCGGCCGGAATGGAGCCGGCGGGGGCGGGCGGCTGTGGCGCCGGCGCGGCTTCGACGCGCGCCGCGAGCGACGCCGACGACGCCAGCAGGTCGTCCAGTTCCCGCAGGCCATCCCTCAGGCGGGCCTGCAGGGCCTCGTTGGCGGCCAGAGCGGCGCGCAGGGCGGTGGCGGCTTCCGCGGCGGCGGCCGGCGGTGGCGCGTAGGGCTGGAGGAGGGCGATTAGGCTGTCGGCGCCCTCCTCGTCGCCCGTAGTGGGTCGCGACACGCGCCTTGCGTCGCGCCATGCCGCGGCCGAGCCCCGCGTGAGCCCCACCTGCGCGCCATCCCCCGCGGCGCCGCCACTGCACCGCGCATGCGGGCGCGCCCGGCCCGTCCCTGCCATCGCGGAATTGCTCGCTCGAGCAGCGACCGCTGGCTCGGCGCTGGGCGGGCGCGGCCGGCTGCCGGCCTCTGTGCGACGGCGCGGCAACCCCCCTCACTCTCACTCTCCCCACCACCATGGCCGACCGCGGCGAGCAGCTGCACGTCGTGCTCGACTTTCTGGCGTCCCTGGCCAGCGTGCCCGTGGGCGTGCTGACGGCGCTGCTGCACGAGGCGCAGGTGGGCACGCGCCGCAGACGCGCGCGATGGGCGGGGGGGGGAGGGCGCGGCCGCCGCCCACCAATCCCCGCCTCCCTTGCTCCCAGATCGGCCCCGACAATGCTCTCCCCCCCACGGCGTCGCTGCGCGTGTCCCTGCGCTTGGTGGCCGCGTGCGCGGGCGCGGGCGCGCACGCCGATGCGGCAGACCGCCTCGACGCCGTGCACGCCGAGCTGCGCGAGGTGGCGCCCGGCGTGGCGGACACGTGGAAGGGGGCGATGGACGATTTGAGGGACCGGGTATGAAGAGAGGGCGGGCGGGAGGAGACCGCGCGATGCGGGGGGGGCGCGGCCGACGCCCTCCTCCCCCCTCCTAGCTCACCGCGCTCGCCAAGGGCACGCCGACCCCCGACTCGTCCGCCGCCGCCGCGCGCGCCGCGGCCGACGTCGCGGCGGGCGTCGGGTCGGCGCTCGGCGCGCCGCAGCTCGACTTCCTGCTCGGCCTGCGCGACACGGCGCTGACCGGGGGCGGCGGTGGCAGTGCGGCGACCGTTCGGTCGGCCGGCGGCGCGTCCGTGGCCCGGCCCCCCTCGCGCCCCGCGCCCCCCGCGCGCGTCGGCCCCGGCGCCGCGCTGCGCGCGCGCAAGCGGGCGCCGCCGTCCGGCGGTGACGTCGCCGTCTGGTCGTCGGACGACTGCGAAGTCGAGGACGGCGAGGCGCGCCGCGTGCGGTCGCGGCGCGCGCGCCCCCCCCTCAACGCCCCCCCGCTCTCGATCCACCTCACCTCCACCGGCGAAGCTCGCCGCGTCAACAAGCGGTGGGGCACCGAAGAAGTCGATACCCTCATCCACCTCGTCGCCGTGCACGGCGCGGGCAAGTGGAAGCAGATTCGCGACGCGGGCGGGCCCGCGTTTGCGGCGCGCACGCAGGTGGACCTCAAGGACAAGTGGCGCAACCTCAACCGGGCGCGCGAGGTGGCGGCCACGGGGGCCCCGCCGGCGCGCGAGATCATCCAGATGTGAAAGGGGAGGCGGGGGGGGGGGGGGGGGGGGGGGGGGCGCGGGCCCCGCGCGCCCGCCCCCCCCCCCCCCCCCCCCCCCCCCCCCCCCCCCCCCCCCCCCCCCCCCCCCCCCCCCCCCCCGCCCCCGCCTGTAAGAGGGAGCGCGGGCGCTGCTACCGCGGGCGCACGCCACGCACGCCACGCACGCCGCGGCCGTCACACGCGCTCGCGCGCGCAGGCCCACGGGCCCCCACCCAAGCCCCACCACCCGCGGCGACCCGCGCCGCGACCACCACCACCCTCCCCAACCCTCCGCCCCCCTCTCCCTCCTCAGTAGAGGCCGATTACCTTCCACCACGCCCCCCCCACCCCCAGCCACACGGCGAGGTAGAAGACCGAGAGGAGGAGCCCCAGTTGGTACCACTTGGCTTGCGGCACGTAGCCCGCGCCAAAGTAGGGCGGCGCCGACCCGATGCCGTACGTCGTGAGGCAGCCCATGAGGTTAGACAGTTGGCCGAGCGCGACCGCAGCGAGCATGCCGGGCGTGCCGCACGCGGTGGCGACGGACAGGAACGCGGTGTACATCGCGCCGATGTGGGCCGCGCCGGACGCGAAGAGGTAGTGCGAGTAGAAGTAGAGCAGGGTGATGACGCCAAAGGCGGCCTGGGGGGGTGGGGCGGGGTGCGAGGTTGGGCACAGGGCGGGTGCACGCGCGCGTCCGCGGCGCGCTCCCCCCTCGTCGCACCTGCCACGAGAGGCCGAACCCGGAGACAACGCCCACGACCTGGTCGGAGAACCACTTGATGAAGCCGTACTTGTTGAGGTAGGAGGCCTGAGGGGGGGGGGGGGGGGGGGGGGGGGGGGGGTGGGGGGTCGGCGTGCCGGCCCGAAACCATTCATTCTAAGCCGCATGCCACCACCGACCCTCCCCCCCCCCCCCCCTTCCCCCACCATGCCAATGAGCGCGGCAAACCAGGTGAGCGTGTCCCACGCCTGGTTGTCGGACAGGCACTCTTTCCAGGTGACCACGTTGGTGATCAGCAGGATGGCCAGCCCCACCAGCGCCGCCGCCACCGCGTTGATGCCGATGCCCGCGCCAAAGATCCACAGGGCGACGGTCGTGGCGAGCGCGCCGGCCGTGATCTTTTCGTCGGTCGAGAGCGGGCCGAGTTTCTTCAACTCTTCCCGCGCCTTGGCCGGCGCGTCGGGCGTGTCCTTGACCTGGGGCGGGTAGATGACGTAGAGAATGGCGGGGACGGACACGAGGCAGACCAGGCCGGGCACGAGGCCGGCGAGCGCCCACGTGCCCCACGAAATGGTGGTGCCAAGCGCGTCCGCCGCCAGGTTGACGGCGAGCGGGTTGGCCGCCATGGCCGTGATGAACATGGCCGAGGACACGCACGAGGTCTGGAACAGGGTCTTCATCACGTACGCGCCCATGCGCGCTTCCGTCCCGTTCTTCGGGTCGGACCCGCACGCCAGGCACAGCGCTTTGGCGAGCGGGAAGAAGATGCCGCCCGCGCGCGCGGCGACCGAGGGGATGGCGGGCGCGAGCAGGGCTTCCGCAAACACGAGCGAGTAGGTCAACCCCAGGGTCGTCGACCCAAACAGCGACACGATGCCGTACGCGATGCGGGAGCCGAGGCCGGACTTGATGAAGCCGCCGGAGAGCCAGAACGCGATGGCGATGAGCCACGGGATTTCGGAGGAGAAGGCGGAGAACGCGGCGGCGAACGGGAGCACGCCCGTCACCATCGACGCGCCCAGCCCCAGCATGGCCACCGCGCCCAGGGGCATGGGCTTGGTGATGATGCCCACAATGGTGCCCAGGAAGATGGCGAGCAGGTGCCACGCCTGCGCGGTGACGCCCGCGGGGGACGGCGCAAACCAGGTGATCACGGAGACGGCGACGCAGATGCCCAAGTTCTTCATGTCGGCGCCCCTGAAGAGGGTTGACGGGGGCGGGGTGGGGTGGTGGGCGGTCGAGGAGGGCCGGGCGGCGGTTGGCGGCGGGCGCGCGCGCCGGCCGTGCGGCGACGGCGCGCTGCCGGCGCGCCGCCGTCCCCCACCGCCCCACATGCGCACGGCGCACGACGCTGGCCCCAGAAAAGCGGCCGCCGGCCGCCCGCACCGCCCGCCACCCCGCAATCGGGCCGACCCCTCCCATCGGTCTCCTCGCACGATCGCACCACTTGAACGGCGCCGGCGGCACCGCCGCCACGGCGATGACGGGCGCGGTCGAGCGCGCGACGACGCCCGGGGACCGCGCGGGCGCGGACGGGGGTGGGGGGGACCGAATGGTCCGCGACCGCGGAGCCGCGCGGCGGGCGGCCGGCGCGACGCCGGGCGCCGCGCGGCGCGCGCCCAGGGACGGCAGGCGGGTGGGCAGGCGGAGGGCGGCCATGGCGGTGGGAGAGGGGTGAGTGGGGAAGAGCCGCGGCCGGCGCCGACCCCACCCGCCGCGAACCGAGTCACTTAGTGCTGCACCGCTCTCCCACCATCCCTCCCGTCAGGGCCCTGCCACGGCTGCCGTCGTCCACCGCCACAGCTTGACCGCGGCCCGCTTGTCCCCCACCGCGACGACGCCGCCCGGCGCGGCGGCGAGCGCGCGCGCGTCGGTCACGCCGCCCAGCACGCCGCGCTCCGCAAACGAGGGCAGCTCCCACAACCGCACGCAGCCGTCGTCCGCGTGGGACGCCAGGAGGACGGCGCCGCCGCGCGCGTCGGCCGCGCCGGCGAGCGCGAGGACGCCGCCGAAGCCGGCCGCGGCGGCGCCGCCGGGCGGGTGCGAGTAGGAAGGGGTGGGGTCGAGCAAGGCGCCCGCCGCGGCGGCTGCCGCGGCGGCCGGCGCCCAGACGCGGACGTCGCCGTCGAGGCCGGCGGTGACCACGTGCCCTTCCCACGTCAGGCACCCCATGACGACAGACGCGTGCGCGGCCGGGAGCGTCTGCACGCACGTGGCGGTGGCGAGATTCCAGACCTGCAGGGGGGGAAGGGGAGGGGGTCGGAGGCGGATTAGGGGGAGGGAGAAAGGCAGTGGGGGATATGCTTTCCAACCCACCCCCATACAAACAACCCTCCCAAACCCTCCCCGCCCCCCCACCTTGACGTCCCCGCCCCAGTCGCCCGACACGAGGAAGGCGCCCGCCGGCGCCAGGGCCTGCACGGGGGCGGCGTGGCCGGCCAGCGCGCCCGCGAGGCGAAAGGTCGCCGCCGCGGCGTCCCACGCCCACGCGCGGATCGTCGCGTCCTGCCCGCCCGAGAAGAGCGTGCCGCCCGCGGCGGCGAGGCAGAGCACTTGGCCCGAGTGGCCTTCGAGCGTGGCGGAGGCGCCGGTGGCCAGGTTGAAGGCTTTGATGATGCCGGCCTTGCTCGGCGCGGGCGTGTGCAGGCCGACGAACAGCCACCCGCCCTCGACGAGCAGGGAGTCGACCTCCCCGCCCACCTCGACCACGGGGCCGGGCGCGCCGGTGTCGACGGACCACGCGCGCACGGTGCCGTCCTGGGAGCCGGTGTAGAGGGTGGCGGACGAGGGGTCGAGCGCGGTGGCGACCACCGGCCGCGAGTGGCCTCGCAGCGCCCGCACAAAGTCCAGGTCAGCGGGCTGGCCGTCGAAGCGGCCAGCGGGGGCGCCGCCGCGGCCGCCGCGGCCGCGGTAGCCGCCGCGGGGGGCGCCTAAAGAAGAGCGAGGGGAGCGTCGGCACGCGCGGCCGCCTCGGGCGGATCGCCGCCTCCCCCCCTCCTTTTGCCCACCTCGCGCGCCCCACGCCGACCCGCCCCGCCCGCGCGGCACCTGGCCGCCGCCCCGGCCGTATGTCGGGGCGGGCTGCTGCCCCAGAAAGGTGCCCTGCCCGCCGCCGCCCTGCGCGCCGCCGCGGCCGCCGCCGCCGCGGCCGCGGTAGACGCCGCGGCCACCGCGGCCCCCGCGGCCGCGCCCGTAGTCGCCGGTGTCCATGGAGGCCATGGTTTGGAGAGGGAGGGCCGCGGATTGACCTCTCGCGCGCGCCCAGGCGCCTCCCTAGCCCCCGCGCCGCCCCGAGCGGGTCGGGGAGGGGGCGCGCCGCGTACGGCGAGGGACAGCGGGGGCCGGCGGTCGCGCGGTTGTGAACGGGTGGCTGGCCGACGTTGGCGCGCACACCGTTTTGAGCCGCCCAGCGGCCGCCGACGCCACTCCGCGGCGCGCCGTGCGCCAGAGCGCCCGGCAAGCCCCCCCACCGGGCCCTTGACCCGCGCATGGCCGGCGCGGCGGTGCGGCGCGCGCTCCTGGCCCGCCTCGGGTCCCGCCTGCAGGCGCGTCGCCCGAGCCGGGCCATGGCATCCGCGGACGAGGTGCCGGTGAGTCGAGGAGAGGGGATGGGCGCGCGGTTGGCCGTCCGAGGCCCGCCGGCAGCGCGCTCGGGCGTCGATGGTGAGCGCGTCCTCCGCGATGGCGTGGCGACATTCGAAAAAAGTCGTGTGTCGAGCGCCGGGGCGGCGCGGCGACCCCCGCCCCCGCCCACCCCCTCCTCTTGTCAGCGCCGCGCCGTCGTCCGCTCCCTGGACGCGGAGGACACCCTGTCCATCTCCCTGTCGTTGGCGGGGCGCATGCGCTACATGCAGCGGTGAGGGGTGGGGCGGTGGGAGGAGGGAGGGAGGGGAGAGGGGTGAGAAGCGAGGTGCGCCGCTGACCCCTCCCCTCGCTCCCTAGCCCCAAGTCCGAGCCCCTGGCCAAATGCTTGGACCGCATGGCGCGGTCGGCCGCTCCCAAAGCCGACGGCGGCAAGCGCAAAGGACGCGGCGCGGCGGCGGCAGTCGCGCCGCCACTTCCCACCGACCCGCCGCGCCTGCTCGGCCCCGACGCCGCGCCCCTGCCTGACGCCACCCTGAACGGCGATGCATGGCCCGCGGGGTCGGTGTTGAGGGTGGCGGGGGAGGAGTACGAGGTGGTGGTCAACCCGCCGACGATCACGCGCGTGGCGGTGTCCGGCGCGCCCATCGTCGGCTGCCCCCTGGCCCCCGCGCTCGACCTCCAGTTTGCGGAGAGGGGCGAGTGCGAGTTTGAGTGGCAGCGGCGGCCGGCCGGCACCGCGGGCGACGATCAAGGGTGGGCGCCTGTGCCCGCTGGCGGCCGCTCCGCCTCCTACGCGCCCGCCCCCGCCGACGTCGGCCACGAGCTGCGCGTCATCGTCACGCCGGGCGCGCCCGGCGGGGCGCGCGGCGAGCCGGCGGCCGCGGCCGTCGCCGGCGCGGTCGAGCCGGGGCCGGCCGCGCGCGCGGCCGACGAGCGCGCCGACGCGGTGCCGACATGGACGACGCCGCCCCGGCTCCGCGTCGTCACGTACAATTTGCTCGCGGACCAGTACGCCGCGTCCGACTATGCAAAAGCCCACCTCTTCAACCACTGCCCCCCCCACCACCTCGACCCCGCCTACAGGCGCTCCCTGGCCGCGCAAGAACTCCTGGCCTATGCGGGCGACATCCTGTTTCTGCAAGAAGTGGACGAGAAAGCGTTTGAAGGCGTGCTGGAGCCGGTGCTGGCGGCGGCGGGGTACGACGGGCGCATGACGGCCAAAGCGTCGACCGTCCGGGAAGGCGCCGCCCTCTTCTGGCGAGCCGACCGGTTCAAGCTCGTCGCCTGGCGCACCGTCGTGCTCAAGGACCTGTTTGGAGCGCTGTGGGCGGCGGAGGAGGGAGAGGGATGCGGCAGTGACCATCTCGCGCTCGCCGCGCGGCACGCGGCCCTCCTCCCCGCGCTCGCCTCGTCGCCCGCCCTGCGCGACGCCCTGGCCAAGGTGTCGACCATTGCGCAGGTGGCGCTGCTGGCCCCGGTGGAGGGCGGGGGCGGCGGCGACGACGGCCCGATCCTCGCGACCAACACGCACCTCTTCTTCCACCCCGCCGCGCCCCACATCCGCACCCTGCACGTCGCCGCGATGCTGGCCGAAGCGGCGGACGTTGGGGCGCGCGCGCTGGCTGCCGGGGAGATAAAAGAGCCCGCGACGCCGCTCTTTTGCGGCGATCTAAACTCCGACCTCAACGACGGCATTCCGGGCACGGTCGAGCTCCTACGCGAGGGCGCCCTCGCGCGCGGCTTCTGGGACTGGGGCCTGGGCGCCGGCTTCCGGTACGACGACGACGGCGCGGCGCCGAGCGAGGGCGGGCCGCTCCCCGCGCCGACGCGCGCCGCGGGCGACGGCCTCGCCCCCCCCGACCTGACCATTCCGTTCACCCTCTCCCCCGCCGACGCCCTCGCCACCCCCTACACAAACTACGTCCGCTCCTACTCGGGCCTGCTCGACTACGTGTGGGCCGACCCGCGGGCGTTGCGGGCGGTGGGCGTCGTGCCGCCGCGCGCGGATTTTGGGGCGGCCGACTTTTTGCCCAACGCCATCTACCCGTCAGACCACCTCGCCGTCGTCGCGGACCTCGAGTGGGTGGCGAGGCCGCAGCGTGCGCATGGGCCGCCGCCGCCGCCCGGGCGCGGCGCGCGCGGCCGGCCGCCGCCGCGGTTTGCGCCCGCCGCCACCCTCACCCGCGCCGACGACGCCGGCGTCGCCGCCGCTGCCCTCGCCCTGCGCGGCGGCGCCCTGGTCATCGTCCCCACCGACACCCTGTACGGCGTGGCGGCCGACGCGTGCTCGCCGAGCGCGCTCCGGGCGGTGTACGAGGCGAAAGGGCGCGACGGCGGCGCGCCGCTCGCGGTCGCCGTCGCTGACGTTCCGTCCGTCGCGTCCGTCGGCGACGCGTCGTCCCTGCCGCCCGGCCTGCTGGACGCGCTGCTGCCGGGGCCGGTCACGGTCGTGCTCACGCGGCGGGAGGACGCGCCCGTGAGCCGCTCGCTCAACCCCGGCGTCGCCGCCGTCGCCATCCGCGTCCCCAACTCCCCCTTCATCCTCGCCCTGGCCCGCGCCCACGGCTCCCCCATCGCGCTCACGTCGGCCAACGCGTCGGGGCAGGCGCCCGCGCTGACCGTGGGCGAGGCGGGGGCGGTGGCCGGGGCGGCGGCGGTCGTCGTCGACGGGGGGGCGATTCCCGGGGGGCGCGCGGGGTCGACCGTGGTTGATTTGACCGCCGTCAGGCGCGACGGTGGCGCTTACGCGATCCTGCGCGAGGGAGAGGCGGGCGACAGCGTGCGCGGGGTGCTGGGGCGGTTCGGGCTTGTCGAGGCGGTGTGAAGGCGGACAGCGCGTGTGAACGCCCACTCTCTCGCGCCCTCGCTCCCGCCTCCTCCTCCCTCCCGCGCCCCTGCTCCTGATGCGGCTCGCCTGCCGCGCCGGCGCGCCCGGCCGGCAGCGCGCGCGCCCGCGGGCGCGCCCGGCGCCCGGGCGCGGCCTGGCCCGCAACGCGGCGGCCGGCGACGACAGAGTGCGCGTAGGGAGGGTGGTGGTGGGGGGGGATGCGGCGCGTGCGGCCCATGGCGTGCGCCGACCCCGCTCCCCCCTCGTCCAGCCGCCCACCACCCCCCGCCGCCACGCCCTCGTCGCCGCCCTCGCCTCCGCCGGCGCCCTGGAGACGGCCTACCTGACCTGGGCCAAAGCGGCCGACGCCGCGGTCGCGTGCGGGCTCGGGGGCGGGTGTGGCTCGGTCCTCGACTCGCCGTACGCGGCCGTCGCCGGCGTGCCCCTGCCCCTGCTCGGTGAGCGTGTGGAGGGGTGCGGTGGGGCATGAATCGTTGTCGAGGGGCATGGCTCACCCCCCGCCCCCTTCTCCCCAGGTTTCGCGACGTACGCGGCCGTCGCGGCGCTCGCCCTCGTGCAAGCGACCTCCCCTCCCTCGACCACTCCCTCCCCCGCCTCCACCGCCCTCGCCGCCGGCGCTGCCAGCCTGGGCGCGGCGGCCGCCGCGCTGACCGCCCTGCTGGCGTCCCGCTTCGCCGACGCGCCGTGCGCGTGGTGCCTCGCGTCGGCCACGCTGTCAACCGCCATCGCGGGCGCCGTGTTTGGCCCGATGCGGCCTGCGGAACTGAGGGCAGTGGCGCTGCCGGGCGGCGCGGCCGCGATGGCCACTGTCCTGGCGCTGACCCTCTCCTGGGCCGCCGTCGACGCGCCGCCCGCGTCGGCCGCCGGCTCCACCACCCTCCCTTTTGACGATCCCGAGGTGACACGACTGTCGTCTCCTCGCGCCGTCGCGTTGGCCAAAAAGCTGCGCCTGGCGGGCGCGAAATTGTACGGCGCCTTCTGGTGCTCTCACTGTTTCGAGCAGCGGCAAGCCTTTGGCGCCGCCGCCGCGGCCGACCTGCCCTACGTCGAGTGCTACCCCGATGGCTTCGCGCGGGGGACGCCGCCCGCGCCCGCGTGCGTGGCGGCGGGGGTGCAGGCGTTTCCGTCGTGGAGTGTCGGCGGTCGTTTGATCGAAGGGGAGCAGACCTTCGACGGCCTGGACGCCGCCCTGGCCGCCGCGGCGGGTCGTGGGTCGGTCGAGGCCGCGTTCTCGGAGGGGGCGGCGGGGTTGTCAGCCGCGCCGGCGCTGCGGTGAAGGACGAGAAAAGATAAATGTGTGTGAAGCCGCGGCGCGGCGAACGGCGCCGGCGAATGCGGCGCTCACTCTCTCCCGCGCCCCCCCGCGGCCGGCCGCGATGCCGGCAGACGGCGCGCCGCCGCCGCCGCCGCCGCGCGACGACGCTGGCCCCGCCGCGTGCTGGGCGCTGCTGCGGCGCAACGCGCGTTTCCGCCGGCTCTTCCTGGGCGAACTCGCGAACCAGGCCGGCACGTGGCTCACGTACATAGCGGTGTTGCGCGCGGTCGACGAAGGCAGCGGGAGCGGCGGCGGCGGGTCGGCGACGCTCCTCGTGAGAAAAAGGGAGAGGGCTAAAAAAAAAAATGCCTTAATTTTTGCGGCGCGGACGCCTCGACCCCCTTCTCTCTCATCAGGGGGCCGTCACGCTCTTACACTACGCCCCGCAATTCTTCCTCGCTCCCCTTACCGGCCTGGCCGCCGACGAAGCGCTCGGCGCGACCCGCGCGACGGTGCTCACTCTGGCGGCGGCCGCGGCCAGCCTTGCAGTCGCGCTCCAGGCCGCGGCCGCCGCGCGGCGCAACGTCCCGCTCACGCTCGCGCTCGTCGCCCTGCAGTGTTCCGCCACCGCGTTCTACGACCCCGCCCTCACCGCCCTCGTGCCGACGCTCGTCCCGCCGGGCGACCTGCGGGCGGCGACGACGCTGCTTGCCGTGGCCTGGTCGACCATGACCGCCGCCGGCGCGGCGGCGGGCGGCGCGGCGCTGTCGGCGCTCGGGCCGGGGCCCTGCTTTGCGGTCGACGCGGCCAGCTACCTGGTGGCGGCTGCCGCGGCGGCGTCGCTGCGAGACGGGGCGTCGCGCGGTGGCAAGGCGCGGCGCAGCGACGCCGGTGACGCCGAGGCCGGCGTCGAGCTCAAGCCGGCGCCCCGCTCGCCTGCCCGGCCGACCCCTCAACGGTCCCCTCAACGCCGCACCGCGGCGTCGGCGCTCGCCACCGCCGCCTCCGACGCGGCCGCCGGCGCTCGCCACTGCGCCGCGCACCCGTCCGTCGCGGCCTACGCCCTCCTCAAAGCCTCTGGCTGCCTCGTCTGGGGCGCCGCCGACATCGTCAACGTGCGCGTGGGCGACGACCCGAGCCTGACGTGGCGCGACGCCGACACGACGGCGGGCGCCGTGTTTGCCGCGGTCGGCGTCGGCTGTTTTGCCGGTTCGGCCGCCGCCAACACCCTGGCCGCGTTCGACCCGCCCAGCCTGCTTCGCGCGTGCGTCGCCGCGTTTGGATGCTTGGCCCTCGGCTACGCCGCGCTCGCGGCCGCCACGACGCTGCCCGCCGTGCTCGCGGCCTCCGCGCTGCGTGCCGCGGGGTCGGCCGTCGTCTGGACCTACTCCACCCTCCTCCTCCAAGTGACCGTCCCCGCAACCCTGCTGGGGCGGGTGCTGGCGGTCGAGGGCGCGGCCTACACGGTCGCGCGCGTCGGCGCAGTCGCTGCGGGCGCGGCCATCGACGCGGGCGGGCTCTCCCTGCGCGCGTCGGCGGCGGGCATGGCGTGCGTGGGCACCGTCGTGGCGGTGGGATGGGCGGCGTACGCGGCGCGGAGAGAGGCGGGGGCGGCGGCGGTCGTCGGCGACTGAAACCTTGCACACACACGCGCACGACCCCGTTGCCGCCTCGCCTCCCGTCACGGCGTGCACTTTCGGTGCACGACCGACGGCCCACTCTCGTCGTACTCGCCCCGGGTCACGGCCTGGCCGGACGAAAACACGACGCGCGAAAGGACGGCGCCGCCGCACCACGTCGCCGCCGCCAGCGTGCCGCCCGGCATGTAGGTGGGCGCGTGGGCCAGGGGAGGCGGCGCGATGTGGGCGCAGGTGGTGGCGGCGGCTTCCGCGAGCGTGGCGGGCACGCCCGCCGCGCGGCACCCACCGCCGACGACCGCCAAGCCGTCCACGGCTGCCCGGCGGGAAGCGGCGTCGTCGGCGGCGCCCGCGCATAAAACGATGGCGTCGGCGACGGTGGGCTCGTGCGGGTCGGCGGGCGCGAGGAGGGCGGCGCGCGCGACGCGCGCGTCGTCGGCCGTCAGCTCCAACACGGTTCCATCCGGCAGCGTGTGCTTCACCCCCGTGCCCTCTTCCTGCGCCAGCAGCGCATGCTTGGCCAGGCGCAGCAGGCCAGGGGGCGGCGGAGCAATGCCGCGCGCCGCGAGCGCCGCCGCGAGCGCAGCGTCCGCCGCGGCCCCCCCCGCCGGCACGCGGCGACACCCCGGCGCGACCACCCCCCCGTCCACCACCGCCGCCACCGCCACACCGTCGTGCCCGATGTCGACGACCGTGCCGGAGAGGCGGCCCAGGGCGTAGAGGGCGAGGACGGGCGCGTCGGCGACGAAGAGGGAGGCCACGTTGAACCGTTCAAAGGCGAGCGCGGCCAGCCGCTCCCGGTCGCGGCGGGGGTTGAGCACGGGGTCGGCCCAGAGGAGGCCGCCCTCGGCGCCAGCCTCCCAGCCCAGGCTGCGGAGAGGGAGAGGGAGGGAGGTCGGTCGGCGCGGGCGATTCCATCGCCTCTCCTCCCTCGCTCCCGCCCGCCATCCACACCACCCATCACTCTCTCTCACCGATGGTAGAACGTTTCGTGCAGCAGGGCTTCGAGCGCGTCCCAGTCGGCCACCGCGCCACCGACGACCGCACGGCGAGGGGCGGCGCCGGGGTCGCGCGTGTCGGTCAGGGTGGTGGGCAGGACCTGGATTCATGAGCGAGGGAGGGGCGGCGGTCGGAGGCAGGCGCGGATGCGGGCGCAAGCCGGCGCGCCGCCGCCCGCCCCGCCCGCGCCCCGCCCGCCCCCACCCACCACCACCAACTCACCACACTGGGCCCGTCCGACGCCGACGGGAACGAGGCGCCGTACCCCGCCTTGAGCGAGTGCGACCCCGGGTCGACGACGACGACCGACTCCGCCGCGGCCGCGCCCCGGTCGGCCATCCAGAGAGAGGGTGGAGGTTGAGCGGCGGGCGGCGGGGCGGCGGGGCGCGCCCGCCGAGGTGTGAGGGAAGGGAGAGACACAGAGAGAAGCAGGTCGCGAGGGTTCCGGCGTTGCACGCCCCGGCCGCGCCCACGCCCGCCCCGCCCCCCCCCCCCCAAAAGAATAGTGCCCGGATGGCGGGACACAACCAATCCCATCGTTCACGCAGTCTGGTCCACGCGGCCGACGTCGCGCATGTACCCCACGAACCGCCCCAGGATGGGCACCAAGCTGCTGTACCGCGCGTATGCAATCCCCCGCTTAACGCACTCGTCCTCCACGATGGCCGCGATCGCGGGGTAGTGCATGAAGGAGATGGCGGGGAAGAGGTGGTGCTCGACTTGCAGGGAGAGGCCGCCCGTCATGAAGTTGGCCACGGCGCCGCCGTAGTTGGCGGAGGTCGTGACCTGGGAGGAGAGGAAAGGGGGGTGGGATCGGATTGGGGCTCGTTGTCTCGCTCTGGCACACCCCCTCTCTCCCTCTCCCCCTCCTCTCACCTGCTGAACGCCCCAGTCGCGCTCCATGAGCCCGGTCACCAGCTCCCCGTGCGCCGGCGTGCTGTCCGTGCCGTCGAGCGCGGGCTTGGCTTCAGGGACGTTGTGAGACACCGCAAACGTCGCGGCGAGCACGACGCCCTGCACCGCGGTGAACGCGGCGGCGCCGGCGAGGGCCGCGGCGGTGCCGGCGGTGTAATACGGGACGGCGAGGAGCAAGGCATAATGCGTCAGCTTGCCGGCGGCGGCGAGGAGGCGTTGCCCGACGGTCGCGCCGTGCATCGTCGTGCCCGCCGTCTTGCCACTCACAATGGCCTGCCAGTCGCCCACCTGGAACGCGAGCTGCATGAAGGGGAATAGGGCCCACATGTAGACGTGCTGGTGGGCGTGGTACCAGGCGCGCGGCTGGCGCGGGTCGAAGCGGAGGAGGGGGAAGGACGAGAAAACGTCTTCATCGCCCTCGGCGTCCGCGCCCACCGCGTAGCGCGCCGACCCGCCCACCCCGATGTGGTCGTTGCAGTGGATGTGGTGGGACACTTGGTGGTGGTACTGCCACGCGAGGGAGGAGCCGCCAATGAGGTCGTCGCCGAACCCCAGGATTTGGTTGACCGCGGGGCTCACGCTCATCGCGCCATGGTTGCCGCAGTGCTGCACGGTGAGCCCGATCCAGGCGCCGGCCAGGCCGAGCAGGGCGCCGGTGAGGGCGGACGGGGCGGTGGCGAAGAGCGCGTACGCGGCGACCGCCGCGCTCACGACCGCGACCGCGGCGCCGTCCGACCCGCGCCGGTGCGCGCCCGCGGCCGCGCCGTCGGCGCCGGCGAAGAGCTCGGCGCGCACCCGGTCGCGCAGGGTGGCGTAGAGGGGCGAGTCCGAGGGGCGGGGCGAGGGGGGGACGGCGTGGACCGGGAACCCCGCGAGCGTGGGCAGGCGCGCCAGCCTCGCGGCCGCGACCTCCGGCCGCAGGTGGTACGATTCAAAGAGCGCGGTCGCGTCGCGGCCGACGCCGAGGCGGACGAGCCACGCGCCGGCGGGGTGGTGCTTGATGAAGGCCGTCGCGTCGTACGCGACGCCCCTGTAGATCAACCAATCCACGCCTTTCCAGCGTGCATCGTTCCAGGGGTCTTCCGGGGGGGACGCAAAGGCGGCCTCGAGCACGGGGAGCGCGTCTGCGCCGGCGGGCGGCGCTGGGGAGGGCGGCGGGGGCGCGAGCGCGGCGCGCGGCGCGAGCGCGCGGCGCGCGAGGCGCGGACGCCGCGCGGACGGGCGCGGGAGGACGGCCGGGGCGGCGCGGGCCTGGGGAATTGGGGGCGCGTCGTGGGCCTTTCGGCGCGGCCGCGCTCGCGGGGGCGCCCGCGGCGGTCCAAAAGTGCGCCGCCGCCGCGAAGCCGGCGGCGCGATCGAGCGGGAGCCCACCTGGGACGCGGCGCGCATGGCGGCCGGCGGTTGGGACTGAGCGCTCTGGCAGAGCCGCGCCGCGCGTGGCACGCGGCCTCACTCTCCGCGGGCGCTCCCGCCATCCCGCCTTCCGCCCTCGACACCATGCCCGCCCGCCCCGTGGACGTCTGCCTCTTTGGCGCCACCGGCTTCACGGGGAGGCTCCTCGCGGAACACCTCGCGCGCGACTACGCTCCCCGGCCCGGCAGCGCGTCGCGCCCCGTGTGGGCGCTGGCCGGGCGCGACAAGGCCAAACTGGAGGCCCTGCGCAACGAGCTGGCCGTCATCTCGCCCAGCGTCAAGGTCGGGGAGAGGGAGAGGAGGTGGACGGGGGTGAACGGCTGGGGCGCCCGCTCGCGGCGGCGAGCGGGCGCCCACCTTTCTCTCCTCCCTCCCTCCCCAGACCGTCCCCCTGTACGTCGCCGACGTGACCGACCCCGCGTCCCTGGACGCCGCGTTCAAGGACGCGGCGGTGGTTCTGACGACGGCCGGCCCCTACACGCACTGGGGCACGCCCGTCCTCGAGGCCGCGCTGCGCACGGGGACGCACTACGCCGACCTCACCGCGGAAGTGCCGTGGATGCTCAACATGATGGACAAGCATGGTGTCGAGGCGACGGCCAAGGGGGTGAAGATTGTGCACTGCGCGGGGTTTGACTCGCAACCGACCGACCTCATCTCCCACCTCGTGACCGCCGAGTGCGTGGCCCGCACCGGGGCGCCCCCGGAGCGCGTGTTCACGGTGGCGGGCAAGGCCAAGGGCGGGTTTTCGGGGGGGACGATCGCGTCGCTCCTCGCCGCCATGTACGAAGCGCCCAAGGCCGCCCTCGCCCGCGGCGCGCACCCGTACTCCCTGACGACGGGCACGGGGGCCAAGGCGGTGTCGGACCAAGTGGCGATAGAGGAGGGCGACCCCGCCGGGGCCCGGTGGTGCGAACCCGCCGCGGCGTGGACCGCGCCGTTCGTCATGGCGTTTATCAACGCGCGCGTCGCCCGCCGGTCGGCGGCGCTGCGCCCGGGCCTGTACGGGAGCGAGTACAAGCACACGGAGGTGATGGAGATGCCTGGCCGCTTTGCCGCGTTTGCCGCGTCCGCCGCGACGGCCGGCTTCGCCCTCGCCCTCAAGCTCCCGTTTGCCCGCCACGCTCTGCGCGCTATCGCGCCCAAGCAGGGCACCGGGCCGTCCATGGCGCTCTGCAAGGGCGGGCACTGGGAGATGCGGGGTTACGCGGTGGCGCGCCCCGACCCGGCGTCCGGCAAGCGCCGCATGGTCAAGGGCGTCGCGGCCGACCCCGGCCGCGACCCCGGCTACTGGGGCACGTCCCGCATGATGCTGGAGCTGGGGCTGGCCCTGGCGCTCGACGGCCCCGCGTGCGAGGCGGCGGGCTGCCTCAAGGGCGGGTTTCTGACGCCCGCGACCGCGGGCGGCGCCGTGCTCGTCGACCGCCTGCGGTCGGCGGGGCTCACGTTTGACGTGCTCGAGGAGGACGGGACGACGGTTTGAGAGAGAGGGGGTGGCAGTGCTGCGCGGGGCGCGCGCGCGAGGGGGTCACTGCAGAGCCACTGCGGGCCACACTCTCCCTCCCTCTCCCCCACCACCATGGCCACCGACGCCGGCATCCTCGCGTGGGCCCACGCCGTGGCCGCCGCCGGCGGCGGGCGCCCCCGCGCGCCCCCCTCGTCGTTTGCCGACCTGCGCCTGGCCGACGGCGCTCTCGCCGTCGCCGCCGCGGCCGCCATATACCCCGAGCTCATGTCGCGGCACCTCGACGTGGCGGTGGCGGAGCGCCCAGCGCAAGATATGGCTCCGGCCGCACGGTTTCGCGCGCTCCGGCGCGCATGGGTCGAGCAGGGACTGCCTGAATCCGAGCTGGACGTGCGCCGCATTCAGGTGAGATAGGGAAGCACGAGACGAGGGAGGTTGGTGGGGGCGGGGACGGCTCGCGAGTGCGCGGATGCCGACGCCGCGTGCGCGCCCTCCAGGCGAACGACCCCGCCGCCGCGCGCCGCCTGCTCACCTGCCTCTACTCGCGCGCCGGCGACCGCGTGGCCGAGGCGGCCCGGGTGGCGGTGCGCGGCGCCGCGGCGCGTGCTCGCGCGGCCGAGTCAGACGGCCGGTCGACCGAGACCGACGCTGGGCCCCCGTCCGACGGCGGCGATGCATCCTGTGATGGCGCGGCCAGCCCGCGGGGCCGGCCCAGCCTTTCCCGCCCCTCCGCGCGCCCCCGCCCCCCCTCTGCCGCCGACGACCGCACCGCCCTGCTCGAGCTCGCTGCCCGTCTCGCCGACGCCCGCACCGCCCTGCTGGCCGCCCTCGCCGCCGCGCCCGCGGGCGGCGAGGGCGCCGCGGTCGAGCCGGTCCTGGTGTCGCTCCAGTTTCGCCTGGCGGACGCCGTGGCGCGCGCCTGCCGCCGCCAGCGGCTCGAATAGCAGGGAGAGAGAGAGAGAGGAGGAGGGGGCGTTGAAAACGGGTTCGTTGCCACAGTTGCCGCGCCGCGCCCACGTCACTCGCCGCGCGCGCGCTTGCCCGCCGGCGTGTCCCCGTCCACGGGCGGGTCGCCTTCCCGCTTGACAGTGCCCTCCTTCTCCTCTGTCGCCTCCTCGCCGCCCAGGCAGGCAATGAGCGCCCCGAGCCTGCGCCGGTCGGCCGCCGCGCCCGCCGCGTCTCCGCCGTCCTCCACCGCCGCGCGCCGCGCCGCCAGCCGGTCCCGCACGCTGGCCAGCGGCACCACCCGCGCGTGCAGGCCGGCCAGCAGCCTGCGCCGCACGGCGTCGCCGCCGGATGCCCAGGCGTGGCCGGCAACCAGCGCCGCCGCGTCGGCGGCCGCGCCGCCCGCGTCGGCCACCTCCGCCGCGGCGAGCCCGGGGTCGGCCGCGGCCTCGTCGCCGGCCGCGGCGGCGGCGGCCAGGGACGCGGCGGCGGCGGCCGCGCGGTCGTCGAAGCGGGCGAACAGCTCGAGGAGGCGGTCACACTTTTCGCAGTCGGCCTCGGCGAATTTGGCCAGCACCCGGCCCCGCGCGGCGGTGACGGCGGTGGGGTCATCGGCCGTCGAGGGGTCGAGGCCGTCCAAGACATTCGCGAGAATGCTCACGCACCGCTCGTCCGCCTCGGCGTCGTCCCGCCGGCTCCTCCGCCCCGCGCGGGACGACGCCATAAAGGCGGCAAACAGGGGGGCGAGGCCGCCGGCGGCCACGAGGCGCGACGCGGCGGCGGGCGAGCGCGTCGTGCCGTAGTCGAGCGCGCGCAGCGCCCCGGCCGCCGCCGCCCGCCGCCGCTTGAGCAGGAGCAGCATGAGCTCGACGCCTTCCGCGTCGACGAATGACGCGCGGCCGGCGGGGAGGAGGAGGAGGGCGGCGAGGGCGTCAAACAGATTCGCCACGTGTTCCTTTTCGTCGCCGTCCGCCGCGTCCCGCGACCTGTAAGCCCCGATGCCGCGCAGCAGGGCGTCGACGCCGTCGGCCGCGACCGCAGCGGCGGCGGCGGCGGGGGACGCCTGCGCGAGCGCGGCGAGCGTCTCCGACGCGGCGCCCGCGACCGAGGTCAGGGGGGGCGCGCCCTTTTTTGGCGGGGCGCACCGGGACAGGAGCCAGGGCAAGAGCGGGCCGGTGGACAGGGAGGACGCGGCGGCTGCGGGGTCGACCTCGACCGCGTTTTGGAGCACGGCCAGCGCGTCCGCCGCCGCCGCCGCCTCCTCCGGCACGCTCTCGTCGAGCCCCGGCAGCCGGGCCACCACCGCGTCGAGCGCGCCGGCCGCCGCGAGCGAGGCGACGAGCGCGGCGCCGCCGTCGCCGTCGCCCGCGCCGGCGTCCTCGTCGCCATCAGTCAACTCCCTCAACACCTCCAGCGCGGCCGCTGCGATGTCAGCATTGTCGTGGGCGAGTAGAGCGGCGAGGAGGGCGGGGGCGGGGGAGGAGGCGAGGGCCGCATAAAGCTCGGGCGCCGCTGCGACCGCCTGCAGACTCCGCACCGCGCCGTCGAGGGCGAGCTCGGACGCCATGAATGCGGACGGGTTGTCGGCGTGCTTGGCGCGGGCCTCGATGTTGGCGGCGTGCTGTTAAGAGGGGACGGGTAGGGGGTCGGGCGCCGGCGCGTGCGCGCGCGCGACCCCTCTCTCCGCCACCCCGCCTCCCCCTCCCTACCTTTTTCTCCAGGTTGGCCACCATGCGCTTCAGCCCGGCCTCGCCCAGCAGCAGGCTGTCGCCGCCTTCCGCTTCGGCCTCGGCGCGCGCGAGCAGCTCAGCGCCGTCGACCGCCCGCGGCGGCCGCGGCGGCGGCGGCGGCATGCCCGACCCGCTGGCGTCGGACGGGAGTGACGAGGGTCGCTTGCGGGCCGCCTGGCGGCCGTCGCGGTAGTATCTGGGGGAGAAAAGGGGAAAGGGGGTCGGCCGACGGTCGCGGCGTCGGCGCGCCGGCACGCCGCCCGCGCCATGACGTCCAAGAGCGTGCGGCGCCACACAACAGCAACCGCCGCCGTCCCCCGTCGTGCCGCGCGCCGAATCGACGCCGCGCCGGCGCGCCCCACCCCTTCCTCCTCACCCTGTGCCGCTGGCGCCGGTGCCAAAGTAGCAACCAGCCCTGCGTCCCGCAAAGCGGGCCGCCGGCGCAAACGCGGGCGCTTCCTCGCCCGCGAGCGCCGCGGTCGCCGCCGCTAGCACAGCGCTGGGGTCGCTCATGGCTCCCAAGGGCGGTGGTGGGGCGGGCGTCAAATGGAGTGCATCGAAGGGGGATGCGGTTGTGAGAGTGAGTGTGGACGCTGTCTTCATAGAGCGGCAAGCCGAGTCGAAAGGCGCGCCCAGCTCTTCCCCCACTCTCCGCGCCCCCTCCCTTCGCCGCCTTCCACGCTCGCCGCTCGCGCGTCGAGCGCCGTCTTTCCCGCGCCGCCCAGGGCGCGTCCCGGCCGGCCCGCCGCTTACACGCGCGCCATCGCGCGCGCGCCCGCGCACGCGTCTGCCGTCTGTTGAGGCGCCTGCCGCTTGAGTAGCCGCCCCGCGCGACAGACCGAGTCGGCCTTTATCCGGCGCGTGCAGCTCGCGCGTCGCCCGCCGCCCCGGCCGCCCCGGATCTCCGCATCGCGCGCGCCGAGCGCCTGCCCCCTGAGAGCCACTGCCGCCCGCCCACCCTCCACACCATCATGTGCGGCATCTTTGGCTACTACAACTTCAAGGTCGACCGCGACCGGCGCGCGGTCCTCGAGCTGCTGTTCAACGGCCTGCGCCGGCTCGAGTACCGCGGCTACGACTCGGCCGGCGTCGCGGTCGACGGCGATGCCCCGGTTTCGGTGCCCGCGGGTCCCCGCCCGGCCGTGGCGGGGGCGGGGGTGACGGCGCGCATCGTGCCCGGATCGCCGGCCAAGGCGTGCGGCGGAGCGCGCTCGGGCGCCGGCGCGGCCGACGGCCCCGCGCCCCTCACCTCCGCGCCCGCCGTCTTCAAGGCGAGCGGGAAAGTAGACGCCCTGGTGGCGCTCGCGTACGAACAGGCCGCCGCCACGGGCCTGGACCTCGACGCGCCGCTGCGCGCGCACGCCGGCATCGCGCACACGCGCTGGGCGACGCACGGCCCGCCCACCGCCACCAACGCGCACCCGCACGCGTCGGGGCCGGCGCGCGAGTTTGTGGTGGTGCACAACGGGATCATCACAAACCACGCGGCGCTGCGCGACTTTTTGGTCGCCAAGGGGTTCGTTTTCGAATCCGAGACTGACACGGAGGTCATCCCCAAACTGCTGGAATACGTGCACTCGTCGCTGGCGGTGCCGGTGTCGCTGCCGGAGCTCGTGCTCGAGGTCCTGGCCCAGCTGGAGGGCGCGTTTGCCCTCCTCATCAAATCGACGCACCACCCCGGCGAGCTCGTCGCCGCCAAGCGCGGCTCCCCGCTGATCCTCGGCATCCGGGAAGCCCCCGTGCACGCGTCCCCGGCCAAGCGGCCGACAACGGGTGACGCAGGGACGATGGCGGCGATGGCGGCCGACGCGCTCGAATGCTTCTTGGCGTCCGACGCTTCCGCCTTTATCGAGCACACCAAGAAAGTGGTCGTCCTCGAGGATGACGACGTGCTCCACCTGTGCCGCGGCGCGTACGGCATCTACAATGTGGCCGAGGCGGTGCGCGGCGCGGGGTCGGCCGCTGCGGCCAAAGCCGCGCGCTCGCTCGCGTCGCCCGTCCCGCGCGTCCTCTCCACCCTGGAGATGGAGGTCGCGTCAATCATGAAGGGCGGGTACGACCATTTCATGGCCAAAGAGATCCACGAGCAGCCGGAGTCGATCCTGCAGACGATGCGCGGGCGCGTCAAGTTCGCGCCCGCGGGCGCCGCGGGCGGCGACCCCTACCTCGAGCACCGCATCACCCTTGGCGGCCTCTCCGACCACCTGCCGGCGATGCGGCGGTCGCGCAGGCTGTTGTTGGTTGCCTGCGGCACGTCCTACCATGCCTGCCTCGCGTCGAGGCAGACGCTCGAAGAACTCGCCGACGTCCCCGTCGGCCTCGAGCTCGCCTCCGACCTCATGGACCGGCGCGCGCCCATCGCGCGTGACGACGCGGTCGTGTTTGTGTCGCAAAGCGGGGAGACGGCCGACACGCTGGCGGCCCTCCGCTACGCGCGCGCCGCGGGCGCGCTCTGCGTCGGCGTCACCAACACGGTCGGCTCCGCCATCGCGCGCGGCACCGACTGCGGCGTGCACATCAACGCGGGGTGCGAGATCGGGGTCGCGTCCACGAAAGCGTACACGTCGCAGATCGTCGCGCTGACGATGATGGCTTTGGCCCTGTCCGACGACTCCATCGGCCGCCGCGCCGCCCGGGACGCTGTCATCGACGACATGGCCCGCCTCCCCGGCGCCGTCAAGCGCGCTCTCGGCCTCGACGGCGCGATGCGGGAACTCGCCGCGTCGCTCGTCGACGAAACCTCGCTCCTCGTCTTTGGCCGCGGCTACAACTATGCCACCGCCCTGGAAGCCGCCCTCAAAGTGAAAGAGGTGTCCCTCATGCACTCGGAAGGCATCCTGGCCGGCGAGATGAAGCACGGCCCGCTCGCGCTCGTCGACGACGCGCTCCCGATCGTCGTCGTCGCGACGCGCGACCGCATGCACGGCAAGATGCTCTCGGTGATTGCGCAACTGAGGGCGCGGTCGGCGCGCCTGATCGTCGTGTGCAACGAAGGGGACGACGACGTCGCCGCGGCGTGCGGCCCGCAAGACGCGCTCGTGCGCGTGCCGCACGTCGTCGACGCTTTGCAGCCCGTCGTCAACATCGTCCCCCTACAACTCCTCGCCTACCACCTCACCGTGCTGCGGGGGCACGACGTGGACCAGCCGCGCAACCTGGCCAAGTCCGTGACGGTCACCGAGGACTAGGGGTCGAGGGGTGGAGAACGGGGGGGGGGGGTTGGGTGGCGTGGCGGCCGCGGCCCCACCTTTTTTCCTTCATGGAGCGGTATCGTGCCAACGCATGCACGCGGCAGGGCAGGGCATGGGGGCGGGGATGGCGGGTGAGGGCGGCGCGCGGCACCCGAGAAAGAGAAACGCGCGGCCACCACTGTAGGCAACAAACGCCCCACACGCCGCGCGCCTCCCGCGTTGACACCACCAGTGCGTGCGTGCGAAATCCGCGAAAACTGCGCCCCCACCGGTCGCTCTCTCAACAGCCGACCGCCGGCCCCGGCCCGTCGAGCGGCCCACGCACGCCGCTGATCGTGGGCGCCCGCGGCAGCGGCCTAGACGCCCCTGCACCGCCCGCCGGCATGACACACGTAATGCGGGTGCCGACGGACGGGTCGCCGAGCAGCGCGGCGGCGACCGCGCCGGGCGCGCGCATGTTGAAGACGACCGCGTCGATCCCGTTCTCCGCCGCCAGCGTCGCCGCCGTCGCGTCCATGAACGTCAACCCGCGCGCCGCGACGTCGGCGTAGGTGACGTGGGGGAGGAGGACGGCGCCGGGGTCGGCCGCCGGGTCGGCGTCGTACACGCCGTCGACCTTGGTCGCCTTGAGCAGCGCGTCCGCCCCCACCTCGGCCGCCCGCAGCGCGGCCGCGGTGTCCGTCGTGAAGAAGGGGTTGCCGGTGCCGGCGCCGAAGATGACGACGCGGCCGCGCTCGAGGTGGCGGATGGCGCGGCGCCGGATGTAGGGTTCCGCGATCTGGCGCATCTCGATCGCGGTCTGCACCCGGGTGGGCACGCCGGCGGCTTCCAGGGCGCCCTGGGGTGAGAGGGGGGGGGGGGACGGGGAGGTGTCGGCGGTGGGGCGCGCGCGCGAGCGCGCCCCTGTGTCTCTCCCGCCTCGCGCTCCCCTCGTGCCTGCAGCAAGAGAGAGTTCATGACCGTGGCCAGCATGCCCACATAATCGCCCGTCGCCCGGTCCACGCCGGACGCGTCAGCGCCGCGGAAGTAGTTTCCCCCGCCGACGACGACGGCGACCTCGACGCCCGCGCGCGCCGCGACGGCCACGTCGGCGGCGACGGACGCGAGGACGGCCGCGTCCACGCCGGACCCGGCGTCGCCGGCCAGTGCTTCGCCGGACAGTTTGAGCAGGACGCGCCTGCGAGGGAGGGAGGAGGGAGGGAGGTGTCAGCGACGGCGGCGGCGCTGTCCCGGTCGCTCCCAGCCCCTTCCTGTCTCACCTGTACACCGGCGCGCCGTGCGGCGCGGCCGATGCGGTCACACGCAACCGCACGAGGCGCGCGGCGGAGCGGCGGGGCGGCGGAGGCGGCGGCGGCGACCGCGGCGGCATGCAACGTGCCCGGCCCGGTGCGCTCGCCCGTCCCGGTCCTTCCGCGACCGCGCAGGGCGGCGCCGGGCACCGCCTGAGCACAAGCATCGCGATGCGCGGCCCGGCGGCGGGAGTGAGGCGGCAACAGCGAAGTCGCCGCCACTCCCGCCGGCGCGCCGCGGCCGCGCCGCCTCTCCCCACCCGCTCCCCGGCCCCACACCCCTGCCCCCATGTCGTCGGGCGGCGGCGACCGCCGGGGCGGCGTCCCCCTGGGCGGCGCCGCGCGCGACGACGACGACATCTACGGCGGCGGCGCCGCGCCCGCCGACCTGGCGCCCGAGCTGGAGCTGGGCGGCGGCGGCGAAGGCGGCGACGAGCGCGAGGTCGCGCTCGCCAGGTGCGGGGAAGGCGGCGCACGCGGCGCGTGGTGCGCGCGGCGCGGCGGGGGCGCCGACCGGCCCCGATCCCTCCCCAGCAAAATGCGGTCGTACACTGCGCCCCAGAGCCTGCTGGGCGCGGTCGCCAGCGAGGAGGCTGGCGGCGGGACCGAGGTGGGAGAAGGGGAGGAGGGGCGGGAAGGGGTTGTTGGCCGCCACGCGCGCGCCCAGGGCGCGCGGGGGGGCGTTTTCGCGCCCTGGGCGGTGGTAACTTGCGTGGCGGCCGCCGGCCGCCGCCCCATCCCGACCCCCTCGTCCTCGTTTCCTCCCTCCTCAGCCCTCGATGCTCGCCTCCTCCCGCCGCATCGCCGACCGCGAGTCCGACTACCACCGCCGCCGCCTGGCGCGCGCGCTCTCGCCGACGCGCCACGACCCTTTTGCCCCCGGCGCCGCGACGCCCGCCGCCGGCGCGCGCACCTACGCCGACGCCGCCGCCGAGGCCGCCCTCGCCCGCGAGACGGACAACACGCTGGTCAACATCCAGCGCGCGGCGCGGCGCGAGGCTGAAGCGCACGACGCGGCTGCGCCGACGCGCGCGAGCGGCCTGCCCGCGCCCGCCAAGCGGCCCGCGCCAGCGCCCGCCGCGCCCGACGCCAAGAAGCAGCGGTCCGAGTGGGACGACGACGACGACGCGGCGCCCGGGGCGGCGGCGGCCGCACCGTCCCGGTGGGACGCGACGCCCGGGTCGACGCCGTCGCGCCGCGCGCGCTCGCGCTGGGACGAGACGCCCGCCGGCCTCGCGCCCGGCGCCGCCACGCCCGCGTGGGGCGCGACACCGGGCGCGACGCCCGCGGGCGGCGCGGGGATGGCCACCCCGCTCGTCCCCGGGCACGCGGTCCAACTCTCGGTCGAACAGTACAAAGAGCTGCGCGCCGAGGCCGACGCCGGCGCCCGGTCCAAGCCGCTCACCGACGCCGACCTGGACGCCTTGCTGCCGGGCGAGGAGGACGGGTACAAGGTGGTCAACCCGCCGGACGGCTATGCCCCGATCCGCACGCCCGCGCGCAAGCTCCTCGCCACGCCGACCCCTCTCGCCGGCGCCCCGGGCTACTACATCATCCCCGCGGACGAATCAAGTGGCGCGGGCGGGTACGACATCCCGCGCGAGATTGAAGGCCTCCCCGACATGAAACCCGACGACGCGCAGTATTTCGGCAAACTCCTCAAAGACGTCGACGAAGCCGCGCTATCTGCCGACGAAGCGCGCGAGCGCAAGATCATGAAGTTGCTTCTCAAGGTCAAGAACGGGGCGCCGCCGCAGCGCAAGTCCGCGCTGCGCGCGCTCGGCGAGCGCGCGCGCGAGTTTGGGCCGGGGCCGCTCTTCAACCAAATCCTGCCCCTGCTCATGTCGCCCACGCTAGAAGACCAGGAGCGGCACTTGCTCGTCAAAGTGGTGGACCGGGTGCTCCACACGCTCGACGACGCGGTCCGCCCCTATGTCCACAAAATTCTGGTCGTCATCGAGCCCCTGCTCATCGACGAAGACCATTATGCGCGCGTGGAAGGGCGGGAGATCATCGCGAATCTGGCCAAAGCGGCGGGGCTCGCGACCATGATTGCCGCGATGCGGCCGGACATCGACGCGGTCGACGAGTACGTGCGCAACACGACCGCGCGCGCCTTTGCCGTCGTGGCCTCCGCCCTCGGCGTCCCTGCCCTCCTTCCCTTTCTCAAGGCGGTGTGCCGGTCCAAGAAATCGTGGCAGGCGCGGCACACCGGCATCAAGGTCGTGCAACAGGCCGCGATCCTGATGGGCTGCTCCGTGCTCCCCCACCTGGCCGCCCTCGTCGACGTCGTCAAGGGCGGCGTGACGGACGATAACCAAAAGGTGCGCACCGTGACCGCGCTGACGCTGGCCGCGCTGGCCGAAGCCGCCGCTCCCTACGGCATCGAAGCGTTTGACGACGTGCTCGAGCCCCTGTGGCGCGGCGTGCGCCTGCTGCGCGGCAAAACGCTGGCCGCGTTCCTCAAGGCGATCGGGTGCGTCATTCCTTTGATGGACGCGACGTACGCGAACTACTACACGCGCGAAGTCGTCCCCGTCCTGGTGCGCGAGTTTGCGTCGCCCGACGACGAGATGAAGAAAATTGTGCTATCCGTCGTCGCGCGCTGCGTCGCGGCGGATGGCGTGCCGGCGGCGTACGTCGCGTCCGACGTCGCGCCCGACTTTTTCAAGCACTTTTGGGTGCGCCGCATGGCCCTCGACCGCCGCAACTACAGAGCGGTCGTCGACACGACGGCGGCTCTTGCCGCCCGCATCGGCGTCTCGGCCGTCGTGGGCCGCGTCGTGGAAGATTTGAAGGACGAAGCCGAACCCTACCGCCGCATGGTCGTCGACGCCATCGACCGCGTGCTCACCGCCCAGGGCGCGGCGGACATCGATGCCCGCCTGGAGGAAGTGCTCGTCGACGGCATGCTCTTTGCGTTCCAGGAGGCGACGGAAACCGACACGACCGTCGTGCTCAAGGGGTTTGGCACCGTCGTCACGTCCCTCGGCCCCCGCGCCGCGCCTTACCTCCCCCAAATCGTGGGCACCATCAAGTGGCGCCTCAACAACAAGTCGGCCAAGGTGCGGCAGCAGGCGGCCGACCTCGTCGCGCGCGTCGCGCCGACGCTCGCCGCGTGCGGCGAGGACAAGCTCCTGGCCCACCTCGGCGTCGTCCTGTACGAGTACCTCGGGGAGGAGTACCCCGACGTGCTGGGGTCGATCCTCGGGGCGCTGCGGGCCGTGGTCGCGGTCGTGGGCATGGACCGCATGACGCCGCCGGTCAAAGACATCCTCCCGCGCCTCACCCCCATCCTCAAGAACCGCCACGAAAAGGTGCTGGAGGCGTGCATCGACCTCGTGGGCCGCATCGCGGACCGGGGCGCGGAGGCGGTGCCGCCGCGCGAGTGGATGCGCGTGTGCTTCGACCTGCTCGACACGCTCCGCGCGTACAAAAAGGCCATCCGCCGCGCCGCCGTCGCCACCTTTGGCTTCATCGCGCGCGCCATCGGGCCGCAGGACGTGCTCGTCGCCCTGCTCAACAACCTGCGGGTGCAGGAGCGCCAGAACCGGGTGTGCACGACGGTCGCGATCGCGGTCGTCGCGGAGGCGTGCGCGCCCTTCACCGTGCTGCCCGCGCTCATGAACGAGTACCGGGTGCCCGAGCTCAACGTGCGCAACGGGGTGCTCAAGAGTTTGAGCTTCCTGTTTGAATACGTGAGCGGAGGGGGGAGCGAGCGAGGGACGAGCGGGGGCGCTTTTTTTCTTCCTGTGCCGCCCGCCTCCGACCGCCGCACACCCACCACACACACACACCCCTCCTCCTTTCAGGTCGGCGAGGCCGGCAAAGACTACGTGCACGCGGTCGCCCCCCTGCTCGCCGACGCGCTGTCCGACCGCGACCTCGTCCACCGCCAGACCGCCTCCTTTGCCGTGCAGCACATCGCGCTCGGCGTGCCGGGGCTGGGGTGCGAGGACGCGCTCGTGCACCTGCTCAACCATGTGTGGCCCAACATCTTTGAACCGACGCCGCACATCGCGCTCGCCGTCGCGGGCGCGGTCGACGGGTGCCGGGTCGCGCTGGGGGCGCCCATGGTGCTCAACTACGTGCTGCAGGTGGGGGCGGGGGGGAGGGGGGGGAGGGAGAGGGTGGAGCGAGGGGGAGCGCGCCGCGCGTCCACCACTCGCCCCCCCCCCCCCCCCCCCCACCCCCCCCGCCCGCAGCCGACACCCCCCCCCCCCCCCGCGCCACGCCAACACCCCCCCCAAACACACACCACCCGCGGGGCGCGCCCC
>Ga0315273_10000373_pt1 | contig 46151 bp, 56 predicted proteins | sample YL17G02_0_MG_FD_205753 | JGI IMG/M metagenome (GOLD analysis project Ga0315273, IMG submission 205753) | Sediment microbial communities from Yellowstone Lake, YNP, Wyoming, USA - YL17G02_0 | ecosystem: Environmental > Aquatic > Freshwater > Lake > Sediment | place: USA: Wyoming | collected...
CCTGCCGTTTTGTGGGTCCATGCGCGCAGTGAGTGTCACAGAAGAGATGGTTCAGCAGCTGGCAGACGCTGGTTGTACGTTCATGAACATGGCTATCGAATCTGCTAATCGTGATACACAGATATACCTTCGTCGCGCCTGGGTCGACAATGAACGGATGGAAATAGCCTGTAACTGGTGTAAAAAATATGGCATCAAAGTACGACTGCAGAACATGATCGGGCTTCCTGTGGATGATCCAATGAAAGATGCTCTGGATACGCTGGAGTTCAATCTCAAGGTCAACCCAACTGATTCATGGGCGTCTATATTCCAACCATTTGGAAAGACGGACATATGGTATGATTGCGTCAAGAAAGGTCTTATTGACGAAAGCACACAGTCGGTCAATTTTTATGAAGGCACGCAGCTAAAGATTGCTGATGCTGAGAAGATAAATCGGCTACATAAATGGTGGTTTTTTATTGTCAAACATCAACTGCCAATGGAGTTGGTGCGCATATTACTGGAACTTCCTCTTACCGACGCACAAAAGGATGCCATACAAAAGTTTCGATGGAATGAAGCGCGATATCTATTATACGGAATGAAAGATGAATAGAACCATAGTAACAACAACCATTAACTCTCCCACTGAAGCCACGATGAGGTTTCTTGAGCGCCAGGACTGGGACATGATTATTGTAGGAGACAAAAAAACGCCGCACGACGAATATCATAAACTGGAAGATCAGTATGGACGGCTGGAGTATTTACATCCGGATCGGCAAGAAGAGCTATACAAAGACCTCAGCGACAAGATAGGATGGAACAAGGTCATGCGCCGTAATATAGGATTCTGCGAAGCATACCGAAGGGGCGCGGACATCATAGCTACTATTGATGATGACAATATACCGTACGATGATTGGGGCTCGGAAATTTATATTGGGCAAGAGATAGCGGTCGATTGTTGGAAAGCTGAGAATGGAGTTTTTGATCCACTAAGTGTGACAAATGCCAACTACATGTGGCATCGCGGTTATCCATCTGAACTTATTTCCTCGAGAAACAATATTAAGTACATGGGTCGCGTTAAAAGAAAGGTACTGGTGCAGGCGGATCTATGGGACGGTGTTCCCGATGTCGATGCCATGAACCGTATTATACACAATCCTCGCATCAAACTTAAAGTAGATGGACCGTATTGCAGCACAGAGATAGCCCCGTTCAACAGTCAAAATACATTTCTGGCTAGAGAAATTATACCATACTACATGGTTCTTCCTCACGCCGGCCGAATGGATGATATCTGGGGTTCATATACGCTACAGAAACAGTTCCCTAATTCTGTCATATTTAACAAACCCACCGTGTACCAGGAACGCCATGAGCCGCATTATCGGAACATGAAGGATCTGCGCGACGAAACTATGGGCTATGAATACACGTTGAAATTCATTATGGGCGAGTTCCCTATGCCCGCAGATTCACAAATTGCGTATGACGCATATAGAAAGGTATTTGAACAATGGTCGAAATAAAGCCGGGTATAACTGAATCAGGTTATTTTTCTAATCTAGCCAACGGTATCGCAGAATGGAATTCTACGTTCAGAGCGAAGACGTTTGAATTTCTAAAGGACAAGAACATAAAAACAGCTGCTGACGTTGGAGCAAACTTTGGTGTATTTACGGATAAGTGCTTGTCAGAGTTACCGGAATTAACAACAATAGATTCGTTTGAACCAGACGCAACAAATTTTGAAATATTAGAGTATAATCTGCTATACAGCACAAAGACTTTCTTACACAATGCAGGTATTTTTTATGGCGCCGAAGAAGGTCGGGTATTAGGAATAGGCGATAATAGTCCAGGCGGCTACATGTTTGCACCAGTCGATACCGTACATCATGGTCAATGGACTGGAGGACTATCATTGTACGATGGCAAAGTATTTAAGATGACGACCCTGGAAAAAACATTCGACAAACCGTTGGATTTATTGAAGATTGACGTCGAAGGATCGGAATACAATATAGTTGAAAATTCGACCATTTTGAAGGAATGCCGTTACCTCATCATAGAGTTTCACAATCATTTGGGAGAATATGTACAAGAATTTATAGGAAAGCATCTGCCGAATTTTCGATTGCTAGAATTTACGAACGATACATATGGCAGCCCATATTATTGGTATGCTTTTATGGAGAAAATTTAGTATGATATTTATAGCGCACCGCGGTAATATAAACGGACCCGATAGGGCAAATGAAAATAATCCATTGTATATACAGAACACGCTGTCCAAAGGGTTTGATGTTGAAGTAGATGTTTGGTATCACCACGGTAAGTGGCTTCTTGGCCACGACTTTGTCCCTAATATGCTGGAAATAGATGTGTCATTTTTTGAAAACCCACGTATTTGGACACACGCAAAAAATGTTTCCGCATTAACCCATCTGCTTAAAATACCCATGGTCAATTGTTTTTATCACGACAAAGACAATGTAACCATAACGTCGAAACAGTACATATGGGGATTTGAAGGTGGCTGTCCGGAACGTTCTATCATAGTTTCATTTCCGCCTGCCCCTAGAAAGCTGGCACGGGAATTGTGTCTTGGCATATGCAGCGATTTTGTACAACTACTAAAAGAAGAATGGTCAAAGCAATAATTTTCGATCTTGATAATGTTCTCGTTGATGCAGATCAGTGGCACTTTGACGCTCTGAACAATGCATTGGCAACTAATGGAGAGTTACCCATCAGTCGAATAGAACACATCACTATCTATAAAGGTAATCCTACAAAGGTTAAACTTGCTACTTTGTCCGAACGCAGAGGGCTATCTAAAAATCTGTGGGATAAAATAATTAAAGACAAACAAGTATATACCGAAGAGGCGATAAAACAAGCGTGCTTTCCGGTACAGGAAAAAATAGAGATGTTAAAAATGTTGAAGACAAAGTACCGACTAGCCGTTTGTTCAAATGCCGTACGATCCACCGTTAAACTCATGCTAGAGAAGTGCGGGCTCATCAAGTATATGGAATTCTATTTAAGCAATGAAGACGTACATCAGCCGAAACCTTCGCCAGAAATCTATCTAGCAGCTATGAAGAAATTGGACTTACATCATCATGAATGTATAATCGTAGAAGATAGCGACGTTGGCAAACGTTCAGCAACAGAGTCTGGAGCATTTCTGTGTGCTGTTAATAGTTTTGATGATGTTAACTACTATAAAGTGCTGGCTTCGATTTATGAAGCAGAAAAAATAAACGTGGTTATTCCAGCGGCCGGCCAGGGAAAGCGGTTCTCTGAAGCGGGCTATTTATTTCCAAAACCCTTCATTGATGTTGAAGGTCGTCCCATGATATATCATGTTTTGGACAATTTTAAGAACGTTGGACATAAGTATATATTGATGCAGAAGTCCCATATAGATAAGTACAGCGCGCCGGATATTCTTCACCATCAATGCCCCGATCTAGATATCATTGAAGTGAACGGACTTACAGATGGGGCGGCATGTACTGTCCTTCTTGCCAAGAAATATTTTAACAACAATAACGAGCTGATATTAGCCAACAGCGATCAATATGTCGATGGCGATATAATGTCGTTTATTACTGATATGCGCGATCGCGATGCGGATGCTGGCATAATAACATTTAAAAGTGACGACCCCAAGTGGAGCTATGCAAAAATAGGTTTCGAGGGGTATGTCACCGAAGTTGCGGAAAAGAAAACTATTAGCGATCAGGCTACGGCGGGCATTTATTATTATCGACATGGACGAGAATTTGTAAAATACGCCGAGCAGATGATAAGTAAGAACATACGCACGAACAATGAGTTTTACGTATGTCCTGTGTTCAATGAGTACATCGCAGACGGTAAAAAAATATGTACCTATGAAATACCTGAGTACGGTATGTACGGTCTCGGTACTCCGGAAGATCTAAAAGAATTTGTCAAAAATGGATAAGCTCTGTATAATTTTTCGTGGGTTAAATTGGCGTCGGCGGCCGGAAGGTCTTGTAGATCCTATGCCATTTGTAGGAAATTGGCAGCAGTACATATTCAGTGATCTCGATAAACATGGCATTACGTATGACACGGTATTTATTACATATCCGTCGCAGGTCCTTGAAGACCTTTGTTATCTTATAGAGCCAAAGATCGTTATTACGGAAGGGTATGATTCGCAGATGTCAAACCTCCGATTCGTGGCAGATTGGATGGCGGAACATAGATTTGAATACAACAAGTTTATTATTTTACGTTTTGACTTCTGGTACAAGATACCAATCACACAGTGGCCGTTGTTCGAAGAAGATGGATTTATTCTTATCAACAAAGACGTATCGTGGGAACAAACATTTTATATATCCGATTTTTTGTTTCAAATAGGTTCCGAATCAGTTCAATCATTTAAACACATAATAAACAAACCGATCTGGATACCTCACGAGATAGGAGCCTGCTTAAAATTGGAGGGCACTCCACATAAATATATGTATAAAGACTATTATTACTATTCCAAAGATCACCCGATGTATAGCTATTTCTTAGATCCAATGCCGAAACCATAATATGACTATGAAAATAAAAAATTTAGATGGAAAAAAATTTGGACGTTTAACCGCTATTAAACGAGATACAAAAAAGAAAGGTACATACTGGATATGTAAATGTGGCTGTGGCAAAGAAAAATCCATAAATGCTTCCAGTCTAGTCGAAGGAAATACAAAAAGTTGTGGATGTCTGGCTAAAGAAATATGTCGAACTACAAAAAATGGTAGGCCGACCGAATTAAATGGAATACATAGACAATATAAGATGGATGCTAAAAAACGCGGATACGTGTTTGATTTGACATTGGATGACGTGGAACAGTTAATAAAGAACAATTGTTTTTATTGCGGTATCCCACCCTATCGGACTTATAAATCGCATAGAACGTCTGAAGACTATTTGTACAATGGCATAGATAGGATAAACAACGATGTGGGCTATGTAAAAAATAATTGCGTAACTTCGTGTAAACCTTGTAATAGGGCAAAAGATATAATGTCTTACGTTGAGTTTGTAAACTGGATAAAAAGAATACGAACGCATCATTTTTATAGTGTAAGTCAAAAATCTCCTGCTGTGTTAATGGACGAGCTTGTAACAACGCTATTAAAACTTTGGTACGCCCAAGAAGATATAACTAAAAGCCCAGAAAATTCTCAACAAGCATTATCGGCAGCAAAAAAAGCGCAATCTTTAAATGCTAGAAGAACTGCTCTAATTAAGGCCATCGACGCATGCCTAGGATACGAACTTAATACTGTAACCGATAAAACCTATGAATAAATATTGTATATGTATGCCCGGAAAAATTGGCGACCTATTGTATGTGCTGCCTACGGCCAAGAAACTACATGAACAGGATGGAGCTAGTATAGATATATGTACTAGCGAGGTTTGTCGCCCTGTAGAAAGATTAATAAAATATCAGCATTATATAAATGAAGTACATATTTCAAAAAAATATGTGCTTAGAGATCTAGGGCAAGGTTGTCAACCGTGGTATATGGACCCTCCTGATAATCAAGAATATGACAAGGTGTATCAGCTAGGCTACCAACACTTTCCATATGGTCCTTTGCACCAATATGCTGCAAGTATGGCAGGAGTTTTTCCAGTTGCTAATCCCCAATATGATTTCCCTGACATCAAATATTTCGACGAGCCGTACATCGTGGTTGGTCACTGTTCTAATCGCTCGTCATCTGAAATGGCTGCGAATTATCGTTATTTTGTTGACCGCAGTCCTATTAAAACAGTACAGACCGGAGCTCCAGAGGATTGGGTAGGCGGCCCCAGTGAAAATATGACAGGCTTGGATTTTCTAGAAACACTTAGCCTTATATCTCGGGCAAAAGCTTTTATAGGATTTTATTCGGGGCTGCTGGTTCTGGCAAATGGCTTTCCAGGGCTTTTAAAAGTAGTGACAATGTGGCCAGGCGTTGGAGAGCAGCATAGTCTGCACATTCCAGTAACGATCGACTTGTATCCAGCAACGGGTCCCAGTATATTACAAACCATAACAGATAATTTATGAAAATCATAGGATTTTGGCACGTTGCTTTAGTGGGATGCGCGGAGCGGATATTTCCTCAGCAGTGGTTAAAATTAAAAGAGTCCGGTCTCTACGACGCGTCGGACAAGATATACGTACATGTCGTCGGTACCGAAGATCCCGACAGGGCTCCATCACCAGAACCCAACAAGATAGGATTTCCAGCAGACGTAATGAATGATCCGAAGGTAGTGTTTTCGACTACGGGGACGAGATATGTATTTGAATACCCGACGCTAAACATGGTACACGAAGCAGCTATGAATTCAGCAGAGCCGTTCTATGCGTACTATATACATACGAAAGGGGCCACAACTGCCAATCATTTTATACCAAATGCCGCATACTGGTGGGGGCAGTACATAGAGCACTATGCCATAACCAAGTGGAAAGCAAATGTTGCCAAACTTGATGAAGGTTATGATATTTCAGGCGTTGAATGGCGAGACGGGCCATCTCCTCATTTTTCTGGTAATTTTTGGTGGGCTAGATCCGAGTATCTTGCTAAACTTCCTCATGCCCAGGAGTATTGGCACAAATGGAAGCACGATAGAATTATGGCGGAGATGTACATCGGATTGGCTGCACCAAAGTATCATTGTTTCATGAATACAGGCCAGAATCTTTATCTTTATAGCTGTACAAAAGATATGTGGTCTTGATTTTATCTGGCAAATTTAGTACTATATTCTAAACCAATAAACATACATGGTAACACTTTGTTTTCCAACTCTTCGTAGATTTGATACGTTGCAGCAAGCGGTTGATTCGGCTATGGCCGGGGATCTTCGACCGGATAAAATAGTAGTTATTGATAATAGCCAGGGCAAATGTCCTCCTATTCGCGGAGCAGAGGTTATAGTTCCAAAAAAGAATCTAGGTATAGCTGGGGCCTGGAACTATTGTATGAATCATTATGATGACTACATAATTCTATCTAACGACGACGTTATTTTACATTCGGATACCATTGCCAAGCTTGTAGCGGCGATGGACGAAAAACCCGAAGAGATGTTTTTTTATATGTTCTGTAATGCGGAGCATGACAATTCGTTTTCATTCTACAGCATGCGAAAAAAACTGTATGAAATCGTAGGGCCATTTGACGAGGATTTTTTTCCAGCGTACTTCGAAGATAATGACTACCACTACCGCATGCGCTTAAAGGGCTATGATATGTACCGAATACCCGGAGTTACGTATACCCACATTGGTAGCGCCACTGTGCGCTCGCTCAATGAATACGAACTAAACGACCACCATCGCAGTTTCAACAATAACATGCGATACTATATGTCGAAGTGGGGAGGGAAGCCCCACGAAGAAACATTCAAAAAACCATTTGACTTAGACGAAAGTTAATAATGAAAGCCATAATTCCGTTATCTTCGGATCCAAAGACACTGAAGCGTCAACCGCAAAATGCTCACGTCCCTGTGAATGCGATTGGCGCTTCGCGTTTAAAATTCCTCGGTACGCCGATGGTACCAAAATTTGCAGAGACAAAAGCAGAATACGTCATGCAAAAAATTGCCATTAGCCAGGATCTTTTTCATAGAGCAAGCCGTAAAGCGATAGAGGTGGCCAAGCTCAATAGAGGCAATCCAATGGTCCAAGGCAAGAAGATAAAGCAGGCATTAATTTTTTCGGGCGAAGGTTTGCGTCGTGCCCTTGATAATATGAAGGCAACAGGGATGATAAAGGGCGCAAAGAAAGATATGCCATCCTTTACATCTCAGGATCGTGACCCCAAAGCAAAAGAAGTGTATCGCGCATTAAAGCGCGACCATCCTGGATATAGCGCCGGCAAGAAAGCGCGTATAGCCGAAAGTGTAGCTAATAAATCATAACGGAGTAGTTATGCCACGTCGTCGAACGACTACAAGAAAACCCATAGTGCACGAAGAAGTGCCCATTGACGTCTTAATGACGGAACCTAAATCAAGGAGTGAAGCCGTGAACTTTATATTCGCCGGATGGAAATACTTTTTATTCAGCCGTCCAATCATAACAGTTGTAGCGACAGCATATTGCTTGTTAGGACCGTTAGTGCTAGGTGGCCTTTACTACACCTCGGACAAAGTCAAAGTTACAATTGCTCAGCCACAAGAAGCTAAACCAATATCCAGTATTTCGATCATGCCGCAAGCATACGCAGTTGAAGTAGGTGGCAATCCTATTCTTATCGACGGCAAACTCTACGGATATTACGACGATAACTTTATATGCTACATGGTTCAGGGCGAGTCAAAGATTTTTGTATATGACAAATCCAACAAGCGCGGATGGTTCATAGATGGGGTGTACCAGGTTAGGGGTAAATAAATGTCTGAATTTGCACCGGGAATACCCTCCCGACATTTGAAAGAGCTACCACGCATCTCTTCGCCACAGGAGATGCGTCTTGCTATTCAAAGCCATAAAGCTAAACGTGCCGGCCAACACTATGATCTTCGTATAGTCGACGATAAGTCTGGCAAGGCATATTCCTGGGCGGTTAAAAATCTTCCGACGAACCCCGGCGACAAGACCCTTGCCGTATTACAACCAACTCATACTGCAGCGTATTCTACTTGGGAAGGAAAGATTGAATCCGGATACGGGGCGGGCGATGTGTCGTTGTTTAAGCAAGACAAGATTGAAGTTCTAAAAGCTGAGCCCAGCAAGATTACGTTTAACGTGTACAAGTCCAATGGGGACACAGAACGTTTTGCCATGATCAACACAGCAGGCGATGATTGGCTCTTTCATAACGTAACTCCTACACGCCAAACTAGACCTGAAATTCCAACATCTAAACCAAGTTATAAGTCCGTTGATATTAACAAACTGGATCCTACTAAGAAGCACGAGATCTGGGCCCCTAAGATCGATGGCGCCTTAAACGTCTTTTTACTTCGCAAAGACAAGCCCATTGAAACCTATTCTTATCGCCCATCTATAAAAAGCGAAAATAAGATCATCGACCATACGTTCCGTCTACCATACTATTCCTCCAAAGTCCCGAAGGCATTAAAAGGTAGCACGGTCGTATTGGGCGAAGTATTTGCCCGTAATAGAGATGGCGAAGTATTACCCAGCACCGAAACAAGCGCTCGACTGTTATCGAATGTATGGCGTTCAAGGGAACTACAACAGAATGCTCCACTTGATAACGTTGTTTATAACGTGTTGCGATATCAAGGTCGTGATGTTTCCAATAAGCCTTATCGTGAAAAGTTGGAACTACTTAAACGAATTACCGCTTCCATGCCGCAGTTAAAACTGCCTCCTCTGGCACAAAATCCGGAACAGAAAGTAGAATTGTTAAAGACTGTGCAGGAAGGTACGCACCCGTTATCACGAGAAGGTATAGTAGTGTACGATCTCGATCAATCTACGCCCATGAAATCGAAGATCACCGAAGATTATGATGTACATGTTCGCGATATCTTTCCTGGCGAAGGCAAATACAAAGGTAAAGCAGCTGGCGGATTTACGTATTCTCATACTGCTGAAGGGCCCATAGCTGGCAACGTAGGCGGAGGATTCAGCGACGAGATCCGCAAACAAATGTGGGAGCACCCCGAATTATGGAAGGGCCAGGTAGCTCGAGTATTCGCACAACAAAAACTTCCGTCGGGCGCACTCCGTATGCCCATCTTTAAAGACATACGACCGGAGATGTGGAAGAAAGCATTCGCTAGTCGTAGCGAGATGTTGTCACATGCGATAAAACGCGCCACTGAAAGATTTCCAGGGCTTCGATTGAACGCAAACCACATGACGCATCTTGCCACTAAAATACGAAATGGTCAGGCAAGGTTTATAAAGCATCTGGACGGCAATTCCGCACAATTCGAGGTTATGCACGGCGAAAATACTATACCCGTTATATATAATAGAACGAAGCAAGTAATATCAACAGTGTTACCGCCGCATGCAGTAACGTTAACAAAGAAAGCGTCTTTATTACACGGCTCCCCCAAACAAAATCTGAGGCTATTAACAGCTGTTGAGAGCCGTTTCGGCAAAAAAATATTTGCTACAGATTCCCCTCGCCGCGCCATACGTTACATGGGCAACGGTATAGGTTCAAAAGAGTTTGGCGAATACCGAGCTATCATCGACGCGACGCCTGAAAAACTAGTACATGCCAAAGGCTCAGTTTATAAAGTTCCAGCAAAAACGTTCTTACCGGACATGCACAAGGGTAACCATCCGTGGGTGTTTAGTTCTACTAAAAGCGTAGCGCCCATTAGCGAGCAGAAGCACGAATCGGTTTTAAAATCGTGGATAGACAATAAACTAGTATCCGTACCGAGTAAGTATATACACACATTAACGCCAGAAAATTTGAGAGAACTAGTGGAACAACAAAAATATCTGCTTAAAAAAGGCGCCGTCCAACTTCTTCCCTATCAGGAAGACTTGAAGAAACGTCTTCAGAAACAGCACGGCGTCGTTGTGACCTGGGGCCTTGGCTCTGGAAAGACTATTGGATCTATAGCAGCCGCGGATCAATTTGGCGATACCAAGGCGGTTGTCCCGGCCAGCTTACGGGAAAACTTCAAAAAAGAACTTAAAGCGTATAAGCCCAAAAGCCATTTCGACGTTGAATCGTACGAAAAGTTTGTGAAGAATCCACAGGGCGTTGCTGGAAAGACTGTTATTTTTGATGAAGCACATAGATTAAGAACATCTGGAAGTAAGCGTAGTCAAGCGGCACAAGCTCTTTCATCTCAAGCAAAAAAGGTCGTTCTTCTTACCGGGACTCCTATACAGAACGCTCCTCATGAAATAGCTCCTCTGGTAAATATTGCGGCCGGTAATCGTGTGCTGCCGACATCTGAAAAAGATTTTAACGCTCGCTATCTGAAACACATAGTTGATAAACCAGGGTTCATTCGTCGGATGTTCGGCGCCAAGAATAAAGACGAGTACCATATCAATAACGCAGAAGACTTCGCACACAGAGTTAAGCCTTACATCGTACATGCGTCAAGAGCGACAAACAAAGAACTGCCTAAAGTTGAGTCTCATAATGTTGACGTAGAAATGTCCGGACTACAATCACAGATCTATAAAACTGTAGAAAAAAAACTTCCTGGCAGTATTCGCAAAAGTATTGAGTCGTCAATGCCCGCAGAAAAAAGAGACATCGGCCGACTAAATGCGTTTCTAAGTGCTACCCGTCAGATATCTAATACCGGAGATAAGTTTTACCGAGAAGATGGCAACTCGTATTCACCTAAGATAGAAAAAATTGTCGACCGTGTGCGCAAGAATCCCGGCAAGTCACTCATCTACAGCAACTATCTGGAATCAGGAGCCAGACCTATATCCGATTTACTGACGAAGTATAAAATACCGCACGGCACGTATACGGGCGGGCTAAAGGATGAAGAGCGAAAAAATCTCGTGTCCCAGTATAACAAGGGCAAACTTAAAGCTCTGGTTGTTTCAAGTGCCGGCGGAGAAGGACTGGATCTCAAAGGCACACGTCAGGTACATGTCACGGAACCACATTGGAATGAAGCAAAGATAGAGCAGGTAATAGGCCGTAGCGCCCGTATAGGATCGCACGCCAATCTTCCGGAGAATGAACGCAAGGTTGATGTATTCAGATACCAGTCGGTGCTTCCTGAAAAACGTTACGGCTTTTTATGGCTGAAGAAAAAACGTCCGGTGTCTGCAGATCAATATCTGGATAATCTGTCAAAGCGAAAAGATCAATTGAACGAGGAATTTATGTCAGTGATAAAGAAAGCGAATTTGTCAGACACTCTGACGAACTATATAGTTCCATCGGTGGTTGCTGGAACAGCGATGGGTGTTGGCATAACTGCTGCAACTTCAAAGAACAAAAAAGACTTTAAAGCCAATGTTCAAAAAGGAATTGGCGCTGGCATCGCTGGAGATGTGGCGACAGGGTTTGCGCTGGCGGCATGGAACAAACGTAAAAGTTTGTCAAAACTAGCTGAGATCTATATGTCCACCACGCCCCGTATGCAGCACATTTACGAGGATGTTCCTGCGACATTATTGGAAGAAACGGACAAAACTCCGCAGGCTGCTGCGGATCCACATGCCTACAAAAAGTATATGATACGCAAATTCCTTGAAAAACAGCAGGGATCTAGAACTCTTGACAATGGAGTCAAATAATAGTATGATAACATTGAACGTAAGTTTAGAGAGAAAAACGAAGCCGGCCGATTTTAACGAGCGGCTGATTCAGCAGATGAAGGAAAAGGCTAGATTTGTGGCTAATGAAAAAGAAAAACGCCTGCCGTCTCTGAACGAAATTCTATACAACGCCGACGAAGAGCAAATGCTGTCTATGAAGGATGTCCTGGGCGATGAGACGTCAGTATAAAAATAGGCTTAATAAATATTTACGGCACGATTACTTTGATAATATAAATACGCAAGAAAAAGCATATTGGCTTGGATTTATTGTAGGGGATGGTTGTTTATACAAAACTTCTAATGGTTCTGCTGTCATACAGATAATGCTACAAAAAAGAGACGGCTCACATCTAGAAAAATTTGCCAAAGCTTTGCATTGGCCACATCCCGTATATTATTATCGTAATACGTCGAGATTGTGTGTTACTAGCCCGCATATGTATGAGTCTCTCGTTAAGTTAGGAGTTACGCCTAGAAAAACATTTTCAATTAAATTTCCAAGGGTTGCAAAGAATCTAGAGATACATGTTTTAAGAGGTATATTTGATGCAGACGGATGTATTACTGAAGATCGTATAAAACGTAAACCAGGATTTTCTTTGGCTGGTACTAAACATATTCTAATGGCATCAAAAAGAATATTGGGGCTTAACAATAAAATTTGTAGACACACTACAATTTTTCAAATATCTTGCGGAGGACGTAATGTAATCTATGAGATATATAAAAAATTGTACAGAAATGCAAAAATTTCATTAGATCGTAAATTAGAAAAATTTGAGGCTTTGTATGCGGGTAACGAATGAAATTAAGCGTATTTTTCTTTCTTTTGCCCAGCAATATTTTCGTGACGTCCATCCTACGCTAACATGGAATGTTGATCCGAGGCAAACGAAGATCTTCATAGGCGACAAGTTTATTGCAGCTCCTGCGGTTTATGAACAGATGCCCTCAATCATATTGTCGCGCGGAGATGCGGCTTTTGCACAGACGTCAATAGATCAGATGCAGTCTATGGATCGTCCAGTGTGGGGGAACGCAAAACAAAGAACAGATTTAATACGTTCCAGTATAACATATAATTGCTTGTCGCAGAACGGCATTGAAGCTGAAGAAATAGCTGCGACATTGTTTACACAGATTGTAGGATACAAAGATCAGTTTCGTTCTAACGGTATACATCAGATCATGGGTATATCAATGGGCGAAGAAAGAATTATTAGAGGCGACGTTGTACCCAGATTGTACCTTGTGCCCATTAATGTAGTGTTCACGGTACATATGCACATTCTGACCACGGAAAATCTATACGAGGCGGTGGTAAAAATTGATACAGAACAGGCAGGACAATTACAGGACGACTTCTGGAGATACAATAATAATCTGCATGGTTATGTGGTGTCTGGCCTCACATTGTTATTTGCCTACCCGCCGTCTTCCGGAATTGCTATGGCAGTCGATTTTACTGGGGCTATAACGTTAAACGAATATGTAAATTATGTACCATCTGGATTGGTTGACGGCTTAAATACAGTCTTTACATTGCCGGAACCTGTGTATACACCTTATGCGCTATTAAGCGGACTATATATCTATGTCTCAGGAATCTCTCTTGAAGTATGAGTTTATAAAAGAAGCAAATATTGCTACGGGTCTATCAAAATTTTTATTGACCACCGTGCCAAAATTTTTTAAAGGTATACAAGGAGCTGCTGGAGCGGCTGGACTTACCGCAAGTAACGCCACTGCTGTACGAGCCGCCACTACGATAGGTGGGGCAGGAATTGGAGCGGGTGTAGGAGCATCGAAGGCTCCCGAAGGTCAACGAGGTCAAGGAGCTTTAAAGGGCGCCATTCTCGGCGGCGCTGCTGGATTTGGTGCGGGATTCGGAGCGTCAAAGCTGCCGACTCTGGGAAATAAAGTCATGGAAGATGCTTCTAACATTGGAAAATTTTTGCAGCCAATGGGAGAATCCGCTACAATGAACAATAAGCAGGTTGGTCGTAAACTAACCGATTATCTCGCTGGCATGAAGGGCACAGTGACGCCCGTACAGAATGCCGAAAATATAACCATGACCCCCGGTCTATGGCGTAAAGGAGACTTGAAGCCGAATATACCCACAGGCCGCCCCACGGCAACTGAAGGCCGTATCGAAGGACTTGCCAAGTCAGCGCCCGGTCGTGGTGTAGCCGAAGTAGCAGATTTTTTAAAGACTACAAGAGAAAAGGGATTGTTCCGTGGAACCGGTGATGTATTAAAAAGAAACATTCATGAAGCGACAAGATATAATTTCGACATCACGCCAGAAAACGTTGGAAACTTTCCAAAAGGCACAACGCCAGGAACATATGTTTTTCAGCGGTCAGGGGTAGGAAAAGCGTTAGGTGTAGCAACGATGTCTGGAGCTGGTATCGGCACAACAGAGGCATTAACAGCTTCTAACGAAGATGGCACGCCTCCGACTATTGGTAAACGATTAAGAAAAGGTGCCGTGGGCACTTTATCATGGGGATTGGCGCCCAGGTTAACCGGCGCTAAAATGTTAGCATATGATCTCCCTAAATCATTTATGAGTGGCAACAAACAACCACAGGTTGAAAACTATTACTAAGGAGTTTACAAATGGCATATGTCAAGCCGGGTGTTGAAATCACCCAAGTACAAAGAACGTTCTCACCGACACTGATTGCTCCCGATCTTATTCCAGTGCTGGTGGCTCCTGCTTATAAAGTTGTACCATTGGATGGAGCCGATGCGTACAGCTATCCCAAGTACAGTGCCGGCATGACTGTTACGATCTCAGGTCTTACGTCGTCAATGAAGTTGGACGCAACTTCGTTACATGTAGATCTCGTAATGACGTCCGGAACAAACTATGGCGCGAGACTACATATTGAACCTACACAGGTAACTGGAGCTTCAGATGGTGGAACTACATTTGTCATTCCATCGGGAGTGGCAAGTGCGGCATCCTGGAGTGGTGCTACAGTATATGTAGGATATCGGGCTTTAAATTATTCAGAAGGTCTTCAAGGATTTATGACGTTTGAATCATCTGAAGATATAGATAATAAATTTGGTGGAGGCCAGGTGGTGCCGGAAAATCCGCTGCCTCTGGCAATATATCTAGCCATGAGCAACACCGCATCTTCTGTTAATGCCGTTGCAATGCGTTATGATGAGTACGCAACACTAGGATCCGGTGCCAGTTCAGCCAGTACCGAAAGTACTCGGTGCCTGGATATTCTAGCGGCAAATGAAGTGTACGCTATCGCACCAATGACAATCGATTCTACGGCAATGGCGGCATATCGTTCACATGCTGACAATCTTTCGACCGCAATAGAAAAACGCGAACGTATTGTATTCCTGTCTCCAAAAATAACGTGGTACGATCAGAATTCGCAATCAGTAAGTGATCCATCAACTGCAGATAAAGCCGTTACATCTCGCGCAGTAAGAGACTATTCGGCGGCTGTGGGACTAAAGCGTACGTTCCATGTATTTCCAGATGTTGCGTACATGCAGGATAATCAAAGACAAATACAAAAAATCAAACCGTCGTATATAAACAATCTGTACGGATTTACAGCAACTGAAACAGCTGTTCTAGCAAAGACGTATACTTTGGATAGTGGCAAAGTGTACAAAGCTGGAACGGCGGTAACAGATCTGGTGTATACTGATCTATTTAACAACGCCTCTATCTATAAGTACGATGTGTATGTACCGGTACCAGGATTCATGCTGCCCGCGTCTATTGTTGGGCAAATCGCCGGACAAAATCCGGAGCAGGGTCATACTAATCTGCCGATCGCTGGACCTTCAAAACTAAAGTATTCAAACGAATTCTTTAGCGAGAGTAATCTTAACACCATAGCTACCGGTGGCAACTACATTATGACGAGCGTTGGAGGAATTATATCGTCCAGACATCAATTGTCGACCGATATGACTTCAATCGAACGTAGAGAGCTAAACATCACAAAATCAGTCGATTTCACCGCAAAATATATCCGCAATACTGTGTCGGGATATATCGGCCGATCATTAATAACGCCAGCATTTTTACAGCTGCTTGGCACGATAATTTCTGGGCTTGGAAACACTCTGGTCAAAGAGGGTCGTTTGAATGGATTCAAAGTAACCGGTATCAAGCAAGATGAAGTACAACGAGATGTCGTTCGTGTATCAATTGAAATTCAGCCCAAGTACCCGGTTAACTACATTAAAGTTGATCTAATATTCTAAGGAGTAAGTTATGGCAACACTGAGAAGTATACAAGATTGGCAATTTCAACAAAATAATGTAGATCCGGAAGCATTTCGCAGGGACTCGTCTGGAGCTAGAGGCAACTATATCTCGTCCGAGTCTGTCGTACTTGCGGCTGGGCCGTCTACATTAGCTGCTGCGTTAAACAACAATATGGAAGACATCGTTCCTATTGGCGTATGTGACACTGTACAGGTATCGCAGAACAAAGGTGTTATTCAGCTGTATGAAATAGGCTCGCGTCTGCCGTATATTATACCAGGGCGCCCTATCACACAGTTCCAAATTTCACGTGTCCTGTTTAATGGCGACTCGTTGTTATCCGCCATGACTATGGGGCTATGGAGAAATGGGGACATTGATCCAACATCGTATGCTGGGCAGGTTATGGGCGGACCGGGAACGGATAATTCTTCGTCTTCGTCTCCTGACCGTCAAAGCTATTTCTTCTTGAATCTTGCGTCACAGTTCTTCAATAATCCGATTGGACTGGGACTGTATCTAAGAGATTCAGAGAATGAATGGATAGCCGGCTTCTATGCTGAAAACTGCGTGATACAATCACACACTATGGCAATACAGGGCCAGAACATGATTGTGATGGAAAACGCTTCGGTGAGATGTACAACGTTTGTACCGATAGAAACGCCTGGAGCAAGTACAACAGACTCGATACCGTAAAAAAAATAAAAAACCCGGGGCCTCAACAACCTCGGGTTTTTATATTCTATACATCACAAGACCACTTTCTTGATCTACTGGTATGTCTAATCTCGCTTCTGACCAATCAGCGGTACAGATAGCGTTTGTATATTCTACCAATTGCTGGTCATGAGGTTTGCTATTAAGTAGAATGCACTTTGCTCCGGTATGTTCCACAGCATCTAGAATGGCGTAAGGGTTGTCATCTACATAAAACGTTATGCCCAACTCTTTTATGTCCAAATACTTTGGCTTCGTTTCGTGATCTCCGTATATGACGTTTTGATGAATACCATAGAGCGCTAAATTATAGTTCGTATCGTCTTCAAATTCAAAATCTCTGTACGTAATATACACGATCCTGGACAGCATTCTTGTAGCCCATACAAGTGGGAAGTCGGAACGTAACGGTAGGTTTCGAAATCCGCCGGCACGTCCAAATTTAGTAACCCATTCTTTTGTTGATCCCACCGGCAAAATACCACAATCTTCAAACGAGTATGTCGTGTAATCCTGTCGTGTAAAAGATGTGCTTCTAGATTTGTTAAGGAAGTCAAGGAATGGATCGACGAAGTTAAACACCACCTCGTCGAGGTCCAGCGCTATCATTGGCATAGCCATAAGTCCGCTACGTTAAACATCGTTGGGATATCGTTTTCAACTACATCTATGATAAGATCGTGACTACATGTTTCTAAAAGGTCTAGTTCTGCTTCGCTTGCGTGTGCTAAGGAAAGTTCGTCAAAATCCGGATACAACATATGTATCCTTTCCAACTGTTCTTCCGGAGATATCTTTAGATATATTGTTTGCCAGCCCTGATTGCGAAATGCTGACCATTCGTTCTTGAACCTGGTGTCGTCGATGACTACCTGTTCATGTTTAGCCGCTTGTGCCGCGGTATACTCTATCCATATGTACGGGGAAATACGGCGGCGTCCTCCATCGGTTCCTATAAACTGTAATCGCTTTCGCGGCTTGGGTTCTTCGCGGGGGATGCGCTCTGCTTCTTCCAGTATTTTTACCAGCATCGCCAGCTGCATAGGATCCAGTATTTCAGACATGAAGCGGTTGGCTACAGAAAGGGGACTTTCTCCTGAAGCCAACGCTTGCTCCATATCTTTAATAGGTTGTGCTAACGGCAATATTTTGTAACCATATTTGTCAGAAAGGTGGCGCGCTAGGGTTGTTTTCCCCGCTACCATCTTCCCAACTATCGCTATCTTCTTTTTGTTGTCGTTCAAGTTCTTGTATTATACTGTCTATAGATTGGCCGGTGTATTTTTTCTTAACTAGTTTGGCCACCCCCATATCGGATTTATGACTTTGTATAGGCGTGGCAGGCCCCATTATCATGAGCTGTGCGTATTGTATAGCAAAGTTCAGTCGTTCGGCGGGTGTCAGAGTTTCATCTACTCCATTCAGAAACTTTAGGCCGGCCAGGATTGCATCGTTTACGTACATTATTTTTTCCAGTATGTACTGACATGGCCTTCGACCATCACGGGTACGTTTTTAATGTACTCTGTGCCGGCATCTACCATATCTTTTTTCATAAGTGCTAGTATTTCATCGGCAACGTCCTTGTGCGATTCTATAAGAATCTCATCGTGGATTGTTGATACCAGCATGGCATCTTTACCCTTGATGTGGCGCTGTAGTGCGTACAAAGCATTTTTTGTAATAGACGCGTTTCCAGATTGCATGGGAAAGTTCATACATAAATTTCTCACGCTTGCCATCTCTGCGGGATTATCCAGATCATACCCATCCAACCACCGTAAACGTTGGTCATATGGCGATCGTACCACGTTGTCCCGAATGGACTTTTTTACATGCTCATCGAAGTAGTTCTTTATAAATACGTGTTGTTTCCAGAACTCTTTGATGATGGCTCGCGCCTGGTCGAATGGCATTCCTGTGGCGTTGGCAAGTTTCTTTGGACCCATGCCGTAGCATATACCGAAGTTCAAAGTCTTTGCGAACTGCCGAAGTTCGACGTTTTCTCCAGGGTCATCTTTACTTAATGTACCCTTTGCTCTGATCGGTTTACCGAATAGCTTCGATCCGATCTCACTATGAAGATCTCCATTACGTTCAAAGCAAGCTATCCATGACGGTTCCTTGGAAAGATCTGCTAGAATACGCAGCTCCATCCCGGCATAATCGCATCCTATGATGCGATAGTTTTCAGTACGTCCGGTAAAACTTTCGCGGTACTGTTTATCTCTTGGAATATTCTGCAGATTCGGTGAGTCGCTTGAGTACCTTCCGGTGTCAGCATAGAGCTGACTGAACTGCGAATGTACTCTACCGGTCGATGGGTGTATGTTCTCTAGAAACGCCCTACCATACGTGGTAATGCGTTTTTCTTTTTCACGGTACAACAGCAACGAATCAATGATTGGATGCTTGATTTCTTTTAACGAAGCTTCTCGCGTGTCTTTTAGATCTTTTACCAGAGTGCCGAGCAACGCTTTTAATGCGGTTAACAATTGCTTCGGGCTATTATAGTTAATAGCTGCTTCAGCAAATAGATCCTGTCCTACAACAGGAGCAAACAACGCGTCTAGGTCTTTCTTTGCCGCGTCTCGATCCTTAATGGCGTCTTCTTCAGCTTTTATCCATCTAGTCTTATCAAGGTATATCCCATTGAGTTCGAGATCTCCTGTGGGTAGAAGCGCGTGCATCTCTGTAGCATAAGTTTTTTGAAGACCATATTTTGTTACGAGTTTCAACTGTGTGGCGTATATGGTATCCAGATACAGCACGTCTATCCCAGAATATTTTATCTGGTCCTTGCCGAATTCGTCGCCATAAACCATTTCGATAAAGGTTTTCCTGATGTCTTTGTTAAGATTGACGCCGACGTATTTATTAGCCACATCGTCAAGTCCGAAACCTTTTTCTTTTTTGCCCTTTACCAAAAGTTGTTCTGTCAGCATAGAGTCGTGTATATTTTGCAGCTCTATGCCCAGATCCTGCTTGAAAAACTTGTAGTCAAACTTAGCGTTGTGAAGAAGAAAGATCTTGTCAGGATCGGTGAGTACTGCTTTAAGAGCGCCCAGATGTTTTCGCATACGCGCAACATCTATGACAAACTGCGTGTTTTTGTTGCCAATACTTATTAGCAACACTTTATCTATCAAAGGGTCAATACCGGTAGTTTCGGTATCAAGGCCCAAAACTAAAACCCTGGGATCAGACAGGAAGCTAATTGCTTTATCCCATAGATCGCCAGGGCTGTTAATAAAAGTAATATTCTCTATAAGTTCCAATTGTGTGTTTGTTTATCGTCGGTAATGAGCCCGACTTGTTGTTACGTTCCCGGATTTGGGTCGAGTAGCCTATAATTTTTAGGTTAATCTTTTATAAATTCAAATCTTTTGTATCTATTCAAACGTTTTAATCTCAATATAGCTTTATCACGAATTTGTCGTATTCGTTCTCTTGTCAAACCTAATTTTTCACCAATTTCTTCAAGCGTATAAGAACGTTCAAGATCTATGCCGAAACTCATTTTTACAATGATGCGTTCGCGTTTGGAAAGTTTGTTGAGGATCATGCGTATTCCTCGTTTATATGATTCTTCCATAAGCGCGGCATCCGGCATTGGCGTGTCGTTCGCCAGGATATCTAGCATAGTACCATTCTCGTCTTCATCGTTTTTTGAAGAATGATAGCTTACGCTGGATTGTTCGACTAGATCGTGCCTTTCGATCCCCATCGTTTCCATAACTTCTTCACGGGATGGTTCGCGTTCTTTATCTTGCGTTAACTTCCCCTTGACCTTCTTATACTGCTCAAGAATACTTATACGATTTGCAGGTAAACGAACCTGTCTGTTATGTTCCGACAAAGCCTGTAATATAGCCTGCTTGATCCACCAACTGGCATAGGTTAAAAATTTACTGCCCATGTTTGGATCAAAGCGATCTATAGCAACTATCAGTCCGATTTTTCCTTCTTGTACTAGGTCGTCAAGGTCGAGACCCTGTCCTGCGTACTGCCGGGCGATACTGATAATAAACCTTTCGTTTTGCTTTATCAACATAACCTTGGCGGCCTCTTTCCCTTCGCGGGCGAGTACCGCCAGTTCGTTTTGATTTTCGTACATTAGTTGGTTTTGTTCATAGCCAGATACGCGCCAAATACCTTGGGCGCAAAATCATATGTTTCCCGCGAAGCAAAGGGAATCATCCAGACATCTTTGGTCTGATATGTTGCCATATGACTATTGACCAACCCCAATCCCCCATTATAGGAGAACAGCACGCGCGCAACATCTCCGTGCATCAGGCTGTCCAGATCCTTTATATAGTTGATGGCGATGATCGTGCTAACAAAGGGATCTTTTAGATCCTCTTCTTTTACACCATATTCCAATGCTGTTGCTGGCATAAATTGCCATAGGCCAAGAGCACCGGCTTTTGATCTAGCAGTGGCCTTCCAGTTACTTTCTACAGTTGGCATCTCGGCATAAATTCTTGCCTTTGCCTCGGAAAATCCAGCATCAAGAAACATCTGCTTTACCGTACTGTAGTAAAACTCTCTCCGCACCTTGTTTATATGCGTAGAATCTACCTCGAAGTAATGTCGCCATTGCTGGATGCGAATGTTATTCGTATCAGCCAGCACTCTTGCAACTTTTAATGTATCGACGACTACAACGGGGTTTTGGTCCTGCTGTACACGACTATTGTCAATGATATAGGCCAAGAAAAACATACCGGCCACCACGACTACCACTGACAATGCGTATGCGAGTTGCTTCATAGTTCCTCCATTAATGAAAAACCTCCCGCTGATTTACTTCTTATACCACGGGAGGTGGGACCATAAAGGTTACTTTGCCACAGGGCTGCAACCTCGACAGTGTTCTATTATACTACTTTAACTTGAGTATATCAAGTTCTTTTTTCTTCTTGTAATACGTGATCAGCGCGGTTCCTATGCCTCCGCCCAACGAGTACGCTATCAGTTGATAGACAAAGTTAGGGCTCAGTATTAAGATATAGATCACTGTGTAGCTGTAGAGATTGGCTATCACAGACCATACGAATGAACTGCCTACGCGTTTTTCTGATATGGCAATATAGTATAATGCCAATAGTACGTCGTATAAAATACCTGCGAGAAAATAACCCAGTAGCGTAAGAATCATTCGTCCGCTATGCACTCTTCCGGTGTTTTATCTTCGCGTATCCGTTGGATCTGCCCAAACTCAAGTTTACCAGTTTCATCGTGTATCGATTGATATTCGACTTCTACGACGAACGGCAGTTTACGTTTCTTGGAATTTATATCTTTAGTAAGTTGCTCGAGTTCTTCATGAGCCAGAGTACCTGGTCCAACGTAGCCACGATCGATCGGAATCGCTACCCGACCATCCTCAACTGGTTGTATCTGGTACACGTGAAACTTCGAATAGAACTTAGCGTGTTTGCCCGACTTACCGTAAAGAACTTCATCAATGATGAAGTCGCCTTCTTTTGTAAACTTGTACTTCCAGGATCCGGCACGATGTGCCTTGCCGTCCATGGTGTAGGAGATATGAGATTTCTCTCCGGGTACACGCAGAACAAAGCCCTCCCAGTTCGCTTTTTTAGCCATGTCAATGGCGTCTTTCCAAAGTGGCAAAACTATTGGACACGTAAGATTAAGTGAATTTAATAGATAGTATCGATCCATATAATCTAAGTTGCCCTTAAACGCGTGGCCAACAAACAATGCGTCAAACGGAATTATATGAAAATGCCCAAGTTTACTGAACGCCTTAAACTTGCCAGAAACATCTTCCGGAGTCTGTGTCCGTACCAGAGTCGCGACTATTCTAGGAACTTCTTTTTTTAGAGCATTATCCATCCACGTCATTTCTGTAAGGACAAAACTTCCTTTCGGAATTCTAGACATCGTTTCCTGAATAAGCGAAAGGTGACCAATATATGGCGTTAGATCCTCCATCCGACGAGAATACACTTTCTCTGTCTTTTTGCCCTTTACGAATATCAGGCAATGGCCGTTGTGCTTTCTTTGGCCGTATGTGTCTTTTCCGTTTAGTATCTTTTCGGGCAGACTGTTTTGACTTATGGGTTTGTTTGGACATAGATTCGTTGGTAGATTATCCAGGTCTACATCTGCCTGAACTATGGTATCTTTATCAGACGGCTTTGTCGACGTGTAACCCTCTTTCTTCTTCAGGGTTATTTTGTTCTCCATTTCGATTATAGCCTGCTGAGCTGGAGTCGTCTCGTTGGACTTCCCCTTGTTCATCCCCACGCAGTTTTTGGTCGTTGTCTGGGTCTTGCCGTTCAACTGTCCCCACGTCGTTATCAGTTTCTTCCCGTCCGTCGTTATGTCCAGGAACTTTATCTTCCCCAGCTTGGTCTTCTGATATAGCTTCATATATATTATCTATGCTGTGCACGTGCGGCGACTGAGCCACTCTTTGCTGTGCGTTTCGTATAATATCGGGGCGCGCCTGTTGCTCGAGTTCGGCAGTAGGCGCATCATTGTATTTAACTTCTACGATCGTTTCGAACGTTACAAGATATTTGATCTTAGTTTCCATTAGGGTATTAGTATAAGTTCGTATTCTTCGTCATAGAACAGCGCTTTTACGTGATCGCGAAATATATATCGCCCTATATTTTCCACATCGTACTGACTATAGTGTAATATGAGCGACACAAGAACGTCGTCATCTAGAAAAAAATCTTCCTTTTCTACTTTGTTTCTTAGCACTCGTATGGAAAACATCTGTAAAAATTCTAGTACCTTATTGCGTCGGTCAACTTTTTTACTGTTGGACTCGAAAATTGTCGGATTAAACATATCCGTAAGTAGTTTGTCTGTCATCAGAACATGTGTATGAATTCGGGCGGGTTTTCGTCGCCACGGATAAAGTTTAAAAAGAACTGTGATCCGATCATTGCCGCGATGACGTTGCCTTGCTGTATGATGCCTGCATCAAGTTCATACGAAAGTTGGCATGAAGCGCTTTCAGACGGGCCCTTGGCAAGCGTTTTTAACAGCTTGTCTAAAGGATTCTTTTCATGTTTGGTAAATATTGCGACAACACGCCCCTCTGCGCGCATATCTATCCAGTACTTGTCTTGGTTCTTATCCATGTATTTATACAATAGTTCACGAAAGTCCTTATTGTCGACAGCACAAATGACAACATCGAAAGGATCAAGATCTGTTCCTTTAGTAACCTTTTTCTGCTTATATGGTAGATCATATCGTTCTCCTAAAACTTTCGCCTTATTATCCAGGACATCTTTTAGATCGAACTTCTGATAACCTATATTCTTTTTTGCTACGTCATCGTGATCGAATAGAGTGAAGATCACGCCTGAGGGGATCTGATTATGTTTGATAAGATGTGCCATATTGTGAGTAAACCAGGAACCATTACCACCACACCCCACAATCGCGACATTTAGTTTTTTCATATATATTCCACGTCCTTAATCTTGTGAAATACGGTGTCTTTCAAATAAAAAAAATTGAACGTATTCGTCCGTCCGTTATATATAATGTACACACCTTCCGATACCTGTCCGTCTTTAGCGGCCTGCCGATCAACTGGCGACGGCGTCGAAGGGCCCCACGGATGCGAGTGTATGATGCCGGAAAATGTTGTAAGACTGCTGTCCTCTATCCAATCCGTTGTTTTTAATACGTCATAGTATTCTTGCGGATCCAATTTGAATCTATACGACGGACCTATGGCAATATTTCTTATACCATGTATAGTTGTGACGATAGCCACGTCATCAAATGATCGTGGCCCCGTCAACATTCCGCACATTTCTTTGGAGCGCATATGCATCGCTCCACTTTTAAACTGATCCAACTGCTCTTTTACAATTCGTAAGTTCATCCGCCTACAATGAGATTGTTCACAGATATGGCATCAGCGTCTCGCACAAGATCTTCTGTAAGATTTTCTTGATTGGTCACATTGCCATTGATATACAGCCAGCACTCGTTCATCTGCATATAATTTTTAATGAACTCGTAAGCTTCTTTGGCCGGCTGCTCGTGTTTACTAAATCCCTTAGATTCTATAATTCTAAATTTGACTAGCTTATTATCGCTCATATTTTTCTAACAAATTTACCAAAATATTTTTTTGCCCTCTGTTGATAAGCGCGTATCGCTTGTTGCTGGGTATCAAATATGCCTATATGCTGTTTTTCCCCATCTAAACTAATACGAGCTCTAAATTTATTTCCTATTTTGGACACACCTTTATTAATAGGTCCTGTACGGTTTCTAACATTTTGTTGATGTGTTACTTTTCTTAGATTGCTTCGCCTGTTATCCAGCCCATTGCCATTTTTATGGTCAATCTCCTGAGTCTTAGAACAATGCAAAAGCTCTCTGTGCATCAACAAGTGGTTGTTTTGATTCCGCGGACCTGGTTTTCTTCTTCGAGCATACCAATTATATCCATCATAGTGCGCACTCCATTTAACCCTATTCAAAGCTGGAAAATCGACGTCACTCACGACAGCATATTTTTGTTGTGTCAATTTTATACGTTTCACAATGTGCTTATTTCTTTTGCCAATTTCGAATCGTTAGATAGCGCATAAAAGCGATTGACAATGCGGCTAGTATTTGTATGCTCATTGTTTCCACGGTCGACCATACAAATGTAGCGCCCTGTAGGGTATTCAAAGACCATACACTTTGTTTCTTCTACGACATAGTCGCGTAATTTGCCGTGTACGACATATCCTGACAGGACCTTACCGTTGTTACATGTGTAGTTATCAACCTTTTCTATACCGAATTGTTGTATGGTTGCCTGTAAAAATTCTTCGTCTCTGTTGCGTTGTTCGATTAACGCTGTTTTACCTTTTTCCAGTATATCTTTAATTTCGTTGGCCTTCATACCGACGATTTCTTCGTCTAACAATATCGATATGACACGCGACATACGATTGGCATTAAGTATCGCCAACAGTCGATTTGTGTTAGCCACCTTCCAACGCTTTTTCTCCAGAGTGATGTAGTTTCGTTTTTTGACTCTGTCCAGACCTATTTTAAATTCGATCTGCTCATCAAAAATTTCGTCATGTACCTTTACTACAATCCCTGAATTAATAAGCCTATGATACTTTATAGAGCAGGCGGCGACGGATTCACAAAATTCTTCGAACATGGCTGTTTCGGTAAAACACAAGGAGCGATTAATAACGTCTTTGACTTCTTCTTTGTTTATTCTAAAGCCATTGACATAAAACAATGTTGACTTGTTAAGGCGCCCAGTTGTTTTGTTTGTGCTGGTCACTTCTTTTGCTTCAAGCTTTATATCGACGTCGCCTATTTTTGCCGACAGCGCTTTACCTGCTTTTATGGCATTGTAAATATATAGTTTGATCCAGTCCGAAAGTATGTTTTCAAAGTTAAGATAATCTTCCGAGTATCTTCCTACGTAACCTGTAAGCACGGCAGTTAATGATACAGACTTACTTTCTACACTTTGATGCTCATAAGTTATGGAGTTCTCTTTGAAATCCATGTCGTTGTAGGAAAAATCAGTAGTCTTTAAGTTCTTTATCTTTGTTTCGAGTTTCTGCGTTAATTTTTTGATCGCATCTTGTTCGGCAGCGAGATCCTGCTGCTTTCGACGCCAGCGTCTGGTGACCATATCGAGTTCTGCGTGATCCACGGTAATAAATCCCTTGCCGCGTCTATGCTGATCAATGAACTCTGATTCTTTGGGAAACGAAGTGTCTTCGGTATAAATGATCCTAGGCTTGCCAGTTGCTGTGTCTATGTGCGAACAATATTTTCCAGTATCCGTATAGTTATACATTGGTTCGCCGGGAACTGTTATATACGTCATTAGCATAACGTCGAAATAACTGGTGCCCCAGGAATTGTATTGATGCTTTTTTATTACGAACGCTAGTCTTGTATCATCGGCCATCTGTAAAACTGCTATGATAGGCATAACATACGGCGGCATATCCGAATACTCGGCTTTTTCCATTGCCTTCGTAAACAATGATTCGTTAAATTTTTGCCCGGCTGACCAATAATAAGCTGCCGCCCTATCAACGTCGATTTTGGAATTAATTATGACGTTCTTTGACACTAGTGTCCGTAAATCATCGAGTTTTTCTATGTATATGTCCGCCCCACGGAGCATGCTTTGTATAGTATTAACAGCATCTGCGCTATTTGCGTCGGGCAATTCTCTTAAGAACAAGTTCCCAGTCCGAAGTAGAGGATATCCGTGCTGAATGGAAATAGGATGACGTTCTGTTAATGTGATGCCGGCCCCGTTCGGCGCATAAACATCGATGTCCAAAGCGAGGTCGAAGTTCTTTGAAGTCTGTTTATAAACGTACTGGGCGTTTATTTTTCCGCTGTATGCCGCTCCAACTATAGTTAGGTGGTCGACATCGGCTTGTGTTAATCCTAGTCCATATATGTCGCTATATACTAGAAGATCTTTGAGTTCTATTTTTCGGTACATGTTTAAGATTTAAGATTCTATAGGCAAATAACTTTGTCAATGTCACTAGATCCGTTGAGAGTTCTTTTCTCAATCGTAATTTTTTGCCGTTCAGAGTTATGGTGTTTTTTGTAAAATTGATTCGAACGAGTTTATTGTTCCATACAGTTTCTGCTTTATCTACGTATATTTCTCCACGTATTATGGCAGCATCTGTTCCCCACTGCCGATCGCAATATAAAGTTTCCTTTATTAACGATGCGGCCAATTCATTTTGGTTCATAGCGCTCTAAATAAAACAGGGAGATAGAAACATCTCCCCAAACAGTGATACTAATATAACAGCTAGTGGACCTAGCGAGAGTCGAACTCGCGTGTAGCTGTAAATCTAGTTTGTCGAATTAGCATGCTTTAATTCAGATAGTTGACGCCACAAGAACTTCTAGAATTGTGTATGTTCTTGCAGCCGTACCAGTCTGTCCTGGCTGTCGGATCCATATACATAGACACTATGATCCTGTTCGTGTCTATGTTCAGACCGCTATCTGTTCAAGCAAAAGCAAAAACAGGTGTAGCGTTCTTTGACATCTGGGATTTCCCAAATGTAAAGAAGTCTGCGAAGGTGCTCGATGTTTTGGCACTTGAGTTTTTGACAGTATTTAAGTGGTCCATCGCCACTGCATGCCGACTCCCCTTCCGTACAACTATCGAAACCGGTTTAGGCCCATCGTATTATATAAAAAAAGCGGGGCTTATTCAACCCCGCGTTTACCATCTCCACCAGTCGGTTTAAGTCCGACAACTAATCGTATTCTTCATATGTTACTATTGCCATAAATCCGTTTGGTTTGGGCTCTACATAAATCTCTTTGCCTATGAGATCTTTAATCTCAATGGCGCTAAGAAACTGCATCAGTCTTCCGAATAAACTGGTTCCTGACACTGCTCGCCCTGTATGATCTTTGTTTAACCAGAGACCTCTGACCTCGACTTCTTGCCTGTGATTGCGTATCCAAACTTCGCTAATCTTATAAGTAGCTCCTTCTGGACTCCTCGCAATAATATACAGTTTATCGTTTTTGTCGTTGGGATCATATCGCTCTGATTTAACATCTACAATAGTAACTTTTTTTCTGTTGGAACCTAGCTTCATTCCAAGTAAATCGCTCATGTTTCAATTTTTGGTTCGACTTTCTTATACCCTAGACTCTCGCGATTCTTTATCTTATTGATGAGTTTGTCTTCTGCTTCGAAATAAGGGCCTAAAAATATTCCCTTCAACGGCTGTATGATGACATCTTCTCCACTGGGACCGACCATGCCGTAAGACATTATCACAGAAAATTTTTCTGCTCCCACAGGCATGATGTCTATTTCAAACCATTTGGTTGGATTGTTCTGTTGCGCATGCTCCAATCGTACCATTTCTTCCTCAGTTGCTTAGTATAGGTAATTCACACTGTCCTCCGGCACAAACTAATTCTTGTTGTAATGCCGTATGGTCCTCGTCTTCTTTTAATAATTTGTAGTCGACGGATTTAAAATCTGACGTTATAGCGTTCCAAAGTTGTGTATCTGCTTCGGTTTTAATAGCTTCCAATGGGGCTTGTTTGAAATCTTTATCTCCACTAAAAGCTAATAACGATACTGCGGCAAAATCAAATCTATTCTTGTACAAATAATCTCGGACTTCGTCCCATTCTTCATTTTTTACAATAACTGTGCAGGAAACATTGTGGGTAATGTTCTTTTTATTATGTCCGGTTGTCCCAAGCTCAACCCAATTTTTTTGAGTATTGCGAATGATTTCCAAATGGTCCAAGGCAGTTAATTTGTCTTTTGTTAACGCTCCATTGGTAATCTCTACTGGAAATGAAACAACGTCATCTGTTTTATTAACACTCCATAACGATTCCTCCACCATATGAGGGTTGATCTTTTTGAAGTGCGTATACACGGGATCTAGCTTATTCACTTGAACCCGTCTAATATACTTCACCGCGTGATGCGGATGAATACCGGAAGCACTTTCAAGTACTAGACTGGCAGTACCTTCTGGTTTTATACATGTTATGCGAGCTGCTGGACGAATGCCTAGTACCTCTGCCCAGTGCTGATTGACTACTTTAGAATGAAGTGCAGCGTTTGTTTGATTAGTTGGATCCAGTAAAATCTCTGGGTGGTCCATGGTTCCTGTTATAGAAACCCCTAATAAAGCTTCTTGTTCGGTGAGTAGTTTTGCTGCTCTGGACAAGTATGGAAACTCAGTGTATGATGCTTGAAGAGTTCCAAGTATGGTGGCTGCTGTTGTACACTCTATAAAATCTTCTTTTGTCTTGACTTTGGCGCCGTTGATGGACGTAAGATTACAAAATTGTACGCCGCATATACCGTCGTCAGTTACCGGGATAAATCCTATTTCAAAGCACGGGTTAAACAAAGCTTTTGGATCACTGGCAAATACATATCCAGGCTCTCCAAATGACTTGGTACGTTCAAATATTTTCGCAAATTCATCCGGCTGGGTGGTGTCGCGTAGTAATAGAACGCTGTTGTTACTACGAGCTCGATGAGGATATACATCGAACCAGCTTATCGTACCTTGTTCTGTTAAAAGCTTGTGTGCCGATTCATCGAGTTCTACTTCAATTTTTTGTTTACCTGGGTAAGCCGGGTCTTCAAGAATTACATAACCTTCGTGTAACTTTGTTTTAGCATTGAGCTCGAATCGACCCTTTTTCGCCACCGTATAGTATCCCTTGGCGTCAATAAGATCCTTTTCATCTTTATCGAATATAACAGATGTTGCGCTTCGACGGATACCTCCAGATAACACGGCATCCGAACAATGCATGAGAATGTCGTACGCATTAATTGGCTTCAATCGTACTTGATCCTGGTCTTCGATTATACGGTCAAGCAAAGCTTTGATCTTGCTGTGCGCGTTTTTCAACCCTTTATAGCCCGGAGCTTTTCCGCCGCCGGTCTTTAGTGGTGCGCCCTTAGGACGTATGCGGCTATAATCAAAAACCACTTTTCGTCCGGTGTACGGTGTATTTTTAAAGTAGCAGTTGAGCAGAGCTTCTACACTGTCTGCCCATCCTTCGATGGTGTCTTCTACAACATATGTAACGATCGTACCTGTTTTATCTACAGCGGTCACTAGATTCGGCAAGCGATCCAGAAACATTTTAGACAGCCCTATACCAACGCCATTACCGCATAGTAAAAGATAAAAAACTTCAGAAAACGAACGCAATGAATCTATATGGCGAACCGCACAATTGTATATCCTAGCTTCATGCGACTCTATGGCTTTGCCACCGAACTGTAGCGAGCGCATTGATGGTACGACGCGTTTCTCTCGTACCATATCGAAGGCCCATTCTATTGTTTTCTTATCGCCGTCCGATAGATGGGAAAACTTTTTGAGATGCATTTTTTCTAGTCTGGAAACTGCTTCTCCCCAAGTTTCCCGTCTACCGTGTTTTTCGCTGTATCGTGCGTATTTACTCGTGAATATAAAGTTTGAAAGTTCTTCTAAATAGTTCATGTTCCTGTGCTACCAAACCCCTTGGTATCTCTTTCGGATGGGGGTAGATCCGCCACTTCTTTTATTTCAGTGGATGGGATGCGTTCAAATACTATTTGAGCAATTTTAGTTCCAGCTTCTACGTCGGTTGGATACTCGCCTATATTGACCAGCACGACTTTTACTTCCCCACGATACCCAGGATCAATGACCCCGGCGTCTACCATCAGTGACGTGTTAATAGCTACGCCGCTTCTATTTTTAATCTGTCCGTACCATCCCTCTGGAATAGCCATAGCTATACCAGTTCGTATAGCATATTTGCTGTGGCCGGCTATTCTTTTGCGCTCGATCGTGTACAGATCCCAGCCAGCATCTTCTATATCCTGCGGCTTTTTATCCGGCAACTTTGCATCTTTGTGCAGCTTTTTTACTTGCACGGATAGTTTATTTTCCAACTGTTGTGATTCCTTTGACTGCGTTTTCGACATTTTCTTCTTTCAATTCCTGGGCCATTATGATGTGTATTTCACGTACGAAGGTAGGTGTTTGTATACACGAAGTGACCTTGTAAAACGGACTGTCCGCGGCCCAGGGTTTTAGCTCTAACCATCCATCTGTGACACCAGCATCTACTAATATTCCACGTACAATAGAAAAACTAGTAGTTCTGTTGTCCAAATATATTGCGACGGGTTTGTTTTTAAGGTTTTCAAATATCATAGTTTCTTTGCGATAATATAGGCCAGATAGTCATCTATATCTGCTAACCAATTTACGTCGAAATCGGCAATAGGGATGCTTTTACGTTTATTCGAATTCCAATACGAATCTATTAATTCCACTGGTGTAATAAACGCTTGATCTGGGTATAGCTCTTTAAAATGTATCAGAAAAAATCCATCCCCACCGATATGTGTCCATAACTTGAGATATTCTAGCTGGTGCTGATGGATGTTTGCAAGAGGAAACGAAGTATGACTTAATGTCTCCTTTGCTTCGAACGCTATTGGAACTGCTATCTTAGCGTCATTACTAACGTACGAATACTCGCCATAAAAGTCAACAGTACTAAGTGTAGCAACCATTCCCTGGGTCGTCATTCGGATTGGAACTTCCAGCTTCTGGATGATGGCCAGTTTGTTCTTTCGGTACTTCAGGTTCGCTTTTCGTATCCTTGACTCCAGGTCGTTCATAAAATTGTTCCATTACATCGTTGGCATGTACAATCATGCCATGATAAAGACCTTTTATATCTTCAACCAACTGGACTAGCTTTGTTGCTTTTTCGTCGATTGTCATTATGTTGTTTTTTATTTTGACGCTTCTGAAAGTGTAGTACATTACTTAATGCGTCGTGTCGTTTTAATGTTTCTAAATGCTTTGTGAGCGGCACATTTTTACGCCCGTGGCAATAGTCGCATACCTTGTTTTGTAGCTTTTTAATAATGCCGGTACCGTCGCACCCAGGGCAACCAATGGTGATGATCATACTAAACCTGAATTATATTTCTATGTTTTTTGCTGGTGTTTATAATGTGTCGTAGGGAATAGCGGGTTATGATATTTCTAGTCTCTTCGTTTTCAATTCTTTGTAATCGCAGAAGATCGTCTTCATCATCTAAGATTGTTAACAATTTCTTTGGACTATATTTGGAAAACGCGGGGCACTGTTTTAAAGATCGGTGCACAAATCTATTTTTTGCGCTGTGAAGTGTGAATGTACGCATCCACTGTATGGCATCCCAAAAATTATGGCCATTAATTTCCATAATGATGTTAAAGGCGTACTGTGTTTCGTAGCGGTAATCTATACTAAAGTCATCAATCAAAAAGCACGATAGCAGCTCGTTCGTGCCTTCATAAAAAATTCTGTATGTGCCAAAAGTTCCTGTGGCATACTGAAAGAAGTGTATCAACTCATGTATAACCGTGCCCATAGGTATAAAGAATTGCGGGACTTCTACGCCATCGACATAGGAAAACCCCTGAAATACAACGGTATCGGTCAGATGGTCAAAGAACGCCGGCGTGTCTCGATTGATCTCATCGATTTTTTCTTCCGCCTTTATCTTATAGCCGCCATATAGCTCGGCATATTGCTTGGCAGTTTTAGCGAACACCATGTTCGGCATCTTCTGAGGGACGTATCCTAGATGGTATGACAGGAACTGAACAAGGTCTTTTATTTCTTGTTTGGTAAGCGGATTCTGTATTACAGGTTTTAGTGACATAGGGTTAAATAAAATAAAAGAGGGGAGCAGACGCTCCCCCTCTCGCTACTTCATAAACGAGGGAAGAGCGTCTTCGGTTACTGAACGGTACTGGCCCACGTTGATTAAAATGTTATCATTGTTACCCTTACGTGGTTCAATAAACGCCGATACTTCTAACCCTTTTATCGCGGCCGCAATTTCTTCGGCAGAGACATTTTTACTGTTTGCTACAGGTGAACCTCCGGCATCAAGGATCGCACGTGCTTTCCATAATGCCCACGGTGTAAATACATTGTCCCATACTTTTCGATTCTTGTATGGTCCCTCTGTGATGACGTACGTGACAGCGATTTTCTCGCCCTTCTCGTTATTCTTCTCATGAGGCGTGACTTCAACTGATTCAGCCCGAAGGGTGTAGCGGCCTTCGGGGATCGGTGCAAAGTCATTTTTTTGTTCGTTTAGGTTATAACCCATTTATTGCTTATTGTTTTGGTTGTAAGTCTACGAGAAGCATTTTTGCTTCGTCTTCGCGTAGATCTAACAACGATTGAACTGAATACTCTTCATTGAGCTTGTCTCTGAGCTCGTTTTCTTTTATCGACTTAGTTGCTTCGATAAGATCTTTTAACGTGTCCGCAGTTACTCCTGCAGTCATGATTTCTTTGTTGTTAAATCGAATCTTTGACCGACGCCCTGATAACTGTGTAAGAACTTGTTCTGCACGTAGCTTAACAGGTTCCCGTTCCAGCTCTTTAAGCCCAAAGTATTTAACTAATTCCTGGTAGGAATATTCAAACTCTTTTGGCAGAGTGTTGGTACGATCCTTTAGGACTTTCGCGATACGAGTATCGTTCGGACCAAAGTTTAGTTCCAGTAGAACATCAAAAAGATACGGAGCATCTTTCGATGAATCTGGTTCTGTGCCGACTACCTTCATAAACTCTGAGGCATCATTTGCGTAGATTTTTTTTGATTGCGCTGTAGCAACAATGTTCAAATCCAACGCTAGTAGCTTGTTAATGAAGGATTTTAAATCGTTTTTAATCGTCTTATAATCTGTAGGCTGCAATACATAACTAGGAGAACCTCTTTTTACGCGAAGACGTTTTAAGTGCTTCTCTTGAAGTAGCTCCCAATACTTTGTCATACTATCTATGACTAAGGTTTTATAGCCATTAGGATCTTTAATCAGATCCTCAACTGCCTGGTGTACCTGATCGATGTCCATAGTCTTTAGACGTTCGAACTTGAACTTATCGGTATACCAATCGGTGCCTCCGTCCATATCAATGACGGCAGGGCTAGGGAAATATAAACTTGTTCATTGTGTTGTGCAAGATTTTTTATTCTTGCCTCTATTTCTAGAGATCAGCATATATTTTCACCCGCGTGGGGTGCTGCGGCCTCGTGCTAAGATTATAGTCCGATTAATAACGGCTTCACTTAGTATGCGTTGCCCCTGAATTTGTTGTTACACAAATTCTTCGGTTCGAATTATCATTGCTCTCCGAGCATATTCCATAAGGAAATTAATAAACTCTTCCTCAGTGCGCGCATGTTTTAGTCTATTACAGTCTGGGCATACGACGCGAAGATTTTTAATTTTTCCATTTCCGCCCTTCGAGCGGGGAATTGCGTGATCGATATGTATTAATTCGGGCGAGTCAATTGGAACTTTACAATAAAAACATCTATGATCCTGTTGGTCATATAATGATTTTAACTGTATCCAAGTAACTTTACCAAGTTTATATCGATTTTGAATAGTCGCTTTACGCCACCAAAACTTGTTAGGATTTTGTAAGTTATTATATAACGTAGCCTTACAATTCCAACAAGTATCGGCGTGGCCGTCTTTTGAATGTGGATACACGGGAAATCTTTTAGATCCCTTGATCTCATTACATTGACGACAACGTTTGCGAGTTATTCTATTTTTAGGAGTCTTCTTTGCTTTTATGTATTTTTTCTTCTTGTCCAATGACTGACAAAGCTTACAACGCTTGTCGTTAAGATAAAATTGGTCTAAAGATTTATACTTTTTACACATTTTACATTGAAGAGACTTTTCGCTTAATTCCGCAGTTATCATTATTTTGTTTTCAAAATAAGCGGCAATTCAATTACCGTTTTCCCTGTGCCTGACTCGCCAAAAACATAGAGCTTCAAGCGCCGTTGCTCTGATTTTGTTTCTAAAAATAAACCCAAAATTTTGGTGTTGGTTAGCTAGTCGCCACGTATGGCGAAAGAATTTTAAATACTTTATACGTACTTTCTAGATCTCGTAAACAGTACTCAGCGATTTGGCTTATGCGCCCGGAATAAAAAGCTTCCGATACACTTTCAGCAACAACAGCGCCGTCTTTAGGCGACGGTATGCCAAAGAAATCGCAGGCCTGTTTTAAAGAATAATATCCGTCTCGTCCGCTTAGTTGCTGCATTACGTCGAAATGAGGAGGGAATGGTATGAACTTCGCTATCTGTAGAAATTCTCGGTTAGTGGGTTCTATGCCATGTTTCATGCTGCGTCTTAATATAAACGGCACATCGAACTTAATACCGTTATACGATATAAACAATGGCTTGCCGTACTTACCGATTCGTTCCCAGAATTGCGTTAATATGTCTTTTTCGTCTCCTATTAAAGCAACGGTGCCACCGCCTGTATTAGGAAAAGACAATCCTATACAAACTATTTTTGCCAGGAATGCGTCTATTCCTTTTATTTTGCTTTCTTCAGAAACTGGGTCCAGGTCCGGGTTACGCCCAAGAGCCTGCTTCATTTTTCGTTGGACATATTCTTTTTGTATCGCCGTATATTCATGTTCGAGAAAGGGTACAGTCTCGATGTCGTATACTATGTGGGAAAGGCTATCTAAATCTAGTGGTTCTCTTTTATTGTTGTTATAGGCCATGTTGTTTTCACTAGTCATTGTACGAATTCTCCTGATCTAATTCAAGCCTTAATTCATCCAATGTAGTGTCTTGCTCTTTGAGTATTTTGTTACACAAAACAACCATATCGTCAACTTGACGTAGGTTGCTTAATACCTCTAGTCGCAAAATCTCCAAAGGCGTCTTCATTTTAATGGCATAACCAAGAACGTTTTTTAGTGTTACGTCAGTAACAGATCGACCGACAACTATTTTTATACGCCCTTCCTCGAACATTACTAATACACTTGTTGATGGAGCCTGGTACATAAACCGCAACTCTGTTTTAGAGTTTTGTGTGACAACTTTTTCCGGCGCTTTAAATTCTGTTTCGGTTATCTCGTAAACATTTCTATAGGTCGGACATTGTATCATACGTCTATTTCTCCATCGAACGGGGCTACGATAAACTTGTCCTTATGGGTTGGAAACTTTTCTGCTATTCGTTCCTTTACCTTATCGGGACTGTTGGTACGAGGGCTTAGATGCCCTATAACGACAACCTTGATTCTATCGATGCCTAGCGACTCCACAAGCTCCATAGTTTGCTGTGTTGATAGATGACCAAAGTTACTGGTGATACGATTTTTTAGTTCTTCGGAATACTCCGGGTATTCTTTTATCATATCATCGTCGTAATCGCACTCTATAAAATATGAATTACAATCTTTGATTGCTTCTCGCATGGTTTTTGATACGCTACCCGTATCAGTAAGGTAACAAAAACTTGTAGAAGCATCTGTAAATACAAATCCCAACGCGTGTCGAGCGTCATGTTTTGTGCTGAACGGTTTTACAGCAATAGACCCAATAGTCAATGACGACGTATCAGTGATGTTGACAGTGGTACATTTTTGAAATATCGGCATATCCTGTACTATCATGTCATTGACATATATTGGTACCTTGGTTTTTCTACCGTAGGCGCCAGCACTTTTTATATGGTCACTGTGTTCGTGACTTATTAAGAGTGCGTCAATTTTTCTGCTACCCGTTTTTTCGACTATACGTTTTACAGGAATGCCGCAATCCAATAATATCGCTGTATCGTCATTAAATATAAGCGTCGCATTACCGCTCGAAGCGGACGCAATGGAAAGAATTTTCACTTATTTGTTTGTGTATGTACGCCAATCTTTTATATGCCAACGTCGAATCTGCCCTACTTGTCGTGTATTTAGATACCCCATAGCGTATGCTACATGCTTTGATGGCGCAGCTCCCATACACTTGATCCACTGTAAAACTATGCTACGTGTTTCATACGACATATATTTGTAGCTTGCCAGCTTAGGAGGTGTTTTGGTAGTAGCAAAGACTTTATTCGTATTTTTTAATCCCACAAAATGTGGAATTTTGTCTATGATGATTCTAAGTACTGGTACGAATTTGTTTGTTCGGGGGTTGTTGTAGTCGACTCGTGGCGCGTCTATGACTGATATAGATTTTGTCGTTTTAACGCTTAGAATTTTTGAATCTTTTTTGGCGCTGAATTTGGTCCCTTCCGGGATATATCTCTTCTTCTTCATTTACTACTTTATGCCTTATAAAGGATTTAAGTTTTAATTCATCGTGTTGCCAGATACTGCTGAGGTACATTAAAAAATCAATGTCTTTTATGTCCTCGAGCGTTAACTGCCTGGCAATAACCCATTGATTTTTGTACTTAAAAACCCTTGAGTTATTGATTCTTATACCAGAAATATCGTCAAGCGAATCAAAGGAATTGGTTATAAGGACTACGTATTCACCGACGTAGTTGTCGAAGGATATCATAGTACAATATAACCAATTCCATGGTAAGATTCAACTTTTTTTGGTCTCGTTACGTAGTTCTTCCCAAGCCACTTTGCCCTGTTCTACGAGTTTTTTTATCTTCTCCTGGCGTTCACTGAGTCTGGAATATCCGTACTTGACCTCCAGGAACACTATTTTATCCTCTTCGAATATCACATAATCTATGGGCTGGCCTAAAAAATGCGAGTCTTTGGGGTTATGTTTGAATCCTTCAAGGAAAGGAGCCATCTGTTCGTATACCTGGCCTATACGTGTTTCAGAAGATTTCTTCTGACTGTATAGCTGAGTGTATTGGGTTTTTAGTTTTTTATGCTCGCGTATTAATACGTAGATCCATATGATCAGGATTACGTGGAGAATAAGCGAAAGGATGCTAAGAAGCATTTAGTTCTTTGTCCACTTTCTTTCGTAAGTTTTTTATCTTCTTCATACTTAACGGTTCAGGTGCTCCAGACCGATCAGCTTCGCGCACCTTCAAAAGATCGTATATGAGATCCTTACCGACCTTTTTTATTAGCCTACGAATGGCTCTATCGGTCATCTTGGGGTCAGCATCAAACATGTGGTAAAGTATGAGGCGCGAGACTTTGCTGATCTGGTCTCTAGAAAATCCCCAATGCTTCATATATTGTTTGGCTAACTTGGCTCCAATCACTTCATGATTGAAGAAATGTATCTTTCCGTCTTCTCGCAATTCAAGCGTCTGTGGTTTTGCTATGTCATGGAACAATATAACAAGTCTCAGGTCGAGATCCATTTCACAAGCATCTAGTGCGTACATAATATGCTCGAATACATTTCTTACGCCGACGCGTCGATTTTGTATGACGGTAGCACAATCAGACAGTTCCGGCAATATGTATTCTAGCAAACGTGTTTCACGCATAAGATCAAACGCTTTACTGGGCGTACCCAGCATAAGAATGCGAGCAATTTCGCTCCGTATTAGTGAGGGGTCTATGTGCTTAATAATGATGGCATTGAGATACATATGAAACCACGTCTCTACGTTTATCGTAAAGCCGTACTCTGCCGCCAACCGACAAGCCTCTATCATCTTCTCGGGCTGATTTAGAAACACGAATTTATCTGCACGAATTTGTTTATTTTTTATATCAGATAGCCCGTTAAACGGATCGTGTAGAATATTCGTCAGCGTATCTACGTATATACAATTGATCGAGAAGTCATTTCGAGCGGTAAAAAATTGCTTGGAGTCGGCAAAGAATGTAAAGCGGTATTCTTCGGTATCATGTAGTACCCTGCTAACGGGATCGTACGCTAGTTTTAATGTTCTACAGATCTCTATGAAATCTTCCTCCGATACTCCGTAGACCATTATCTCTTTAAATATTTCCGGCTTACCTATGAGTTGTTTGAATAGCGCATATCCCGTGTAAAAACTTACGCCATTTAGGTCGTAAATTTTTTGGAATAGTTGTTTCATCGTTGGCCTATTAGCTGACCTTCCCGTAGTATTAGTGGAATTTGTTCGTACGGTATTATACTGTAAGGACCAAATAGATCGCCCTCTTTAGCGGCGTCCAGCATCTCATCGTATTTAAGTTGTGACGAGGTTTTTATATATGCAGCAATCGATATTTCTTCTCCCATCTGTTCTACAGCTATCCGATGCCCGCCTAAAAACTTCTGGCTAAATTTACCGAGTTCATAGCCAAGAATATATGGGAGCGTCGCACGTTTTACATCAAACGTTACAAATAATTCGTTAACACACGCCTCCACTTTTGTCACTTCTTTATAATACTGGAACAATTGTTTACCAAGTATTGAAGTTGTTTCGTGTAGCTTGCTGTCAAATGGGCGCGTATTGCCTTCATAATTGAGTACAAAATGTACCGTCATACCATGTCCTCTGGAAGTTTGGCGCCACTTTCCACGATGATTCTATGTGTACGTGCTCCTGTTGGTCTCCACAAATGTGCGCTACATACGTTAAGCCGATGTGTTCTAGGGGTATCCTCACTTATACCTGTGACTTTTGCTAGCGTACATTTGCCCCAATTAGGTGTAGATTGCTTGGCGACAAAAAATCTACACGTTTCGCAGCATCGACATAACGTGAAGTCGGTTCGAATATCATCTGTCATATATCAATTTTCCCTGTAGATGGTCGTATTCATGTTGAAACAAACGTGCCTGGAAATCAAAGAGATGTAGTCCATTAACCTCGTTCCATTCGTGGTCGCGATATGCCACTAGTATATGACGGGCTCTGGTAATTGTTTCCTGACGTCCGGGTACCGACATACATCCTTCTAATCCCGTGACTTCTTTGTTCCAACGTTTTAGGATTTTTGGATTTATAAAAACTCCCCAACGATTATCCTGCATCACTGCGATGAATACAGAAACAGGAGGTGTCGAAGGATCTTTCCATATCTGGGTAGAGCTTAAGCCTATACAATTTTCTATGTTTGCTGCAGCAGTTTCTCGCAGATTATACACGAGTTCTTCTACTTCTGACGTAAGATTATTATCTCTGGCGACCATATTTAGTAAGGCCTTCTCTTCTGGTACGAATACGCTGTTTATTTTATGTATCATAATGTTCTATATATCCTTTGTCGTTGGTATGCTTGGTACTTTAATAGCTCGACTTTTTTATCCGTGAAATCCACGATGATGGGTTGCTTGTTTGGCAGCAGCTTTGTCGTGCGCATCAATCGGCCGGCAGATTGTTTAACCTTGACGACACTTTTTATAGGCGCGCAGATAAACAACACTTCTAATGTTGGTATATCTATGCCGGTACTGAACAACTGAAACGTCGATATGATGACGCGATGCATATTACCAACCAGACCCTTCATTACAGCCACACGAGCTTTCTTGCCCATATCACTTGTCAGGGTAACCGAATTCGGTATCATCGACTGCAGCTTTTCCACCTGCTCTTTGCGTTGGCATAGAAGTACTATCTGCTGCGTTGGGTAATTAACCAGCTCGTCAATGATGAGTTTATTGCGATCTACGTCTTTGGAAAGGTCGGTGATCATCGCTTGATATTCGGAAGTATCAAACAATGGAAAATAATAGTTTGTTTCTTTTGTTACGATTGAGGGCTTGATGATGACGTCCGTTAGCGCCGAGTCGGGGACGATGTGCCGCAAGGGGCCCGTTAACCAAAATATTACTTTTGTTAAACCGTCAGCTCGTTCGGGCGTGCCACTTGCACCGTACTTATACTTTGCAGTTAGTTTAGAGAGCGCTTCAGCATACGTTTCTGCCGGCGCGATGTGTACCTCATCCACAAAGATTGCACCAAAAAAATTATTGCAGCTACTGGGGTCCATAGTGGTGACTGTTTGGAGCAGACCCACTGTGATAGGTTTGATATCTTTTTTTCCATCACCTAGCATTCCTATATCTGATTTTTTTAAGCTCGTGAACTTTATAAGACTATCGCGAAACTGGTTAGCAAGTTCTATTGTATGAACCAGTATCAGCGTAGGTTGTTGCAACGTACAGATCATGTTGTTCATCATGACCGTTTTACCACTTCCGGTCTTGGCGCATAGAACACCATTCTCATGCTTCAGCATGTCTGTTACTGCGTCTTCCTGATAATCGTGGAGCTTGCCTTTGAAGGTTAGCTTTAGTTTCTTGGGGGATACAAATCGATTGTCGTGTACGATAGCTGTAGGGAACTTATCTTTTAACGTGGTCAGTATGCCTACCGGCACCACAAGATCTGTACCCACTTCGTTAGAGTATTGAAGCTTGGGAGGAATGCCCCATAGCGCCTTGTTCATTCGCGAAGCCATGTCCCACTTAGGGTTGATGATGGTTAGCGAATTTTTTATATCCTGCTTCTGTTCGGCAGTTAATCCTTTTATCGTGATTGAGTTTTTTACGTCTAGTTCTATCATTAATGTCCTAATACCTTAAAAATAACGTCGCGATCTATCTTGCTCACGGTTGCCTTAATAAGCTTTATATCCTTGTCAGCTTGGTCTTTTAGTTTCTTGAGTCCTGGGTCGTTGGTCTTGTACGATCCATCTAGTTGTGAAACAACCAGGTTGGAGTCTGTAAAGATACAAGGCCCGCTAATAAACTCATTAATACAGTAGTTTAAGGCTTCCTGTAAGGCGCGATATTCCGCAGCATTGTTGGTGATCTTACCAAATTCAAAGGTCTTAAAAACTACCTTCTCTTTGTCGTGGTCCGGGTACTCCGATTTGGTTACCAGGAACGAGCCATAACCGGAGCGCTTTTTGGCGTCCTGGTTGTTAAGGCTTCCGCCATCTACGTAAATGTAATACATAATCTTCTTATACCATAATCACCTGTTGATTATTATAAGAAAAATTGTTAACATATGGAAACCAGAGGATACATATATGACACCAGAGCAAGAGAAAATGCTCGACGAGTTACTTGAAAAGGGTACCGTAACCAGACATATTACGGTAATGCAGGGTAAACTAACAGCAACCTTGGTTTCTATAACAACGGGTGACGAATTGGAAGCAGAATACCTCACCAAAGCTTCAGACTCGATATCGGCACATCAACTACATACCTACTCAGTAAAAATTCTAGCTCGCGCACTAAAAGAAGTTAAGCATGGCGGAAAGACGACAAAATTTGAAAATGCAGAGGACGCTGAAACCTATATAAAATCCAAGCCCCCTGTGTTATTAAACGCACTACTAACAGAACAGTCAAAGTTTGAAAAGGATATACGGGCCGCTCTTAGCGTGGAACAGCTCGAAAATTTTTCGGCTCCCCCCGCAACCGAAATCGTCTCGAAATAATATTGCGTGGGGGGTTACCGGGCTCAAGAGGCTCGGTTAAAGAGTTCTTGTTAAATCGTCTGATGCAGCAACACAAAGATATAGAAGAAGCTCGCTTTATGATACTGTGGAAAACCATGACACTCGACAAAAGCGATTCCAGCCAAGTCCAGGCTATCAATGAGTTGCTAGAGAGCTATTTTAATATACAGAATCCCGAAGCACGAAAAGTTAAAAAAACAAACGCGCAAGACAAAGCTGAACTGCTAGAGAGTTTCAAAAAGTCATTTCCAAAAATTAAGTCACGCATGTCTAAGGCAAAATAATGGCAGAAACTGTCGACTATAAAGTCAATATAGATGCTTCCGATCTTTCCAACCAGTTACAGAACATAAAGAATCAGATCGATCAAGCAATGGCGATGTATTCGTTTAACACTACTACGCCGTTACTTTCTACTTCACCGCAGTTTCCTTTAGGCGAGCAACTAGGGCAAGCTACCGATACAGGAGCCGGAATGGCTCTTGGATCTTTACACAATATGATTCAGTCTAGTCGCTTAGGCATGCAAAAGCTCACGCAGGATATGCAGAACATTGCATTGTCCACACCTGTTACGTTCCCAGCCTTTCATCCATCTAACGTATCGTGGCAACCACAATTTGCCGGCGGCATGTTGTCAAATGGATTCGAGGCGTTGACAGGATGGGGCTACGATCCGCATATGTCTACAACTAGGGGCGGATATCAGCGTAAAGCCGGGCGTCTTTTTGAAGATGAATTTGCTGTAGGACTTGGAAATTTTGCTGCTGGAGGCGTAGGATCGGTAGTTGGAGGGGCGTTAGGATCATTAGTAGCGCCTGGAATCGGTACATTTGTTGGAGGCCTTGTAGGTGGAATGGTTGGAGAAGGTGCCGCTGGATTTTTAGATTTTAATGCCGCTAGTAACGTGCGAGCATTTACACGAGATACGTCGTGGAGATTTTTATCTGGAGAATTTTCTCCTGCCGAAGCAACAAAAATAGGAAACATAGCCTCCACTATGGCTCGGTCGCCAGAACTTGTTGGCTATCGCGTTAGCCCAGGCGATATACAGTCGTCCATTAAAGCATTTACTGAAGCCGGTGGGTTCGATTTTAGTAGAAGCGCCGACGAGTTCGCAGACAAAATGAAAACGGTAGTTGTCGCTATCGAAAAAGTAAAACAAACGTTACAAGTATCTAAGGACGAAGCGGCTAGAATCATTGCCGATCTACAGTTGATGGGCGTCCCTATGACAACCAACGCTATCAATGATGCATCTATAGGTATTAAAGCATTGGCCTCAGCCACTGGATACCGCGCCGGCGAGATGATGGAATTCGGTGGACGCGTGTCTGAACTCGTAAGAGGTACGGGCGTGGATCTTGGGTCCGCATATTTTGGTGGAATGAATTTGTTAGGAAACGTCCGTGGTCTTATGGCTAACGGAACATTTTCTCCTCAGCTTATGGCGCAGTTGGGCGGGGCAGAAAATACCGCCATGACAATGGCTCGTCAGGGATATGAGTACATGTCGGGTATGGGCGGATTTGTTACGTTATCCGCGATGACCAATTATGGACCGGGCACGTCGTATCTAATGGATCCCTATCAGCGAATGATAGGCGGTGTCGCTGGGGCATCGTCGGTAGGAAAATTTTTAGAGCTGCGTGGCGCTCAATCTGATATGGTTAGTATGCTGGGACCAGAAAAATCGTACCAAATGTTTGCCGGCTCTATGCTAAGTGAAGCCGAATGGTACGCCAACTCTATGGGAGCAGATCTAAATCGTAATACGTTCAGATCCATTATGCAAATGACGAGAGGGCTATCAGCTCCTCAAGCCGATGCGCTGCTTAATTATAATTTACAAACACATACAAATGTTTTAGCCAATACTTTTGCACAGAATGCTAGAGAACGTGCAGATCAGATTCCCGGACCATTAGACACAGCCATAGATGTGGCAGAAAATGCGCTATCTTCGTTTGTCAACAGACCCTCAGGCCCTCGCGCGATATCTTTGAACGATATGTATCAAAGAACGGCAGGGGAGTTTAGAGATTTTGGAAGGTCTATGGGCAATCTTTTTTCTTTGGGGACTACGACCACCTACATCGACGATCCAACACGTGGTACAAATAACGCCGATGTGTGGAAGTCTTATGGTAAACGGCTTAACGATTATATGCCCGCTCCAAACACCTACGTAGCTAAGAAAGGGCTAAAAGATATTGCTACGTTGGCCGCGGCAGATGAGAATTATGCTCTCTTCGTAGAAAAAGCTGGCTACAAAGGTTTTGCGGATATGGCCAAAGAAGCACACGGCGATAAAGACAAGCTCGCGTACATGATAGAAATGCAATTAAAAGAAGGCAACGAAGATGCTCAAAAAGGTCTCGCAAATGCACCTATCACGTCAGAATGGAAAAGAATCGGCGTTACCAATGCTCAAGCTTTTACTACCATTGGAACGTCAATGGCAACCGGGGCCGCCGTGGGCGGTACGCTTGGCGCGGTTGTTGGAGGGCTATTGGGTTGGGGTTCTGCAGTACAGAATGCAGAAAAAGCTGATAAGGCGAGAGCCGACCAAAGAATGGACATTGAAAGCGGAAAAACAGCCGAACTCATAAAAGAAACGCAACAACTAGAAGCGTTTTCAAAAGAAGCTCAACGCAAATGGGGTACGACTTTAAGCGTAACAAACGAAGAACAAAGAAAACAATTAGAAACTTTACGTTCGGTGGTAGGAGGCAGAACAGAAAAAGATATACTACAAAGTATGGCAGCTCTGATGGCTGGTAACGGTATCAGAGTGATCGACGTAACGCCGGGTAAAGATAAAAACAAATGATAACAAAAGAAATAAAATGCGACGTATATCTTGAAGGTATACAGGTCGAATTCAATACTATAAATCTTACAGAGCAGATGGGCAGCCCGCCTGTTGCAACTATCACGTTTCCTCCGGATAAGATGGCTCTTTCCATATTACCCAAGACCGTATGCCATGTTTTTTATTGGGACGAGGATTCATACAAACTTATGTTCCAGGGCGAACTTATAGGTTATGGAAATCACTATGGTGAAAGCTACAGGGAAGTGAAGTTACAATTCGCAGGGTTCACTCATAATTGGGTTACAACG
>Ga0315273_10000374_pt1 | contig 46049 bp, 48 predicted proteins | sample YL17G02_0_MG_FD_205753 | JGI IMG/M metagenome (GOLD analysis project Ga0315273, IMG submission 205753) | Sediment microbial communities from Yellowstone Lake, YNP, Wyoming, USA - YL17G02_0 | ecosystem: Environmental > Aquatic > Freshwater > Lake > Sediment | place: USA: Wyoming | collected...
ACTCATCTACGCAGCAGGCTGACGGCCTCTGGGCGGCTACAGTTTCTCCCGATCGGACCAACATAGATAACCAATCTACAACAATCATCATACAAGGGCGGCTGCTTTGACATGCGAAGCCACGCGATCATCGCCCGCGAAAGATGTTCGATCAAAGCGGGTGCGCGGGATACGAGCAGCCGCCGTCTCGACGTGAGGGAATAAGACACCCCCGGGCGTGTATTCATGACTGTAACATGCGACAGGAAATCAGACACATTAAGCCAGCAGTCGGATGTAAGTCGCGGATTCCGCTCGCGCTGCTGGCGTTGGTCTTGTCCTCTTGCGCCGGAACAACCCCCCAAGAACAAACTGAGCCGATCTGGCACCTTCCCGGGGATACTGCGCCTGCCGATTCCTCTCGCTTCGCCGAAGCATCTGCCATTCTCCGAATTATTGACTCGTCGTCCTGGTCATTTGAGTTGGGAATTATGCCCCCGGCCCGGATCTTTCTGAAACGAGTCGGGCGACACAAAACCAAGCACCCCGATCTCTGGAATCGCGCTCTGGCCGGCCTGGCCTGGGCCCGAGACAGCGCCGGATGCGCGGGACAGGTCTGGCAGCCTGCCGGGGATGTGCGGTGGCCGTACTTTGTCCGCTTTGGTCCGCCGTCGGCATGGTGGGTGACCAAATTCGAAACCGTGGTCGCCGGCGGCAACCACGACACTGTCCTGACCTTCTTCTATCGCTGGAACGAGCTCGATACGGGCATTGCCGCTCAAGCCGAGTCGGCCTGCACCTACCCGACCAGACTTCTTGAGGGTATCCGCACAAAGTCGGAGGTCCGAAGGGCGATTTATCCATCCGTCGATGTTGTCTCCTTTCCCGACAGTGCCGGGACTTTCGACATCTGGGTCATCACAAGCGTCCGAGGTCGCGACCTGACTTACAAAACCCTTGAGTCGGGGGAGCTTCAGGGGGATATCAAGATTCTCGGGGATGACAAACGTCCAGTTGCCACGCAGAGTCAAACCCACAAACTGGCGTTGGCCGGTCTGATCCTGTCTGTCGCCGCCAACCCAGAAGACTTCAGCATACCATTTCATTTTGAGGAGCGCGGCCTGCGAAAGGGGAAATACACTCTGGAAGCAAACATCCAGGGCTATCGCACCAACGCCTCTGGCACGACCAAGCGGGAGTTCATTCTTCCCTCACCTTTTGCAGACAAGGGAGGTAGTGACATTCTTCTCGCGGATCTGAGGGGACCGCGCGGTGAGGGAATCACCCACGGCGTTCTCCGAAACGGCCGGAATCTTCAGGGGATTTCGGAACCGATCTTCGAGGCCGGCGACACGATTTCGCCATACCTCGAAATCAGAATTCCTGAAGGAGACAATTGGGCCTGTGTGTTCAGTGTTTTCCTGAAACCGGTGCTGAAGAACCCGGTGAAGACAGTCAAGCTCAGCCGCTCCGTCCTGTCAGCCGATAGTCTCGGCAAACCGTTGGTCCGATGGGCCGGCATCGATCTGGTCAAGGAGCGCCGGGAACTCGCGCAAGAGACGCGCGTCGGGCAGGGCGGTCTCGATCTTATCTTCGCCCGGGTTTATCGCCACGAGAGCGGCTTGGGTGTCTTCGAATCCTCGTTCGAGGTATCGCACCGGGCCGCGAGCGGAGACTACTGGCTGATAATCAGAATTGAAGGCAGAGATTCCACCAGCCGAGAGTTCGACCGCTGGGTGCGGAAGAAGATCACAATCATTCGGTCCTGAGCGAGCGCTCCAGATGTAGGGTTGCTCCTTCGATGTATGAAATCGCGCGGCCATCCCGTAAAGACAGACTCTGTCACAGCGACCGCCTCGGAAGGGGGCAGCCACCGTCTCCGCGACGACGGTCCGGCGGGTGCCCCGCGCCGACAGTCGCCTCGATTTGAAGTCAGCACTTCGCCGATGCGGATCAGTCCGCAAGGGAAGCGGCACCCGCTCAACGCTTGACGTGGAACACGGTATCTACGCCTGGTAGCGCGACCGACATAAAAAGGGGCGCCCATGTCGGGCGCCCCTGCGGATGAATGGTTGATCGAATGAAGTACGCTAGCGCCCGGCCGGTTCAGCGATCCCCGGTTCCGGAATGCGGTCTTTGGGGATGAACAGTTCGCGCTGCATGCGTCCCTGTGCTTCGACCACTGTCACGGCTGCCAGGTGCACGATGTCCCGCACGGTGTACGACCCAACCTGCAGAACCTGGACCGGACGCTCCATCCCGACCAGAAGCGGGCCGATGATCTCGGCGTTGCCAAGACGCTGCACCAGTTTGTAGGCAATGTTACCGGACTGGAGGTCCGGGAAGATCAGGAGATTCGCCCGCTCCTTGAGTTTCGAGAACGGATACGTCTCATTCAGGATCGCGGGCGTCACCGCGGTGTCGGCCTGCATTTCGCCATCGACAATCAGAGCGGGATCGCGGCCCTTGATGATCTCCACGGCGCGGCGGACCTTGTCGGTCTGCGGGTGACGCACCGAGCCAAAGTTGGAGAATGACAGCAGGGCAACTTTGGGCTCCATCCCGAACTTGCGCACGTTGCTCGCGCAGGTCAGAGTGATGTCCGCCAGTTCCTCCGCCGTCGGATCAATGTTGACCGTGGTGTCGGCGAAAAACAGAATGTCGTTCTCCAGGATGAGCATGTTCATCCCGGCGACCCTCTCGGTCCCCTGCGACTTGGGGAATACCTCCAGTGCCGGACGCAGCACTTCCGGATAATGCATGGTCGCCCCAGCCACCAGCCCGTGGGCTTTACCGGTGCGGACCATCATCAGCCCAAAGTAATGATTGTCCTCCATCGCGCGGCGTGCATCGCGCAACGTGGTCCCCTTGCGGGAGCGCAGACGATAGAACTCGTCGATGAATCCCTCGGTCCACTCGGACGTGGCGGGGTTGACGATCTCCAAGCCCTCAATGTCGATATTCAACTCCGCGGCGCGGGCTTTGATCCGCGTCGGATCGCCGATCAGGATCGGATCGCCGATCTTCTCATCGCGGATGGTCCGAGTGGCATGGAGAATCTTGGCGGCATGCCCTTCGGGGAACACGATCCGCTTGGGTTCGTGGCGGGCACGGTTGATCACACCGCGCATCACCGCCCGTGAGCGTCCCAGCCGTGCTTCCAACTGTTCCGTGTACTTTTCCAGATCGATCTGGATACCCGCCACGCCGGTCTCCATCGCCGCCTTGGCCACGGCGACGGCTTCCCACAGGAGCACGCGGTGGTCAAACGGCTTCGGGATGATGTAGTCGGGTCCGAAGTTGAACTCGACTCCACCATAAGCAGCCTGTACCGACTCGGGCACGGGCTCTTTGGCCAGCGACGCCAGAGCATGCGTGGCGGCCACCTTCATTTCGTCGTTGATGGCGCGGGCGCGTACGTCCAACGCACCGCGGAAGATGAAGGGGAAGCCAAGAACGTTGTTGACTTGATTGGGGTAATCCGACCGTCCCGTTGCCATGATGACATCGTTGCGCGCGGCCTTGGCGTCAGGGTAGGTGATTTCGGGATCCGGGTTAGCCATGGCGAAGACGATCGGATTCTTCGCCATTGAGCGGACCATATCCTTGGTCACCGTGTTGGCTACAGAACAACCGCAGAATAGATCCGCGCCCTCCATTGCATCCGTTAGGGTACGCGCGGAAGTGGAAACGGCGAAACGTGCCTTATACGGATTCATCCCGTCGGTGCGCCCTTTGTAGACCACGCCCTTGGTATCGCAGAGAATGATATTCTCCAGCTTGACGCCCAGCTTGACGTAGTGATTTGCGCAGGCGATGCCCGCCGCGCCGGCGCCGTTGAAGACGACTTTGATCTTGTTGAGGTCCTTGCCGACGATCTCACAGGCGTTGAGCATCGCGGCGCCGGAGATGATCGCCGTACCATGCTGATCATCGTGGAACACCGGTATCTTCATCATTTCCTTGAGCTTCTCTTCGACATAGAAACATTCCGGCGCTTTGATGTCTTCCAGATTGATCCCGCCAAAGGTCGGCTCGAGCGACTTGACGATGGCGACCAGCTTCTCCGGATCGAGTTCATCAACCTCGATGTCGAAGACGTCGATGTCCGCGAACCGTTTGAACAGCACGCCCTTGCCTTCCATCACCGGCTTACCAGCGAGCGCCCCGATATGTCCCAGCCCCAGAACGGCGGTTCCATTGGAAATCACAGCCACCAGATTGCCTTTGGCGGTGTATAGGAAAGCGGCTTCCGGGTCTTTCTCGATCTCACGGCATGGCTCGGCGACCCCTGGTGTGTACGCCAGCGACAAATCGAGCTGGGTCATACATGGTTTGGTCGGGGTAACTTGGATCTTGCCTCGCCGTCCACGGCTGTGGTACTCAAGTGCCTCTTCTCTGTTGATCATGGCCAATTCCCTTCATCCATCGATCCAAACACCTCTCCATGGGGCATTCAACCGGTGGACTCAGGTTAAGGTAATGCCTTCACCTTGCAGATAAAAGCTGCGCGTGGCAAAATCAGGATCGCCAAAAGGCATTTTGTCAGCTTCATGGGCAATTATTGACAGATTCCGCTTGATTCTGCGGTATGAGAGAGTTAGCAAGCATTGTTACTTTATTCACGAGTTGAGGCGCCAAAGCGCGGATAACGATACGGACTCAGTAGCCTGGACCAGACACAGCGACCCTGGATGACAACCGCCTGAATGAACCATAAACTCTGTCCCCGCACCGGATGGGGCGGGAGAGCACAAGGAGAAACGCATGGCGACACTGCAGGAAACGATGGCAAAACAGATCCCGCAATTGCGGGATGAGGTCAAGGAGTTCCTCAAGGCACACGGCGAGGACGTGGTGGGAAAGGTAACCCTGTCCCAGGTCTATGGCGGCATGCGGGGCATCCGTGGCGCCGTCTGCGACACCTCGTCGGTGGAGCCCGATAAGGGGCTGATCATCCGCAACATACCGGTCAAACAACTCACCGAACGTCTGCCGGAAGAAATCTTCTGGTTGCTGTGCACCGGATCCATGCCCGATGAGAGTTCGCTGCATTCCCTGCAGACCGACCTGAAGAAGCGCACGAAAGTTCCGGACTATGTCTGGAAAGTCCTGGAAGCCATGCCGGGGGACTCCCATCCGATGTGCATGCTGGACACGGCCATCCTTTGCATGGAGCGCGAGTCGGTATTCCGCAAGCGATACGACGAGGGAATGAAGAAGGACGACTACTGGGTCGCGACCCTCGATGATGCCCTTAACATCATCGCCATGCTCCCGGAACTCGCGGCCGGCGTCTACCGGCTGCGTTTCAACAAGGGTCCGCGAATTCCCAGCAATCCCAGCCGGGACTGGTCAGCCGACTACGTTCACATGTTGGGCATCGCCGATCCCAGCGGGGACTTCGCTCGTCTGATGCGTTTGTATCTGGTGCTGCATTCCGACCACGAATCCGGCAACGTCTCCGCGTTCTCGTCGGCCACAGTCAATTCAGCCCTCTCCGACTTGTACTACGCCTTGTCAGCAGGACTAAATGGTCTGGCGGGCCCGCTCCACGGACTCGCAAACCAGGAATGCCTGGCGTGGGTTCTGGAGACCAAGAAGAAATTCAATGGCGTCCCGACCAACGAGCAACTCGAGAAGTACGCGTGGGAGACCCTGCAATCCGGAAAGGTCGTTCCGGGTTACGGGCACGCGGTCTTGCGCATCACCGACCCGAGGTTCGACGCGTTCCTGGAATTCGGCAGGAAGTACTGTGCCGACGACGAGGCATTCCAGATCGTTGCCAAAGTCTTTGACGTCGTCCCGAACGTGCTCAAGCAGGTACAGAAGATCAAGGATCCGTGGCCTAACGTCGATGCCGGGTCCGGAGCACTCCTGTACAAGTACGGCTTGACCGAATTCTCGTACTACACGGTGCTGTTCTCCGTCTCGCGGGCGCTGGGGATTTGCTCGCAGGCGGTGATTGCCCGTGCCATGGGATACCCAATCGTTCGCCCGAAATCGTCGACCACCGACTGGTTGAAAAAGACCTTGCAGTCGGCGCCGACTCCAGCATAATAGGGCGCAGAATTGCGTGGCGTGCTGCCACGCCGATTGGGGGGATATGGTACCGCCCCGTCCGCCTCGGCGGGCGGGGCGGGTTTCGTTGTGAAGGACAGAGCGATCGCCCAGCCCCGGAACTGAACCCTCGGAGCCACACTTTCGGGGATGCCCTGGGTACCCGGTAGAGGAGTCCGGTACGATGCGTAAGACGATTCTCGTGATCGGCGCAACCGGCATGCTTGGTGAGCCCGTCGCGCGCCGCCTCAAGGCTGATGGTCACACGGTACGAATCCTCAGTCGATCCCTGGAACGCGCGCGCCGGCGATTTCCCGATGGCTTCGATCTGGTCGAAGGCGACGCGGCCGATGTGCCTTCGTTAGAAAAGGCGCTCCACGGCTGTGACGGAGTCCACATCAACCTGAGCGGCGGACCGAGACCCGAGGACTTTGACCGGATCGAGCACCGAGGCACCGCCGAAGTCGCGCGGGCGGCGGCCCGCGCCGGTGTGGGACGGCTGACATATCTTTCGGGGATCAGTGCCCGAGCAGAGAACCGTCACTTCCCTCCGGCAGCCGCCAAGCTGGGCGCCGCAGCCGCAATCGCGGCCAGCGGTGTCCATTTCACGATCTTCCGTCCATCATGGTTCTTCGAATCGCTCAAACTGTTTGTCCGGGGTAAGAGCGCAGCGACACTCGGTGGGCGACGGGTCAAATTCCGGCGGCTCGCGGCGGACGATTACGCGCACATTGTTTCACGCAGTTACGATCTATCTGAGGCTGCCGGGAAGACGCTGGACCTTCTGGGCCCGGAACCCATGACAATGCTTGAGGCTCTGACCCGGTACTGCGCCGTTGCTCACCCCGATATCAAACCCCGCGCAATGCCCATCTGGCTGGCCCGGGTGGTGGCAATTGTGACAGGCAATCGCACACTGAAGAATGTGCTGCCTGCCATGGACTTCTTCGACCGCCCCCATGACGAGGGGGACCCAACTGAAGCGAACAGACTCTTCTCGGCGCCGAGGACGACTTTGGAGGAATGGGCACGAAAAACCGCCAGTTAGGCATCTGCCCTGTCAGAGCCCCCACGAGGAACCACTGCTTGTTGCACATGAAGCATCGGGTTGACTTCGAAGAGGTCAATCCAATAACCTAAGGTTTGAGCAACCCGCAATGAGCAACGCTACTGTCAGCAGAAACGGGAGCAAGTGATGCCTCAGACTCATTACAAAGTCATCATCATCGGATCCGGGCCGGCCGGACTGACCGCGGCCATTTATGCCGCGCGCGCCGACCTCGCGCCGCTCGTGCTCGAGGGTGAGCAGCCGGGTGGGCAACTGACGATCACCACGGAGGTGGAGAATTTCCCGGGATTCCCCAAAGGAATCATGGGACCTGAGTTGATGAACGAATTTCGCGAACAGGCGCAGCGATTCGGTGCGACCGTCAGGCCGCTTCATGTCAGCAGTGTCGATTTCTCCGGGCCGCCGCACAAAGTCATGACAGACCAGGGCGAGTTTACCGGTGAGACGGTCATCATCGCCTCTGGAGCCCGTGCCCTCCTCTTGGGGCTGGAATCCGAGATGAGGCTGATGGGACACGGCGTGTCAGCGTGCGCCACCTGTGACGGCTTCTTCTTCCGCGGGAAGAAGATCGCTGTAGTCGGCGGCGGCGATTCGGCCATGGAAGAAGGAACTTTCCTGACAAAGTTCGCCGAGAAAGTCACTATCATCCACCGTCGCGATCAGTTCCGCGCATCGAAAATCATGCAGAAGAAAGCGTTCGAGAATTCAAAGATCGAATTCATGCTGAATTCCACAGTCACGGACGTTCTCGGCGAACCCGAGACGGGTTTGAAAGCGTTGCGGATCAAGAGCACCGCGGATGGATCGGAACGCGAGATCCCCTTCGAAGGCCTCTTTCTCGCGATCGGCCATGTTCCGAATACGGACTTCCTCGACGGTCAGGTGAAGCTCGACGGGAAGAAGTACATCATTACTCATGACGGGACAAAGACATCCGTGGAGGGAGTCTTCGCCTGCGGCGATGTCCAAGATCATGTATACCGCCAGGCGGTGACCGCCGCCGGAAGCGGCTGCATGGCGGCGATTGACGCGGAGCGTTATCTCGAATCGCGCGGGCGATAGAATGAGATCTATGGCGACAAACATGCAGATCACCCACCCGGCCATCCACGCCTACTTGGAAGAGAACCGCCCTGCCTCCGATCCAGTCCTCAGTGCGATGGAAGAATACGGGCGTGCGCAGAATTTCCCCTCCCTTGGTCCCCAATGCGGCCGTTTGCTGTTCGCCTTGGTGACGATCTCCGGGGCAAAGCGGATATTCGAACTGGGCTCAGGGTACGGGTATTCGATGTATTGGATGGCCAAAGCGATGACCGGCGGCGGACTGGTCATCGGGACTGACAAAGACCCGCGCAACGCCGCCGCGGCACGTGAGTATTTTCGCCAGGGCGATCTCCTCGAAAAGACCGATCTTCGCACCGGCGATGCGGTCAGCCTCTTCGAGGCAGAACCGGGGCTATTTGACATGATCGTCTGCGACGTCGACAAGGAACGGTATCCCGAAGTCTTCGAATTGGCGAAGCCGCGTCTGCGCCGGGGCGGGATTCTGATCGCCGATAACGTTCTTTGGAGCGGCAGGATTCTGGATGCCTCGGAAGACGATCCGGCAACAAACGGGATTCGTGAATTCACACGGCGGATATTTGCCGAGCCAGACTTCTTCAGCGTCATCGTTCCGATACGCGACGGGCTGTCGGTATCCGTCAAGATCGGAGGTTGAAAGTGTCCCATCCCATCGCGGGGTATCTGGAAGAGGCGCTCGATGCCACTGTGGAAGTGGCGCGCGCTTTCCCGGCGGACAAATACGATTTCTGGCCCGCGCCGAAATCGATGGCCGTCGGAGAGCAGATCGAGCATTTGGCGGACAACCTCGGATACATGATCGAGCCCATCGCTGCGCAGGCCGCCATTGCCCGCGCTCCAGAGGCTCCTGCGGATGACCCCTTGTCGCGGTTGGAACGCGTCACTGCTCGTGTCGGCGAAGTTCTGGCGCATTTGCCGGAAGACGCCTGGCAACAGACCATGTCGTATCCCGGAGATTTCACGATGACACCGGCGCGAGCGGCGCTGGTCATGCTCGAACACGACGCGCATCATCGTGGACAGTTGATCGTTGCCCTGAGGTTGCTGGGCATCGATCCGCCCAGACGCTGGAAAGAAGAATGAGTCGCGATTTCTTTCTCTGTCAGCACGATCGGCACGCACATTTGCGGGAGGATCCATGGCAAGAGTCAGAATGAAGTTGTACGGCAAGTTCACCTGAACCTCGTGCCTCAAGGCAAGAAGTTTCTTGCAGGAGCACAAAGTCGATCTGGAGGTCCGGGACTTCTTCAAGGAACCGTTCACTGCTGATGAACTCGCGCGTCTGATCGGCCCCAATTCCCTCGCCGAATTCCTGAGCACGCGGGCCAAGTCATACAAGGAACGCCGCTGGGACAGGAAACCTCCAACGAAAAAGGAAGCGGTCGCGGCAATCATTGCCGACCCAACCCTTCTGCGCCGGCCGATCATGGTTGCCGACGGCAAGATCATCATCGGGTTTTCCCAGACCGCCTATGAGAGTGTGGTCGTGGCACGCTGAGCGCGATGCGGCGTGATGGCCAAACCGGATGCCTTGCCATGGTGTCGCCGTAGTGATACTGTACGAACGTGACGGCCTCATCACAGCGCCCTTCCCCCTGGTGGCTTTTGCTCGCGATCCTGTGTGTCGGTCCGGCCGCAGTGCTGATTAGGCTGGCAAACGCACCGCCGATCACGGTGGCCTTCTACCGGATGCTGGTTGCGGCGACAACGATCGCCGCAATCGTTCTCGTCCGCAGAGGACGGGACCTTGTCGGGATGGATCGCGCGGTGTTCTGGCGATCGGCCGCCTCCGGAACCCTTCTCGCCCTGCATTTTGGTTCGTGGATCAGCTCGCTTTCTCACACGCCGGTCGCCAACTCTGTTCTGATTGTCACCACCCAGCCGGTATTCGCCGCGCTCCTTGGCGTGTGGTATCTGCGCGAGAAAGTGCGCCCCGCGGCATTTGCCGCCATTGCCCTCGCTCTGGCCGGCGCGGCGGTGATCTCCGGCGGGAATCCGCGCATTGGTGGCTGGTACGGCGACCTGCTGGCGCTCATCGGAGCGGTGATGGCCGCTTCCTACCTCGTGGTCGGGCGGCAGGTGCGACGAACCGCATCCACGCTCGGCTATGTGCTGATCGCCTACTCTACAGCGGCTGTGGTGTTGGGGTTCTGGGCCATCGCCATCCACAGCCCGCTGGCCGGGTTTCCAGCATCGAGCTGGTTCTGGATGATTCTGGCCGGGCTGGGACCATCGGTCATCGGGCACACGCTGTACAACCGCGCGCTCAAGCACTTCTCCGCGCACACCGTTGCCACAACAATCCTCGGTGAGCCTCTTGTGGCATCGGCAATGGCGGCTCTCATCCTTTCGGAATTCCCCAGCCCGTGGGCTCTGCTGGGCACGGTCCCGATCGTCGCAGGCGTTGTCTGGGCCGTCAGGCTGGAGCGCGTTGGCTGAAGGCGTGAAGTGATCACTATTCTTCCCACCCGGCACGGTCGGCGGGGAAACCGATTGCATCTTGGCAGCGGACCAGTTAGAATTGAGTGGCGATGCCCAGTTCCCTCGTCATGACGCCCAGGGACGAATCGTATGTTCGAACACCGAAGTGAACCCCTGCTCTCCAAAGCCGCGTTCCGGCTGCGCTTGGTTCGTCATGCCGCCATCGCTGTCGGGCTCGTCTTTGGGTCACTCGGAATCGGCATTATCGGCTACCATGGGTTCGAAGGACTGACATGGATCGATGCGACTGTCAACGCCGCCATGATTCTTGGCGGTATGGGGCCTGTCAATGAACTGCGCACGTCCGGGGGAAAACTGTTTGCGGCAGCGTACGCGCTGTTCGCCGGTCTGGTATTCCTCGTCCTTGTCGGGGTTCTATTTGCCCCTGCCGTTCATCGTTTCCTCCACCGATTTCATCTGGAGAACGAATCAGATGACACGCCCGGGAATTCTCCGGTATAGATGGCCGGAGGACCATTGCCCTGACATGCAAGTGGCGAGAGAACCTGTGTCAATCGTGAGGATCTGGCACAAGACGCAACAACTGGACGGCTGATGGCCACACAATCACCTCAGACTCGCCGGGCGTCGGCCCGTCCCTACGCGGTTTTGTCGCTTGCGGCGGCGCTGACCACCATCACGCTGAAGCTCGGGGCGTACTGGATGACCGGCTCGGTCGGTCTTCTTTCTGACGCGATCGAGTCGTTCATCAACCTTGTCGCCGCTGTTGTGGCGATCTGGGCGCTGACTGTCGCGGTCCGGCCTCCCGACGCCGAGCACGCATTCGGTCACACCAAAGCCGAGTATTTCGCCAGCGGGGCTGAAGGGCTTCTGATCTTGTTGGCCGCGGTCGCCATCGGCGTGACTGCGTGGAATCGGCTGCTCCATCCCCGCGCATTGGAGCAGGTCTGGGCCGGACTGGCCATCTCGGTTCTGGCCTCGGGAATCAACGGCGCCACGGCGATGATTCTTCTGCGTGCGGGACGTCGCCTGCGTTCGATCACGCTGAATGCGGACGCTCATCACTTGCTGACGGATGTGTGGACCACCGCCGGAGTCCTGGTCGGTGTCAGTCTGGTCAAACTGACAGGCTGGCTGATCCTCGACCCGCTCGTCGCCTTGATTGTCGCGGCCAACATCGTCTGGACAGGCGTTCGGCTTCTGATGCAGACTGGCCACGGTGTCATGGACAGCGTAATTCCGCAGTCTGACCAGGACGTGATTGAGCGCATACTGTCCGTTTATAAAGGTCAGGGAGTGGAATTTCACGAACTTCGTACCCGCCTTGCTGGCCGGCATCGTTTCGTCTCGGTGCACGTTCTGGTCCCCGGGGACTGGAGCGTGCAGCGCGGGCATGAACTGTGCGAGGAAATCGAACTGAAGATCATATCCGCTCTGCCGGAAACCACCGTATTCACGCATCTCGAGCCGCTCGAAGACTCGGCATCGTGGGCGGACGAGGGTTTGCGCCGTTATACTGGCACGGGTACCGGCACCGAAACCGGCAGTCAATAATCACACATCCGGAACAGTAGAAATCTGCATGACCAGATGTCGATTGGCCAGTCTCGCGTATGAGTCAGGCCGGACATGGATACGGAGAGCAACTCAATGCCTGCCACACCGCATGTAGAAAGACACTTCCAGGCGACTGCGACCGTCCGGGACATCGTCATCGGCATGGCCGATGGCCTGACCGTCCCCTTCGCCCTGGCCGCCGGTTTGTCAGGAGCGGTTGCCTCAACCGGTCTAATCGTGACAGCGGGCCTTGCCGAGGTCGCGGCCGGGTCAATCGCCATGGGACTGGGCGGGTACCTCGCGGCCAAGACCGACGCCGAGCACTACGCCTCCGAACGCCAGCGCGAAATCCGTGAGGTCGAAGAAATACCCGAAAGAGAGCTTGAGGAAGTCGCCGACGTACTGCGGGGATACGGCCTTGACGAAGAACACATCGGTCCGGTGACGGCAGCCATTGCCGCCGATCGCGAGCGCTGGGTGGATTGGATGATGCGCTTCGAACTCAACCTCGAGGCGCCTCGCCCGGCCCGTGCCCGCAAGAGCGCGATGACGATCGGCGGTGCCTATATCATCGGCGGCCTGATCCCGCTGTCGTCCTACATGCTATTCAACACCATGGCCACCGCGATTGGAGTCTCGGTCGCCGTGACGCTCGCGTCGTTGTTTGTCTTTGGTTTCATCAAGGGGCGCTTCACCGGAATCTCTCCCTGGCGGGGCGGACTTCAGACGATCGTGACGGGCGGTCTGGCGGCTGCGGCGGCGTACGCGATCGCGCGGGCGGTGGCGTAGCGGATTCCTTCCTGACGCACGAAACAAGTCATCGGCCCAGCTTCAGCGAAGTTGGTGCCGACGACGGAGCCTCGGACGCGTCGGGGAGTCAGCGTCGGACCGACGCCGACCACGGCGGCCGAGGGGGTTACAGCTTCGGCAAGGTTATCTCTTTCTGCGCCTGATACTTCCCCTTCTTGTCGGCGTACGAAACCTCGCACTCCTCGTCCGACTCGAAGAACAGAACCTGCGCAATTCCTTCATTGGCATAGATTTTCGCGGGCAAGGGGGCCGTATTAGAGATCTCCAGCGTCACGAATCCCTCCCACTCCGGCTCGAATGGGGTCACATTGACAATGATCCCGCAACGGGCATAGGTAGACTTGCCCAGGCAAACCGTGATTACGCGGCGCGGGATGCGGAAATACTCGACAGAACGCGCCAGAGTGAACGAATTCGGGGGGATGGTACAAACAGGCGCCTTCACTTCTACGAAAGCATCGGGATCGAATTTCTTCGGATCGACAACCGTCGCGCGGACATTGGTAAACACCTTGAATTCATCGGCGACCCTCATGTCGTAGCCATACGACGAAACCCCATAGGAGATAACACCTTCGCGGACCTGACGGTCGGCAAAAGGCTCGATCATCCGGTGCTTGATTGCCATGTCTCGTATCCAACGATCTGACTTCACGCTCATTGGCTCGTCCTCTCTCTTCGACGCATCCACACCTGCCACGGCGGGCGGCGTGGCCCAAGGTAGGTGCCCCTGCGTGGTCGCCCAATGCAAATCTGGCAAGCGGGACTTCCGAAGAACGCTCACCAATCCGACGAACTGCATCATATTGGAAGTGCGGCCCCGCGACGAAGTGAGCGGGGAATCACAGTAGATCAAGGACGGAGGTTTCGCATCTGTGAAGACACATAAAGTCACAGCCATCGCACTGCTCATGTTACTGTTCGCACTTCTCTTTGGAAACGGCCAGCTTGCGGCGGCCGAGACTGCTGTGACCCTGGACCCGTGCGACTTACATCCCCATCCCATAGGCGATCTCAATGGCGACTGCCGCCATAACCTCGTGGACGTCGTGCTGCTGATTAATGCCGTTTTCATCTTCCCCATTGACCCTTTCCCCGTCAACGGGGATGTCAACTGTGACAACGTCCTCGATATCTTTGACATCATCCAATTGAGCGACTTCATCTTTGCCAAGGGCTCGCTCTTCAGCCCTGCGACGGCAGATAGAAACCGAATCCCAGATCCGACTTCTTGGAAAAGCCCGCCGCGTCGCGACGGGCTTTTCTCGTGAAGGCCGCAGACTCAACACGGCTTCGCAAATGGGTGGCGGATCAGATCCAGGAATTCAGAACGCGTGCATGGGTTGTCCTTAAACACACCCAGCAGAGTTGATGTCACGGCCACCGAGTTTTGCTTCTCGACACCGCGCATCTGCATACAGAGATGTTCGGCTTCCATGACCACCGCCACGCCCTGCGGCTGGAGGGCATTCTGGATCATATCTGCGATCTGCTTGGTCAGCCGTTCCTGAACCTGGAGACGTCGTGAATAGAAATCGACCACTCGCGCCAGCTTTGACAATCCGATGATCCTATTGTTGGGGATGTAGGCGAGATGGCATTTGCCGAAGAACGGCAGCAGGTGATGCTCACAGAGACTGAAAAAGTCCACATCGCGGAGCACGACCATCTCTTTGTTGTCCTCCGTAAACATGGCACCGTTGATCACCTTTGCCGGGTCCTCATGATACCCCTTGGTGAGGAACTCGAGAGATTCCGCCACCCGTTCGGGCGTCTTGAGGAGTCCCTCACGTTGTGGATCCTCACCGATTTCCTTCAACATCTGCCGAATCGTATCCGATAGCGCCATTTCCTCTCCCGTCTGCCCGCGTGAACCCAGTTGCCACTAAACTCCTTTGGAGTCCGGCTGTTCCCGATCGCCTCGAAAAACAAACGCATTCTTGGGGGTTTCAACAAGCCGCACCGCCAGGGACAATCCAGCCGGGAGATGCGAATCCAGCAGCTCCCACACCGCGTGAGCCAGATTCTCCCCGGTGGGAATGAACCCCTCGCCAAAAGCGTCATTCAGATTCTGGAACATGAGTTTCGAAACCAGATGCTGCCCGACCAGATCACTCAGCCACCCATGCCCCACGACGACATCCTCATTGAGGCAGCGGCCGGACACAATCACTTCAATGGCGTAATCATGGCCGTGCCCTGTTGGGTTGGCACACTTCCCATATACCTCCCGATTCTTCTCTTCAGACAGCGATGGAGAATGCAGCGTGTGCGCGGCGGGAAAACGGAATCGTTTCGCGAGAGTGTACATGGCTGAAGGGTCAATTCAAGAGGTGGCTTCCCCCGCCAAGCCTCGTTCGGCCCACAAATCCTCGGATTCGCAGACACGGACCCGGATGAGCCGTCCGACCGTGACCCGTGAAACGAGCTGGTCCCAAACGAACCCTGCCAGCACTTCAGTTGTGGGAACTCTTCCGGCCAGTTCCAGAACATCTGTGTTGAGATTCTTGTGATCGAGGCGCTCGATCACATGAGTCTGAATCAGCCGGTCCACTTCCGTGAGATTGATCACCATGCCCGTGACCGGATCCACCGGTCCGGAGAGTGTAACCTCGACGGTGTAGTTGTGTCCGTGGCCGTGCTCGTTGGCGCAGGCGCCGAAGACCTCGCGGTTCTTCGCGAGGCTCCACTCAGGACGCCAGTAGCGATGTCCGGCGCAGAAGTGGGCTCTGCGGGTCACTTCGACTATCATACAGCCCCGCGAAAAACGATCCACCGCGACACAAGGATTGCCACCCAGTAGAGGTTCATGCCGACAACCACCGCCGGAAAAAACCAGGCAGGATGCCCGGCGAGCAAGCACAGGATCAGCACGAACGCATGTGTTCCATAGCATAGCGCCGAGGTGGCAACAAGGAAAGCCCGCGCTCCATACCAGCGACCGGGATCCCGCTCGCCAGCCGCCTCACTCCTCCGAACACCCCGCAGAAAAGACCGATCCAGATGCTGGATCAGACGGTCCTGCCAGCCAAACCACCACAGGTACACCTGCTGCAAGACGGCCAGAAGAAGCCGGGCCGCCCGGCTTCCGTATGCGCCGTCATCGTCATTCGCGGAATGCTCGTCCAGGTGGCTGAGGGAGCTGGCGCCGATCTGTCGCGTGTACCGCAGGTGGTAGTAGTTGAAGTACGAGCACTGCAGAAACAAGCTCAGCCAGGTCATGCCGGCCCAGATGAGCGTCCCCGCGACCAGACCCCCTCTTTCAATCCCGTACCATGCTACCGAGGCGACCAGGGCGGTGAACACCACGCCATCACCAATTGTGTCCAGAAAGCGGCCGATGCGGTGACCCTTCCCTGTCAATCGTGCGAGCGAACCATCGCAGGCGTCAAACACATCCTTCAAGTGAACCAGGACAGCGCAGAGGATCAGCGCCGCAGTTGTGGTTCCGGACATCAGAATCGCGGCCGCGGACAGCCCAGACGCGATAGACATCAGAGTGACAATCTCGTGTCTGATACGGAGAGCATAGAAAAGACGAGTGAGATGGGCGTAATAGGCAATCCACAAAACACTCACGTTGAAGTACCGCGCGGCCCGTGGGAGCTTGTGGATCGCTTCGTAGCTGAATTCCTTCGGCCCGCTCGAAGTCTTAGAGACGGCCGGCGCGAGAGAATCAGCCGATGTACTCGATGCATTCATCGCAGGGCAACCGTCAACCCGCCATCAACGACCAGCGTCGCCCCGGTCACCCAGGCCGCCTCATCGGATGCCAGGTAGGCGACCGCCGCTGCCACGTCCTCCGGCTGGCCGATGCGACGCATCGGGTGCCGCGTGGCCATCTGGTCCAGAAACTCACGAACCGCAGTCTCTGTTTCGCCCCGCTGGCGGTGAATCGGAGTGTCAATGAAACCAAGACACAGATTATTCACGCGAATCTGCGGGCCCCACTCAGCCGCGAGCGTTTCGGTCACCGCGCCCAGCGCAGCCTTGGACGCAGAATAGACCAGCGTGCCGGCGGCCGGATTCAGCGCCAAAGTCGATGAGACATTGATCACGACACCCGAGGGCCGTCCAAGACGGAGCAACGGAGCGAGACGGCGGGTCAAGTCGACCAGACCCACAAGATTGACCCGCAGCATCGCCTCAAAGTCGGATGCCTTGATTTGATCAGATGGCCCGGTTGCGTAGATGCCGGCGCTATTGACCAAGATGTCAAGACGCTCGTACCGGTCGGCGATTCGCTCAGCGACCCTCCGATTGGCTTCAGTGCTGGCTATATCGACCACCTCACAGTCGGCAAGTCCGCCCATCGATTCGGCCGCTTCCTCCAGCCTGGCTGCGGTTCGCCCGAGGAGGATCACTCGTGCGCCCTCGCTCGCGAGGCGCATTGCGGCACCCCGGCCAATCCCCGATCCCGCACCCGTAACCAGCGCGATCTTACCTTCAAATCGGTCGGTCATTGCTAGGAAATCCTTCGGCTGATCGGGACATCGCTCTCGGGGATGGGTTCAAATTCAAGTCGTATAAGTATACGCAAGATCGCCGCCGCCAACGGGGATGTTTCGGACGCTGAAACTCAATGCCCCACAAATGCTGACCCGAATGATCAGTTCAATCGCGTGGGGTAATCCGCGTGGATAATGGGGGAGGTGAGGGGAAACCTCGCATCCGCCGGTTGGCTCTGACACCAAGGGAATAAGTTGCCACCACGCCTGCCGAATCTGCTACCCAGTCCCAGAATTCCACGGACCTTCCCGGAATCCAACGCTGGTGAGACTCATCCAACGCTGCAAAAACCAGAAGGATCACAGCTGGCAGCCAGCTCCCGATCCGGCGGTTTCCCGCAGGCCGACCCGGTCCCCAGCCACGCGATACCAGGTACCCCAACACGGCATACTGGATAAAGTGCAGGAGCTTGTCGATTTCGTGTCCACCAAGATCAGGCAAACGCGACGTAGGCAGAGATGAGACGGCAATTACGGCAAGTGCGTAGACGAATGCCAGACGGCGGGACAGACTCGTGCTCATCATCATCGTCATGGACGGTCGATTCTACCAGCCTCCACTGGCCCCGCGCGGTCGCTGGCCATTATGCGCAATCAGCCAGAGTGGCAACGAGGCGGCAAAAGTAATGGTCTCATCGGCCAGAATTCAAGGGGGACAGAGCATCCCTCTGGCCTGCTAAGGGCAATATACCACCGACGATCCGTCAAACGTCAGTTGCTTCCTGTGCGAACGTGTGCAATCATTGTAGGGTCCCGTTCGCCCCACAGGCTTATGTACCGACCACATGCCATAAGTGTCAGCTCAGGACTTAGCTGGCGTAGCCTGCTGACCGCCTTTGCCCCTCGAATTCGATGGTCTCCCCTGCTCATCATGCTACGTTGCTTCACGATTGCGGCCCTCACGCCGGTGACCGTCTCCTGCGCCGCATGCAGCGTGACGAATGATTCATCATCCGGACAAATCACGTTTCAGCAGTCCAGCCTGCTCGATTTAGTTCACAAGGGCCGGCTTGCCGGGCACTATGGCTCACCCCGGGTAGCCCTTGCGCTGTCAGGTGGCGGGGCGAGGGGGTTGGCCCAAATTGGGGTTCTGCATGCCCTTGAAGACGCCGGCATCTCGATCGATCTGATCTGTGGCGTCTCAATGGGTGCCATCATTGGCGGCCTCTATGCATCAGGAATTGCACCTGATTCGCTCGAGAAGCTCGGGCGCGTCGTGCAGTGGAGCGAGCTTCTGCAAAACTCTCCCCCCCGCGCCAAGCTTCTTCTCTCGCAAAAAGACAAATCGGCGAACTGGTTTGTCTCGATCCCCATGCGCAACTTCCGTCCACAGTGGCCCACGGGGGCGACATCGGGGCAGACAATCTACAACTACATTTCGAATCTCACGCAGGGCGCCACCTACCGATGTGCGGCCGACTTTGACCGTTTGCCTGTGCGGTATCGCGCCGTTGCCACGGAACTCGTCTCAGGACAGAGAACGGTGTTCGCGTCTGGGGAGCTGGCGTTCGCCATCAGGGCGGCGATGGCATTCCCGCTCGCCGTGACCCCCCTCCGCCACGACACTCTCCTGTATGCGGACGGTGGCTTGGTTGACCCCTTGCCTGTGAAACTCGCCCATCAACTGTCGAATTGTCCCGTGCTGGCTGTCAACACGGCGAGCGGCCTCGCGAAAATGGACCAACTCGACAATCCGTATGCCGTGGCCAACCAGGCGACGACAGTGATGACAGCCACGCTGCTAGCGCAATCGCTGGCCGCGGCCGACTACATTTGCGCCCCCGAGGCCGGTGGGGTCGGCAACATCAGTTTCGAAGAAGTGGACACACTGATTGCCTCGGGGTACGCAGCCGGCAAGAAAGTCGCGGCTCAGATCTGGGAGGATTACGTTCGGAGAGATGATTCCAGCCATCCAACCTCTGACTCGCTGTCAGCGCTCGTGCTTGCCGGTGACCATCTCGTCCTAGGCGACTGTCCGCCATCCCTGCTGACGCTTCTCACTTCCCAGAAACCGGTCAGCAGGAAGGATGCGATCGATGCAGTCGAGGAAAATGTCGAAACCGGGTGGTTCGACACCGCGACCATTTCCCCGACGGAAAGCAACCCAGGGCATGAGCTGCGCTGGACACTGTCCGCCAAGAGGCCACCGGTCCTTCGCGAGGTTTGCTTTCAAACTCCCGAGGTCTTCGCGGATTCGACCCTGCGACGTGTTCTGGCGCTGCCGACTGGACAGCGTTATGGCGCACCGGCCATCGCCGATGGGCTCCGCCGGATCGTGGCGTTCTATGCCGCCCACGATTACACGCTGACTGACATCGCCGATGCGGCTCTCGATTCGGAGGGAGTGCTATCGATCACAATTGACGAGGCTCTCCTCACGAAGGTCGAACTGGAGGGAAACCAGCGGGTCAAGAGCTGGGTCGTCCTGCGCAGCTTCCCTCTGAAGAAAGGGTCTCCCTACAATTCCCGTCGTGTGGAGCGCGGCCTGACCGATCTGCACGCGTCCGGCCTGTTCGAACAGGTGACAACCGAAGTCGTGCGTACCGACCTCGGCCCCTTGTTGCGCCTTCGGGTGACGGAGAAGACGACAGACGCGATCCGGCTGGGGCTGCACCATGATCTCGAATACCAGAGCGAGGGCTTCATCGAATGGGCCAATATCAACATGTTCGGGCTTGGGAATGAACTGACACTGCATGCCCAACATGCGCCGCGCCGTGATTGGTTTTTCCTGCGTGCAAGAGCCGATCGAATCTTCCGCACCTATCTCACATCCGCCGCAACCGGCTACTGGCAGCGCCACGAACGGCGTCTTTGGACCCGGCACGAGCAGTCCGGGACTTTCACCACCGAGAAACTGGGGCTGGAGTTCTCCTTCGGTCAGAACATCTCGCGCGCCGCCCAGATGGCGATGCTCGTCAATGTCGAGAGGGTCGATCTGGTACAGAGCCTGGACTCTTCATTCACAAGAACCAATGTCTCGCGCCTGGCTCTCACCGGAAACGTCGATGATCTGGACGATACCGAATTCCCCACACGTGGGCACCGCCTTTCCGCCCGGCTGCAGTGGGCTGACCGGCTCTTCGGCGGGCGTGTCATTTTCCGGGCATTCGAAGGCGACGCCCTCTGGGTAATTCCCGTCCACAGCCGGCTGACTTGTGATCTCTCAGCGCGCTTCGCGACGGCCGAGCGGCGGCTGCCGATCTATGAGCGATTCTCGCTGGGCGGGCGCCGGTCGCTGATGGGTTTGAACGACGACGAGCTTCTGGGAGACAGGCTGCTGCACGGATCACTGGGAGCAAGGTACCGGTTCTTCTCTCGCAGCTACGTCAAAGTGCGGCTGGACGTCGGCGCGGTCTGGGACCACTTCGCGCGCATTGATCTCCCGCACGATCTGCGTATCGGCTTTGGCGGGGGACTTGCATTCAACACGCCCCTTGGCCCTCTTGAGATCCTCGGTGGAATTACGGACCGCCACGAAGCCCAATTCTATTTCAATCTGGGACACGATTTCTGAGCGCCGTGGCGAACGCACGTTTGGGCGTGAAGATGTTGACAATCCAGATCCCAAAGAAAACCAGAATCGCCCCGGCAGCGGTCACCCAGGTAATCTTTTCTCCCAGCACCAACCATCCCAGTATTGCCGCTGTGATCGGGGTCACGAAGGCGATCAGAGACAGCCGGGTCACTTCCATTGTCTTGAGCAGGTGGTAATAGGTTACAAATGTGAAGGCCGATCCCAATATCCCCAGGAACGACACGGAGGCGATCGAAGTTGCCGACCAGTGGAAATCGGTGAAGTTCTCCTTGATGATGGCGAAGGGGAACAAAATGAGCACGCCGAACAGCATCTGCAGGAAATTCACCACCATCGGATCTTCCTTGGTCAAATGCCGTTTCACCATGACAGAGGCGACGGCCGACGACAGAGGCGAAAGCATCATGATCCCCATTGCCCACCACTTGCCCGGGGTTGGAGCCGTCAGTCCCTCGCGGAAGATTACGACGATTCCCAGGAAACCAACCACCATGCCCAGCACTTTCAAGAACGACAGCCTCTCACCAGGGATGTAGAAGTGGGCCGCGATCGCCACAAAAAAGGGGAATGACGCAAAAAGAATCGCCGCCAGAGCCGAATCAATGAACTGTTCTGAATAGTAAACCGCGCCGTACGAGCCGAAGTACATGAAGAACCCCGGCAGGAGAATCCAGCCCAGGATACCGCGATTGCGCGGGAGCGACCGGCGCCCCGCCCACACCAGCGCCCCCAGGACAAGCACGGCCAAGAGAAAGCGGAATGCCGCCGCGTAAAATGGGGGCGACTCGGAGAGTCCGATCTTGATCACGACCCAGGTGGCGCCCCAGATCAGACATAGCGCCGTGATGAGAAGAGTGTTGATCATGACTTCGAACCAGTGCGGTCACATGAGGCGAATGGGCGTTCAGAGTGAGTTTGAGCGATCGCGATTTGCAGGGGCGACCGGGCAGGGTCGCCCCTGCACTTCCGCGACGGTCTGAAATCCAAGTGCGCTGCGAACCGCGAGCAAGAAACGGGAAACGAAGAGGAAGACGGGTGCTGTCAACCTGCCTCAAGTCGTGTCACGTCCGCAGACAAACCAGTGTGATATCATCCGCGACTGGCGCGTCTCCTTGGAACTTCAGGACAGCCGAAAGGACATGCTGAATTGTCTCCCCGGCCTTCGCCTGCGCGTTCTGGCGCAAGATACCCTCCAGACGCTCCTCACCAAACTGCTCATCCTGGGGGTTGGCGGCCTCAGTGACTCCATCGGTGAAGACCATCAGCCGCTCGCCACGATCCATCGGGATGGTTTCCTGCTCGTACTTGGACCAGTCAAAGGCGGCAACAACCGGCCCGCCCGTGGAAAGCGTTTCGACGATCCCGTCCGCTCGCGAGCGATACGGCGGATTGTGGCCGGCATTACAGTATGTGAGTGTGCGGGCATTGGCGTCATAGACGCTGTAAAACAGAGTCACGAATGTCTTGGAATCGGTTGATCCGAGAAGCAAACGGTTCACGGCGGACACGCAGTCGGCAACCGAGGTGGAACTGCGGGCACACCCTCGCACTGTCGCCTGCAAGTTGGCCATCAACAACGCGGCCGGCATTCCCTTCCCGGAAACATCTCCGACCACAATCCCCCACCGGTTGTCCCCCAACTCGATGTAGTCGTAATAGTCCCCCGCCACCTCCTGGGCCGGATGGAACGCCGCGGCCAGATCGACACCTGGGATTGCCGGCGGGTTCTGCGGCAAAAGCATCTGCTGGATGTGGATGGCGTTTCGCAGATCTTCCTGAAGATGCTTGAGTTTTACTTCCTCGACGTACAGGCGGGCGTTTTCGATCACCTGCGAACACTGGGCGGCGATGATCGCCACGAGGCGGGCGTCATCCGATGTGAAAACACCCTCGTTTTTGTTGAACAGATTGAGGATGCCGATCAGGCGTCCCTTCAGTTCGAGCGGGACAGACAGAACAGACTTAAGCGGAAGGTTCTGGGTATCCGAGCCTGCGAAACGCTCATCGGTCGCCAGATCGTGTACCAAGAGCGGCCGACGATTCTTGAACATCCAGCCGGTCAGTTGAATCCCGAGCCGCATCGGCAGGCCGCCCTTTGACCGATCCATGACCCGGACGAGTGTCTTGGTGGGATCGGTGTCGGTCTCTCCGAACAGATGGATGCTCCCCTGCTGGGCGCCCAGCCGCCGGACACACTTCCCGACGATCAACTGATTGATCGCTTCCGGCTCCATCGTGGAGTTGATCGCCAAAGCGATGTCGTTGAGAATCGATAACTCTTCCACCGCGCGGTGCAGCCTCTGGTTCTCCTCCTGAAGCCGATTCACGTCGGCCAACGGCTGGGGAGTATCATCGCGGGATTTGAAAAGTGCTGTCATCTTTGTCCTCGCAATCGCCCGCCGAAGGGACGTTGCCAAGCTTGTACCCGCAAGTAATCCAATGGGTTGCCTAAGTCAATCGCATTCGGGCGCGGGGCATCGCCAGCAGATTCCAGCAAGGGAGTCCTTGCGTCCGCCGACAACAGGGAATTATCACTCACGAGCAGGTGACCATCAAGTCCCGCGTAGCCGAAGCGTAAGATCACTTCGGGGGTGTTTCGTCTTCTGACTTATAAATCTGCTTCTTCTTCGAAGGAGAGGGGAGTTTCTTCACCGATGGCTCCGCTGGTAAGTCTTCCGCATGGTGCCGTGAAGGTCGGCAACGGTTTTCCTCACAGCCCGTCCGACTCTCTTATGGGTTTCGCGTGCGTTGATGTCTCCCTGCACTTGGTCGCGCGTTAGAGCTTGCTCAGTTTGTGTGATGCGAAACTCATTCATTGCCAATTCGGCACGACCGGCTCGGTCGAGCAATTCATCTTTCCCGATTTTCTTGCGCTCCTTGATTTCCTTCACGCTCAGCCCGTACAAGCCACGATACCCGGCATCGTGGAAGAGCGCGTAGTTCTGAACTCCAGACGCTTTGGCCGCTTCACCCAAATGCCTGTTGGCATCTCGGACGCGCTCCCTCAGTTCTATGCGTTTGCTCACGTCATTCAGGAACTGCTCAACTCGCTCCTGTCTCTGTGTTTGAATGGCAAAGTAGTTCTGGGCGGCTCCAATTTGGGCTAAGTTCGAATCACCATTCATCGCCACGAGGTACGCCCCGTAACGGGACAAATAGTAATCTCGACGTTCTCTCTGTGCCCCCTTACCCACCTCGATCATCTTCGCCGTTTGGCGAATTTGATAATCCGGGTCGATCCCCACACTCTCGCAAGCCTTCCGTGCCCTCCGAATCACATTATCGAAATTCTCCCAACGGGCATATCCGAGCACGACTTGAAGGTCGCGCGCCATCCAATATTCCGTGCCGTCGGCGGCAGTCTTTCGAAGACCATCAAATGTCGGGCGTAGCGTTTCTACAAGGTCCATTGGTCCTCCTTTGGGCCACCGCGAATAAAACGAGACATCGAAAATCGGTCAAGGGAAATCGTCATGCTTCAATACCAATTGTCTTCATTTTCCCCTTGCGCCATGCCAGATCGTTACGTATCATGTTCAACGTGGAGGACGACAATGAATGCAGAGAGAGAAATCCAGAGGAAGATTGCCCAGAAACAGCAAGAGATTCAAGATCTTAACGTGAACCTTGAGAGGGCCAGGTCCTATGTCGAAGCCCTACAGGAATCCCTGAAATTGTTCCACAAGAATGCTTCCGACGATGGGGCTGCAACCCTTCGTCCCAATAGCCAGATAGACAAAGCGAGGCAGGTATTGCTGGAAGCACGTAGACCGTTGCACGTCTCGGAAATCCTCAAGAGAATGGGGAAGGAGGCAACGAAGAATAACCGTCTGTCTCTTAGTGGCTCAATCGGTCTGTATGTACGACAGCATCAGGTTTTCACGAGGCCTGCACCTAACACGTTTGGACTCATGGAGTTTGAAGATGGATCAGATGTAATGCAGGCGGAATTGCCTGAAGGATTCGGAAAGGCCGTGTAGGGATGGCTGATGGCCTGCCAAGGTAACAAGAAGCGAGAGGCCGGGGGGCAACCCGGCCTCTCGCTTTTTGTTATATTGGCAACGCATTGTCCGTTCGTATCCATCCACCGTTGGTCTGTGCGTACACACGATCCTTCATGCCGCGATGAAGTGCTACTCTAAGACTCTCACGGTGAGTCGATAAGCTCTGCGCTTCTGCAAGTCGCATCAGATCATCTACGGTCTTCGGTCTGCCATCTGCTAAAGCGTTTGAAAGGAACGCCTTTAGCGACCCCCTGCCAGCGCGGGGCTTCTTCCCATTTGACCGTTCCGACCCATCCAGTTGTCGCATAAGACCTTGCCTCGCCCGCTTGAGCGTTTCTATCTCTCGGTCGAGAACCTCTATTGTCTTTAGCATCGCAGTCCGATCAAGCATCTCCATGGTACACCTCCCCGTCCTGTCCAACTATACGGGCTTCGACCGTAACTTGCAAGCACAATCGTTACGGGTTTGTTTGGTACGGGCGATTTTCTGATCAGGTGCAGGGACTCAGCCTTGACCATCGCCCGCCACTGAACACTTGTTCAAACTTCAAGAATCTCTTTGCGTATATCCCTTGCGGGAAAGAGGGAACCCGCAAATATTGTAGAATGGGATTTCTATGGGAACCGCTGCAGACAGAAATCGCTCTTCGATGCAGAAGCTGAAAGAGTTGATCATCTACATCTCCGGCAAGTTTGAATCTGAACCTGCTGCTGGGGACACGAAACTCAATAAAATCCTCTTCTTTTCCGACTACGTTGCATTTGGGAAGTTCGGGGAGACCATCACCGGGGAGAACTACACAAAGCAAGAATTCGGCCCCGTTTGCCAACGCCTGCTAATCGCACGAAAAGAGATGATTCCCAAAGACGTGGTCGTCATCCGGAGGCCTACAATCGACGGACTTCAGACGAGAACGATTCCAAAGCGAGAAGCGAATCTCACGATTTTTGACGGCGAGCAAATCGCGATTGTCGATGAAATTTGCGAGCTTTTTCGGCGAGACGATGCTAAGACAATCAGTGAATTCTCGCACAAGTTCCAGGGATGGCGAAAAACAAGAACTGGCGATGTGATACCAATGGAGACATTCTTCCTGCCCGCTGAACAGAGATCCGAGGTTTCGGATCATGAATTAGCCGTCCTAAAAGAACTGGAAAAGACTTATGGACGACATCCAGCATCGGGCGAAGCTTCGTAGAATCATCGAAAAGCCCGCTTTCAGCGCAGCTCTCAAGAAGTTCCTCACGCAGTACCCCAGATTCAAGGATGTTTGGATGACGATGAAAAACGACCTACAGGATTTTGCCCACGAGGGTACTGTCAGTAGTTCATCGGTCAGGGGCTATTGTCTAAAGCGATCTGCAAGGCGATTCGAAACTCCATCCTTCGCGTTTTACTATTCCTACAACGACGATTCCGTCACAGTCTACAATGTCGAAGTGGTGAAGAGTTAGTAAGCTCGCGCTCGTGAACTCCAACCATTTTCGCGTGTCAGGGGCCGCCGACCTTGACCGGCACCTGCTTGTAGGTAATAATTCCCCGACAACATACGTTAAAGTATGTCAGAGTCCTTCTGGATGAGGAGCCCAAGCAATGACCAAGGACACCGTCGCCGATATGACCTTCCTTACCTCCGCCGAGGTGGCCGAGAAGCTCCAGCTCAACCAGCAGGTCGTGGTGCGCAAGCTGCAGACCGGTGAGATTCCCGGATACAAGATTGGCAAGGACTGGCGCGTCGCTTCCCACCAGCTTCTGGCCTGGCTCGAGACGCGGTCCAACCAGAACCGCCCCAGCCCGCGCACCAAGACCGAACGTGCTTTTTTCAAAGATGGCCGCCTGATCGACATCCCCGCCCAACGGAAGAAGCGCACCTTTGTTCTGGAACGGCTTCTGGAGGAATTCGAGCCGGGCAGAGTCTACAGCGAGTCGGAGGTCAACACGATCCTGCGCCGATTCCATTCCGACGTCTGCACGCTCCGCCGGGAGTTCATCATGGAAAAGATGATGGTGCGCTCTCGGGGGAAGTATACGCGCACGACATCATACCGCAGCCCCCACTGCTGATTATTCACCGCATAGCGGATTCGATTGCCGTAATCGCCGGGAGGGACAGCTTCTACCCAGTGCCGACCTCAAGATCAAGGCTGCAAAGCTTCACTGTATCGGAATCCGGAAGGATGAAGAATGCACTCAACTTGATGCCCCCCGGTCGATGTCTCGGCGTGTACACGTAAACACTCTTGGTCCCGGGAATGCACCGGCAGACGTGCGCATTCCTTCCTACGTACCATTTCACGTGTGAGACCAATTCGAGCAGGGAATCTTTGTCCGCTACTCTCTCAAGGGCCTCTCTGTAATCAGCCCTGAACCTCTCGTCCTCAACCACTTGCCTGAACCTAAACGGGATCTGAGAGGCCATAGCGTCGAGCGATCTCCAATCCTTTCTGGATGTGCCCCTCGGTCACATCAGATTCAGTCATTTCGTGGCTGAAGACAGAATGGTAGGGGATGATCTCCTTCTCCGCAGCCAGCTTCCATCCCACGAAGTAATGGGAGAGTTCGCTTACTTCCTCAGCATTCTTGTCTTTGAGTGCCTCGATCACCTCATCGACGAGAGAAATCTCGCGGGGCTCGAAGAGTTCGAGGTTTGGCTTTCTCAAAGGCACAGGGCGCTCCTGGGTCCTTCCGAAAACTTCGATAAGCGCAATGTCGAGATCATGAGCCGCCATCATCTCTTCTCTCACTGGCACGAGGTACCTCGGGGCGGGGCCCTTCGGGAGCTTGAAGTACTCCTCACCCGTTATGGGCTTCCCAAACCTCTCATAGGCAATGAAATCTGAGAAGAAGAGGATCTTATTCAGCTTGGTGGCACCGTACTTGCGGTGGTCAAAGCACCTTGCTGAAATGTACAGGATCAACTCCTTGAGCTTCGCATGTTCTGGCAGCGGCGCCGCCCGCGTTCCCATTTTGGATTCCTCCGTCTCCTTTCGGATACTCCATCCGAATATAGGTGTCAGCATTCTGGAACAAGGAGTATTTCGCCGACCTCCGATACTGAACAATCGTTCACCATCGTATTACGCAACCAAGGCATCAATGTTTGATTCAGACAGCGACTCACGGCTTGGAGCGAGATTGGCGGCCACACCAACGCCAGGCGGAATCGGCGGGCCCTCGATGATCACTCCCCCAGCAATCTTAACCGCAGCATGTTCAGCCCCGCTTGGGCGGCGCGCGCGCGGATCATCTCACGGTTGCCCATGAGGCGGATCTCTCGCGCCGTGGTCTCTGCGCCCTTGATCGCTATCGCTAGCCAGATTAGCCCCACTGGCTTCTCCGGCGTTCCTCCATCCGGGCCGGCGATCCCGGTGATTGCGATTGCGCAGTCGGCGCGCGTGCGCGCCAGCGCGCCCTCAGCCATGGCGCGGGCCACTGGTTCGGAGACTGCGCCATGCCGCTCGATCAACTCCGGATCCATCCCCAGAAGCTCGGTCTTGGCGCGGTTGGCGTAGACGACATATCCCGAAACCACATACGAGGACGCCCCCGACACATCGGTCAGCCGTTTGGCCAGGAGCCCACCGGTGCATGACTCGGCGACACAGATCGTCATCTGTTTCTCCCGCAACATCAGCCCAACCACTGCCTCCAGGCCGATGTCCTCTTCCGCATAGAGGGCGTTTTCGAGACGCGGACGGACGTCGCGCGCGAATCGTTCCAGCGCGGCATGAGCATCGGCGCCACGCGCCGAAAAACGCAACTTGACACCCAGCTCGGAGGGGAGAAACGCAACCGAGACATCGGGAAGATCGCGGATCAACGACTCCAAAGCCGCATACAGCCGCGATTCCGGCCAGCTGGTGGTCGACCATGTGCGGGAGAGAACCGATGTCTTTGCCTGTGCCGCGATCTTCGGGACGATGTGATCAGAGATCATCGGCTGCATCTCTCGCGGCACGCCGGGAACCGCTGCCAGCCATTTGCCGCCGTCGGTCAGAATGATCCCGGCTGCGCTCCCCAACTCATTCGGTATGAACTCTGCATCGGCGGGTTGGACCGCCTGTGTGTCGAGATAGGGACCCGGCTCGCGGCCGAGGCGCGCATAGCGTTCCTTCAGGGCGGTCAGGATCTCGTCGTGGAACACAAGTGTCCGGTGGAACACACGGGCAATCGCCTTCTTGGTGACATCGTCATTGGTGGGTCCCAGACCGCCGGAGACAATAACCCAGTCGGCGCGGCCGAGCGATTCACGAATGGCCGCCACGATCGCTTCGTGATCATCCGGGATGCTGATCTGACGCGCGAGCGCCACCCCCGCCAGCGCGAGCTGGTCGCCAATGAATTGCGCGTTGGTGTTGAGCGTGTGGCCCGAGAGAAGCTCGGCGCCGATCGTGATGAGCTCGACCGTCATATCCCAAACCACCCCGGCCATACCGCGACCAGAATTCTCGCGGCAATATTGGTGTAAACCCCCGCCCCAAGATCGTCCGCGGTCACTCCCCAGCCACCCGGCAGAAATTCCAGCCGGCGGCATGGGTACGGCTTGGCCACATCGAATACGCGGAAAAGCACATATACCGGGATCATCGTGTGCCAGTGCACGGGCAGCCCGAGCATGCACACAAAAGAACCGGCGAACTCATCGATCACAATCCGTCCCGAATCAGCCCCGAATAGCTTCTCCGCTTCCCCCGAAACATAGATTGACGCCGCGATCATCCCCAAGGTGCTGAGGATGTACAGCCAGGGATTCCCCAAACGCATCAGCGCCCACGCCAGCGCCACACCCGGGATCGATCCCCAGCTCCCTGAGTAGGGACGGATAAATCCGCTACCGAGCCCGGTCGCGAGAAGCGCAATCACCGGACGTGTCGTCCAGTGGGCGGTGATCGGCCCCTGGCCTTTCACTCTACTGGCCGGAGAACCTGGTTCGGGGATCCCGCTCATCGGATCACATTCTTCAACAGAGCGCCGTGCCTGACAAGATAATCGATGCCGGTTGCCACTGTGACGACCATGGTGATGCCCATCATGATGTCGAACACGAGAATCGTCTTCTGGCTTTCGAAAATCGCCCATTCATATCCCAGAGGGACCAGCATGGCCTTGAGATACACAAACAAGAGGATCACACTGATGGTCAGCATTTGCAGGGCGGTCTTGATGCGCGCCCAGAACGATGGCACAATCAGCATTCCGCGATAGGCAGCCATCGACCGCACACCCGTGATCAGGAACTCGCGCCCCACGATGACGATCACCATCCAGCCTCGGACATACCCGAGCGCCACCAGGGAAATCAGAGCGGTGGACGCAAGGATCTTATCCGCCAGCGGATCCATGAACTTTCCAAAGCCGGTGATCCGCCCGCTCCGCCGCGCAAAATATCCATCGCCGAGATCGGTCAGCGCAGCAATGACAAAGACGATCAGCGAGGCGAGCTTCGCGCGTGTATCGTTGATCAGGATCAACGCCATAAAGACAGGCGAGAGCGCGATGCGGGCGATGGTCAGTTTGTTGGGGAGGTTCATGGCCGTTTCCCGGTCAGCATTATCTGGATGTCCGTGGTGCATGTTACCATGCGGCTTTGCGCGATGTCAATGCACTGATTACGTCCGGAGCGCTGGTGGACCCGGATTCCGCCGGGATCTCTGATCGTCAGGACACCGAAATCGCGCAGATTCCTTGACACCGTGAGCTTCATCATTCAGACTGATACCTGATGGAGACACGGCCACAGCCCACACCCGAGTTCGACTTGCACGCCGAACAGACCGGGCAGAGGCGGGATCTTGTTCGATTCGACACCGAACTGGATCGCGCTCTGGTTATCAAGAGCCGGACGCCCGCGGGGCGAGCCACGGCGGCGCAACTGCGCGAGCACTGGGAACGGCTGAAACGGCGGCTGGACGGGCGCTGGGCCCGGTCGGTCGAAGTCTGGGACAGGCAGATCGAGAATGTCGAGCGGCTGCGCCGGGAGCGTGATCGTCTGCAGGCACTGGTCGAATTCGAGGAGCAACTGGCCGTCAACGCCGATTTGGAATCGGCGATGAAGCACACGCTCCGATGTGCCGCCCGGTCCGTCCCCTGCGACGGCGCTTACGGTATTCTTTACGAATCGTCGGGGCAGGCGCGGCGCATGGGAACCGACCGCGGGCATGGACGGATGTGGCCTCCGGCAGCAGACCTAGAATTGACGGAGGTCCTGGCCACAGGCGCTCGCGCCGGCCAGCGCATCATCATCGATGGCCGTCCGGTGGGAACCGGGCCTCGGGAAAAAGGGCGAGTGTCACACTGGCTTGCGGTTGGGGTGGTTCACGCTGACCAAGTCTACGGCGCTGTCGTCCTCGGACGACTGATCACCGACGCCGGGTTCGGAAGCGAAGAGGCTGGGGCATTGGCAGCTGTCACTGCTCGGCTTGGCCGCTATCTAACAACAAGGGTCGGAATCGCAGCGCGACCTGTTCTGGAAGCCGGCCCCAAACCCGAGGGTTTCGAACATCTCGTCGGCCAAGCACCAGCATTCCGGAAGGCTGTGGCGCTGGCGGCCAACTACGCGATCAGCGACACCCCGATTCTGATCGAGGGCGAACTCGGTACCGGCCGGAGAACCCTGGCCCGGGCCATCCACCTGCGATCTGCGCGCACCGGGAAACCTTTCGTCACAGTGGCTGCCGCGAATCTCCCCGAAGATGTGATTGTACGCTCGCTGTTCGGAGTCAGGAGCGTGAACGCAGACGGAACGGCCGGCGAGCGCCCGGGGGATCTGGAGATCGCCGACGGAGGCACGCTCTTTCTCGACGAAGTCACGGCCCTGGGGCCTGTGTCGCAGGTGCGGCTGCTGCGTCTCTTGCAGGAGGGGACCTACGAACATGACGGGGACCGCACGCCGCGACGTGCCAATGTGCGCCTGGTCGTGGCGACCACGGCCGATCTGGATCGTGCGGTGGCATCCGGGACATTCCGTCCCGATTTGTACTACCAGATCACAGTGGCGCGCGTGCCTGTGCCGCCACTGCGTGAACGCGGCGCCGATATCCTTGAACTGGCGCGACGGTTCGCGCACACGGCCTCACGGAAAGCCGGCCGAAGCATCGAGGGGATTGACGTCGATGCTGCACGCATCCTCTCAGCCGGCATCTACCCGGGCAATGTGGGGCAACTGGCACAGATCGTCGAGCGGGCCGTGCTCCTCGCAAAGGGACCTCTGATCACAACGGCCGACCTGCCGACGGCGATGCCGACAACCCTGGTGCCGGCGCCATCGCTGGATTCCACCGCGTGGGTCACCGACGCAGCCGCCTCGGTACGTTCGGCCGCCGCCGCAGGCAAGAGCGGTGATTACGGCCAGTTCAAACGGGCCAAGAAAAGCGCCGCGGCCTCCGTCGAGCGCGCCTTCGTCGAGGCAGTCATGAGTAATGTCGGGCACAATTGGGCCCGGGCGGCGCGCCACTGCGGCATCCATCGCGCCCAGTGGCAGCGCCTGCTGCGGGTGCTGCCGCTTGGGACGGCACGCCCCGCTCGTGAAGAAAATCACAAAGCGGATGGTCCGGCGAAAACTGATACATGATTGTGTCATGCGTATGAAAGATGTAACATCAGACTCTTCCCCATTGGACAGTGGACGATTACCCATACAGACGACTCGCTTGTAACAAGACTGTTCCACCAGTGCAACCGGTCAAAAAAACCCGCACAAATATTGCTTGCCTAACTCGTTGGCAGTTCATATCTGTTGTCCGTCGGCCGATAACTAAGTGGCGGCACGACAACAAGATCGGATGGAATGAGGATATTGGGAAATTATTCACAAAGTAACGAGGCAAACAGGACCCGTTCGTGACCAAGATTGCAGCCATTGCCGACGAGATCTACCGGGCAGCCATCGAGACGGCCGGGCATCTGGGTTCACCCGCCGAACGGAGTGCGGCCTTGCGCGCCCTGACCTATGAACTCGAAGCGCGGCGCCTGAATGTGGCTCCGCTGAGCGACGAGCGCGGTTCGGTCGAGCCGGGGGTGCTGGTCGTCCAGGGGACAGATGGCGTATGGGTGGATACCGGTGAGACGAAAGGGACGGAGATCGATTTGGGAGGACTGTTGCGCAAGCATCAATGGCGGTATGCCCACTCGGTCGTCTTTAGCTCCGACTCCGTGACCATCAAAACCGTCGGCGCATAGCGGCGTTCATGCGAAACAAGGAGTGGTAGGTTCTTTTTGAGTTGCAGTGTAACAAATCACCAATGACCCTCAACAAGCAGCAAGGAGGAGGTGAAGAAGAATGCCAGTGAAGAAGAAGGCCACCAAGAAGCCGGCGAAGAAGACCGCGAAGAAGACCACGAAGAAGAAAGCGGCTAAGAAAGCGGGTTCGGCGCGCAAGGCCACTGCCCGTCGCACAACGAAGCGGATGGTCGCGTAATTTGCTTTCTATGCCCCTTACGGGGCATTGCACTTCCGAACCGGCTGACGAAGGACCGTCGGCCGGTTCTTCTTTTGAGGTCTCGCGCACGATCGGTTTCCACTCTGCTGCTGACGCACGCGGCGCTTCGCCCTTCCCGCGGGCCATGCCCCGGCTTATACTCACATCATGCGCTCCTTCATAGCCATCAACCTTCCGGACACCATCAAACAGGAGATCGGCGAGATCATGGAACGGATTCGCTGCGCCGGTCCGCCGGCGCGATGGGTGCCACCCGAGAACCTGCATGTGACGGTCAAGTTCCTCGATGAGATTCGTGATGATCAGATTCGTCCGGTTATCGGTGCTCTGACTCTTGCCGCCGGTGAGCACCATCCCTTTGAACTGCGTCTGGGGGGATTCGGCTTCTTCCCCAATGAGAAGAAGGCGCGCATCTTCTGGATTGGGATCGAATCTGGCTTTGAGACGCTCAAAGCGCTCGCGCGCGGTGTTGATCATCAGACCGCCACGCTGGGATTTGCGCTCGAGACGCGGCCCTTCTCCGCTCACATCACGCTCGCGCGGCTGCGCGAGCCCGGGCCCGCCGATCGTCTGGCGAAAGCAGCGTCACACGTTCAGTACCTTTCGGCGATGATCCCGGTCACGCAAGTTGATCTGATGCGCTCCGTTCTCTCGCCCAAAGGCGCATCCTACTCGATCGTTGATTTCGCTCCCTTAAGACCGGCGCCCCGTTCTCCCCTGTCGCCGTAATTCTGCCAGGCCGGTCACGTCGCCACAACCACATGGCGGACAAGAGGATTCAAGCCCACTGCCGGCACCGCGAAACGATAGTGAACATTTGTTCACTTTCCGCTTGCGCCTCTGTTAGCGGGGATATATACTGGGTGTCCAGCGACTACTTGCGGGAGCCGATGCAGACGATCAACCATCAGAAGACCGCCCCGTTGGCATGCGGGGGTCGGGTCAGATAAAGGATTCGGCAATGGCGAAAAGCAACGTACCACCAACTCCTCCGCCCCCGGAAAACGGCCGGAAACGCGCGCTCGAATCGGCGGTCATGCAGATCGAACGTCAGTTCGGCAAGGGATCAATCATGCGCCTTGGCGGCGAGGTACGGGATAATTCGGTCGACACCATCTCGACCGGCTCGATCTCGCTCGACCACGCACTCGGCATCGGCGGAGTCCCGCGCGGACGGGTCATCGAGATTTTCGGGCCAGAATCATCGGGAAAGACAACGCTCGCGCTGTCGATCATCGCCGAAGCACAGAAGCTCGGCGGAAATGCAGCCTTCATCGACGCCGAACACGCACTGGATGCGCAGTACTGCGGCAAGCTCGGAGTGGATCTGGAGAACCTTCTGATCTCCCAGCCCGACACGGGCGAACAGGCATTGGAGATCACCGAGACACTGGTGCGTTCCGGTGCGATTGATGTCGTGGTGATCGACTCGGTGGCAGCCCTGGTGCCGCGAGCCGAAATTGAAGGCGAGATGGGTGACCCGCAAATGGGTCTTCAGGCGAGGCTGATGTCGCAGGCCCTCCGCAAGCTGACGGCCAACATTTCCAAGTCCAGGACATGCGTCATCTTCATCAACCAGATTCGCATGAAGATCGGCGTGATGTTCGGCAACCCCGAGACCACAACCGGCGGGCACGCGCTGAAGTTCTACGCCACCGTGCGCCTCGACATCCGCAAGATCGCAGCGATCAAAGACGCCGAACTCGTCAAGGGCGCCCGCACCCGCGTGCGGGTGGTGAAAAACAAAGTAGCCCCGCCGTTCAAAGATGCTGAATTCGACATCATCTACGGCGAGGGAATCTCGAAGTCTGGCGACCTCCTCGATCTGGCCTCCAAGGAGGGGATCGTCGAGAAGTCCGGCTCCTGGTTCTCGTACGGCGATCTGCGCATCGGCCAGGGGCGGGAGAGTGCACGTCAGTATCTGATCGAGAATCCGAAGATGTCTGTCGAGATCGACGGCAAGCTGCGTGAGAAACTCGGACTGTCACGACAAGTAGGCCCCGGCGGGGCGCTCGAGCCGGAGATGGTCAAGGCGGGGAAGTAAGGGTGTCGAGGGGCAGCATTGGTCGACCGCGCTGAGCCCAACCCCTTCCATGTGGCGTCACCCGCCCTCGGGTGACGCCCGGCCACAACACAAAGAACTGACTGGACTTCGGAGTACAAGTCGAGGGCGAGCGCGAAGACACGCACCGTGAGGAGGAGACCCGTCACCCGAGGGCGGGTGACGGGCAAGAAGGAAATCCCCGCACATGTGGCGTCACCCGCCCTCGGGTGACGCTTGGCCGCGACGCAAAGGATTGACTGGACTCAGGAGAAGCATCGAGGTCGAACGCAAAGAAGCACACCGTGAGGAGAAGACCCGCCACCCGAGGGCGGGTGATGGGCAAGAAGGAAATCCCCGCGCATGTGGCGTCACCCGCCCTCGGGTGACGCTTGTTGGGAACAGGAGAACAAGATGCCGCGGCGCGGAAGAACGGCTTTCGATTACCCGACGGCGATGTTCGTCACGACGACCGCCGCGGCATGGGAACGCCTGTTTGACTCGCCCGAAGTGAGAGATAAGGTCGAGGATATCCTTTTCGGGTGTGTTGATGTCTCGGGTGTCTCGCTCATGGGCTATTGCCTCATGCCAAATCATGCGCATCTGATCGCAGGTCATAACGATGGTGGACCGGCGATTTCGGCGTTTGTGGGCGGCTTCAAATCGATCGTATCGCGGAGATTGTTCCCCTCACGTCATGGCATTTGGATGAAGCGGTTTGACGACGTCGTGCTGCGATCGGAAGCAGTGTTTCTAACAAAGCTCAACTACATCCATGAGAACCCCGTCAGAGCCGGCCTCGTTTCCCCTGCTGCAAACTGGAAGTGGTCAAGTGCGCGGTTCTGGCTTCTCGATGAACCCTCTGCGGCTTTGACGAACAATTGGAACTGGCTGGACGCAAAATCCACAGCGATCAGGAACGGATGATGGCAGCGTCTCTCCCCGCAGACGCCGCCACCCGAGGGCGGGTGGCGGGCAAGAGAGAACCCCGTCGCATGTGGCGTCACCCGCCCTCGGGTGACGCCTGCTGAATTACGCAATGTCGGCTCAGGAACTTCCCACCATCACCTCCCTGAAATCCCACCCCGCCCGCCCCGGCCGCGTGCGTGTCGAAATCGACGGCAAGTACGCGTTCGAGCTTTCGCGCAAGATCATCCTTGCCAAGGGAGTGACGGAGGGCGAGGAGCTCACGCCGGAGCGCCACCGCGAGTTCGAAGCCGTCGCCGTGCGTGAGGCGGCCATCGGCCTCCTGGCGCGCCGCGAACGTTCCCGCGCCGAGCTGGCGGTCGCACTCAAGCGCAAGAAGCTCCCTCCCGATCTGATCGAGAGTGTTCTCCTGAATCTGGAGAAAGAACAACTGCTCAGCGACGAGCGGTTCGCCGGAGCTTGGGTGAATACCCGGAGGCGGCTCTCGCCGCGAGGACGCGCGGCCCTCTCCTACGAATTGAAACAGAAGGGCATCCGGAAGAAGAACATCGACCAGGCAATCTCAACCTACTCTCATTCTGATGAACTTGCTGCTCTCCGCGATTTGATCGAGACGCGTCTGGCACGCCTGACCACTTCGGGTGATGACCCCGCAAAGATCAAGCGTCGCCTTCTGGGCTTCCTGGCGCGGCGTGGATTCACCTACGAAGACATCGAGCAAGTACTGCGCGAGCATTTTCCCAACTGGGCATAGCGTGGCGAAATGTGGCGCGGGCGCCCTCGCCCGCGCGCAGCCGAGGGCGGCTGCGCCACATTAAGAGAAAGACCGAACACTGACAGTCATTCATCTCCCCCTTCTCGAGATTTCGGGAAAGGGGTCGGGGGGGAGGAGCCTACTCCGGCAGGGGTTCCGTCTCGACCGAACGCGGGATGTGCTCGATTTGGGCAATTTCGGGGATGTCGTTCTGCACCGTCGCGCCCATCTCCTTGAACTTGCGGGCGGAGACCAGCACGCGGCTCTCGAGGCTTCCGACCGATTTGTTGTATGCCTCGGTTGCCTTCTCCAGCGAATTCCCGACTGCGGCAAAGTTGCGCACGAAGGTCGCAATGCGTTCGTAGATCTCCGCACCGAGCGCACCGATTTGCTTGGTGTTTTCGGCGATCTGCTCCTGCCGCCATCCCATGGCAATCGTGCGTAGTAGGGCAATCAGAGTCGTTGGCGACGAAAGAATGATGTTGTTACGGATGCCATCCTCAATCAGTAACCGGTCGAGCTCCGCGGCGGCGCTAAAGAACGATTCGGCCGGGATGAACATCACCACGAGATCCGGGGCCTTGTCAAACTGGTTCCAGTACTCTTTGGCCGCGAGCTTGCGCATATGCTCCCGCGCCTGACCGGCGTGACGTCGCAGGTGGAGAGCGCGGTCCTCATCATTTGTTGCCGCAATCATATCGAGGTAGGCGACCAGCGGGACCTTGGCATCGACTACAATATCACGCCCACCCGAAAGGTGGACAATCATATCGGGGCGCAGCCGACCGGAATCGGTGTCCACCGACAACTGCTCGGTGAAATCGCAGTACTTGGTCATTCCGGCCAGCTCCACGACACGTCTGAGCGTCAATTCACCCCAGCGTCCCCGAACCTGCGGCGCACGCAGTGCCTGCACCAGATTGCCGGTCTCTTTCTGAAGCGACTCCGTGGTCGTGGCAACACTCTTGAGCTGCTGATCGAGGCTACCGTACGCCTTCTGACGACTCTCCTCCAGGCGCTGAACCTGGTCGTTGTAGCGATTGAGTACCTCATTCAGGGGCTTCAGCAGGTTGTCGATGGCCTCCTGCCGCTTGCCGAGATCGCCCTTGGCGTCGGTAACCAAGTTCGCGAGCTCGCTCTTCGCCCGATCCAGAAACACCTGGCTGTTGCTGAGAAGCGCATCTCTGGACAGCGCCGCGAAGGCATCCGACTGCCTTTTCTCGCTCTCCGCGAGAAAGATCTTCTGCGCCGCGAGCGCCTGTTCCTTCTCCTCCAGCTTCGATTTCAGCGAGGCATGGCCGACCCGCTCCTCATCGTACAGCTTGCGAAGATCCAGTATCTCCTTGTCCTTCAACTCGATCTGCTGCCGGACAATTGCGAGACTGTCCCGGGCCTGTGCCTTGCCCAGAAACCAGGCGGCCGCCCCGCCGACAAGAATCCCGATGAGGAGAAATAGCCAATCCATACGGTGTCTTCCCACTCGTTCGCCAGACCGGGGAAAGAAACGACCGATGTGGCGGCAGAGTCAAGGAATGCGGGTCCCCAAATTGCGCGAGAAGACCCTTGCCATATCACTTCTTACGGCGGGCCAGGTGATCCAGGTGTAGCCGCTCCGGATACTCGGTGGTCGAAATCCAGATATTCACATCGTTGGCTGCGGCCGGCAGGTACTTCAGGACGGTCTGACGGAAACCATCGGCGGTCAGCTTCTTCTTGTTGAACAGATCAGATGTGAACGAGAAGAACCTCTTGCGCCCCATGCTGCGATAGAGGTAATTCAAGAACAGCAAGGCCCGGTCATCGAGTACGAATTCGTCTTTGTATGTCGATAGCTCATCTGCTTTGATCTCCAGAAGTGGCTTTTCGGGCGGGACAGTTGCCCCCCAGCGTGTCTTCCCGGTCTGCCGTTTCTCCAGATAGAGCTTCTCCATAAATGCGATGAATCGGTCATACACATCATCCCCGAGCACCTCGGCAAGAATTGGCAGGTGGAAATAGCTGGGAAATCCCTCCATGGCCAGGCAGTACAAAGGATCGCTGCGATCGACCGGGACCGCCGTATAAGGGTGCACCAGTTCATGGCCGAGCGCCCTCTTGGCATCGGTGTTCTCCTGGAATAATTTCCAAGTCGAGGCTTGCAAACCGGTGACATTCCCGCTGGAGATGTCGCCGTATGGGGGCATTTCGATCACGTAGAACTCGGTGCCCGTCGTTCCCTTGCGATAACGCTTGGTGTACAGAGTGTTCATCGCCGCAGTAAACCGCAGGATCTGCGCCCCGGCCGCCTTCGAAGACGAGTCCGCGTACTGGTAGACGAAGCAGTTTCCGTCGGACGCAATGACGTACCGTTGGGCTGTACACTGGGCATCCATCAAAGGAATGTTCTCCGCCGTCCACTCCGTGACCCGCTGACCGTCCTTCTCGTACTCACCCGTCAGTTTCCCAACGAATACGGAGCGGAATTCCGACGGTGTCCGGACTGTGACCTTGGACAAGGTCACGATCGGGTCATTGCTGCCCGAGGGGACAAAGACCGGGAACCAGAGCGAGTACCCGTACGATCGCAGGAAAACACCATCATGGTCGATGCGCATGTAATCGGACGGCGAACGTGCATTCGACGGGTGGAAATAACCAGAGTAGAAGATCGTCAGCGTGCTGTCACACAACGCCCCTTCAAGCTGGAGGGCAGCTTCCGTCGCGATTAGTGAGTAATCGTACTCATAAAACACCGGCTTCTGGTCGCAAGGAATCTTCTTGCCTCCTATCACCGCACTGTCGACGGCCAGTTCGCCGTGGAGGTAGCAGGTGGTAGTCTTCGGCAGATTCCCCGTGCACGCAAAGTGAATCGTGGTCCGCCCTTCCATCCGCGCCAACTCGGGGACAAAACTGACATCCAGAATGTAGCGATCGGCGATAAGAGGGTTATCCGCCGCAAGCGTCGAAGAAAAGAGAAAGGGAATCAGAACGACGAACCCAAGAGTCGATTTCATGGAACACCTCCAACGCCATGACGCACGATGATGACAATCCAATCATCAGAACTTTCAACTTGGAAGGTGTGAGTCATCCGATGCCACGCTCCTGAATCAGAATCGATGCGACGCAATCGTGTCCGCATCGATGCCGACTTGAACATACGGAATCACGGCATAAAAGGTTTCAGTTTCACTTGGGAGAAAGAGGCAGGCTCTTCGGAGCAGCACCGCTGACCGGTCCGTCGAGGCGAAGTCAGCGCAGCATTCGTTCAATCTCTCTGCGTAATCTTGCTTTTCCGATCATTCCGCTGCAGGAGCCTGCTGCATTACGCCCCTGCGGTCCCGACGGCGGATTCAGATTTCTCGAAGTGTCCGGTGGAACCCTGCTTCCGCAGAATTCGAAGGCGTGTCCGCTTCACGCAGGCTGCGCCACGGCCTGACGTCCCTGACCAATGAGCGCACCGACGATGGCGTTTGACATTTCGCCGAGCGGAACAACTTCATCGACGGCGTCGAGCTTGATCGCTTCCTTTGGCATGCCGAAAACGATGCACGTGCTTTCGTCCTCAGCCAGAGTGTACGCGCCGCTTTCGCGCATGGCGAGAAGTCCCTTTGCGCCGTCGGCGCCCATCCCTGTGAGCAGCACGCCAACCGCATTGCGGCCTGCTTTGCGGGCAACCGAATCGAAGAGGACATCGACACTGGGACGCTGGTGGTGGACAGCCGGGCCGTCCTTGAGCTTGACGATGAAACGCGCGCCATCTCGTTCGAGCAGCATGTGGTGATTCCCCGGGGCCACAAGGGCGACCCCCGGCACGACGCTGTCGTTGTCACGGGCTTCGCGCACTTCCATCTGGGAAATGCTATTGAGCCGGGTGGCGAACGACGCCGTAAAAAGGGCCGGCATGTGCTGAACGATGACGGTTCCTGGCGTGGTCGCCGGCAGACTCGAGAGTACCGTCTCGATTGCTTTTGTCCCTCCAGTGGAAGCACCAATTGCCAGTATCTTGTGAGTCGCCTTCATTTGCGCCAGGAACGCGGGATCAGCGGTGACCCGGCAGGCGACCGGGGTATCCTGCTGCTTGGGAAGCCTGGCCGACGCGGCCGCTCGGATGGCCCGCACGAGCTGCTTGGCTACGTCGGGGACCGTAAACGCCGAACCAGGTTTGCAGATTACCTCCACTGCGCCCAGTTCGAGTGCCCGAATGGCAGCGTCACTGTTCTTCGGAGTGACGGAACTGACAATCACGACCGGCATCGGATGATGCCGCATCAGCTTTGCCAGGAACGACAGTCCGTCCATGCGCGGCATCTCGACGTCCAGCGTCAGGACATCCGGGTTGAGCTCCACGATCTTGTCACGCGCCACGTATGGATCGACGGCACTGCCGACGACATCAATGTCCGGGTACTTCGAGAGTTCTTCTGTCAGGATCTTCCTGACAACCGCTGAGTCGTCTACGACCAGAACACGTATCATTACCTGCGCTCCTCGGGTTCGTATTCGGCGACGCTGTCAATGAAGAATGCGAGGTCGGCCCGCCCGTTATCGAAGCCAACCTGAGCAGTGGCCACGGGTGGTTCCCCGTCGTCCGCACCTCCTTCGCCGGGCCGCGTCACTCGCGGGCTCCGGATACTGAAGAGCGCACCCTTGCCGGCGACCCGGGGCAATGTGTTGCCACAGATGACATTGCCGATCTCGCCCAAGGCGTCGTCGCAGTGCTCAGATCCCGGCGCTTCAACATCGCCAAGCATGTTGGCCGCCAATTCTCCGGTCACGTCACCGCAAATTGTCACTGTGAGCCGTCCTGAAAACGGACCGTCGAACGCGACGGTTACCGTTACCTCCGCACCCGCCCGCCGTTGCGACTCGTCCAACTCCGCGGTTGGCAGCATCAGACCCAACTCTTCAAAAGTCAGGACTGCTGCCCGGTAAAGCTCCTTCTCCAGCTTGCTCGGCATGTGTCACTCCTGTCAGGTGACTGATGGTCTCGCGGAGACCCTCCGGTGTGAACGGCTTGTGAACAAACCCCGCACCCTTCTTCTGCAACATTTCGATGCGTGTTTCACTGCTGTCAGTGGAAACCACAATCACGGTCAAATCAGCGGTCTCCGGGTTCTGCCGGACCCGGTCGATCATCTCCTCACCGTTCATGACCGGCATATTGATGTCGACCAGAGCCAGATCGACCCAGTGATCGCGCAGTGCGTCCAACCCCTCCTGGCCGTTGCCCGCCTCAAAGACGTCACCCAGCGGCAGACCGCTGAGGCGCAGTGTCCGAACGATCATCTTGCGCATCACTGCGCTGTCGTCCACCACCAGAACGTTAAGAGCCATTCCGAACCCCTTTCATACATCTCGTCGGCATCATCGGGGATCACATAATTGATGTGGTGCCGTTGATTTTCAATGTCACGTCGCCCGTTCCGACAGCCAGCGACATCGTCCGTGAATCCGAACCGCCCACGTCGTGTGCCTTGATCAGCATACCGTTCTTCCAGAGCAATTTCCGGAGCATGATGAAATTTCGCTTGCCGATCTCGAAATAGTCATCATCCGGATTCGCTTTCGATGAGGCTCCCCCGGCAACCTTCAAGATCACCCGGCTCTTCTGCGCACCCAGTTTGTAACACTCCAGAAACAGACGGGGAACACCGGTATCGACGAACATGTATGGTCTACTCGACGCCTTCGATGGATCAATGGTCGACAAAGGAAGCATGATGTGGATGAGGCCGCCTACATGCGCAACCGGATCATGAATCGTGATACCCAGACAACTACCAAGCGCATGCGTGATGATGTTGTCATCAGGGTCCTTCGAAACGGCCATGTCCGCGATGCCCACCGTATGAACCACGTGCCACCCCTTCGATGTCTTGGCCCCTGCCTACTTTCCGTAAACAGCAGGCTGGACGTAACGAAACTCGGTCGCCAGACCGGTGAGAGTCTCAGAATGCCCCACGCAAAGGTATCCCTTGGCCGGAAGCAGATTCCAGAAACGACGGACAAGCGTCTCACGGGTGGGCCGGTCAAAATAGATCATCACGTTGCGGCAGAAAATGACGTCGAACGGTCCGGCCATCGGCCATGGCTCCATCAGGTTCAGACGTGCCAGGCGCACGATCGCCCTCAGTTGGTCGTTCACGCGATACAGGCGCGGCGGCGCCGTCTGAACGCACGTGAAGTACCTCTGGAGCAGCATCGGAGGGACGTCGCGGACGACGTCCTGAGTGTAAACGGCCTCGCGGGCCTCTGCGAGTATCTTGGTCGAGATGTCGGTTGCCAAAATCCGGACGTCGCGATGCCGGATGTTCGGAATGCTCTCTGCCAGGATGATCGCCAGCGAATACGGTTCCTCCCCCGACGAACATCCGGCGCTCCAGATCCGAATCGGACCCGAGCCTTTGCAGAGCGCAGGCAGGATCTCCCGCCGCAGAAACTCAAAATGCTGCTCTTCCCGGAAGAAGCTCGTCTTGTTGGTGGACAACGCGTCGATCATCGTGATCAGTTCACCGCCCGACTTGTCTTGTTCGATGTAATGAATGTACTGATCGAAGTCATTCAGTCTCAGCGCGCGCAGGCGCTTGAGCAGGCGCGCTTTGACCAGCCCCTCCTTGCCGGCCTGCAGATCGATTCCACATAGCCGATGGAGCAATTCGCTGATCCTGGTGAACTGGGCACCGGAAAGTTCATCGAAACCCTGATCGGCAACTGGAGTGACAAGCGACGGCATCGATGGCTCCTCACACTCCACACGTGGCGAACTTCCCTCAACCCGGCCTCTTCTGGATGACCGGCGCCAGCCGGGGTTCGCCGAATGATGACAATCTTGCCCGTGCAACCGGCAGGTGCATTGGGCACTTACCGGACTCTTCCGAGACTGGGGATATGATCCCAGCCACTCCACTCATCGTCAGCCTTCTTCTCTTCCGTTCATGATTGCCGGGGAGTTACGGCTGGTAGGACGCACCGGCCACCCGCCAAGGCGGGCTGTCCATCCCGCCTTGGGGTGCCCCGCTGCGCGGGGCACCCCGATGCCATCCCCCTCTCACGCGCTTCAGAACTCTTGAAGCACCAACTCACCCTTTTTCTCTTCCAACGGGATCAGTGCAGCCGGGCTGCGGCCGGTGTTGCGGCCGCCGTTTCCGGGAGTCCTGCCCTTCTCGACATGTGCTGCTCTTGGGGCCGTTGGAGCCGGACGAGTGGCCGTTGGGACCGTCCGAGTGGCGGCAGCCGGACGGCGCGTGGTACGCTGAGACGAGGCCTGTGTGTTCGACAGCTTGAAGGATGCCACTACACTTTGCATCTCTTCCGCTTGACCTGTCAGTTCTTCCGAGGAACTGGCGGATTCTTCAGCGTTGGCCGCATTCTGCTGTGTCACCTGATTCATCTGCTCCACAGCCACATTGATCTGATCGACTCCCTGGCTCTGCTGGTCGGAGGAGGCGGCGATTTCACCCATCACTTCGCCAACCCTGACGATCTGAGTGCTGATCTCGTCCAGGTTCTTGAGGACCTCGGCGTTGAGCTGAACACCGTTGTCGGCGTTCTTCACCGATTCTTCGATCAGATTCGCAGTGTTCTTGGCCGCTTCTGCGCTCCGCATTGCAAGGTTGCGGACCTCCTCGGCGACCACGGCAAATCCCTTACCCGCATCGCCCGCGCGGGCGGCTTCCACCGCGGCATTCAGAGCGAGCAGGTTCGTCTGGAACGCAATCTCGTCAATCGTCTTCACTATCTTGGCTGTCGCATCGGATGACGCCTTGATCTTGTCAACGGCCGTGGAAAGACGATGCATGCTGTCCACTCCCTTGGTGGCCGCAGTCCGCGCGCCTTCCGACAGACTCCTCGCTTCTGTTGCGTTGGCGGCGCTCTGCTTGGTCATCGAGGACATTTCCTGCAGGCTGCTCGACACTTCCTCGAGCGAACTGGCCTGCTCGGAAGCACCCTGCGCCAGCGTCTGGCTTCCCGAACTGATCTCACCAGCAGCGGACGCAACCTGTTCGGCACCGGACGCAACCTGACTCAACGCTTCATCCAGGTTCTGGACCGCAGTATTCAGCGCATCCTTGATGCGGGCATGACCACCGTTGTATGAACCGGTCACCCGCGCCGACAACTCACGAGCAGCCACCCTCTCCAGGACCGCCGACGCTTCCTGAATCGGCAACAACACCGCGTCGAGCGTGTCGTTCACACCCGTCACGATCTTCTGGAAATCGCCCTGGTGCTTGCTGGCATCGGCCCGCGTCTCCAGCCGCCCTTCAATTGCTGCCTTGACGAGCACGCCGGCGTCCGCCACCAGCAGGTTCACCGCCTCGACACACTGGTTCAGGTTGTTCTTGATCGTGTTGAAGTCACCGTTGTAGGTGTCCTCGATCTTCGGCGGGATGTTCCCCTGACTGATCTTGTTCACGTAATTGGCCGCCACGTTCAACGGCCCGATCACCGCGTCGAGCGTGTCGTTCACACCCTTCACGATCTTCTGGAAGTCGCCCTGGTGCTTGCTGGCGTCCGCCCGCGTCGCCAGCCGCCCTTCAATTGCTGCCTTGACGAGCACGCCGGCGTCCGCCACCAGCAGGTTCACCGCCTCGACACACTGGTTCAGGTTGTTCTTGAGCTTGTTGAAGTCGCCGTTGTAGTTGTCCGTGATCTTCGCCGGGATGTCACCCTTCGAGATCCGGTCAACATACTCGGCCGCCACGTTCAACGGTCCGATCACTGCATCCAGCGTCTCGTTCACGCCTTCAACGATCTTCTTGTAATCACCCTGATGCTTGGTCGCATCGGCGCGGGTCGCCAGCTTGCCTTCAACCGCCGCCTTCACCAACACCCCGGCATCAGTCGTCAGCGCATT
>Ga0315273_10000375_pt1 | contig 46044 bp, 51 predicted proteins | sample YL17G02_0_MG_FD_205753 | JGI IMG/M metagenome (GOLD analysis project Ga0315273, IMG submission 205753) | Sediment microbial communities from Yellowstone Lake, YNP, Wyoming, USA - YL17G02_0 | ecosystem: Environmental > Aquatic > Freshwater > Lake > Sediment | place: USA: Wyoming | collected...
AAGCAAAACAAGAATTCCGTAAATATACCCGCTGTATTTAATTAATGCAGGTATTGGAAGCAGTGTTGTAAACAGTCCTATAACCAATGCAAGAACTACCCCAATAAGAAAAGCCCATGCTCCTACAGAATTCTCATGTGATTTTAACATATTCTCTGAAATCTTTTTTATCGTTGATAAAGAGAGTGCCAAATAATATATAAATGTTTTTGATAATGAAAAGTCAAATATATTTTGTAAAATAGAAAAGTTTATATACCATAGTAACTGCAGAGTGACAAGAGAAAATGAAAGCTAAAATATTACTTATGCTTTGTGTTAGTGCTTTGGCATTAATTCTATTAGCTGGAGTTGCTAGTGCAGATATGGTTTTAAGCCCCTCAACTATTACAAAAAATATTACTCAAGGTACTACAAGCACTATTGTTAATTTTAATCTTGCTCATGATGGTGCAGTAGCTACAAATTATTCTATTAGCTGGTATGGACAAGCAACTCAAGGGACATGGACCTTACCTTCTTTAACTACGTTAAACGTTAATGAGTCTCACTCTTTATCTGCTACTTTAGGTTCAATTCCAACTAGTTTTAGTGGAACAATCACAGGGAGTATAACTGTAAATCATTCTACTGGATCTCCAACTGAAACATTAACTGTTACTATTAATGTTGCAGAAGAAGAATCAACTGCTGGTGATTTCTGCAGTATTGAATTTGGTGATCTTGATTCAAATTTATCAAATGAAGGAGATTTAAAAGTTACAATTAAAGATGTAAAAAACAATGGAATGGGAGAAGATGATGAATGGTATCCTTCTGACAGCATTGATGTGGAAGTTAAAGTTGAAAATGACGGAAATGACGACATTGATAATATTGTGCTTGAATGGGGATTATGGAGTGAGGAAACAGATGAATGGGTAATTGAAATAACAGAAGAAGATGACTTTGACTTAGGCGATGGAAAAGACAACACAGTTACATTCACTATGGATTTATATGATGACTTGAATGTTGACCTTGAAGACTTAGAAGATGGAAATTATGTTCTTTATGTTAGAGCAGTTGGAGAAGTTGATGATGACAATGACACTGAAACATGTGAGTTTGATTCTGAAGATGTAACCGTTCTTGTTAGTGATGAACTTGTAATCTTAAATGACCTAATGGTTACAGGAACACCTTTCTGTGGAAGCACAGTTCAAATAACAGCAGATATATTGAATATTGGTTCAGAAGACCAGGAAGGGGTTTACATAGAGATTTATAACGCTGAGCTTGGAATACTTGAAACAGCAGAAGTTGGAGACATTGATGCTTTTGAAGACAATGTTCTTGACTTTGAGTTCACAATACCTTCAAACACAGCAGAAAAGAGATATTACTTATCTATAGATGTTTATAATGAAGATGATGATATCTATGAAAATGAAAATGATGATGAATCAAAATACTCTGTTGCTTTAGATGTAAGCGGAAACTGCAATAAGGTTTCAAATGCAGCTATCTATGCAAGTCTTGAATCTGGAGGAAAAGCAGGCGGAGAGCTAGAAATCAAGGCTACTATTACTAATAATGATGATTCACAGCAAACTTTCACAATAAGTTTAGCAGATTACTCAACTTGGGCTGAATTAGTAAGCATTGAGCCAGAAGAAGTTACTCTTAGCCCAGGAGCTTCAAAGGACGTTATAATTACTTTAAATGTTAACAGTGATGCTGAAGAGAATCAGAATCTTAATGTTGTTTTGACTTCAGACAATGGAGAATCAACATCACAGCCACTTGCAGTTACAGTTGAAAAAGGCTTTAGCTTTTCTGGAATGTTTGGAGACAATGCATACCTTTGGGGAATTGCACTTGTCAACATCGTTCTAATTGTTGTAATTGTTATTGTTGCAGTAAAGGCTACTCGAAGATAAATAATCTTTATTCTTAAAATGATATTTCCAATAATTAAAGAACTATTTGATTTTATATTTGGTTTATTTTAATTATTATCTCTTTTTGTAAAATAATATTCTCTAAAAGTAATTAAATAAGTTATTCTTAATCTTTTAATGAAAAAATACATGAGTATAATAATAAGATATCTCATAATCTTGCTTATAGCCTTGCCAAACCTTTTTATCTTTTATACAGTATTTACCCCCCTGACTATTTATCCCTTATACTTTATTCTCCAGCTTTTCTTTGATGTATCATTGTCTAATGCAACTTTGCTATTAAATGGCTTCCAGATACAGATAATCAATGCCTGCATTGCTGGCTCTGCTTATTACCTATTATTTGCATTAAATCTATCTGTGCCAGGGATAATCCTTAAACAAAGAGCAAAGATGCTTTGTTTTTCATTCCTTTTTCTGCTTGTTTTGAACATAATAAGAATACTAACATTAATTCTCGTGCTGTTTTATGGAGCTTCTTTCTTTGATATAACTCATAAGTTTTTTTGGTATTTAATAAGCACTCTTTTAGTTGTTTTAATCTGGTTTGCAGAGGTGAAAGTTTTCAAATTAAAGCAAATACCTGTTTATTCTGACCTAACCTACCTTTATAGTGCATCAAAACTAAAGAATAAGAAAAAATCCAAGAGTTCCTAATAATATTAATATTGCAGATATCATGATTCCTGCTGTTATTGCCATGATGCTTTTCTTTCTATCTAATCCAAGAATCCATGCTATTACGCATCCACTCCAAGCACCTGTTCCAGGCAATGGAACAGCCACAAACAGCATTAAGGCATAGAATCCAATTTGATTATGCCTCTTTTCAAACTTATCAACCTTGCCTTGTATGCTTTTAAGATATCTGTTAAATGTTCTTTTATAAAATCCAATCCCCAAAAAAAGATGATGTATCTTATCAAGGAAAAAGAAAACCAAAAATACAAGCACAATATTAACAATCACAATCAACAAAAAAGTAAAGATAATTGGAATATTATTGTCCATTGAATAAAGAATCGCCAAGGGCATACCTATTCTTAATTCAGTTATAGGTGCAAGAGTTAATAAAACAGATAATATCAGTCTAAGATCCATTTTCAGAATTTCTTATCTCATTATCTTTGACAATCATTTCAGTCATAAATCTTTCTGTAACTTTAAGAATTTCACAATTTGAAATGCTAAGTTCATAGCATGCATTTCCAATCTGGTTTATTTCAGAAACATCAGCTTTTTTTAGATTAATGTAAATATATCTTCCATTTTTATCACAAGTGGCGTTTACATCTCTCACAATCCTAAATCCAAGTGCTTTTAAATTCATCATATTGCCAATAGCAATAAGTTCATCATCATCGCAATCAAATTCATCACTTGCATTTAGAACCAATCTATAAGCTCCGTCGCTGAATCTGGAAAGCTGTTCGAAATCAATCATTTCTCCTTTAAATGGAATTTCATCCAGATCTTCTGGGTTATTCCTTAAAAAGATGTTATAAGTTATTTCTTGAGCATTTACTTCTATTGGAATTCCAATCTGATAAAAAATAAGTTTGCCTTCTTTCACAACATCTCCTTTTATTCCTCTGTATTCAAAATGCCTTAAAGAATTAACATAATAAACTCCAATAATTATAAGTAATACAAGGATTCCCAATCCAATAAAGATATTTCTAAGAATCTTATTCTGATTTTGAATTTGTTCTTTTGTTGCTGGTTTTTTTTCCACTACATTACAAACTTCTTCTTCTTTGGTTTTCCCAGCTTTTTCAATATCAAAAATTTCACAGATTTCTTCTTTTTTTATATCGCCTTTTTCTGGTTTCTTTTTACTTTTCACCATAAAATTATTCCTTTTTTAAGTTTATAATCTTTATTCTTCTTCAATTCCCATTATCTTAAACAAGAATTCATCAACTACTTTAAGCATATCTTCTTCTGTTCCTTGTATAAATACGCAGCTGCTGTTTTGCTCTATCCCAGTTATGTTGCTTTCTTTTATGATAATGAAGTTGCTATTGCAGTCTTTTGTAGGATAATTCCCAGTGCAATTGCTGTTGTTAAGGCATGCAGGCTGTATTCTCTGCACAAGTTGATTTAAATTCATGTAAATTTCAGAAGAAGATTCACTATTTTCTGATTGAATATATAAAGGCAGATCATAGTAGGAATTCAAGTCATTTATCTTTCCAGGAATCCTATACACTTCCTTTGGATTATATCTAAAGGTAAATTGCATGTCCTGGATACTCATCCTCCAAAAACCATTGCTATTTAAGAATTCATAGCCATTATAAACAACTTTTTTATTGCCTTGCTCTTCTTTATCGCTTGTGCTTAAAGAATAACCAAAAGTGCTTAATATCATCAGGAATATGAAAACAAGCCCTATGAGCAACTGGTTAAATCTTTCCTTGCTCTTATGCCTTTCTTTTGAAACTATCTTTTCCATGATAAAAAATCACCTTTTCACTATAAAAGCTTTTTGTAAATCCAATACCAGTAAAACTTTTAAGAGGTGCTAATTAAAGGGAAAACTAGTGTAAGAAAACCGTAGGTTGTCGTACAGTTTTCACTAAGCCTTAAAAAAAGAAAGAAAAAGAAAAAAATAAAATTAAAATTTTTGGTTTTATTCAACAACTAACTCAGCATTTGTAGATGAAGTACCTTTGTACTTCTTGCCAACACTAGTATCAACTGTCTGTGTTCTTAAGTAAGCTGAAGCTGCTTGTGTATCTGCAACTTCATAACCTGCTACTAACACAGCAATTTTTCCAGAGTCAAGTGGACTAGCGACACTCTGTATTAAGAATTGTCCGCTTCCAACACCAGTTGAAGAAGTGAATGCACTTCCGCAAAGTGAACCACCCAAAATGCTAGCAGCAACTGAATTTATACAGCTACCACCTACAACAATTAGGTTCTTTTCACTTACAGAACTTACCTCACTATCCTTTACAACCATTACTCCGCTACTAGTTTCAACGCTTCCGCCAGCAGTTAATGTGACTTCTGCAGTTGCTTCTTTTCCGAAGTATTCAACCTCAAAGTCATATTCGTCAGCTGATGTATCGTATGTGAATTTAGATGCTAAATCTGAAGGAACTATTCCAATGTAATTATCATCAGTTTCGTCCTCATCATAAGCAGTTAAGTTATGTGTTGATACATGTAATTTGTCATTACTTGTATTCTTCACAGTTGCTGTAAATGCTACTCCAGCATTAACATCTTCATCGTTATTAGCCTCAACAAGTGTGAATACTGCTCCAGTAGTGTTTACTGTAGTAGCACCATTAGTAGGAATAGTTATTACTAATCCTTTCTCTGAAACTACCTTATTATAGGTAATTGGATCAGAGCCCGCACTAAAGTTAACATATGCTTTTCCACTAGTGGACCCATTTATAACCAATAATTGAGCTGTAATGTCTCCTACCTCATCAGATTCTATTGCATCTAATGTGATATCACTGCCTCCAATTAAGTCTTCTAATTCAACAAGGATCTCCCCAGAGTCATTTTCAACTGTATTAACTTGGTAATACATTGTTTGTACATCTGATATATCAGTGTCAATTCTTGTAACAATGAATCTGTCATCTTCTGATAATGTTAAACCAACATTTCCGGAATAAACTTTTCCGAAAACAGCTAACAAATCAGGATAACATGCTGCATCAGTCCATGTAGTGTTTGTGACATTAGATGTATTTACAACCAATGGGTTGTCTTCTTCACCTAAATAACCCTTTTCAGAGCTATCAAGCCACAATACAGGTATTTCATAGTTATCCATAGTGATAGTCAAAGTCTCTCCGTTTCCAAAGGAAACTACTTCAGAGTCAGATTCATAATCTAATCCTCCAAAGCTAAGACTTACCTCACCAAATCCTGGCATAGTTATTGCATTTTCAGCAGTTAAGAAGGTTTCTCTATCAGATTTCCAGATTAATTCTAGCTTAGATAATTTAGAAGAGACAGTTGTTAAGTCTACTTCTAGACCATCAACGTCTTCATCATTGATTTGAACTTCATCACCATCTATAAGCTCCATTTTTCCAGCTCCAATAGAAATTACAGCCTTACTAACTCCTACTTCTTTTTCCTCATATAGATTTTCGTTAATAACAACATATGAGCCATCTGATAATTCTTCATATTCATGATCTTCTAATTTATCAGTAGATTCACCGTCGATTTTTAATTTAACGTCATCAGCGTCTATGTATTCAATTGAAACTTGTTTACCTTGGAAAGTGATTGTTTCACCTTCAGAGATAGTTACTTTTTCAGCTGAATCTAAGACATCTATTTGAGTACTTGATGCTGCTAAAACATAATACTCCTTGCCTAGAATTGGCATTTCAGTATCAACCATTTCTGTATAGTTGACTGTATCATCGAATTCTATTTCATAACGAAGAATTTCATCTGCATTATCAAACTTGAATCCAACAGTTGGAGCACTATCCTCATAGTCAGTATCTGCAAAAAGAGTTAAGGTTTTTGTACCTAAAGTAATCAATTGTTCATAGTCTTCATCAACATCTCCATCATCATATGTTCCATCTGCTAAAAAGTCCATTTCTTCACTGCCCAGATCAGAATAGACTCCGTTTAAAGCATCCTGGAAGTTGAAGTTATTTGATGTTTTTTCTAAAACAAAAGATTGTCCTCCACTAACCACGCTTAATCCACCAACACCCAAATCTGTTTGAATGTTTGTAGCTTCAACTTGGTCTAATGTGGATACTCCTGCACCAGTACCATAGACTACTGCAACATCAGCAGAACTTCCGCTCACAAAAGGAGCTGGATAATTAGCTGCAGCTGCAATGCCCATAGTCATACCAGTAAGTAAAACACTTGTTGCTATTGCTGAGATCTTTTTAAAATTAAATCCCATTTATAATAAACCTCCTTTCATCTCTATGAAAATTTGTTGCCAAAGGCAACTTTCCCCCAACAAAACAACCATAGGGAAAATTGCTCTGCTGAGTTGAACATGATTTACGCGACTTTTTACTCTCTCCAACATTTTTTTAACCCCCTATATAGAACACTGATTTTTAATCAAGTGTATAAACAGAAATATCTGCTCCTTTAAAAAGCTTGCTGTCCTTTTTTTACTATTGGGCACGGAAAACACCTTTTTTAAAGGTTTTATTTATAAAGCTTTCGGTGTAACTTTGATTGGACTACAGGTATTAAGATTAAGTGTTCTTAAGCAAAAACATAAGATTTATTAATATATGGTAATTTATTAGAATATATATTAAGAAATAATAGATATTCAAATTAAGGGAAAACTAGTGTAAGAAAATCGCTAGGTTGTCGTACAATGGCAAAAACAAAGGTAAGAGACATAAAAATCTATGAATCTATGGGGCGTTTTCTATTCAGGAAGCCCAAAACAACTAAAAAAGACTATGATTTTTCTGGATTAAAGGCATTAAGGAGCTTATTAAGCAATGAAAAAGCCCGTTTATTGCATGTAATAAAGACTCAAAATCCCACATCCATCTATGATTTAGCAAAGAAACTTGGCAGAGGTTTTAAATCTGTTAATGATGATATTAAGCTTCTTGAAAGATTTGGCTTTATTGAGCTGACAGAAGAAAAGACAAAGAACAGGATAAGGCATAAACCAGGGATAATTGTTGATACAGTAACAGTAAACCTTTACATTTGATAGTAAAATTAATAACTCATAATCAGATTTCATCAAGATTATTCGCCTTACATCTATTAGTCCTATAATCCATTTATAGCATCGAGTCTCTCATTGCTAAATAACTAATTATATTAAATTTATTTCAAAAAGAGGGGATAATAAACTCTTATTAATAATATACATTCAATAAGACCTCTATGTCATGAGGAAGCTTCTGTAAACTGCCTTTGAAATTGTTTGTTTTATTGCCTGCATTAATGCTCATTACTTGCTGATTTTCCATTATTATGCTTAAATTATATCCAATAACAGGAGTATCTCCTATTTTCCAGGATTCAGACATTATTTCTTCTAATGTTTCTTTAAGAACATCACATGTATTCCTGTTATCAATGCATATTTCATTGCTTCTGCACTTTAAAATCAGGTTTTGAACAGGCAGTCTTTCAAGATTATCTCTGCAATCACTAGTATGTTGCATTACTGCCTGGATAAAACTCTCTACTTCATAGCTCTCTACTCTGTCTGACTCTCTTGTAAGGGAAAAACCAATAAAAACAAGCAAAATAACAGCCACAATTACAATTATTAATGCAAATCCTATCATTTCCTCTTGTGCTCGTTTCGAGTGCAAGCTAAAAGCTTGCTTTTTGTCTTGTGCTCGTTTATTCTTGTTCTTCATTTGTATAAACATATAGCTTTCCTAAGTCACACCTATCATAAACCCCCATTTCATCTGTTGCCTTTCTGCAAATACTTACAAAATTCCATGTAGCAGTGCCTTGTATACCTTTTTCAAACAAGTCAATAACACTACAGTCTGGATAATTCTTCAATGTGCAATCTATTCTTTCATTAATAGGATAAACTGTTTCTACTTTAATATTCGAGACTCCTTTCCCCCAAAATCCAATATAATCATTAATATTTACTTTAAGATTTATTACTTTGTCTGCATCAATGCAGTTTATTTTAGTTCCTCCAAAGCTATTTCCGCATGAAAATTCAGGGGAATTTGCAAGTTTTGTTACTAAAAGCATTGCATTTCTTTCTTCAAGCTCTACTGCACTGCTTTTTAATCCTGAAAATCTCCAAACCAACGCAAACATTCCAACAAGTATAAAAAACAAAGTAACTGCCATTAGCATAAATGCCATTTGCTGGATTTTCATCTGTGCTTTAGTCCTTATTTTTCTCATATTATTACCATAGTTTGCATAGACTATTATCATTATTTTTCCTGTCTATTTCTTGAACTGTGCTGGTCATTTTAAATAAATCCAATGAATTCTGAAAATTGTCTGCAAGATTAATTAATTGCAATAACTCTGCTTCAAGATTAGTATTGCAGTCTGATGCAGCAATTAATGTTGCCTTGTTATTATACAACTCAGCTAATATTTTCAGCCTTTTCATTATTCTTTGTACTTGGCACTCATAAATCTCTGGCTCTGAGAAAATACCCGCATACATCAAGGCGTCTCCTTCATAATATACTGTCCCTTGTCTTTTTTCAACACTTTGTGATATTGGATCAACATTTACATCACAGTTGGTTCCTCCAGTAAAGCATACTTTTGTCACATTTTGAATATTTGAGCAATTCCCAGCAAGAAGGTTCTCACTTTTAATATTTTTTAATTCTTCTTCTATGTCTTCAGGAGCATTCATAAAGCAATAAACCTCGTTTGAAGAGAGAATATATAGTAAATCTGTTACCTTAAACGGAAACCTAAATGGCTTTGAAAAAACAAACATCTCTTTTCCTTCGATAATATCTTTAGAGAAAAAATACTTGTTTGAGAACCCAATATTAATGTCAGTTTCAGTCCATTGATTAAAGCTTTTCTGGGAGATTTTTACAATCTGTCTTCCAAATTCACCATCAAGAGTGCAGTCATTGTATATTCTTGTGTCTACAGGAAAGGTAAGAGAAGTTGTCTTTGCTTCTTCAAAACCTGTTTCTAAGGGATTCAAAAGTATTCCAAGTTCCTTGCTTGTCTTTACATCTTGTACTGTCTGCTCTGTGCTTATTAATTTGGTAACTCCATAAATTGCAAGAAAAATAATAAATATTCCAGCAATAATTGCAAAAAGCCATGGAAATGATATTTGAATAAACCCTTTTTTTGAATTAATCATATTATCTTGTTATTGTGACTAAAGAATCTCCAGGATTCATTACTATAGTCATCTTTATCTTGCCTTTAATGTTCGGAATGCATAATGGATTTTCAGTTTTAGTTATTCCAGTGATATTAATATGTTTTAAATTATATGAGTCCATCCCTTCCCCACTTCCTAAGGGATAAAATACAAGATTCTCAAATTCATAAAAAGCCATTTTTAAGTCATCATAATAAATTAAATCATCTCCTTTTTTTGCAGAATTAAAATCAGCAAGGCAGGCATATTCTACTCCTGAAGGAAGTATATATGTTTCTTCACTGCTTCCTTGTCCAGCCTTCCACATTTTGTCAACATCATTTTGTATATTATTAAAGAATTGCCCTACTTGGACTCCTTCTTGCAAATTCATGAATTTCATTATTGCATAAACAGCAAAAGCAATAAAAACAACTATCAAAATAATTGAGAAAATCATCCCAAAAGATAACTGCATTTGTGCTTTATTTTTCACACTCTTCATATTTAGAATAGAAATCTTTAACTTATAAATTTAATTAAATCGGCCTGACAATAGCAGAGCATTTATCAGTAGCAGGCTGGTTTCCAAAATCATCTTTGCATTTGATATAGAACTTGGTTTTTGTGCTCCAATCTACAAAGTGATTGTCTCCTTCTGTTCCAGTATTCATAGGAAGTCCATCTTCAAACAAATAATTGCAGCTTGCAGTGTCATAGACACATGTTGCATTCTCGCTTGTTACAATCTTAAGATAATTCTCTTCTTTGTATGCTCTTGCAACAACAGGAGCTTCTGAATCACTTTCCACTGTGAAATTAACCTGCCATTTATCAGAATTTCCTCCTAAGTCAACACATCTTATAATATATTGATAGTCCTCTTCTGCTAAGTATAAGTCAGTTGAATGAGTGTATGTTCCTGTATTAAAGAATTCAACATATAATTGGTCACTAGCATCCTTGTCTTTGTAATAACATATTGACTCTCCTTCTTTATATCCCCCTGAAGTTTTTGCAGTTAAGGTTACTTTAACAGCCTCAGTAGAGTCACTTACTGTTTCATTAGGCCCTGCATCATCAATTACCAATGTCTCTGTTCCAAACACAGTGAAAACATAAGATTGAGCATTTGTATTCCTGTCTCCAGCTTTATCTCCTGTTAATTTTGGCTGGTCTCTGCATCTGAAATAAAATTTGTTTTCAAACTTGTCTTTTATTCCTTCTAATGTTGTCTTGCAAGTATAAACAAGTCTTGAATTAACAGATACAGCATCTGAGATACTATTTGCCTTTGAACAATCCATTGTTGTTTCCATCTGCTCATATTCCTTGTCCATTGTGCTCCATTTGCACTGTGCTGGTTCATTAATATATAAGTTAAGTGGAACACTATCTTGCCCAACTGCAACTGGCATATTATTAAGAACACTTGTATCTACAACAACAGGAGCTGTTGTGTCTGGTCCTTTTGCAACACAGAACTTGAAAACAAAATCAGCAGCATTTGAATTTCCATTTGCATCCTGGCACTTGACATACAAGCTTACTTCTCCATCATTTTCAAGAGTAATGTTTGCACCTTCTTGCTCTGCATTTTTTACACCAGGAAGAGACATTGTTTGAGTATGATTATATGCAAATAAACTGCTTCCTCCAAAGAAATACTTGAAATCACTGAAATTTGCTTGCCTCAATGAATCAACTTTGCATTTAGCTGGTTCATTAGTTTGTATTCCAAATACTAATGGAGTAAATGCAGGAACACATTTATCACTTGTAGGAGCAATTATTTTTATTCCTCTGTCTGGTGGATTAGTTGCATTATCTGGAGTATAAATATATCCGGTTGTTAATGGGAATAGCCAAGAATTTATTATTGGAGCTTCAACATCCTTAGGATTAACCCATGCGCACTTTTCTTCTTTAGTTCCTTGATTTAATAACTGGCATGCTTGCCCTAAGCTTTTGCATTGATATTCACTGCATGGAAAGTCTCTGAACTGATTACATTCCTCACAATGGCTTCCGCCTGTATTAGCATCCCATATATTACAACTATAGGTGACATCTCTTGTTCCTTCTTTTTTATATACTAATAAAAATACTATTACTGAAACTGCTACACCTATTCCAATTGCAACTCCCGGACTTGCAAGCCACGCAGCTTTTCCAGTAAATGCTCCTGCTTGCCCAAGATTATAAATTGATTTTCCTGCAAGCATTCCTGCTGATGCAGCCCACGCAATTGCTTGTGCTTGCTCTTCACTTGCTCCAAACATTGGTGCTAAATATCTCACAGCAATCCATGTTCCAACTGCCCATAAAACTCCATTTCCAACTGCCCCCCATCCTTGCCCAGCTGAAAATGTCCCAGGTGCCGTTGTTAATTTTGTAAACTCCTCGTTAGTATATACCTTATATGGAGTGCCAGCAGACCAGGATCCATCACTTTGTTGAGTATATTTAACTCCATCCAAAACTTTTGTTGTTCCAGCCCCACTTTTTATTGGGTTAGGCATACCCGACTTTCTAAACCCTAAAAAATTAGATAGTGAGCCAAAAAAGCCTCCTAATGTACCAGCTCCTGTTTGAGCACTTCCTTTACACATACTATTTTGACATGTTCCCTGGTTGCATACATTATTTGGAAGACAAGGCTCATTAAGATTCCCAGCAGCACTCACCAAAGGCAAACTTCCAATACCAGCAATATAAGCAAATGCTATTGTTCCAATTATTAAGATTATTATTTCAGATATTGCAATCTTTCCAAACTTATTCATTTTAATCTTTTTCTATACTCTCCTTTTCATATAAATCTCCCATAGAGAAAAATCCTTGATAACCAAGATAATTATTCTTGCTTCCGCAATCCCCAATATAACCGCATACATTGTTCATTTTTGTTTTCCATGAATCATCATCACATTCACAATTTTCTTCACAATTCCAGCTTCCTCCAATTGGTTTTGTATATTCCATTGTGCATTCAACATCTGCAGTCTTGCATAATCCTTCATTTTCTGTGTTGTTTTCCCAGAAATCAAATCCAGGAGAATATTTAGGAGCACATCCTTTAACATCTTCTACATCAAACCATATGCAATCTCTTTTGTCTTCATTCTCACAATCCTCTTCATCAGTTTGCGAAGTGCAATCCTGCCATCTATTTACTCTGCATGCAGCTGCTCGATATCCATTAATTTCATCTTGTATGCATACCTCAGTTCTAAAATCAGCGCAAGGCTCAACAATAATCTCTGAATTATAACATAATAATCTAAAGTATCTGCTTCCAGGCTGGTTTTTTTCTGCTAAATTTTCTTCATTGAATGTTGCATCTTCTCCTATTACTAAATCTCCTCCCGCAACAACAGCGCAGAAACTTTCTCCATGTTCATATCTTACCCCTTCATAAGTGCATCCTAAGTCCCTGCAAATATAATCTCCTATATTAGGACTTCCAGCATCAACACCTCTTTCAAATTTTTTGCATGTAGTTCCATAAAAATAATCGCAGTTTCCACAAGTTCTTGAGTTGGCATTGCTTTCTCCATATCCACAGCTTTCAGCAACATCTTTTATTTCTGCCCAATAATTTTGGTCATTATATTTTCCTGCATCATATACATTTGCCTTGTTTCCGCAAGTATCCAAGAAATAAACAGCATCTTCTCCTTCTATGCAAGTTGTTTTCTGCGATGGTGCACAATTTGTTTCAAGCTCTGCATTAGTGCATAACTTACCTTCATAAAATTCAACACTTGATTCTACAACTTCAGTATTTTCAAAAAAAGAAAAAAATCCTCCGCTTTCCCCTTTAGCTTCCATTTCATTGCATTCTTTTTGTGTTGTTCTCTTGCAGGTTATTTCAGTCTCTTGTGCAAAAACACAAGCTCCTTCAATATCTGAGGTAGCGCTTAAAATACATTCTGTTTCGCTTCCTATCTCTGTCTTAAAATTAATGCTTAATCCATATAAGTTTGATAATCTCTTGCAACGAGTTTGAGTCACAAAAGCAGCTTGATTTCCAATCAAGCAGCATCCTAAATCACATTGTGGAATTTCACAATTTGAATTTGCATTCCATAACCCCTTTTTTTCCATGCATATTTTTTGAGGAGTGTTTTCAATGCAGTTTCCTTCCTGGCTGTTAAAACAGCATCCTTGCCTGCAAAAAGAAGTAGCTTCGCAAGATGTTGGAGCTTTTTGAAAAGAAGAACTGCACTTGCTTTCTTCTTCATTCTGGCACCATGCTCCATAAGTTGTTTTTTCACAGCAATAAGATACTTGGCTAGAAATCAAACTAATAAGGAAAATTCCAATTAATAAGAATATTGCAAGCTTAATTAAATTGTTTTTCTTCATTTAATATCCTGGAGACCAAACTTGGCTTCTTGAAGCAAACTGGAATACATCTTCTGTATTTCTATCAGTTAAAATATATATTTTTGTTCCATCTCCTTGCTTTAATTTTTCAACTTTCAAGTCTCTGTAATAATTCATATATGCTGTTGTTTCAACATCTCCTGCAGTTGCCTCAAAGCTTAATATGCTATTAGCAATTGAAATTAATTCATAAAGATTATTGTTCAGAACCACTTTGAATTCCTGATAAGTTTCTGTTTCATCTCCTTTTTTTAATGAAAGGCTTGAATTTAATGTAACTGCAATTCTCTTTGGAAGCAATTCAACTGCAAAAGTTCCTCTATGCAAGCTAACTTGATATCCTCTTCCTGTGAAACTGCTTTCAAGTTCATTAAGGCATTCAGTGACATCACTTTGAATATTTGCTTTAATTTCAGATTCAATGCTTTCTTTTAGCATTGGTTCTTGGACAGTGCATAATGAAATATACTCATTTGTATAGCAAAGATATCTTATTTTGACATCTTGGTATAAATAATAGAATTCTGGATTTAAACTTCCACCTTGAGGAGTTATTTTATCTACTGTTTCCTTGATTTTGTCCTGCAAACAGCTCTGCATAAATGCACTTGGATTTTGTTCAGCAAAACCAAGGCTTGATTTAATCTGCGGATAAAACATATAGATAACTATTCCAAGAGCAACAATCATAATAGCTAATATAATAAATATAGTTATTTGTCCTTTTTTATCTGATTTATTCACCATCTTTTTCCTCTCTTTTAACACGAAAATGTTGTTTATAAATTTTTTATCTTGATTTATCCTGGCTTTCTTTTCCAACAACTTTAAATGAAGTTTCTCTTGAAAAGGAAAGATTATTCTCATTATCTACTAATTTACATTTAACAACATAAAATCCTGGTTCAAGTATGGATAATTCATGGGAATATAATCTGTTATAATCTAATAAAAAAGCATCTCTTCCTACAGTAAATATAGCATCTTTCTTAGGCACAGAATTTTTAATTCCTTTTTTGGAATCAATTAAACTTCCTTTTGCATCATATAATTCTATATCCATATCAAGAGTATTTGTAGAATAAGAATATCTGCCTTCTAGAGTAAGATTCTTTGTGCATCCATACCTCCATGCAACTACAACATTCACTCCTTCTTTTCCATTAAAATTTCTTTTTATTCCCTTTTCATTTAAACCTTCTGTTTCTCCAGAAGTACTGAATTTATCTCTGCAATAAGTAAAAACATCTTGTATTCCTCTTCTTGTTCCTGCTAAATTTCTTTTTATTTGTCTAATACTATACTCAGGCAATAACCCATCTTCTCCTACTTGAATCGATGCCTGTTTTTGAGAGCTTGGTGTTTCGGGGATACATCCGGAACTAATTATTCCGGCCCCCAAAGCTATTAATGATAATAGTGTTTTTTTCATTTTATCTTCCTAGTATGTCTTGAATTGTTTCTTGTTTTTTTTCTGTCTTCTTTTCAGGCTCCTTTTTCCCTGTATTTTGGACTTCAATCTCTAATGAAAATTCATTCTCAACTCCGTCTACACTTGCAGTTATTCTATACTTTCCTGAACCAGCTCCTTTTAAACAATCCATAAAATCTCCTTGAGTAGGGCAATCTGGACCAGTAAATTTTCTTACTACATCAATTCCAGGATTTTCTTCTATAGTCTCTCCGATAAGTTTTCCATCTAAGGTTAATGTCCTGAATCTTATCTTTCCTTTTTGATTAGGCAGATTAAATGCAACAGCCATATCTTCTTTGTCCAAATCAAAAATCTTTTTTCCAAGTCCCTTTAATTCACTTCTTTCAAGATAACCATCCCCATCTTCATCTTTCCATTCACTATAAGTGAATAGTCCAATAGGAGTATTTTCATTCCATCTTTTTTTAGTGATTATCTCTACTTTCATTGAATGAGTTTTTCCATCATCAGTTGTTGCAGAAACAGTATATTCCCCACTTTTGTAAACGTTTTTTCCATCAATAGGTAAAAGACTCATGTGATTTTTAACTGCTTGAGAAGTCAACTCTTCTTTTTGTCCATCTGGATGAGTTATTTCCCATTTAACTTTTCCATCATAATCTTCTAAATTTAATAAAAATTGAGGAGATTTATCTTTTGCAAGATCAAATTTCATCTTATTTAAGTTATCTACATCCACCTGGCTTAATTGTCCATCCCCGTCTTTATCAGAATATCCCGTCATTGAATTCATCCCATACGGAACTGGTTTGGGTTCTGGTCTTGGGGGATATTCCACTGTTCTTTGTTGCGGTGGATTGTAAACAGTAACATTTGTCTGAGGAGGAACTCCTAATGCAGGATTAGCAGCAACTCTCGCTCTCTCACTTGCATATGAATTTGCTCCTGATTGTGCAGCGCCTATAAATGTCTGTCTTAGAAAAGCATTTCCTTCAGGAGTCATAGTGCATCCAGTACTTCCTAATGCTAAACTTCCCAAAGCCATCAGTGTTGCAAGTGTTTTTCTCATCTTTCTCTAACTCCTTCTTTTACTGCTTCTTCCAATACTATATTCCACCTAATTTTTGTTTCATCTTCTCGGACATATCCTTTAAATATTTTTTTGAAGTTTTCAGAACATCCTTCTAAATCAATGGAATCTATTTTTTTGCTATACTCTTTACCTCTATATCCTTGTGAATGATAGGTTTCTTCTAAGATAAGAACTTTATACACTGCTTTAGCTTCCTTTAAATCTTCTTCAGTCCCGTCTAATAAATCTTTGTCTATCCAATATCCTTCTTCTTCAGTTGGAGTATTTAATGTTAGTTTTTGTCCAGGATTCTGCACATAAACATTTGTCTGAGGAGGAACAGCATTAGCAGGATTAGCAGCAACTCTTGCTCTTTCACTTGCATATGAATTTGCTCCTGATTGCGCAGCGCCAATAAATGTTTGTCTTACAAAAGCATTTCCTTCTGGAGTCATGGTGCATCCAGCATTTCCCAATGCTAAACTTCCTAAAGCCATTAGTGTTGCAAGTGTTTTTCTCATGTTTTCTTTATATTGTGGAAGTATTTAAGGTTTACTATTTGTTACTATTATAAAGTTAAAACTCTCCTGGACGGATAACCTTTGAGCATTCAGATCTCCAGTTTTTCCATGTGTCTGTGCATTTGATATAATATGTTTTTCCTGGATTCCATTCAGCGAAATGGCTTGTTGATAACCCAATATTCATGGAGGTAGCATTTTCAATATCAAAATTGCATCTGTAATTATTATAATAGCAAACAGCAGGTTCATTTGTAATTACTTTTAACTTATCCAATTCATAAAACGCCCTTACAATTTCAGGAGGTTTATTGTCGATTTTGATTTCAAATTCTGAACTTTTATTTGCAGTATTGCTAATAATATCCTTGCACATTACTCTCAAAATCTTTTCTCCAGAAGTCATTTGATTAAATGTCTGGCTGTGTTTCTTGGCAAATGTATTTTTTAATGCAATCCATCTGTCATTGATTAAGTAAAAGCATTCTGCATTTCCATTATACCCCCCGCCAGAAGTTTCAATTTTTATTTCAACAGATGCAGGCTCTGTTCCAAAAGTTAAAACATCTTCATCTTTGGGAGTTAAACTTTCAATAACTAATGGCTTGCTTCTAATTAATGAGATTGCATAACTATGTTCCATAACATGTCTGTCACTTTCATTTACAGTTCCCTTAAACCATGGCTGATCCAGGCATCGTGAATAATAAGTTGCATTCTCTGAATTAATTGGAAGATTTGTTGTACACATGAAACCTCTTGGATGCATGTCATCTGGATTATTCTCACAAGTCATTGTATTCTCCATTAAATTGTAATCCTTATCTGTTGAACTCCATTTGCATTCAGCTGGCTCATTAGTATAAAGAGAAATATTTTGAATTGTTGCATCATGCTTTGTTAAATTGTCTATTGGATCATAACTTAAAACTATTGGAGGGAAAATATCTTTTTCAGGACTTAAGCACATTTTTATTACAAAATTAGTTGGGTTTTTGTTTCCGTTTCTGTCCTCGCATCTGACATTTAATTCAAAATCAACTCTTCTGTTTGGATCAAATCCTCCAATTCCAAGACTTGAAAGACTTGGCATAAACAATGGATGAGTATGATTTACTAAAAATAAATTATTTCCTCCAAAATAAAATTCATCCATTCCTTCATCTACTTGGAAATCTTCATTTTCATCATAATCCTGCAATGAATCATCTTCTCCAACTAATCCAAGATATCCTTCTGGTAATCCAAAATCTTCTGGATTAAATTCACTTTCGTTTAAGAATTCAAGAACATCGTTTTCATTATATGTTCCTGCTCCAAGTGCAAAAGTGCATCTTCCAGGTTCATTTAGTTGCAATCCCATAACAGCTTGTGTAAATGCAGGAATGCAGCCATCTTCAGTCGGTGCTGTAACTTTGAAACCATTTGAAGAAACATTTTCATAATTAAACTTTTCAGGAAGAACCCCATACAATGGATTTATCTGCGGAGCAGTATTATCATTTGGAATACTTTTGCATTCTTCAAATTTGCTTCCTTCATTTATGAATTCACATGCTGTTCCTAATGCCTCGCAAGAATATTTTGAACATCCTAAACCATCATTATAACACTCGCCACAATTCTCTCCTCCTTTTTCTGGCTGCCAAGGCAGGCAAGTAAATCTTGCTTTGTATTCTTTAGCCTTTCCAATTCCTGCCCATTTCATTATCAAAACAGTAATGACTACGACTGCCAATATTATTAATCCTGCAGGTCCTCCCGAAGCTGCAAACCCTGCCTTTGCAATCAGTGCATAACCAACCATTGCACCTCCAACTGCTCCTAATCCAATTAAAGCATAAGTTAATGCAGGAGATAATCCAGCACCTATTTCTAATTTGCTAATCAAAAATCCAACCATTGCTGAACCAACAACTGCTCCTGCTAATGCTCCTACAAAAGGAGCCCATGCAGCACCAGCACTTACTCCTAATTTCGCTCCGCCATAAATTAAAGGCCCTCCAATTCCCCCAATACTTGTAAATGCTTGAAATCCTTTTTCCTGGGTTATGTCTTCTGGGAAATCACTAGGCACAGTTCCTTCTTCTCCTTTAAATCCAAGACTTCCAAGCATTGTTTCAATTGCAATAATTCCAATTCTTTCATCAGAATCTCTTTGAAAATAATTGCTTATTGAACGAATATAACCACTGCTTAATTCTGGAGCTTTTTTTATTCTATATCCAGAATCACTAAATTCTCCAATATAATTAACACTTGCCCCACAATCTCCTAATGACATGCAGAAATCATTCATCTGCTTTGTAAAACTTTCAGTCAAGCATCCCTTGTTAATCCATTTGTCTTTCCCGACTTTTTCTACTTTTGCAGCCTTGCATGTAAGGCTTGCTATACTGCAAATTTCTTTTCCATAATCTGGCATATCTTCCATATTAAATCCTTTTGGATATTTTGGAACACAGAACTTGAAATCAAGATTTGCATCATCAACATCAATTCTTTTAACATAACAATCTGGATTTTCATTACATCTTTGCATTCCTTCTTCTTTATTGCCATTATATTGAATGCATAAGTCTGCTGTATTTGTTCTGCAATTTGCAACACTTAGCATATCTCCATCTTGTTTTTCAAATTGAGATTCCTCGCAAATTCCATCTCTTCTTTCTCCACAAGAAACATTGTAGATTTCTCCTCCATAGCACCACATTCTAAAATGCCTGCTTCCTGGAACTGAAACACTTCTTAAAAAATTCCTGTCTCCTTCATCTGGCTCAACAGCACCTTGATAAAAACACCAGCTTTCTCCATGGTCTCTTACATTACCATCAGAATCAGTGCAAGATGCATCTCTGCAAACAACTTCTTGGGAATCATCACTTAATCTCTCACCAAATGTTTTTTCTCCGCATTTTGTTGAACTTATGATTATATCACAATTTCCACAAGTGTCTTTATTTGAGGAAGTTAATTGACAAGTATCTTTTTTCAAAAGAATTTTTCCATTATTCCAGCTATGCTCTTTCTGGCTTTCAGAACTTCCTTCATAAATATTCTCCCTATTCCCACAGCTGTCTATCCAATAGATTTCATCTTTTCCTTCTATGCATGAAGTTGTTTTTTGTTTTTCACAACCACTTTCAAAATCAGGATGAGAACATAAAAAACTTTCATAAAATTCTCCTTGCAATTGATTGCATTTTGTTTCTGTAACAAATCTGCATGCTCCTTCTCCTGTTCCAATTATGCACGCACCTTCTGTTCTTGTTCTTGCAAGTGTCCAGCAGCTTGCTTCATCTCCAACTTCTGGTTTGAATTCTGTAAGAACTCCTGAAGTTTCCTGAATTCTTCTGCATTTTTGTTCTGTTATAAAATATGCCTGTTCTCCTGTTAAACAGCATCCTGGCTGGCATTCTGGAATATTCCCAAGTTCATCGTTATTCCATTGTCCTACAAAATCTTCACAAGTTTTTTTAGGAGAATTAATTAAGCAATCTCCTTCAATTGGATTAAAACAAGTTCCGAGTTCGCATTCTGCAACATTATCCCTTGAATTAGGAATGCATAATGTTTTGCAATTTGCATCACAAGTATTGCTTGAAAATTCCTGGCAAATTTCTCCTTGATTTGTTTCAAGACATGTACCAACTAAATTTTCCGTTTGAGCTGAAACCATTGTTTTATCTGCTTCGTGAACAATAAATGAAAATGCAATGCTCATTGTTACAACTAAAAAAATCTGAATCATTACTCTTAAGTATGGTTTTTTCCAAATCATCCTAAGGCACAACCTCTTATTGCAATACTCATTTCTTCTTTGGTATTTGCATCTTTGATGCTGTATACCTTGCTCGAGTCTGAATAAACTTTAATTTTTATTATATATTGAGGATAAAGAATCATATATCCAAGATATTCAAAATAACATAAATTAGCCTCGCTTTTTACTATATCCACTGCCACACTTGCCAATTCATATAATGAAGTTTTGTAAGGAATTTTCATGCTTTCAAAACTTGTGCTTTCTTCATTCTTGCTCACAGAAACACTCCGGTTTATGCTTAAGAAAACATTTCCAGGAGATAACATTATCTCTGTGCCTTTGTCTTCTCCAAGCACAACTTCATATCCCAAATCCTTGAAACTTTCTTTTAGTTCAATAAAACATCCGTTGACAATTGGCTTTATGTTATCATTTAATTCTTGTGAAATTTCATTTAATAACATTGGATGCTGATTAATGCATGGCTCAAAAAGTCCATTGTTCTTGCAAAGATAAGAAACTTTTGTATCATTGTATAATATGTAATTTTCAGATTCCAAGAATCCTCCCTGGCTTAAAGCAAGATTAATTGAATTTCTCATTTCTTCTTCTGCACAAAGTTCAATAAATCTTTGAGGATTTGTTTCTATTCCTCCTCCTGCTCCCGGGCTGATAACTCCTCTTACAACAAAAAATATCACAACAATTGCCACTGCTAATATAGCGAGAATAATAAAAATTGTAACCTGGGCTTTTTTTGAGAATATCATTTTAACTGGTAAATTGCCTCTTCGATTACATGAGATTTATTTCTAAACCGTCTTTTTTTGAGAAGTTCTTTTATCTTTTTTATAATTGCCTCATCAACTGTTGCAGAAATACGTTTTTTCATAGTATTACTTTATATGATATTATCCTACTTAGTATTACCAATAAAAAGTAATATATAAATCTTATCTTCACAGCCAAAGGAATAACTAATTAATCGTCAGTTTCTACACGAGGCGCAAGAATAAAATTAAGCTCCATGTGCTCGCCCTTGAATTCAAGCTTTAAGGGATGGTTCCCTGAGAATTTGGCCACTATTTTGTCAGTAAGTTTTCCGCCTTTGACAAATTTTTGAAGATACTCCAAGCTGTAACGTGAACGGCAATTTTCCCCATCTATTTTTGCCTCATCTATTGAAAATTCAGAGCGGGCTGAATTCATCCCTTTTGCTTCAATAATAAATCCTTTTTCTTCAATAGCAAATGAACAGGCATCTGCAACAACAGCACAATCTTCAATAGATGCTGTAAAATCCACAGAATCTAACTCTACTCTTGCAACATATTCCAAACTTGGAACTTCTTTATCTTCGCTTTCTATATCTATAAGACTAAGGCTAAAATTTCTCTTTATTCTGTCTTGAATCTGGATATTCAGCACATTATCCCTCTTTTCCATAATCAAGGAGCTTCCGATTCCAGCTCTTTTTAATATTCTTTTAAGGCTGTCAAGATTTATTCCTAAAACCTCGCTGTCTGCTTCAAATTGTGAAAAAGCACCTCTTGGAAGCTTAAATTCAACCATCGCAACATTTGCAGGGTCTATTGCTGCAATGCTCATTCCAAATTCATTTACCTTAATTCTCACCTCAAGAACTAATTCAGAGATTATTTCTATAACCCTCGAAAGCAGCTGAGGATTCTCTAATTTAATTAGCATATTTATGAAAACTTAGTATCTCTTTTAAGTATTACTATTCTCAAGTATAGGGTATTTTTTTAAACTTTCTATTCTCAGTATTTAGATGGATGAACTGAGTTTTAAAGAGCAAAGAATAAGAAACATAACTAATCTATATTATTCCCGTCCAGAAATCCAAAAAGCAATATTCGAGTTCTCAAGGAACAGGGAAATATGCCCGAGATATTTTGAGGGGTTTGGAAAACGTCCAGACAGTTTCCAATACCCAGGAGATGTTTTTGAGTTAGTAAAAAGAGGAGCCACTTCTTTTCACTGTTCAGAAGAATTATGGAGTGATGCAATGAAAATTCAGACAGGAATGAATGAAAAACTCTTAAATGAAATAAGAACTGGCTGGGATTTGCTTATTGATATTGATAGCAAGTATATTGATTATAGCAAGATAATGGCAGAGATTATTATTCAATTCCTAAGATTTAACGGAATCAAAAATATAGGGATTAAGTTTTCTGGAAGCAAAGGATTTCATTTGATTATTCCATGGAAGGCATTTCCTAAAGAAATTAATAATGTCAAGACATCTGAAATGTTTCCATTATATCCAAGGATAATCACTCAATATATCATTGAAAAAGTTAAGAAACAGCTGATTGAAAAAATAAGTGATTTGTCTCGTCCAAGCAAATATGTCAAGGATTATAAAGCCCCAAAAGAAGTCATGCCTGACTTAATTTTAGTCTCTCCAAGGCATTTGTTCAGGATACCTTATTCTCTTCATGAAAAAACTGCATTGGCAAGCGTGGTAATAGATTCAGATAAAGTAAACGAATTTGACTTGAAAGATGCTGACCCATTAAAAATTAAAATAAAAAATTTCATCCCAGATTGCAAAGAAGGCGAAGCATCTGAACTGCTTATGCAGGCTCTTGATTGGCATAAGGAAAACCACAAGGAAGAAGAACATGAAAAAATAGTCAAAGATTTCAAGCCAATAAAACTCGAAAATTTATCAGAGGCTCATTTTCCTCCGTGCATCCAAAACATTCTAAAAGGAATCAAAGATGGCAAAAAAAGAGCAGTGTTTGTGTTAATTAATTTATTCCGTTCAATTGGCATGGATAAGGAAGAATTAGAAAAAAGAATTTATGACTGGAATAAAAAAAATGAAGTTCCATTAAAAGAAGGCTATATCAAAACCCAGATTGTATGGAGTTACAAGAGAAAGCAAATAATGCCTCAAAACTGCAAGGAATTTTATCAGGGCATTGGAGTCTGTGTGCCAGATAATATATGCAAAATAATAAAAAATCCTGTAAATTATGTTATTAGAAAAAATATATCTGAAAATAAACCAAAGAAAGCCAACAAATTTAAAAAGAAGGATTAGCTTATCTATAACATGAAAAAGAGCGTATTATTTATTTTATTATTATTGTTTAGTATGTCTTTTGTTATTGCTCAGGAAAATGCAACAGATGTTCAGGCAAAAATTGATAAGGCATATGATTGTTTAGATGCAAAACTAAGCGGGAAATGCAGCACAATTGCTCCTCAAGAAAAAATATTTGCATTGCTTGCAACTGGACAATGCAAGGATGAAGTAATTGCTGACTCTCTTAATGGAGAATGTTGGCCAAATTCTGGCTGCAATCTAAAGCAAACTGCTCAGGCAATTCTTGCCCTTTCTCAAACAACTGCAAGCACGGCAAAGGCAGAGGAATGGTTAATGAGTCAAAATGCTTCTCCAGACGATGTTGAATGGTATTTGCAAATTGAAAGTTCAAAAGAAACAAGATGCATTATCACTTATGATGGTGGAGAGCATATAATTATTTTAAAGGATGACAAAACCTTGACAACAGGAGCAAAACCTTGCTTGTCTTTATCTTCTGGTGATTGGTGGCTTAAAGTATCCCCTGGATGTTATAATAGAGAATATAAAATTTCTTGCGATGAAGATTTCCAGACTAATCTGTTATTCAAAATAAAGTCTTCTTCAGTTATTCATGTTTCAGAGCAAACTAATTCAGCTTCTGCACAGGGAACAACAACTGAAAAAATAAAATCAGCTTGTTTTATGCAAGGTGGAGAGTGCAATTATGAAGGAAGCTTATGGGCAGCTCTTGTTTTAGACAGCAAAGGACATGATGTCAGTGCATTTATGCCTTATCTTGCAACAAGCGCAGAAGAAAATACTGAATTTCTTCCAGAATCTTTCTTGTATCTTTTAACTGCTCAAGATGATTATAGGAATACTTTATTATTAAAACAAAAAAGCAACAAGTTCTGGAGTGAAACTGGAAATAAATTTTATGATACTGCCATAGCACTTTATTCTATCAGTGATGAACCAACTGAAAAAATAAACTCTAAGAATTGGCTTTTGGAAGTTCAGGATTCCCAAGGTTGCTGGCAAGGAAATATTCGGGATACAGCATTTATTTTAGCATCTGTCTGGCCAAGGGCAATTGAATCTACTTTATCAGATTGTGCATCCTCTAATTATTATTGCATGTCTGACATTTCTTGCACAGGAAATATTTTAGGTAGTTACAGATGTCCAGGAGTGTTGAAATGTTGTGATACTCTTGCACCAATTCAATCATGCACAGAACAAAATGGAAATATCTGCAATTCAGCTCAGAGTTGTGTTGGGGGATTAGTTGTTTCAGCTTCAGGAACATCTTCTGGAGAAACATGCTGTGTTGGTGGAACATGCGGGCAAGTTGCATTGCAGTCTGAATGCGAGTCCAACAATGGAAATTGCAGGCCTTTTGGGTGCGAGGCTGGAGAAGAGGAAGTAGCTTATACTTGTGATTTCGGAGATACTTGCTGTATGACTGGAGGATCTGCAGAAAGAAGTTACTGGTGGGTTTGGGTTCTGCTTGTTTTAATTGTGCTGACAGTTATAGGAATAGTTTTCAAAGATAAATTAAGGCCTTATTATTATAAGATATTGTCAATGTTCAAGGGAAGAGGACCATCTGCACCTGCCTATGGAAGACCTCGACCGCCTTCAGGTCCAGGAATGCCAATAAGAAGATATGTCCCAAGAAGAATTCTTCCTCCAAGCCAAAGAGCTCCAATGCCTGCAAGAAAACCAGCATCTTCAGGAGAATTAGGTGATGTTCTTAAAAGATTAAAAGAAATGAGTAAATAAAATGAAAAAGATTTTACTCCTAGCAATATTCTTTATTCTACTCCTCAGTCCATTATTGTCTGCAATTCAGTTTGAAATGAAAGAGAATTTTTCAAGAGAAGAAGTTTTAATGGCCAAGCTTTCTGGAGAATTTGTCCAGCCACCATTAAGGGAGAATATTATTTTTTACAGGGGGCATGTAAGAGTTGCAATGGATGCATATGTGAATAAAATTGATGATGATTATTACATTTATGCCCCTCTTTCTGGAAAAGAGCCAACAAATTATTCCATTGTTCTTGAAGACATTTCATATATGAAAGGAAGCCAAAAAATCACTGAAGATTTAACTAAGAACTTTACAATAACAGAAGAATACGCAGATTTTATTCTAACTCCAGGAGCAATTGTTTCAAAAGGAGATTTTGAAATAACATTAGAAAATCTCAGAGATGAATCAATAGTTATAACAATGAATATCACAACCCTTTCTGGCGAATCTGGAGGAATAAGTTACGAAGAAGATGTTGAGCATGAATTCACAATAAAGCCAGGAACACAAGCAATAAAGTTTGAATTAGAATATCTTACTGCGCCAACTTCCAAGCTTATTAGTTTTTCATCTGAAAATCTGAGTTATACTATTCCCATATCTTTATACCTTGATGAGCAATCAGAGCAAAGCAAGACTTTTGCATTTGACATTCAGCCATCTGAATTAGAGATTATCATGCCAACATTCAGCAATCTTACAAGAGTGGTTTACATTTATAATACTGGAACAGGAACACTCACAGATATAGAGTTGAAAATTTCAGATTCTCTTAAGCCATATGTTACAGTTTCAGAAGATAGATTCGGACAGATTCTCCCAAATTCCAATGCTAATTTAAACATGAGCATTGTTTCAGGTGAAGAAAAATCTATTGGAGGAAAAATTGAAGTAATCACCGCTAATGGATTATATAGTGAAATGAGGGTTTCAATTAAATTTGAACAAGGATATGAGCCAACTCCAGAAGAATCTGGAACCCAGTTAACAACTGATGAAAATTGCGAGTCTTCTGCTATTGCAGGAAAAATCTGTCTAGATAATGAAAGATGTGATGGAGAAGAAATTTTCGCTGAGAATGGATTATGCTGTGTTGGAACATGCAGAGCAAAACCTTCAGGAGCAATGTGGAAGTTCTTTGGATGGCTGATTCTTATTGTATTAATTATTGGCGGAATCTGGTTTTATCTCAAGAGGTATAAGGGTGTCAAGAAACCAATTGACTTGCTTAAAATAGCTCAAGGAAAGAAACCACAATAATTATTTTTTTCTCTAACCATTATAAATTCCTTACTTCATTGTTAATGGTTTTTTTCTTCTTTTCCAGATTTTTCTTTTTCTTCTAATAATGCTCTTAACTTTTGCTCTAATACTTTCTTTTCAGCTTGGATTATCATTGCAATTTCATCATAGCCGTGAAGCCTTCTGATAATCTCACTGAATATTTCTCCAATTGAATTATTGCTTAACATCAAGTTTTCAGGAGAAATTATTTCAATGTGGGCAGGCATATACTTAAACATCAGCATTGCCAAATGCAAGATGCTTTTTACCTCAACCTCGACTTCTGCAAAAGTAGTATAAAGATCTTTTTTATCCTTTATTTCCATTGGCTCATTTATCTTTTTTTCCTTAACCTCAACCCCTTTTTCCTTATCCATATTATCTATTAACTTTTCAAGGGTTTCTTTTAGATGTTGTGGAGGCCTGCCTATAACCTCTAAAATTAATATTGCCCTTATTTCATTTTCCTCTGAACTCATTTTTGCTCCTGATTTTAAGCTTTAATAAAAGAAGGAAAGTTATCAGCACTAAAAAGATGATTAATCCTATCAATGCATATTTCCCTTTAAATAATTCTGAAACATCAGTATTTATATTTTTTGGAGTTATATTTATTGGTTCGATTACCACCTCTTTTTCTTTGGTTGAAATATTCACAGAGATAATCTTTTTGGTTTCATTTTCTTTTTCACTTTCATTTATCTCTTCATTATCCTCTAAACCATCTCCTTCCACACATGCAATTCCTTCTGCTTTGATGTCTTGCAATTTAATCTCTCCAATGCCATATACATTAAGCAAATCATCTAGGGATTCAAATGGCCTGGAGTTAATTATGTTTGTCGCAGTGCTTGGCCCAACCCATTTTATTCTATCCAATTCCTCAGCTGAAGCTGTATTAATATTGACTTGGCTTTCATTGCATTCTGCAAGAATAAACTCTGTTAAAATCAATAAAACAAACAAAAGTAGTATCTTCTTATTCACCATACTTCTCTACAAAGTCAATGTATTCTATATTAAGTTTTCTACCTTCTTTTATAGCCTTTGCAATAAGTATTTTGGAGAAAAGATGTTCATTTTCCATATCTTTCCACAAAATTATCATATTTTATTATTATTCTCCTACCTTCTTTAATTGCTCTTGCTACCCAGATCTCTGAAAAAACTCCCTTAGTTAAGTACCATCTACATTTTTCTTTTTCTTCTTTAGATAGGATTCCATTATATTTAACCTCCACACCGATTAAATTATAGGACCGTTCATGGATCTTAGTAATAGATATAAAATCTGGAAACCCCCCAGATAACATCATTACTTTATGATAAGGATTAAATTTCTTCTTTGCAGGGACAATCTTCTCAGCTTCTAAATCAACATTATTGCTCCATTTGGCTACAATTTTACCTTTATCCTCTAAATCTTTTCTGACTTTTAATTCAAATTTGGCTCCTTTTGCTTTGGCTCTTTTACCTTTTTTTATTTCAGTTTTTTTCTTAGAATGGGGGATCCCCTTTTCATCCCAAGAAGTTTCATATTCTTCGCTTTCAGCTTTTTTTATAAGTTCCATAATTTTATCTTTATTTTCAGAAAAATCTTTAGAAAGCATTTTTAATCCTAAAATATTTAGTTTTATCATGGCAATTTCTGCAGATAGTTACCCCATTCTTAATGTCCCAAAGTTCTTCACATTCTCTAGCCTGTTTTATATTTATTATCTTCATTTGTTTTAAAATCAAATTAAATTCCTTTAGATGATGTGCTTCTAAATATATCCCCCTTCTACAGCATTTTTTACATGTCCAATCATCTCGTTTGAAAATTTCATTCCTCCAATGTTTATATTCTGAGAGTTTTCTTATCTTTTGTTGGAGTTTAGTGATTCCTCCTTTCCACTTAGGATTATTCCTCCCAGAGATTCTTAAATCCCCTTTTTTAAAAGTGGTTCTGTTAACAAAACTTTTTCCTCCAGTTCCTTCTCTCCATTTTTTGTTTTTATTATTCTTTATTAAAAAGGAATTTTTTGCAAATTCTTTTAACTTCTTCGATTTGGAATAACATTCTATATTACAATATACTTGACTATCATACCTTGTTTTTATTTCTTTATTACATACTGGGCAAATAGCAATCTTATCCTTTCTTCTCCATTTATTCCATGGTATATCTCCGGATTTGAAAGGCATGGAGTTTGTTGCCTATTTTTCTTTTTAATATTGTCTTTTCATTTGATAGTCACAGGATTTTTTCTCTTTTTCCACTTTAATTTACTCTTTTAGAATAATTCCTTTGAAGATGAATAAATATCACAGCAATAATTGCTCCAATGCCATTAAATATCAAGTCTAAAGAGCTATTTGCGTATCCTCCGACATTAGTATCAGGGACACTTACAACTGCTATAAACTCTATGATCTCATTTAATGCCCCTAAACCCATCCCCATTAAAATTAAAAGAAAATAAATTACCTTCCAGCTTACTTTATTCTTTAGATGAGGCTTTAACAATTGATAAGTTACTAATGTAGCAATTCCAAACCCAAACGCATGCACAACCTTGTCAAATCTTAAAATTGTATCCCCTCCAATCTCCCAAAGACGAATTATAATAAAATTATAAAGAACATCTCCATGAATTATAACTCCTCCTCCGCACATATGCAAAAATCCCCATATAGATAATCCCCATAAAACAACTAAATCAAACTTTGTTTTATTCATGGTAAATAAAATTAAGAAAAAGAAAAAAACCAATACTGCAATATACAATAAAAATTCATAATTTTTAATGCTTAAATAATAAATAGTAAAGGCTAGAAGATAAATTAGAGTAAATGTTATTACCCAATACCAGCTCTTTTTTATTTCCATTTTTATAAGTCTCGAGCTTGAAGAGTTCTTCTTCCATTTGCTTTGGCTCTTTTGATTGCCTCTCTCAGCATTTCTTCAACTTTTCTTTCCATAGCCATGCCAACTTCATCTGCTACACTAGAAACAGCATTTTCTTTGTCAAGTTCTTTTATGACTTTTCTTATGTTGCTTTTTACAATTAATCCCATTATTTTCCTTCATTATTATTTTCTTCTGGACGCATTAAAGGAAATGCAACGCAGTCCCTGATTGGTTTGTTCAAAAGATAAGAAAATAATCTTTCAGAAACTCCAAACCCGCAAACAGGAGGCATGCCATACTTCAATGCTTCAACAAATTCCTTATCATGCTCTTGTGCTTCAGTATCCCCAGCTTCTTTTAATTTTGCCTGGATTTCAAATCTTTTTTCCTGGTCTATTGGGTCATTTAATTCACTATAGCCATTTCCAAGCTCAGTTCCTGCAATGATTATCTGAAACTGCTCAACTTTTCTTTTATCATCTGGATTTCTTTTTGCTAATGGTGAGACTTCCACTGGGTGATTAATTAAAAATCCTGGCCCAGCAAGTTTTTTCCTGCAATATTTCCATAAGCTATCTACCAATCTCCATTTGCTCGCCTTAGGATCATATTCTACTTTTAATTCATCCAGCACTTTTCTTATCTTTTTTTCATCATCTGTATAGATGTCCACTTTTGTATGTTTTTTTATGAGTTTTTCATAATCATACATTTCCCATTTTTTCCCTAAATCTACATTATATCCATGTGTTTCAAATTTAAGTGTTCCTAAAACTTCTTTTGCAAGTTTCTTGTATAATTCTTCTGTTAATTTCATGCCGTCTAAATAATTTGCATATGCCCAATAAAATTCCATTTGAGTATAATCTTGCAAATGCTCCATATCCACCCCCTCATTTCTGAATTGTCTTCCGATTTCAAATGTCTTTTCATAACCTGCAACCATTAGTTTTTTTTGCCACAATTCTCCCATAGAAATTCTTAGAAATACATCAAGATTTAATGCATTATGATGTGTTTTAAATGGAGTTGCAGATGCCCCACCAGCAGAATTTTCAAGAACAGGAGTTTCTACCTCCAAAAATCCCCTTTCTTTTAGGAAATTTCTAACTGTTTCCCAAAATTTGGCTTTTTTTACAAATATTTCCTTTGTTTCAGGATTCATTAAGATATCCAAGTACCTTTTTCTGTATTTTTCTTCTTCATCTTTTATTCCATGGAATTTTTCAGGAAGCGGCAAAATAGCTTTTGTTAGGAGCTCTATTTTTTTGACTAAGATAGAGAATTCTTTGGTTTTAGACTTCATTGTCTCTCCCTCTATCCCAATAAAATCTCCAGCGTCAATATATTTTTTTAAGAATTTTCTTTTATCTTCAGGAATCTTTCCTTCCTGGAAAATTAGCTGAACTTCTCCTGTCCCGTCTTGTAATCTAACAAAAGCAATTTTTCCAAGGTCTCGTTTAATCATTACTCTTCCAGAGGTTTTTACTTTTTCTCCTATTTTGTTTGCAAGGCACTCTTGAATTGTTTGTTTTTTATCAAATTTATTAGGATAAGGATTAATCCCCTGTTTTCTCAATTCCTCAATTTTTCTCAGCCTCTCTTGAATTATCTGCTCTTCTCGTCCCATATTATACCTACTTTTCTGTTATTTATAAAAGTATTACCCCCTTTTCTTGTATTTGTATTTTCTATACCCTTTATTATCTAATTCTTGATTAACTAATTCATCTGCCATCTGCTGGAATTTGTCCAATCTGCTTGCATGAAGATATCTTATTTTTTTGAAATTTTCCTGTAATTTCTGCACTTTTAAAAATAATTCCATTAATCCAGGGTTTTTTACCTTATATTCCCCAAGCAGTTGCTGGACAATTAATTCAGAATCAAGTATACAGGTAATTGAATCTTTTGTAAACTTCGAGGCAAATTCCAATGCTTTAATCAGTGCAAGATACTCCGCAAAATTATTTGTAACCATTTCTCCAACAAACTCGCTGTATTTAGTAAGAATCTGCCCCTCTTCCCTTATTATTATTCCAATCGCCCCTGGTCCAGGGTTTCCACGAGCACCTCCATCAGAATTTGTGTAAATCATATTCTTTAAATGTGAAGAATCTTGAATGTATTAAATCCCTGAAATTTTTCAGGTTTTTCTTCAACATTTTTTATTTGAGAATGTTTTGGCCCCTCTCTGCATATTTCCACCATCTTGTTAACTTCATCAGCATTTCCTTCTAAAAAAACTTCAACTCTTCCATCTTCTAGATTTCTTGTGAATCCCTTAACATTGTATTTCTCTGCATTGCTTTTTATGAATGTCCTAAAGAATACATCCTGGACAGTCCCACTGATATACAATCTTACAGACTTTTTCATAACCTACAGAAAGCTAAACTGCTTTATTAAGTTTTAGATATTTCTATAGTCCAGCTCATTATTTACCACAGCTACTGTCTGGGAAGCAAAATATATTCTTTGCCCTATAGAAACAGAAGTCGCAATTTCTTTTAATCTTCTAAGTTCTTTTTTAGGAAGTCCTTCATGGTCCCCAACAATAAACACAGGATTATCTTTTATTTCAACTTGTCTTATGTCTTTTCCTCTTTTATCCAAAATAAAAATTTCCTTTCCTTGGTTATGCAATTCATCAATTACATTCAAAAAACTCTTTTTTTCAACAAAGCATCCTGGAAGCACTTCCTTTTTTTCTCCTGGTTTGTATTTGTAAAGCAGTTTTTGGATTATTCTTCCAACATCTTTCTTGTTGATCTCCAATTCAGGAGTAACTTGTATTTCAATATGTTTTGGAGGATCTGGCATACCATAAAACACAAGATGCATTTTTGCATCATTTCGAAAATCATGAGACAAGAATAATGCCTGAATAATTGAATGAATTGCAATGTCCATTCTTCCGGCTTTCATTAAATCTCCTGATAATGCCTTTCCGCTTGTTGACGCACTTGCTGAAAAATATACAAATTCTCTCATTTTATCTTATTGGCTGCAAAACAAACTCTGATTTTGCAAATATCTCCCTAGTATTGATAACTTTAAACATTCCTATAAATCTTTCTCCTGAAAATACGCTGATTATTTTGTCCTTGCTTATTTCAACTTTCTCCTTTAAGTCTTCTTTGTGAATTGGCTTGCCCTGAAAAATCTTTACAATAACTTCTTCTTTGATTTGAACTTCTTTGTATACTTGAGAAACAATTTCCCCAGGCATTATTATTTGCCTCAGGGGTTTCTCATTTCCATTTTCATATTCCTCAACTGCTTTTTCAAAATCATAGAGATTTATTACAGAATCTTCTTTGAATATTCCTGCTCTTATTCTTCTTAATTCCAGCATATGAGCCCCAATTTTCATATAATCTCCTAAATCTGAAATAAGTTTTCTTATGTATGTTCCTCCTTGGACTTCAGCTATAAACAAAAAGTCTTTTCCATTTTTTTCTAAGATTTCAAATCTTTTTATTTCCCTCTGCCTTTCTTCTCTTTTTACTCTGGATTTTACAGGAGGCATTTGCATAATCTTTCCAGTAAACTTTTCTTCTATTGCTTTTTTAATAGTTTCAACTGGAACATCCTCATGGATTCTCATTACCCCAATATATTCTTTGTCTTCCCCAAGAAAAAATCCAGTTAATTTGCAGGCTCTGTTTAATGCAATAGGAAGAACACCAGTAACCTTAGGGTCTAAAGTTCCAAAATGGCTTGTTTTTCGTAATTTCAGTTTATTTTTTACAAATTCTGAAACACTAAAACTTGTAGGCCCAGAGCTTTTGTCAATGTTTATTATGCCAAACTCAAGAAGTTCTTGTATTGTTTTCTTTTTCTTCAGTTCAGTTATATTTATCATGATTGTTTAGAATAGCAAAGCTTTTATAATCTTATTGGAGTGTCTTTTTATGCCGCTTGATACTCTTAAATGGCTCGACAGCCTCTGCCCAAGATTATTGGAGCTTCTTCAATTAAGATTTCAAAAGGAATATCTCTATAATTTCGATTTTGCTTCTCAAGCAACTCAGAATAGTATTAAGATGTGGAACAAAGAAAGAACAGAACATTTTGAACCTTTGATTCTGCCTGCAACAGCAGAGGTGATAGCGACTGTTGGAGTTGAAAAAGATGATGAATCCACTCTAGTTAAATTAATTGATATCTGGGACAGATCTGAGAAGCATAAGAAATTTTTAGTAGAAAATAATTCTTTGGGAATTGGCTTTGCATATGATTTGATAAGAAACTTCCTTTATGCCACTGTAAGGCTTGGAGAATAATTATCTAAATCCATTTGCTTTTCTTCTCGATTCAATAACTTCTTTAACTGTTAAAGAAACTATTGCCAAAATAAACATTCCTAATGCATAAACTAAAAATATAAATCTAAACGGAAGTAGTAATAAAATTAATGCTGGTAGAAATTCTCCCATTAGGTTTCCAGCATCTATTGAAGTATTATAAGAGGGGTAGAATCTTTGGTCCTCACCGCTTTTTTTTAAATTATCAAAAAAGTATGATTCTGTTGTTCCTTCAATCATAGCTAATCCTATGCTTCCCGCAACTAAGATTGCCATTATCAGCCATATATTGCCAAAATAAATAAAACATAATAATGCACATCCAGCCGCGATTAAATTCCCTATCACAAATATATTCTTATATCCCTTTTTTCCAGCAACACATCCAAAAAAGTATTCCAAAAACAGCAATGGAACCGTGACAAAGAATATAAAAAATCCAACATGTGAACCTGAAAGAGTTTTGATAATTAAAAGCGGCATATAAATAAAAATAAGGCTCCACCAAAAATTAATTCCTGTACTCAAAAAATATGTCTTGACTCTGTTTTTATCATTGAAAAAATCCTTAAAATTTCTAATCACGCTAAAATCCACTCTTTTCTTTTTCGATGCGCCATCTATCTTAAAAAATCCAAGCAAAATTCCTGCAAGAATTATTAATATTCCAGACAAAATAAAAATATGATTCAAATTGTCTTTTTCTCTCAGAATAAAGCCAGCAATTAATGGCCCAACAATCCATCCAAGGTTTAGGAAGGTATACATTAATCCCTCGTTTTTCGATAAATTATTTTTATTTGAGATGTGCTCTATTATCAGCCCGCTTGAGGCAAGTTTTAATGCATTGAATACTGTCACCAGTATTGCCACAATTAAGAATAGCCAAAAATTATTAATTATGCTATAAAGCAGATATCCTATTCCAATCATAAAGCAAGAAAAGATAAATACAATTTTTTTGCTCTTTGTTTCTATTATTGGGATTATTAAAAAATTTGTAATTATAGAAATTATCACAAGGAATACAAAAACAAACCCAACTAATGAATCATTATGAAGAAAACTATTTACATAAATAGCAATTACACTGGAAATTAAGGCAACTGCAATTGCCCTGGTAAAAATTATAAATCCAAATCTTCCAACCTTGCCTGAAATTCTAGGGAGAATATGAAATGACCTCATAATAATTTTAATTTTTTTTAGTTTATATACTCTTTCTCAACTTCAATCCTGTCATGAGTTGGAAATTCTTCAACTCTTTCAATCTGATATTCTTTCAGAAGTTTTTTGGCAAGTTTTTGAGAGATTATCAGTCTATTCTTTAGTTTATCAAAATAAGATTCTTTAGGATACTCTCTGTTTAATATCTCGATATCCTTGCGGACTATAAGATAAATGACAGTTCCATCTTCAGTTCTTTTTCCAAATGGCAGTGTCTCATGAAGCTTGAGCCTGTTTCTGTATTGATAATTATTTTTAGTGTCTGCAGTGCATAAGTGGACTTTTAATTTTGAATTATTCTTTTCAAGTTCTTTCAAAACCCAGATTCCAGCTTCTTTTGAGCCGCTAACAACATATCCGCCTTCTTTTAGCTCATATTTGGAAGTAATGAATTCAAAATTGCTTTCTCCGATTTCAAATTCATTGAGATTAACAAATCCTATTTCTTTTTCAAGATTAAGTATAAATCCAAGTATCTCTTCTTTTTTGTCTGGAATCATAGGCATTTCAATGCCAATATTCTCTTTTTTAAAAAATTCCTTTGCTAGCTTTATTTTTTCAATATCTTCTTGTCTCTTCTCTTTTTTACATAAAAATGCAGGATGAAATCTCACTTCATCAATAACTTTTGATAATCTCATTAACTTTTCCCTGTCTATTAAATTTGTTGGCAGATATATGTGGATTTGAAATTCTTTTCCAAACTTTTTCTTTAAATCAGAAGCATATTCAATTGTCCTTTCAAGTTTCAAACTTGGGTCTCCTCCAGTTATTCCAGCACTGTCTGATTTGCTCTCTTCAGCTTCTTGAATAACTTCGTCTATTTTTTGGCATTCTCTTTCATTTGCCCATATTTTGTCAATATTTTTCCTTAAATTGCTTAAAGAGCAATACTCACAATTTCTTGGGCATATACCTGTGATAAACAGCACAAGTTTTTTTCCCTTAACACAATGCCTGCATCCTTTTGCAATCCCATTGATGCAATAAGAGCCAAATTTAGTTTTTTTCATATTTCTCCTTTGAGATATTTTTTTCTCTTTTCCTCTGGAAATTTTTCAATTGCATATCTTAGCATTGTTCTCGGCATTTGATTGTATCTTGTGCTGAGAAAGATTTCCAAAACATCCATATTCTTCTTCCCAATTTCTCTCAGCATCCACCCAACAGCCTTATGAATTAAATCATGCTCATCCTTAATTAATGCATCTGCAATTACAAGAACATCTCCAAAATTCCTGTTTTTTATAAAAGGCATTGTTGAGACAATTGCTATTCTTCTTTCCCATACATTGCTTGATTTTGCCAAATTTCTAAGAATGCTTCTGTCTTCTTTAAGCAAGAATTCTCCGACAATCTTTGGAGCACTTAAATCAACCAAGTCCCAGTTATTTATTTTGTTTTCAGAAGCATTTTTCAAATAAAATTCAAAGATTCTTATTTTTTCCACTGGATTTTTCTTTGATTTCTTATATTTGTTCATTAATATAACCAAACCACAAAGCCTATGCTCATGAATTTTTGAATTAAGCAATTTCTGAATATCATTTAAAGATAAATCATAATACTTTTTGCATATCTGTCTTTGAACAGGAACTTTTACTCCTAAAAAAATATCCCCGTCTGCGTATTCCCCCTTTCCTGTCTTAAAGAATCTTTGGAGATTTTCTGCCTGTTGCTTGTCTGAAACTCCTTCTAGTTCTTTGATTAGTTCTTTAAACATAATCTTCTAAGAATTATTCACTATAAATGCCTTATCTCTGCAAGGATCTTCTTAATGTTGTTGGAACTATTTCCTGTTTTTTTGCAGTCTGTTTCATTTGTTTTGCAGCTGCCTTTTCCATTTCTTTTCCAGCTTCAACTGTGGCTGCTTTCTTTTCTTTTTCGTCTATTGCTTTTTCTTCTTTAGCACCTGATACTTCAGGGGCTTTTGCTTCAGCTTTCTTAACCTCTACCTTCTTTTTTTCTGCAACTTCTTTTCCAGCTTCTTCTCTTTTTTGCTCTCTTGCTTTCTTTTGCTCTAATATCTTTGGCATCTCTGCAAGCTCTACTCTTACAATATCTCCTTCTTTAATTGCTCTGACTTTTACTTTATGAGGCGGATGCTTTATTCCTCTTCTCCAAAGAAATTCATTCAAGTATGTATCCACTTTTACTTTTTTCAGGTCCCTGTCTCTTATTTTCATATGCTTAGCTAAGAATTCTTTTACAGTTCTGACCGCCTTATTGGTTTTTTTATATCTTGGAACAGTTCTGCATCTTTCTCTAAGTGGGATAATATATTCCCTTGCTTCCACAATGTTGTTATCGGTTTTTTTATTTTCTGCCATTTTATCCCATATAAGATTTTCTGATTATCCTTGGTTTAATATGCAACTTTGTTCTTCTCCAACTTCTTCTGTATCTAGTCATAGCAGAAGGGTGAACTCGCTTTCCCTTTCCAAATTTCTTAAGCACTGCCCATATAGGAGCCCACTTAGTTTGCCTTGCTTTCTTTCCCAATGTTGCTTTTTTTTGTTGATTTTTAATTCCCATGATTATTTGTTATTTATTTAATCTCTTCCATAAATGATTTACCTTTTGATGTAATTTGTCTTCCTGGTTTCTTGCCCCTCACATTTTTAATTTCCTTGGCAATTTCTGTCAAACCAGCCTTGTCAGTTTGCTGAAGTATTGTTCTTATTATTTTTCCTGAAGATTTTCTGAATTCTTCTGGCTTGTATCCTCTGTTCTTCTTGCCACCATATTTTGTTCTAAGCTTATTTACTCCAATGATTTTTCTCTTGTAAATCTGCCTCAAAATGCTTGCAGTTCTCTTGTGCCAAAAATTAGGATCTTCAATTGGTCTTTCCCTTGAAGGCCCTGACTTAACAAATTTAGCCCATTCCGGCTCTTTGATTTCCGGAATGTTTTTGAGTGCTTCTGCTAACTTTAGATTATATTCTTGGGAATTTAATTCAAATACTGGATTCATTTTTCTTATCTGCCACCCCTTTCGGAGTTAGATTGGCTTTCGCCATTTAGCGTATTATTCAACAAGAAAATTAGTTTATAAATCTATCTCTGTGATTTTCGCCATTTTCTAAGAATTATTGTGAAGCCTATTATCTTAGCAGTATACTTATCTCCGAGCTCTTTAACTAACTCTTCTGAATACTTCTTGACTGATTCCTTTGCTTCTTTTCCTTCTCCTCTTGCGCCTTTTAAAACAGAAATCTTTACAATAGTATGATTCTTAAACAGGTTTCTAAGAGAAATAAACAAATTCGCAGTTACCCCATTCTTCCCGATTTGAAAAGTTCCTATTGCCATCTAAATCCTTCTATATCTGCTTTTTTAATCTTTATGGTTTTATACTTTTTAACATTCCATGTTCCTTTTTTCATTTCTTTTCCCTTATTAACATCTTTTCCTGTAAATTGATGCATTATTACATCTGACTTGTTGTCTCTCCAATCTTGGCTTTTTGAAGCACATGCTATTGAAGCTTCACAAATATCTTCTTTGCTTGGATTTAATGAATCAATAACGCAAAAAGGGCTTCCAGGAGCAGAGGTATGCAAAATTATGTTCTCTTTTCCCTTGTATAAACTAACTAATTCATCATTATTTTCTTCATTCCTTCCTAAAAGAGCTTTTGCTCCAGACTTTAAAATAAATTCCTTAAATTTCATGTTTTAAGTAAGAATTAGCAATCTTTAAACATTTCTTTTGATTTAGCCATGTCAATTTTTTGAGTGCTTCTTTAAATAAAGCCCATTTATAATCTGAATGCTCTAAGGTATCGATTTTAATCTTTTGTTTTTTAACTTCTGCAGCATAGAGATTGAATGTCTGCCCAAGGATTCCAGGCCTGTCTTTTAGAGTCTTTTTGTATTTGTACTTTCCCTTAAAATTAAGTTTGATTATTCTTATGGGCGCAAGTCCGGTTTCTTCTTTTACTTCTCTAATAATTGCAGATTTAATTCTTTCTTCTTTTTCTATCCCTCCTTTTGGAAATTCCCAACCACTCCAATGCAGTTTTCTTTTTAAAAGAAGATATTCAATTCCTTTTTTAGTTTCAGAATAAGTAATAACAAAGATAGCTTTTCTATATCTCATTTTATCCCCATTTTTTTAAGGCTTCAAAAAGTTCTACATGAGTTTTTGCATATTCTTTTAAAGAAATTCCCTTAAGTGTAGCATCAACTGCCTGCCTCATTGCTCTTGCACCTGCAACTGTCCCATGAGGATGCCCATGTATTCCTCCTCCAGCTTGGAGTACCACATCCCTTCCCATGAATTTTATAATCTTATCAACTATTCCAGGATAAACCCCCCCAGATGCAACTCCTAACACTGGCTTAATATTATGCCATTGTTGAGAAAGATACCACTTAGTTTGCTTAGTAAATTGTTTTTCAAGGTCTTGTTCAATGTGCAAGACTTCTTCTTTTTTTCCAGACATTTTTCCATAAGCAGTACCGATATGCAATGTATCTACCCCCACCATTCTTGATAATTGTGCAATAACTTCCATTGACATCCCAAAACTCTCCTTGTCTCTGTCAAGCATGGCATGTCCTGCTCTATGTGCATGAATTGGAAGTTTGGTATAATTTCTTGCAGTCTGCAACGCACTCCACCCCAAGGTTAAAATATCAAGCATAATATAATTTCCATTATTCTTTTCAACAAAATCAATTCTCTTTAACATTTCTTTTGTTTCAGCAGTGCAATTAACCAAGTAAGCTTTTTTATCTCCAGTTTCTCTCTCTGCTTTATCCAGCATCTTGATTGTTTTCAAGAATCTTTCTCTGAAAGGATTAAATTTTTGATTTGTAAGATTTTCATCATCCTTGACAATGTCGCATCCTCCTTTCCAAGAATCATAAGCAACCATTGAATGCTCTCCTGGCTCTAACCCCACTTTTGGCTTTACAATTGTCCCAACAAGAGGCCTGTTCCAGACATTAAATTTTTTTCTTATTCCTTGAATTCCAAATCTTGGTCCTTTGAAACTGTATAGCATTTTCTTAGGAAGCAGAACATCCTCCCAAAATAAAGCATTCACAGATTTCATCCCATAAATATTCCCGCCAATGCTTGAAAGAATATCTGGCAAGTTTCCAAGTTCAAATAATTCAATAGGGTAGGCAATTCTCACTCTTTTGTTTTTTTCATCAAGATAAAACACACTGGGAGTAAGCATCTTCCCAATTCTCGGCTTCATAGTTTTAACTTCAGTCCATGTTCCTATGCTTGATTCCCCAGCAACCATTGATGCAGCTTCTTTAAGATTAAATCCTTTAGCAGGCTTGATGTAGTATTGCATAACCAAATCACTCTCTTTTGGTTTGTATCTTAAATCAACAAAACTTTCATATTTGTATGCTTTTTTGTTTGTCACCATCTTTTTTTATATCCTTATGAATCAGTTATAATTTAAATTACTTTCTTAACTACTTCTCCTTCAGGAGTGTCTTCAACTTGATAACCAATTTTTTTTATCTTTTCCCTTAATTCATCTGATTTCTTAAAATTTTTATCTTTTCTTGCCTGCTCCCTTTCTTTCACAAGCTTTGAAACCTCTGCAGGAATTTTGATTTTTTCTTTTTCAAGGAGTTTTAATCCAAAAATCTTATCCATTTCTTTTATTGTATTAATTTTTCCTTTGGCTGTTTCATCTCTGACTAATTTCCAAAGAACTTGCAATGCTTCTGGAACATTTAAGTCATCATCCATTGCCTTTTCAAACTCCTTGATATAGTCCTTGTTAAGTTCTTTATCGTCCTTTATCTCTGCGATTATATTTTTTAGCCTATGCAAAGAATTTTTTGATGCTTCTATGCTCTCCCATGTAAAATTAATTTGTTGCCTGTAATGTTTTGTAAGATAAAAATACCTTAAATCCATTGCACTATACCCTTTTTTTGCAATATCTTTTAATTCATAGAAATTCCCAAGAGACTTTGACATCTTTTTTCCATCTACAAGAACCCATTCATTATGCACCCAATATTTCACAAAGGGTTTTTTGTTGCTTGAAGCTTCACTTTGAGCAATTTCATTTTCATGATGAGGAAATATTAAATCCACTCCTCCAGTATGAATATCAAACCTTTCTCCTAAGTATTTTGATGACATTGCTGAGCACTCTATATGCCATCCTGGCCTTCCTTTTCCTATGTCTGTATCCCAAAAAACATCTCCGTCATTTTTATCATAAAATTTCCATAATGCAAAATCATTAACACTTTCTTTGTCATATTCATCTTTTGCAACTCTATCGCTTGCGCCTTCTTTTAATTCCTTGACTTTTATCTTGGAAAGTTTTCCATAATCCTTAAATTTTTTTATTGAGAAGTAAATTCCATCATCTGCCTTGTATGCAATTCCTTTATCTAGCAATTTTTTTACCATATCAACCATTTCTTTAATGTGTTCTGTGGCTTTTGGCATAATTTCAGGAGTTTCAATATTTATAGCTTTAATATCATCTAAGAATGCTTTTTCATAAATTTTTGTGAATTCTTTTAAGCTTTTCTTTGCTTTTTGGCTGTCCCTTATTGTTTTGTCATCAACATCTGTTAAATTCATTACTTCTTTGACATTGAATCCATTAAACTTGAGATATCTTCTTAAAATATCAGCAAAAATATAAGCCCTTAAGTTTCCAATATGAACATAATTGTAAATTGTAGGCCCGCAGACATACATTCCAACCTCGCCTTTTTTTATTGGCTTGAAAACCTCTTTTTTTCTTCCAAGTGTATTATATAATTTTAACATAGTAATAATAAGAAAGTTTGATTTAAAAAACTAGTTAATCTGATTCAATTGTAACTACAACATCAACAGAACTTCCATAAAGCTGTCCGCCTTTCTGCATTGTTATTGTATATGAAATTGAACAAGGTGGAGCATTTTCAGGAATATCAAATGTAACTAATTTTGGATCATCCATTAAACTTCCAGCAGGAATTTGGATTGTTCCTGTTTTTCCTAATGCAATAAAACTATCTGCCTGAGCAGTGCTTAATGAATCAGGGCAACTTGTTTCTGAAGCACCAATTGAATAAGTAAATGTATCTGCTTCTGTTTCAGTATTTCTTATTGAAAAAGCAAACCCAGTTCCTTGTTCTCCCTTTGATAAGATTATTTTTCTAGTGCTAGGAAATATAACTACCTTTCTTGTATTGTCCTCTGCAAATAATTTATTTATTTGGTCTCTTACTTGAGCATCAATCTGATCCACACTGCTTGTTGCACTAAAGAAAATCTTGTTAACAAAATATCCTCCAAGAATCAAAACCATTACAAGCAAGACTATAGTTACCATTGTACCCATAGTAAGTTCCATTGCTGCCTTTTTATTTTCCATTTTAGTAAACTGGGAATTGCGAGGTATCAAGCATTCCTGAAAAAATAATATACACAAAAATAATACTTAAAATAAATCCTACAACATTTAAGATTATTCCCACAAGTCCTAATTTAGTAGGATTTTTCCTGTGCTGAATTAAGCAAAAGACAAAACCAACTACTGAAATTATAGCCCCTAAAAGTCCAGCAAAGACTATGCTTAAAATTCCAAGAGTAAACCCTGAAATTCCAAGTCCTTCACCTATCTTTTTTTCCATAATGTATTTAATAAAATTCTTTTTATAAACCTTTTGAAAGATGTCTAAATCCACGCAGTGTTTTAGCCATGAGATATTCAAACCAACACAGTCGTTTAAATATGGGGGTGGAGGGGATCGAACCCTCTACACCTTGATCTTCAGTCAAGTGCTCTCCCAATGAGCTACACCCCCGTGATGGCAGATTATTTAGCCAGGTTCTACTGGGACACTTAATACAAAAAATAATTAATCTCCGGCTTTTAAATGTGTTGCTATTTTGTATACAAATCTTTAAAAATAGTTTTTTGATGGATTTTATATGGTAGAAAGAAGAGAACCAGTTAAATGCAATGGAATTCTAGGATATACCCAAGATCCCGAAGCAGCAGAAAAAAGTTCACTAAGATTAATCTCAGAAGAGCAATTCCACGATATTGAAGCATTTTTAGAAGACAATGTAGATTCAGTAAGAATAATGACTGATTATAAAAGAATTGGAGTAAATGAATTTGAACCTACAGCATTTTCTTATCAATATAAAGGATGCAAGATTCGAGTGCAAGAACCAGTTTCATTTGATTCAAGAGATGAGCCTTGTTTAACAATTATCCCTTTCGAAGGATGTAACTTAACACGATTATTAAACGATTTAGGTTTGTCTCCATTAAAACCAAAAAAAAGACTTCTAAAAAAGATAGACCTCAAGTTAAATAATAAAAAGTAAGTCGTGAATATTTGAGTAAGTCAGGAATAGGCTAAAAACAAGTTTTTGCTAAATTCCTTCTATGAATATTTGAGTAAGTCAGGAATAGGCCATCTTCTGTAGTTCCCTGAGCTTATTCAGACGGAACTTGTTAACATTCGACTAAGCGTTCTTATGAACTTGCACCAGTCAGGATGTTCGTTTCATCAAATCTGCTTTTTCTAAGCTCCATGCAAACTTCATAGCTCCAAAGCAGCTGTGTCGTTTCTGTAACATTGCCTTGCCTCGCGACAACTCTTCTTTCAAAGAGTGACTTTAATATGGTGGACAGACCTTCCTCAAAACTCAGAAATCATTTTTAGGTTTCTTGACAATTCAATGTCAGAGTTCCGAAGTTAACTACCCGACTTACTCTAAAATACAGAGAAAGTAGCTTTTTTAAGCTTTGCTGTCTGTATATTTTAATGACTGACTTGTCTTGGCATAATCAAACAAAAGAGGAAATATTCAAAGAACTCGAGACTTCTGAGCGAGGTTTAACTCAAAAACAATCCCAAATAAGGCTGCAAAAAACAGGAAAAAATATAATCTTAAAGACTCATCAATTGCGTCCATTAAAAATCTTGCTTGAACAATTTAATTCTTTTTTAATATATATCTTAATTATCGCAGCTGCTGTTTCTTTTTTAATAGGGCATAATCTCGATGGGACAGTTATATCAGTAATACTGGTGTTGAATGCAGTTATTGGATTTACTCAGCAATATAAAGCAGAAAAATCAGTAGAGAATTTAAAAAAGATTTTGGTTCCAAAATCAAAAGTAATTCGAGAAGGAAGGATGATAGAAATTTCCTCTGAGGAATTAGTTCCAGGAGATATACTTGTTCTTGCAGCAGGAGATAAAATTAATGCTGATTGCCGAGTAATAGAGGCTGAAAATTTGCAATCAAATGAAGCTATTCTTACAGGAGAGAGCATGCCAATTGACAAAATATCTGAAAAAATTTCTTCTAAGGCAGAATTAACAAAAAGAATCAATATGCTTTTCACAGGGACACAAATAGTTAGAGGACAGGCAAAAGCAGTTGTTGTTCTTACTGGAATGGAAACTGAATTTGGAAAAATTGCATCTAAGCTTCAGGAGATAGAGCCTCAAAAAACCCCTATGCAAAAAAGATTAAACACTTTTTCAAAACAAGCAGGAATAATCATATTAGCAGTTGTTGTAATCATAATGTTCCTGGGAGTTATGAAAGAATTTGGTACATTGGATATGTTTTTGACTGCAGTTGCTCTTGCAGTTTCAGCTATTCCAGAGGGATTGCCAGCAGTATTAACAATTTCTTTTGCAGTATCTTCTATTGCAATGTCAAAGGCAAATATAATCATCAGAAGATTGCCTGCAGTTGAAAGTTTAGGAAGTGTTACTGTAATCTGCTCTGATAAAACAGGAACAATCACAGAAGAAAAAATGGAAGTTCAAAGCATTTTTTCAAATAATTCTTTTTTTAATAAGAGTGGAAAATCTCTTTATTTAAAAGATAAAAAAGTGAATATTCATGAAGAAAGAGAACTTTATCTTTTGTTAAAGACAAGCATTCTCTGCAATAATGCAAGATTTGAATTCTCATCAGATGGAAATTATGAATTGCTCGGAGATCCAACAGAGCAATCCTTGCTTTCAAATTCCCTTGACATTGGTTTAAATAAGAAAAATCTTATTGAAAAAGAACCAAGTGTGAAAAAATTAGAATTTGATTCAAAAAGAAAATTAATGTCTATTGCAAGGGATAATGGACAGGATATAATCCTTTATACAAAAGGAGCCCCTGAAAATGTTCTTCAGATTTGCAAGTCAGAATTAATAAATGGTGAAATAAAATTATTGACTAATCAAAGAAAAGAAAAAATAATAAAAGAACTGCAGAAAATGGAAAAAAATGCATTAAGGGTTTTAGGTTTTGCATACAAGGTATTAAATAAAAAAGAAAAAATACAGGAAAAAGATTTAATATTTCTTGGCTTGGCAGGCATGATTGACCCTCCAAGAAAAGAAGTTAAACAAGCAGTTAAAGATGCAATGAACGCTGGAATAAAAATAAAAATAATCACAGGAGATTCAAAAGTCACTGCAGAAGCAATCTCCAAACAGATTGGAATCTTTGGGGAGATAATCACTGGA
>Ga0315273_10000378_pt1 | contig 45985 bp, 40 predicted proteins | sample YL17G02_0_MG_FD_205753 | JGI IMG/M metagenome (GOLD analysis project Ga0315273, IMG submission 205753) | Sediment microbial communities from Yellowstone Lake, YNP, Wyoming, USA - YL17G02_0 | ecosystem: Environmental > Aquatic > Freshwater > Lake > Sediment | place: USA: Wyoming | collected...
TGAAGGCGGTCTCGAATCTGCTGCGCGCCGAGCGCGGCGACGTCACCAAGGGCACGATCGAGTTCATGGGCAAGCGCGTGGACCGGCTCACCCCCAACGAGCTGGTGCGCATGGGCGTGTGCCAGGTCATGGAAGGACGGCACTGCTTCCAGCACCTCACCGTCGAGGAGAACCTGCTGACCGGCGCCTTCACCCGCCGCATCAGCCGGGCCGACCTCAAGCGCGATCTCGAGCTCGTCTACGACTACTTTCCTCGACTCAAGCTGCGCCGGTCGAGCCAGTCGGGCTACACGTCCGGCGGCGAGCAACAGATGACGGCGATCGGCCGCGCGCTGATGGCGCGCCCGAAGATGATCCTGCTGGACGAGCCGTCGATGGGCCTCGCGCCGCAGCTGGTCGACGAGATCTTTCAGATCGTCGGCAATCTCAACACCAAGGAGCGGGTGTCGTTCCTCCTCGCCGAGCAGAACACGATGGTTGCGCTGCGCTACGCCGACTACGGCTACATCCTCGAGAACGGGCGCGTGGTGATGGACGGCGATGCCAAGGAGCTGGCGCAGAACGAGGACGTGAAGGAGTTCTATCTCGGGTTGTCGACCACCGGACGCCGGAGCTTCCGCGACGTCAAGCATTACCGCCGCCGCAAGCGCTGGCTGGCCTGATCTCGCTGCGAACGCCGCAATGGGGTCAGAGCTCTATTTGCGCGCGCCGGGCGCAAATAGAGCTCTGACCCCATTAACCCCCGCAAGCGGAGCCGCCCGCAATGCCCGACCATTTCGACACCCTCGAGACCCGCGACCCCGAAGTGCGCGAGCGTGCGCTGCTCGCCGCGCTGCCGCGGCAGATTGCCTGGGCGAAGGCGCATGCGCCGGCGTTTGCCCGTCTCCTCGCGGACGTCGATCCCGCTGCGGTGACCACGCGCGAAGCGCTGGCGAAGTTGCCGGTCACGCGCAAATCGGAGCTTGCCCTGTTGCAGAAGGCGAGCCGCCCGTTCGGCGGTCTTGCCGCGGCGCGGCGTGGCCCGGGCGGTGTCCGCTTCGCGCGGGTGTTCGCGTCGCCCGGCCCGATCTACGAGCCGGAAGGTCGGCAGCCGGATTACTGGCGGCTGGCGCGGCCGCTGTTCGCGGCGGGCTTCCGTGCCGGGGACCTCGTCCACAACTGCTTCGCGTATCACCTGACACCCGCGGGCTCGATGCTCGAGACCGGCGCGCACGCGCTCGGTTGCACCGTCTTTCCCGGCGGCACCGGCCAGACGGAGCAGCAGGTGCAGGCGATCGCGGACTTGTCACCTGATGGCTACGTGGGCACGCCGTCGTTCCTGAAGATCATTCTCGACAAGGCCGACGAACTCGGTGTGCCGCTGCCCAGCCTGAAAAAGGCGCTCGTGTCGGGCGAAGCCTTCCCGCCGAGCGTGCGCGACATGCTGCTTGCCCGGGGCATCGCCGGTTATCAGGCCTACGCGACCGCCGACGCGGGGACGATCGCCTACGAAACCGAGGCGCGTGAAGGCCTTGTGATCGACGAAGGCGTGCTGGTCGAATTGGTGCGGCCCGGCACCGGCGATCCGGTCGCGCCGGGCGAAGTGGGCGAGGTCGTCGTCACGCTGCTCTTCAATCCGGAGTACCCGCTGATCCGGTTCGGCACCGGCGATCTCTCGGCGCTGTTGCCTGGCACAAGCCCCTGTGGGCGGACCAGCGCGCGGATCAAGGGATGGATGGGACGGGCCGACCAGACGACCAAGGTCAAAGGCATGTTCGTGCATCCCGGTCAGGTCGCGGCCATTGCCCGGCGCCATCCCGAAATCGTGAAGGCGCGGCTCGTCGTCGACAATCCGGGCGGCACCGACCGGATGACGCTGTTGATCGAGGTGCACGGCAGCGTGTCGCCGGTGCCCGATGGCATCGTCGCCACGATCCGCGACGTGACGAAGCTGCGCGGCGAGGTCGCTTATCGCGCTCCGGGGGAATTGCCGAATGACGGCAAGGTGATCGACGACACCCGCCGTTACGAGTGACGGGGTGCGCGCCCCCTTGCGGCAACGTGCCCGCTTGCTCGCTTTCGAACCCGAGTCCGACAGGCTCCTGGTACCGCGACCCACAAGTTTCGCTATGTTCGAATCGATTCCGCATGCCGACCGCTTTGTCGCTCGTCCTCGCCATAGCTTGGGCTATGGCTGCGGTTCGCTTCGCGCGCTCGGCCGGCGGAATCGATTCTCGGCATGTACGCAAACTTGTGGGTCGCGGTACTAGACTTGGCGCTGCCGCCGTTGCCACCCCATTCCCGCCATCGCCAGCAGGGCCGACAGGAGAACGAGCGCGCCTTCCGACAGGGTCGGGACCGACGCCACCGATTCGATCGGCGCCACCGCCGCGGCACGCGGGCTGACGATGTCGAGCCCGAAATTGTCGTAGTACTGCGTCAAGGTCAGGCTGCCGGAATTGCCGGCAGCGAAGCCGAAGCGTGTCTCGACGCTGCCGTCGAGCACGGGTTGGGTGGGCCCGCCTCCTGCGACGCGCGTGAACGGTCCCGCGGTCAGCGTTCCGCTGAACGGCAACGTCGCAAAGTTTCCCTGCACCGAGGTGATCCCCACGGGCAGCGCGTAGAGGGCCCCGTTCTGTTCGAGCAGCAGCGCGATCGCCTGCCCGTCACCGAAGGCACCGCCGCCGCTCAGCACGCTGAGCGTCAGCGTGAAGCGGGCGCCGGCAAGCGCTGCCTTGGTGACGAAATCGGGTTTTATCGCGGTGGCGTAGGCGGTGTCGGCCGGCAGGGTTGCGGTCGTGACCCTGAGCCGCGCCCCGGGGCTGCCGCCCGTCGGCTCGACCACCGCGGTGGCGCTGCCGCCGACACCGTAGGAGCCGAAGCGCCACCCGGCGAAAGTGCCGTCGGCGATGGTCTCCGCCTGGGCCACGGTGACCATGAGGGTCAGGCACGTTCCGAGCATGAGCGAACCGAACTTCATCGATTCTCCTGAGTGCAGTTCCGTCCGGCGCCGGTGGGCGACGCGCCGGCATGCCGGACCCCGCGGATGGACAACAGACGCAAACATCCTCGACCGCGAAGCGGGATGGCCGAGATTGAACCGACAGCCGATCGTGCCTCGAGTTCCCGGTGCTACGCTCCGCAGCGCTGCGGGACATGCGGTCGACCCCGCTGCAGGTGCCACCAGGCGACGGCAAAAAAATGTTATGTGGCTGTATTAAAACGACTATTAATGACGCCGCGAAGCCGCCCTTCAACCGGGATCGCTTTTTTCGCGCGCCGCGGCCTCCGGCCTGTCGCCTCGCGCGGGCGGCACAGTACACTACAGCTTCCTGCCGCACTCGAACGAGACCTCGCGTGTCCGCCGCGCATTCACCCTCCGCCGCCGATCCGCTCGCGCCGCTGCCCGAAGGGACGCTGCGCGAGATCGCCGCCACCGGCGTCGTCCGCGCCTTTGCGCGCCATTCCGTGCTCATCAACGAGGGCGACCAGGGCGACTCGCTCTACATCATCCTCACCGGCAAGGTGAAGGTGTTCGCAAGCAATGTCGCGGGCAAGGAGGTCGTGATCGACTTTCACGGCCCGGGCGAGTACGTGGGGGAGATGTCGCTCGCGGGCGCGCCGCGTTCCGCGTCCGTGATCACGGTCGAGCCGGCCACCTGCGCGATCGTGACCCGCGCGCACTTCCGCGAGTTCATTCTCCGGCATCCGGATTTCGCGATGCACCTGATCGAGAAGCTGATCCATCGCGCGCGGCGGGCCACGGAAAGCGTCAAGAGCCTCGCGCTGTCCGATGTCTACGGGCGCCTGGTGCAGCTCCTGACGACGCTGGCGCGCGACGTGGACGGCCGGCAGGTGGTGCCGGAGCGGCTCACGCAGCAGGACATCGCCGATCGCATCGGCGCATCGCGCGACATGATCAGCCGCCTGATGAAGGATCTCGTCGGCGGCGGCTACCTCGCCGTCGAGGATCGAACCATCACGATCCTGAGGAAGCCGCCGCCCGGCTGGTGATTGCCGCGTCCCCGGTGTGCCCGGGCGCGCGCGGCGCGGCGGGGATCAGCGGTCGATGCCGCCGAGGCAGACGTATTTCACTTCGACGAATTCGTCGATGCCGTATTTCGACCCTTCGCGGCCGAGGCCGGATTGCTTCATGCCGCCGAAGGGCGCGACTTCCGTCGTGATCATGCCGGTGTTGACGCCGACCATCCCGTATTCGAGCGCCTCGGCGACGCGCCAGATGCGCCCGATGTCACGCGAGTAGAAATACGACGCGAGCCCGAACTCGGTGCGATTGGCGAGCTCGATCACTTCGGCGTCGGTCGAAAAGCGGATCAGCGGCGCCACCGGCCCGAACGTCTCCTCGCGGAAGATCTTCATGCGGGCGTCGACGCCGGTCAGCACCGTTGGCTCGAAGAACGTTCCGCCCAGCGCGTGCCGGCTGCCGCCGGTGACCACCCGCGCGCCGTGCGCGACCGCGTCGGCGACGTGCTCCTCGACCTTGGCCAGCGCCGCGGCGTCGATGAGCGGGCCCTGCGTGACGTCCGCCTCCGTCCCCGGGCCGACCTTGAGCGCGCGCACCTTCGCCGCGAGCTTGTCCGCGAACTCGTCGTAGATCGCCGCATGCACGAACAGCCGGTTGGCGCAGATGCAGGTCTGCCCCGCATTGCGATACTTGGATAGCATCGCGCCGTCGACGGCGGCGTCGAGGTCGGCATCGTCGAACACGATGAACGGCGCATTGCCGCCGAGTTCCAGCGAAAGCTTCTTGATCGTCGGCGCCACCTGCCGCATCAGCAGGCGGCCCACTTCGGTCGAGCCGGTGAACGACAGCTTGCGCACCGCGTCATTCGCGCACATCTCGCCGCCGATCGCCGGCGGATCGCCGGTGACCACGTTGAGCACGCCGGCTGGAAAGCCGGCGCGATGCGCGAGTTCGGCCAAGGCCAGCGCCGAGAGCGGCGTGGCCTCCGCCGGCTTGATGACGACGGTGCAGCCGGCAGCGAGCGCGGGCGCGACCTTGCGGGTGATCATCGACGATGGAAAGTTCCACGGCGTGATCGCGGCGCAGACGCCGACTGGCTCCTTGAGCACAACGATGCGGCGATCGTTGCCGATGGTCGGGACCACGTCGCCGTAGATGCGGCGCGCTTCCTCCGCGAACCACTCGGTGTAGGCCGCGCCGCTGCCGATCTCGCCCTTGGCCTCGGCGAGGGGCTTGCCCTGTTCGCTGGTCAGGATCAGCGCGAGGTCATCGCGATGTTGCATCTGCAGGTCATGCCACCGGCGGAGGATCGCGCTTCGTTCCTTCGCCGTGCGCGCGCGCCACGCCGGCCAGGCGGCCGCGGCGGCTGCGATCGCGCGCTTCGTTTCGGCGGCACCCATCAGCGGCACCGTTCCGATGAGCTTGCCGGTGGCCGGGTTGGTCACCGGCATCGTCGCGCCGCCGTCGGCGGGCAGCCATTGGCCGTTGACGTAGCACTGCTGGCGAAGCAGCGACGGATCAGCGAGTGCGGGAACGCAGCGATCGAGCGAAGCGGGGGGCATCGAAGTCTCCTGGCGAGGGGGGGACGGCGCAGCGTGTGAATGGGGGAAAGTATAGGTTCTACGCCGAGCTGCGGGGGGCAGGGCTCGGCAGCGGTCAGGCTCGGGCGGGCGCCAGGATTACAAACATCACGGTTCTGGTTCGTGCTCGGCGCGGCCCGGACCGCTGCCCGGGAAAGGTGGTGCCGATGCGACCACACCCACCGGCCCTCGCGTCTTGCCCGCGATTGCCGGAGCAGGCACGCGAGTCCTGGGCATCGGTACGCTCCGGCGCGGCGTGAGCCGCTCATCGCGGGCGCCTGTGCCGCCGTCGGCGCCCGGTCAATCGCGCGACGACGCGCCCTTCGGGCCTCGCCTTCGGCCGTCGCGCTCATTCGGCGCCTCCGCGCTCCACCAGGGTGCGTGTGGCAGCCGTCGTCGGCGCCCGGTCAATCGCGCGACGACGCGCCCTTCGGGCCTCGCCTTCGGCCGTCGCGCTCATTCGGCGCCTCCGCGCTCCACCAGGGTGCGTGTGGCAGCCGTCGTCGGCGCCCGGTCAATCGCGCGACGACGCGCCCTTCGGGCCTCGCCTTCGGCCGTCGCGCTCATTCCCACTGCACGAGACCGGTCCAGGCCGTGGCGAGGATCAGCGCGCCGAATGCGATCCGGTACCACACGAAGGGGATGAAATCGTGATGGCTCACGTACCGGATCAGCCAGCGCACGCAGATGAACGCCGAGACGAACGACGCCGCGAAGCCGACGCCGAACGCCGGCAGGTCGTGGGCGACGAGGAGATGCCGGTTCTTCAGGACCTCATAGCCGGTGGCCGCGAACAGCGTGGGAATGGCGAGAAAGAAGGAGAACTCGGTGGCCGCCGTGCGCGACAGGCCGAACAGCATGCCGCCGATGATCGTCGCGCCGGAGCGCGACGTGCCGGGAACCAGCGCAAACGCCTGGGCAATCCCGACTTTCAGCGCATCCGGCCAGCGCATGTCGTCGACATTCGTGATGCGCACCGCGTTCGGCCGCGACTTCTGGCGCCGTTCGGCCCACAGGATCACGATTGCGCCGGCAACGAAAGCGCAGGCCACGGGCACCGGCGCGAACAGGTGCGCCTTGATGGCTTTGCCGAACGCGAGGCCGAGCACTGCGGCGGGCAGGAACGCGACGGCCAGGTTGACGGCGAAGCGCTGCGCGCGCGGATCGGACGCGAGCCCGCGGAGCACCGCCAGCAGGCGCACGCGGTACTCCCAGCACACCGCGAGGATTGCGCCGGCCTGGATCACGATCTCGAACACCTTGGCCTGGTCGCCGGTATAGCGCAGCAGCGCGCCGGAGACGATCAGGTGGCCGGTGCTGGAAACCGGCAGGAACTCGGTCAGCCCCTCGACGATGCCGAGAACGAGCGCGGTGAGGAGCGTGGGTTGGTCCAAGGGAGGGTACCAAACAAAAAGGCCGGGCGATCCGCCGGCCGTTGCAACGATTGTATCGCACGCCCCCGTGGCGCAGCCTCACCCCGCTCGCGGCTTCCGCAGCATCGCCAGCGCCTGCGCCACCGGATCGTTCTGGTCGTCAGGAACGCGGCCGTGCGGCGTCAGCTGGTCGATGAGCTGCGGCAGGATCGAGGCGAGCCCGCCGGCCGCGGCACCGGTCGACATGCCGAGTTTTGCGGCGATGGCGCCGAGATCGGCCGAACCCAGAACCTGCTGCAGCGCGTCCGCTTCGATCGGCTTGTTCTCGCCCACGGCGACCCACGAATCCGCCTGCTGCGCGTAACCGGCCTGGCGGAACTTGTCCACCACGCCGCCGATGCCGCCATTCTGCTGCAACAGCTGCAATGCCATCTGCAGCAGCGGGTTCTGTTGCGCCGACCCGCCGTGACCGCCGAGAAGGCCGCCCAGCACGTTCCCCAGCATTCCATCGAGCATGCTCATCAGTCACTCCCGGGTCGTTGCAAAGAATCGCCGTACGCATGCGGTGCGCACTGCGCTGCTGGCCAGGCGCGACCGGCCAGCGCTTCAGGCCGCGCGCCGCACGTGCAGGTGGGCTTCCGCCGCCGGATAGCCCGCCGCTCCGAACGTCTCGCGAATCGCGCGGTTGGTGTCGAAATAGACCTGCCAGTAATTCGCCGTATGGCAATAGGGGCGTACCGCCAGCACCGGACCGCGCTCGTTGAACGTGATGATCTCGACATCGGGCTTCGGTTCGGCGACGACGTTGGCGATCTTCGGCAGCGCCTCCTTCAGGCGGCGGATAGCGTCATTCGGATCGACGGTGTGGTCGATCTGCGCGAGGAGTTCGACGCGGCGGTGCGGATTGTGGCTGAAGTTCTTGATCATGCCGCCCATGATCTTGGCGTTGCCAACCATCGTCTGCACGTTGTCCGGCGTGTCGATCGTGGTGTTGAAGAGCCCGATCATCCGCACGGTGCCTTCGACGTCACCCGCCAGGACGTAGTCGCCGACCTTGAACGGCCGCAGCACGAGAATGAACGCGCCGGCGGCGAAATTGGACAGCAGGCCGCCCCAGGCCGCGCCGACCGCGATGCCGAGGCCGGCGACCAGCGCGGCGAACGACGTGGTCTCGACGCCGAAGTAGCCGAGGATCGCCACCACCAGGATGACGTTGAGCGCGACGGTGATGAACGAGCCGATGTAGCGGATCACCGTCGGCTCGACCTTCTGCTGTTCGAGCGCGCGCATCACGAGGTTCGACGCGAAGCCGATCAGCATGCGGCCGATGATGTAGGCCGCGATCGCGCCCACCACCTTGAGGCCGAAGTTGATCAAGATCGGTTGTGCTTTTTCGAACATGACGGGGATATCCATGGGCTTCCTTGCGGTTTGCGGGGCGGGATTGCGGGGGCGCGCAGCGGACGGTTCGCTGCCGTGGCGACTTCAGGGGCGCTAATTTAGCGCAGGACGGGCGGTGTACGCAAATCGGACGGGCGCCACGGTGCGCACGCGCAACCCGGGCGAACGATGCACGCTGTTACGGCAGCGCGATGCCCAGTTCCGCGCAGAGCTTCGCGACGGTCGCCTGCAAGATCCGGAACTCATCCTGAAGGTGCGCGACATTGGCTTTCAGCGCGGCGATCTCGCCGACGGTCACCGCATCGTCCGTGCCTTCCCCTGCGGCCGCCGGTGCGGCGGATCGCGCGGCGGGCAGACCCGAGAGGAGGTGCGTCCAGCGCGTCTCGCGCGTGCCCGGCTGCCGTGACAGTTCGGCGACGAGGGCTCCGGCCGGTCGGGCCGCGAGCTCGTCGAGAAACCCCTCCACCGCGGAAATGTCGGCGAAACGGTGAATGCGCTCGCTCCCGATCCGCAGTTCGGCCACGGTCTGCGGGCCGCGCAGCATCAGCGCCGCGAGGAGTGCCACCGCTTGCGACGGGACCGCCAGCACGCGCTCGACGTTGTGCGCGTACCGCATTACCCGGCCGCCGCTCGTTTCGACGATCAGCGACAGCGATCGCAGGTGATCGATGCAGGCCTGCACCTCGGCCTCGCTCGCGTTGAGGATCGGGTCGCGGCTCGTTTTCTGGTTGCAGCCGGCGGAGAGCGCGTTCAGCGTCAGCGGATAGGTGTCGGGGACGGTGTGCTGCTTTTCGACGAGCACGCCAAGGACGCGGGTTTCGAGCAGCGAGAGCGCGGGAAGGGTCATGGCCAGCGGTGGGACGATCGACGGGAGGGCGGACCGAAGTGTAGCGCGAATGCCCGTGCGCGCACCGCGGACGGGCTGCTCCTGCGGGCGGCGCCGCATTTTCCGGCCGGCGGTGGCGCGCAGCACGCCCCTCGGGTGGCCCTGCGACTTGACGCCGATGCCGGCAAAGGCGTGTAATGAAACACTGCTCGGGGTGAAGTGAAATGCCGCGTGTTTCGCGCATCGCGGCGACCGGGTCGACTGCGAAGAGGTGCCGCGATGACAGCTCCGCTCGAATTCGAGAAAGTGTCGTTCGAGGACGCGAGGAAAGCCCTGGAGACGAAGACCAGGGTCGACGAAGCCAAAGGCTGGCGCGGCGAGCGCGCGCCGGAGCGAATCGAGCCGTTTCTGGAAGCCACCGTCCGCTGGATGGACAGTCTTCCCGCATCCCTGCGGCCGGTTGGACTGGCCCGCGATTTCCCGCGGATCGCCAACAAGCTCGGCGAATCGTGGAAACGGCCGGCGCGCTGCGACGAGTATTTCGAGCAGCTGCTCATCGATCACCGCGGCGGCCGCAAGGGATTTCCGCCCGCGGTGGCGATGGAATTGTCGAAGCTCGCCTCGCACCACGCGTCCCTGTATCCCTACCGGCGTTCGATCTGGGACGACGTCCTGAAGAAGTGACGGTCGCACCGGCGGCCGGTTTCGGGCCGGCAGGCGCGCCACGGCATTCCCGCGTCGCGCGCCGCTGCGCGCGCCTGCCGGGAGCCCGCAGCCGCGAACGCCGGTTCGCCGGCCATGGCCGGGCGGCGCTGCTGCTGCTATCGTAGAGGGTGTCGCGCATCCGTTCCGGCCGGTTTGCCGCGGCCGGAACCGCAACCCTCCTCCGGCAGATCCCATGACCCAGACCGAAGTCACCAACATGGCGCTGTTCTGCGATTTCGAGAACATCGCGCTCGGCGTGCGCGACGCCAAGTACGAAAAATTCGACATCGGCAAGGTACTGGAGCGTCTGCTCCTCAAGGGCAGCATCGTGGTCAAGAAGGCATACTGTGACTGGGACCGGTACAAGGCGTTCAAGGCCCCGATGCACGAAGCCTCGTTCGAGCTGATCGAGATCCCGCACGTGCGCCAGTCGGGCAAGAACTCGGCCGACATCCGGATGGTCGTCGATGCGCTCGACCTCTGCTACACCAAGGCGCACGTCGAGACGTTCGTGATCATCAGCGGCGACTCCGATTTCTCGCCGCTCGTGAGCAAGCTGCGCGAGAACAACAAGATGGTCATCGGGGTCGGCGTCAAGAATTCGACGTCCGACCTGCTGATCGCGAACTGCGACGAGTTCATCTTCTACGACGACCTGGTCCGCGAGAAGAAGACGCGCGCCCCGCGCAAGACACCGGCCAAAGCCGCCGCCCTGCCCGCGGCCCAGGCCCGGACGGCCGCCGGAGATGCCGAGGCCCCCCCGAAGAAGAGCGAGAACGCGCGCCGGCAGGAGGCGCTCGAGCTGATCGTCGAAACGGTCGAAGCGCTCACCGCCGAGCGCGGCGAGGAGGAAAAGATCTGGGGCTCGATGGTCAAGCAGGCGCTGAAGCGGCGCAAGCCGGGCTTCAACGAATCGTATTACGGATTCCGTTCGTTCAACGGCATGCTGGAAGAGGCCGAGCGTGACGGCGCGCTGGCCCTCGAGCGCGACGAGAAGTCGGGCGGCTACATCATCCGCCTGTCCGGCGCCGAGGAATGAGCCAAAGCGCGATCCGGTGTTCGCTTCGCCCGGCGGCGACATTGGCGGTGCTTGCGCGGCGCGCGCTGCCGCAGTGGCTGGGCGCCTGGTGTCTTTGCCTTCTCGCGTCCTTCGCCTGCGCTTCGGAACCCGCGCTGACGACCGTCATCGGCGGCAAGGCCGTGGCGCACACGGTGAGCGAACTGCTCGCCCGGGCCGATGTCGTGACGGTGACGATTCCAAGGGACGTCGCCTACGGGCGCAGCATGACCTACCGCGCGATCCCGATCGCGGCACTGCTGTCGGGGGCCGGGCCCGCTGCCTCCATCCGCTTCGCCGCCAGCGACGGCTTCGCGACCACGCTGCCGGCGGGGCAGCTGTTGGCCGGGGACGAGCGCGGCGCCCGGGCCTACCTCGCCGTCGAGCCCGGAGATGCCCCGTGGCCATCGCTTCGCGCGGGCGATCCGGCGAGCGCCGGGCCGTTCTATCTCGTGTGGACGCAGCCCGAGCGCGGCCGCATTGTTCCCGAGCAGTGGCCTTACCGGATCGCGCGGATCGAGGAGGTCGCGTCGCTCGCGGTCCGTTTCCCGGCCATCGTCCCGGCGGCGGGGCTCCCCGCCGACGGCTCGGTCAATCGCGGTTTTGCCGCCTTCACCCGGAACTGCATCGTCTGCCACACGATCAACCTGGGCGGCGACGCAGCGATCGGGCCCGATCTCAACGTGCCCTTCAATCCGACCGAGTACCTGCGCGCCGACGCGCTGCGGCGGATGATCCGCGATCCGCAGTCGCTGCGCCGGTCGCCATCGACGCGCATGCCGGCGTTCGACACGGCCATCCTGAGCGACCGCGACCTGAATGATGTGCTGGCCTACCTGCGGTACATCGCGAACCGGAAAGTGCCTGTGCCTGCCGCGGTGAAGTAGGCATCAGCACGCCCGCGAGGCTCGGGCGCCCCCGCGCGAGCGGACCGTGCCCGCGCGCGGCATCCCGCCGCCCGGAAGGTCAGAACTTCTCGTCCGCGCGCAGGTAGCGCCACATGCCGGAGGGCAGCTTGCCGAGCACGACGCTGCCGGTGCGCACGCGCTTCAGGCCGGTGACCTTGAGGCCGACCAGCTCGCACATGCGGCGGATCTGGCGCTTCTTGCCTTGGCGCAGGACGAAGCGCAGCTGGTGCTCGTTCTGCCACGACACGCGCGCCGGCTTCAATTGCTCGCCATCCAGTTCGAGGCCGTGATTCAGCCGTTTCAGTCCTTCCGGCGCGAGCGCGCCCTCGACCCGCACCAGGTACTCCTTTTCGATTTCGGAGTCGTGGCCGATGAGGCGACGCGCGACGCGTCCGTCCTGCGTGAACACGAGAAGACCGGTGGAGTCGATGTCGAGCCGCCCCGCGGGGGCGAGGCCGCGCAGGTGCCCCGGTCGCCACTGCGCCGGCGCGCGGTCCTCGGTCCAGCGGTTTTCCGGGCGGACGAGCACCATCGCCGGCTGATAGCCGTCCTCGGCCTGGCCGGAGACGTAGCCGGCGGGCTTGTGCAGCAGGATCGTCACCGACTCGCTCTGGTGCCGGTGCGCGGCGTCGTCGATCCCGATGCGCGCATCGGGTGCCACCCGCGTGCCGAGCGTCGTCATCACCGCGCCGTCGACCGTCACCCAGCCGTTCTCGATCCATTCGTCGGCTTCGCGGCGCGAGCACAGGCCGAGCTCGCTCATGCGCTTGGAAAGACGGGGGTTGTCGGTGGCGGGCGGCGCTGCCGGAGCGCGAGGCGGCGGCGGGGCTTCGTCCCGCCGGACATTCGGGCGTAACGTCATCGGCGCGTCCTGGCCTCGCTGCGGTTTCGGGCGTGCCGCCCCCGGCTTGGCATCGTTGCGCGGGCGCTTCGGGTGCGCGGTCCGCGCACCGGGAGCGTCATGGGGCGCCTGTGGGTGCGCGACCGCAGCCGCCTTTGCGGCGAGTGCTGGGGCCGGACGCGCCATGGCCGGCGCATGGCCGTGCTGCGCGCGGCGCGCGCGGGAGGTCGGCGGCTTGGCCGGTGGCGCGGGACCGCTGCGGGGTGGCAGCTTGAGCGTGGAGCGGGGCATGAAGGCGCGACGATATCGAGCGGCAGTGCGTGCATTGTCACCGATTTTGCGATTCGCGCCTGCTCATCGCAGCGGCGGCCACGCGTGCTCGGCCCGGGCGTCGAGCCGGGCGACATCGGCGAACGGGTCCTCGAATGCTTCCATGCCGGCGCAACAGTGCCTGCATTTCCGGCCCGAACGGCAAGGGCGGGCCGCGCTACGCCTTCGAATAAATCTCGGCGCCCTTCTGCACGAACTCGACTGCCTTCACTTCCATGCCCTTCTTCAGCGCAGCCTCGTCGGAGACACCCAGCTTCGCTGCGTACTCGCGCACGTCCTGCGTGATCTTCATCGAGCAGAAGTGCGGGCCGCACATCGAGCAGAAGTGCGCGAGCTTGGCGCCGTGCTGCGGCAGCGTCTCGTCGTGGAACTCGCGCGCCTTGTCCGGATCGAGGCCGAGGTTGAACTGGTCGTCCCAGCGGAACTCGAAGCGCGCCTTGGAGATCGCGTTGTCGCGGATCTGCGCGCCGGGATGGCCCTTGCCGAGGTCGGCGGCGTGCGCGGCGACCTTGTACGCCATGATGCCGTCCTTGACGTCGGCCTTGTTCGGCAGCCCGAGGTGCTCCTTCGGCGTCACGTAGCACAGCATCGCGGTGCCGTACCAGCCGATCATCGCGGCGCCGATCGCGCTGGTGATGTGGTCGTAGCCGGGCGCGATGTCGGTGGTGAGCGGACCCAGCGTGTAGAACGGCGCCTCGCCGCACAGCCGCAGCTGCTCGTCCATGTTGTGCTTGATCAGGTGCATGGGCACGTGGCCGGGGCCCTCGATCATCGTCTGCACGTCGTGCTTCCACGCGATCTGCGTCAGTTCACCCAGCGTTGCGAGCTCGGCCATCTGCGCCTCGTCGTTGGCGTCGAAGCCGGAGCCGGGGCGCAGGCCATCGCCCAGCGAGAACGCGACGTCGTACGCCTTCATGATCGCGCAGATGTCCTCGAAGTGCGTGTAGAGGAACGACTCCTTGTGATGCGCGAGGCACCACTTGGCCATGATCGATCCGCCGCGCGAGACGATGCCCGTCATCCGCTTCGCCGTCATCGGGATGTAGCGCAGCAGCACGCCGGCGTGGATGGTGAAGTAGTCCACGCCCTGTTCCGCCTGCTCGATCAGCGTGTCGCGGAACATCTCCCAGGTGAGCTCTTCCGCCTTGCCGTCCACCTTTTCCAGCGCCTGGTAGATCGGCACGGTGCCGATCGGCACCGGCGAGTTGCGGATGATCCACTCGCGCGTCTCGTGGATGTTCTTGCCGGTGGACAGATCCATCACCGTGTCGGCGCCCCAGCGCGTCGCCCACGTCATCTTCTCGACTTCCTCGTGGATCGACGACGACAACGCGGAGTTGCCGATGTTGGCGTTGATCTTCACCAGGAAGTTGCGGCCGATGATCATCGGCTCGCTCTCAGGATGATTGATGTTGCTGGGGATGATCGCGCGGCCGCGGGCGACCTCGTCGCGCACGAATTCGGGCGTCATCACCTGCGGTATCGCGGCGCCGAAGCTCTGGCCCGGATGCTGCCGCGTGACGATCTCCGGCAGCGTTTTCTGCATCTGCTCGCGCAGCAGATTCTCGCGGATGGCGATGAACTCCATCTCCGGCGTGACGATGCCGCGGCGCGCGTAGTGCATCTGCGTGACGTTCGCGCCGGCGCCGTTGACAACGGCGGCGCGGCGCGGCTTGCGCGTGAGGTCGAAGCGCATGCCGGAGAGCTCCGGGTCGGCGAGGCGCGCGCGGCCATAGCCGGACGTCGGGCCGTCCTGCTCGACGGTGTCGCCCCGCTCGGCGATCCAGGCCGCGCGCAGCGCCGGCAGGCCGCGGCGGATGTCGATCCGCGCCGCCGGGTCGGTGTACGGTCCCGACGTGTCGTAGACGACGATCGGCGGATTCTTCTCGGCGCCGAACGACGCCGCCGTGTCGGCTTGCGCGATCTCCCGCATCGGCACGCGGATGTCGGGCCGCGAGCCCTCGACGTGGATCTTGCGCGAACTGGGCAGCGGGGCGACGGCGGCGGCGTCCACCTGCGCGTCGCGGGCGTAGAACTGGTCGTTGGCGTTCATGGTGTTCCTCTTCCGGCGGGGCGCGAGACCCCGGCAAGCACGACGTCGTCGCGGAATGGTGCCGGAAGGAGGAGCAGAAGACGGGCTTCACGCTTCCCTGCGCCGGCATTATCCGCACAGGTAGCAAGGGTGTGATCTCACCATCCGGCGCCGCCGATGGAACTGGCGGGCGGGAGGACCCCTAGCGTCGCCGCCACCTTACGCCAAACGATGGCGCCCGGCAATGACGGCGGCGGCGCCCGCCGGGCTCACTTTCCGCGATGAGTGGCGGGCGACGGCGCATAGGTGTGCCGCATCCATTGCACAGCTCAGGGGACCGGAGCGGCGCAGCTGCGCGGTGCCGCCCGAATGATCGCCCCCCGCGTGGCCCGGCGATGCAGCGAACGCAGGCTTTGCCCGCGATGCTCCGGGACGCGTAAAATGCCGTTGCGGCGCGGGTGTATCTCAATGGCAGAGAGGAAGCTTCCCAAGCTTACGACGAGGGTTCGATTCCCTTCACCCGCTCCAGTGGCCTTGCGCGCCAGACCACGCCAGACAACCCTGGGAGGCCGTCGGACTTAGGATGATTCGGCTGCAACGGTGGGAGAGCGGTCCATATTTCGCCGATTTCTCCTTGCCTATTCCCGATAGGTGCGTCGAAATCGTCAACATCTGTCCTCGCTCTCCCACCGTTTCGCTTTCGAACCCCTAAGTCCGACAGGCTCCTGGTCGCCAGCGCTAATGGTGGCGGCAATGGTGACGATAATTGCGTAGCGTGCTGCAAGGCTGTTAACGCGACGCTCGGCAGCACGTCGCTCAAAGAGAAATTTCAGGCCGTGCTGAATCAGAAGGGCCTATTCAAATGTCCGGCGGGTGCCGGAACTCCGAAGGCTGCCAGAAAGCCCAAGCCTTTGACCACGGCGCCCATGGCCGCGAACCCGAGCGAGGGCATTCTGGAAAGGGTGCTTTCGAACCTGGGGCAACGCGGAAGCGCCAGGCCACGAACTTTGAAGACCCTGACGAGCACGGTCGGCTCGCTATTTCCAGGAGGTATCTCGCCCTCCGACCTCAACGCGTTGTTGGAGAAGCTCCAATCTACGGGCAAAGTTCTCGTGTCTGAAGGCAAGGTCACGCACACGATGTGAGCCGGAGGTACGGTGCGGGCGTGCGTACAGGTAACGAACTTCCTATGGCAATACGGTCACGGCTCGGGTTGGTCGTGTAGGATCCTCGATCGCCCACTTGACGGGCCCGACCGGTTCCGAAGAGTTGGCGCCCGATGAAGACAAATCCTGCCTTCCTGTGTTCGAGCCTTGTCCTGGTGGCGGTCTCGCTCGTTCCGCTGTGGGGAATAGCGGTCCCGCAGCTGGTCGACCTGCCCGAGCAGCTCGCGGTGGCCAAGTTGTTTGCGGAAAAGGTGTCCGGCGAATCGGCGCTGAACCTGGAGATTTCCGGCTACTACGGTTACCGGTTCTTTCCGGTGTTTGCGCTGGCCGGCCTCAGGGTCTTCGGGGTTCTGGGTTTGAATCCCGCCCATTTGCCTACGGCGATCACCGCCGGGCTCGTGCTGCTCAACGGCGTCATTCTCCTGGCGGTGTTGAAGCAGTGGACCGGCAAGGACGCCTTCAACTGGTCCTGGTCGCTGGCGCTCTTCCCGCTCGCGAGCATCTACGCGAGCGCGTTCTACATCGGGTTCGTCAATTTCTTCCCGGCGATCCCGTTCCTGATCCTGACCATTTCATTGGCCGAGAAATGGTTCGAGTCCGGGCGTTCGACGCAACTCGCGGGATTCCTGGTCTCGCTTTGCCTCGTCTATGTCTGCCACCCCTTCGCGTTCTCGTTCTGGATCGCCTGGGCACTCTGCCGGATGGCGGTCCTGCTGCCGGTCCGCCGCGCCATTCCATGGCTGCGCATCGCTGTCCTTGGCGCGATCACGAGCCTCGTCGTCGTGTACCACGTCACGCAGACACCGAGCGCGATCGGCATCGACAACGCCGCCGCCCCGCTCTCGCAGATTCTCGTTCCCTACGCCTATTGGCTGGAGCACAGGGTCCTGCCCTTCGTGGCCGGAGATTTCTTTGCTCTGGAATACAACGGTTTCTCCACTCTGTACGCGCTGACGATGCTCGCACTCACGCTCGGGAGTTTCGTGCACCTGGTCCTGACGAGGTCCTGGTCCGCCACGCCCGCGCAATTGCTGCTGACGGCCCTTCTGTTCTACATCCTGTGCTCGCTGCCGAGCGAGGCGGCGATTCCCGCGCCGCAAGGGGTCGGGCTTGCCTATGACCTGCGCTTCGCTTCCACCGGTCCGGCGATCCTGATGATGTTCACGCTGGTGTACGTTTTCAACATCGAGGCATTGCACCGCGGGCCGGTGCGCCGGGCGTTCGGAGCGTTCTGCGTTCTTTGCGTCGTGGTCTGCGTGCTGCAACTCGTCCAGGTTCGCCATTGGTTCGAGCGATTCGACGAATTCGCGCGGCCGAGCATGCCGGGCATCGCCGGCGGTGGCGACGAGGTGAAGCCGAGGTTCCTTTCGAAGTACCACGAAGACGGGAGCTACATCAGGCATTACCGCTGCCTGTTCGCGGCTAACTGCGTGCCCAGCGAATCCTGGTTCCTGTCCGGCAACGACCTCGGTCTGTATCCGGTCAGGCTCGTACGCTAGCCATCGATCACGATGTGCTCGGGCGGCAACCCGGCCCGGCGCCGCTCGACCATTTGCCGATACGCCTGCTCGAGATCGCGCGCGTAGCGTGCCGTGTCGAACAGCGGTTGCGTCGTGCGATTGGCGGCGAGCTTCTGGCGGATCGCGGCCAGCCGTTCGGGATGCGTCGCCAGGTCGAGCGCCATCGCCTCGTACGCGTCGCGGTTGCGGGCGATCAACTCGGGCAGCCCGACGGCGCCGAGCAGGCTCGCCGCGACGCGTGACGCAAACGCTTCGCCGGGACAGGTCAGCACCGGCAAGCCCGCCCACAGCGCGTCGCTCGTCGTGGTGTGGGCGTTGTAATGGAAAGTGTCCAGGAACAGGTCCGCGCAACGATGGCGCGCCAGGTGTTCGGCGACCTCGATGCGCGGAGCAAAGACCAGCCGCCGTGGCGAAACGCCGCGCCTTTCGGCTTCCCGGCACAGGTTTGCGGACGCCGTTGCACTGCCTTCCAGAAGCCAGAGCACGCCGTTCCCGATCCGCAGCAGCAGGCGCATCCAGATATCGAACACGTCGGGCGTGAGCTTGTAGTTGTTGTTGAAGCAGCAGAACACGAATGCATCGTCGGGCAGACCGACCTCGGCGCGGGTGAACACCCGGTCGGCAATGTGCCGGGTCGAGTCGTTGGGCATGTAGGAATGCGGGAGGTAGACAACCTTCTCGTCGTACCAGCGCCGGCTCGCCTCCGGAATCAGCGTCCGGTCGGCGATCAGGTAGTCGATGTAGGGTGCCCCCATCGTGCCGGGATAGCCCAGGTAATTGACCTGCACGGGCGCCGGGCGCAGCGCGAAGACGCCAGTCCGCGCGAATTCGGAGTGTCCGACGCGGTCGATCAGTACGTCGATCCCGAGTTCCTGCACCAGCGCGGCGATGTCGCGATCGCTGCGCGCGCCGACGTCGTGGAAGCTGTCGAATGCCTTTTCCAGTCGCCGGCGCCACGGATCGTCGGCGGGCGGCCCGACGTAGAGCGCAACGATCTCGAATTGCGCGCGGTCGTGACACTCGAAGAGGTGCGCCATGAGATGCGCGCCGGGATGATTGCGAAAGGCGGCGGAGAGATAGCCGATCCGGATGCGATCGCCGGCTTGCCGTGCATCGCACGGGAGCGGTGCCGGCGCGGCGGGGTACTCGCGGGCGACGTAGATCCTGGCGCAGTGTTGCTGCTGCCCCGGGGTCGACGGGATCGCCAGCGGGACGAAGGGCTTGGCGACGCGCTCGCCGCGGTCGATGCCGGCCAGAACCCTTTCCCAGGCCGCGTCGAGGTCGCTCCAGCTGCAGCAGTTCATCCTGGTGTGCAGCCAGTCGCCGAGCACGTAAGGCAGGCCGGGCTTCAGCGCGATGGCCCGCTCCCGGCTCGCCAGTGCGTCCTGGTACCGACCGAGCTGATACAAGGCGCTGCCGCGATTGGCGTGCGCTTCGGCGAGCCCGGGCTTGAGCGCGATGGCCCGGTCGAGACTCACCAGCGCCGCATCGAAGCGCCGCATCTCCTTCAGGATGCCGCCGCGGTTGGAGTGGGCCTCGGCCAGGTCGGGCTCGAGGGCGAGCGCCCGGTCGCAGCCGGCCAGCGCGTCGTCGAGTCGCCGGAGCTGCTGCAGCACGCTCGCCCGGTTGCTGCACGCCTGCGCGTTGCGCGGGTCGAGTTCGATGGCCTTGTCGAAGGCGGCGAGCGCGTCGTCGTAGCGCCGGAGGTCGTACAACGCCAGGCCGCGGCTGCCGCACGCCGCCGCGTGGCCGGGGGCGAGCGCGATCGCCCGGTCGAAGTCCGCCAGCGCCTCGTCCAATCGCTCCAGTTCGTGCAGTACCGTGCCGCGGTTGAAGAGTGTGGTGACGTGATCAGGATCGAGCGCGAGCGCCCGTGCGTAGCTCGCCAGGGCCTCGTCGTGGCGACGGAGGGCCTTGAGGCAGTTGCCGCGATTGCCGTGGAACGCCGGGTTGCCGGGACTCAATGCAATGACGCGCTCGTAGCAGTCGAGCGCCGCGTCGTAGCGCCGCAGCGCCTGCAGCGCGTTGCCGAGGTTGTTGAGGCAACCGATGTGCCGCGGGTTGGCCTTCAGGACGGCACCGTAGTGCGGCAGCGACGCCGCGAAATCGCCGCGCTGGGAAAGGCAGATGGCGAGATGGTGCGCCGCCTCGGTGTGGCCCGGCTGCCGTTGGACGATCTGCCGGAAGATCGGCTCGGCTTCGGCGACCCGGCCTGCGCGATGCAGGCCCGCGGCGTGCGCGAACGACTCGTCGATGGTCATCGTGCTGCCGGGTGCGGCCATGGGTTTGCGTCTCGATCGGCGCGGTGGATGTTCAGCCGGCGCGGATCACTGCCTGCCGATTTCCCGCACCCTGCCGTGCAAGGTCAGCCGGTCGAGTTTCGCGACCGGCAGGCTGCCGAACAATTCGATGCGGTGCTTCAGCAACTTCGCCACGCGGGCGAATTCGCGCAGCCGTTCCTCGTCGGCCCCTTCGAAGCGGGAGGGATCGGGCACGCCCCAGTGCGCGGTGACGGGTTGCCCGGGCCAGACGGGACAGACCTCGTTGGCGGCGTTGTCGCACGCCGTGAACACGAAGTGCATTTCCGGCGCGCCGGGCCGCGCGAACTCGTCCCGGTTCTTGCTGTAGAACCCGGCGGTCGGCAGCTGCAGGTTGGCGAGCGTGCGCAGCGCGAAGGGATGCGGCGCGGTCGCCGGCATGCTGCCTGCCGAACAGCCCTTGTAGCGGCCCTTGCCGACGTAATCGAGAAGACCCTCGGCCATGATGCTGCGCGCCGAGTTGTGGGTGCAAAGAAACAACGCGTTGCAGACCTTGTCGCCGGCCATGTTCACCTTCCCCGATTCCGAATTCGAGAGCGCGCGGGATCCTGGCTCCGGGGGCCGGGCGCGGCGGGCAACGTGACGGGTCGCCGCGGCGCTACGCGCGCTTGCGCTTGGCCGCGGCCGGCGGCGGGCCTTCGGTGATGCAGCCCCGTCCCTGGCAGCAGTTCTCCGTCAGATACCCGACCAGGTCGTTCATGGCCGGGTAGTTCGCCGAGTAATAGATGAACCGGCCCGCCTGCCGCGGCGTCACCAGCCCCGCGCGAGCCAGCTCCTTCAGGTGAAACGAGAGCGTTGCCCCGGCGATGTCCAGCCGCTGCGCGATCGTCCCCGCCGCGATGCCCTCCGGTCCGTGCTGGACGAGCAGCCGGTAGATCCGCAGGCGGGATTCCTGCGCCAGTGCCGCCAGTCCCTTGATCGCCGCCGCGGTCTTCATCGGCTTCATCGCGCCCGGGCGGCCGGCCGCTGCGCGGCAGCGGGGCAGCGGGGGCGGGTCCGCGTCGGTCGAGACGCCACCTGCTCGCCATCTGGGCCATTCGATCGTTCTGGCATCGTGGAAGCGTGGCGCAAGGTTAGCGAGGCAGTGTTACGGCAAGGTGACAGCGTGGGACGGGGTCCCGTCAGCGCCGGATCGCGGCCGGCGCCGGCGACGCGGCAGGGGGCGCCTTCGCCGCCTGCCAACGGTCGAGCGTCGCGCGCGCGGAATGGCCCCCGCCTGTGTCTTCCCCGGCCTCCCGGCCGGCCCTCGCGGTCAGTTCAATCACGTAGCCGTTGGGGTCGCGGAAATAGATCGAGTGGATGAAGCCGTGGTCGATGATGCCGCGCGCTTCCACGCCCTGGGCCTTGCCCCGCGCGAACATCTCCCGCAGCGTGGATTCGTCCACTTCGAGCGCGATGTGCAGGTCGTAGTCGTGCTGCGCCTTGAACTCGAACGGCATGCCGGGCGCTTCGAAAAAAGCCAGGAACGAGCCGTCGCCCATCTCGTAGAACGTGTGCAGCACGTGCGTCGCCCGGCCGGTCTTCGTCTCGCCGATGTCGAGGCTGTTGGCGAGCGGCAGGCCGAGGAAGTCCTCGTAGAAGCGGCGGGTCTCCTCCGAATCGCGGCAGCGGTAGGCATTGTGGTGCAGCCCTTTGATCATGCGTGTCGTCCTTTGCGCAGCGGCAGGCCGGGCGCCGCGCCGTCCTCGCGTCGCGGGAGGCGAGGGACGGTGGCGCGCGCGGCCGTCAGACGGTTTCGAACGCCTTGCCCTTGAGCGATCCGGCGAAGCCGTAGAACACCTCGTTGGCCTTCGCCCAGTTCGGCCGCGCCTTCATCGTGGCGAACCACCGCGCCACGTTGGGGAACGGCGCCATGTCGCAGCCGATCGCGTCGACCAGCGACACCATGCCGGCGCCGAAGTAATCGGCGATCGTGATCTCGTCGCCGCAGAGGTACTTCCTGTCCGGTCCGAGGAACTGCTGGTCGAGGATCGAGAGCCAGGCCTTCGCCTTCTGCTTGCCCCAGTCGACCGTGCCGGCGTGGGCTTCGTCGCTGCGGCGGCGATGGTGCGGGAAGAGCTGCGGATACACGAGCCCGTAGCCGAAGTCGCGGTAGAAACCAGTGTTGAGCCAATCCATCATTTCGTTGACGCGCGCGCGCTGGCGAAGGTCCTTGGGGTAGGCCCGCGACTCGATCTTGTCGGCGAGATACTTGAGGATCGCCGAGCTCTCGGTGAGGCGGAAGTCGCCGTCTTCCAGCACCGGCACCTGGTGGCTGGGATTGATCTTCGCGTACGGTGCGCCCATGTGCTCGCCGGTCATCAGGTCGACGACCTGGTAGTCGAGCGCGATCGCGTTGTCGGCGGCGAACAGCACGACCGGCCGGCTGACGGTGGAAACGGGGTGGAAGTAGAGCTTCATGCGAGGGCCTCCAGGCGGTGAGGTCAGGCGCGCTACGTCGCGTCGTCGGCGCGGCGGCATCGGGGCCAGGGGGCAAGTTTACTACGGGCGGGCGACCGCGGCAGAAGCCGTCGCATCCCCGCTGCGCGGGGCCCCTGCTCCCAGGCTCACGCCGCTCGCCTCGTGGTGCCGTCTGTGGCGCGCGAGTACCGGCGTGTCGGCTCCCCGCGCCGATTCGCCCCGGTCGCATCCCCGCTGCGCGGGGCCCCTGCTCCCAGGCTCACGCCGCTACAATCACGCGGTCGGCGGTTGCAGGATCCGCCACGTCGCCGTTCGCGGCGGGCGATTCCGTTCCCCTCCATCCGATGACCACCCGCCAACCCGCCCCGCACGTTCCGCTGTCCGCGGTGCTGCTGATCGTCGTCGCGGTCGCCTGTTTTTCGTGCACCGAGACCATCGTCAAGATCCTGACCCAGCGCTACCCGATCCCGCTCCTGCTGTGGGCGCGCTTCACCGTGCAGGCGTCGATCATGGTCGCGCTGTTCGCGCCGGCGATGGGGACGAAGCTCGTGCGCTCGCCGCAATTCGGCCTGCAACTCTGGCGCAGCATCGCCCTCATCCTGTCGTCGGGGAGTTTCTACTTCGCGCTGCGGCGGTTGCCGCTGGCCGACGCGACCGGCATCATCTACTGCACGCCGGTGCTCGTGATCGTGCTGTCGGTCGCCGTGCTGAGGGAGCGGATGACGCGGCCGCGCGCCGCGTTCGTCGCCGCGGGCTTTTGCGGCATGCTGCTGATCGTGCGACCGGGCGTGTCGATCCTGCAGGGCGCCGCCTTGCTGGCGCTGGTCTCGGCCGCCTTCTACGCGGCATTCCAGATCCTGACGCGCAAACTGCACGCCGAGGACCCCCGCGTGACCCTGTCGATTCCCGCCTTTTGCGGCGCGGTGCTGACGCTGCCGCTGCTGCTGTTCGTCGATTTTCCGATCGCCCTATCCCTCGGGGACGTCGGGTTGCTGGCGCTGATGGGAGCTTTGGGCACGGCCGGCCATTTCATCTTCATCCGCGCGTTTCAGAGCGCGCCCGCCTCAGCGCTGACGCCGTTCACCTATACGCAGCTGGTGTGGGCGGTGCTCCTCGGCTGGCTGGTGTTCGGCCAGTTCCCCGACCGGTATGCGCTTGCCGGCATTGCCGCCATCGCCGGGAGCGGGCTGCTGCTCGCCTGGCACGAGCGGCGACGCGCGCAGTCGTCCGCCGCGCTGCGGGAGCCTATTGTCGTTGACTGAGGTCGTCGACTGATCATCCGCAAAAAAGCGCTAGAATCGGTCAGATGGTCTGACCCATTCCGGTCGGATCCGGACTTTTCCCGAAAGAGGATCTATGAACGCGAGTACGGACGCGAAGCCGCGCATCGGCTTCATCGGATTGGGCCTGATGGGCCACGGCATGGCCAGGAACATCGTGACCAAGGGTTTCCCGCTCACCGTGCGCGTGCACCGCAACCGGAAACCGCTCGAGGACATCCTCGCGGCGGGCGCGCGGGAAGTTGCGACCAACGCGGAGGTTGCGCGCAACGCGGACATCGTGTTCCTGTGCGTCACCGGCTCGCCGCAGGTCGAGGCGGTGGTCTACGGCGGCGACGGCCTGCTCGAAGCGGCGCGTGGCGGGCTCATCGTCGTCGACACGTCGACGGCGGAACCCGCGTCGACGGCGGCAATCCGCATGGACTTCGGCGCCAAGCGGGCGGAGTTCGTCGACGCGCCGCTCGCGCGCACGCCGAAGGAAGCCGAGGAAGGCCGGCTCAACATCATGGTCGGCGCCGAGAATGCGGTGTTCGAAAAGCTGAAGCCGGTGCTCGCCGCGTTCTGCGAGAACATCATTCATGCCGGCCCGCCGGGGCACGGCCATACGCTGAAGCTCGTCAACAACTTCATGGCGATGGCGATCGCGACGTCCACCGCCGAGGCCGTTGCCACCGCGGCCAGGGCCGGCGTGTCGTTGCAGAAGCTCCATGAAGTGATCTCGGCCGGCGGCGTCAACTCGGGCATCTTCCAGATGATGGTCGGCCGGATGCTGCAGGACGGCGACCTGTCGGGGCTCAAGTTCACGCTGGCCAACGCGATGAAGGACATGCGCTATTACACGCATCTCGCGGAGTCGCTGCCCACGTCGGCCATCCTCGGCGAGGCGGTCCACCAGTCGATGGTGCAGGCCAACCTGCTGGGATTCGGCGACAAGTACATCGCGTCGCTGATGGAGGCGCAGGAAAAGCTCGCGGGCGTGAAGATCGTGCCGCGCGCATGAAAAGGGGAGGGGCGCGGGCACGTTGAACGGCTCATTCGCCATGCGATGACAGGCGCTCCGCGTCACGCCTCCGGCGCACTGCACGAAGCCCATGACCGCCGCTGACCCTACCGCCTTCCTGGACTTCGCCCACCGCATGGCGCTCGCGGCCGGCGCGGCGATCCTGCCGCATTTTCGTGTCCCCCTCGATGTCGAGGACAAGAGCAGCACGCATTTTCGTGCCGCCCTCGATGGCGAGGACAAGGGCAAGGGCAGCACCCCGGGCTACGATCCGGTCACGATCGCCGACCGTGCGGCCGAAACGGTGATCCGGACGGAGATCGCGCGCGCCTATCCCGATCATGGCATCCGCGGCGAGGAACACGGCTGGGAAAAGGGGTCGTCGAACTACACGTGGGTGATCGACCCCATCGACGGGACGCGGAGCTTCATCCTCGGCCAGCTGCACTGGGCGACGCTGATCGCGCTCAACGACGGCACGCGGGTCGTCGCGGGGGTCGCCCATCAGCCCTATGTCGGCGAGTCGTTCGTCGCGACCGCCGACGGGACGGCCGAATGGCGGCGCGCGGGGGAGCGGCGGACGCTCAGGACGCGCGGGTGCCGCGCGATCGGCAAGGCGGTCCTTGCCTGCACCCACCCCAACATCTTCCGCTCGCCCGCGGACCTGGCGGCGTTCTACCGCGTCGCCGATCGCGCCCGGCTCACGCGCTACGGCGGCGACTGCTACGCGTACTGCCTGCTCGCGATGGGCTTGATCGACGTCGTCGTCGAATCGTCGCTGCAGGCCTACGACGTGCAGGCGCTGATCCCCATCGTCGAGGCTGCGGGGGGGGTCATCACCAACTGGTCGGGCGGTTCCTGCGACGAAGGCGGCAGCGTCGTCGCTTGCGGCGATCGGGCGTTGCATGCGGACGTGCTGAAGCTGCTCGCGCCGTAGGGAGGATCGGGCCCCGGACGCGCCGCAGGGGCGGCCGGGGCTGACCGGCGATCGCCATCAAGACGCATGCCCGTGCGGCGAACCGCGGCCGGGGTCCGATCGCCAAGCGCCCCGGCATTCGCGTCGCGCAACCCGAGCTACGAATTTTCCGTCATTTCGCTCCGCTACGGCACCCCGTTGGCGGCCCCCGTCGTGTACCATTTCCGGCGATGCTTATCGCCAGTTGATTAGTGCTCACTCCGCTCGGATTCTCGCTGTTGCGCCAGCTTGCCGATGGTGACTTTCACTCCGGTGAGGAACTCGCCGCCACGGTAGGGCTGACGCGCGCCCGCGTGTCGCAGGTGTTGAAGGAGGCCGAGGCCGCAGGCCTGGCGATGGAGCGGGTCAAGGGGCGCGGCTACCGGCTGCTCGAGGCCCCCGATTTTCTCGACCCGAAGGCGGTCAAGACCTGTCTCGCGACGTTCGACGCCGGGCGCGGGGTCGCCCGGCCGATCACGCTCGAAGTCGTCGACGAGATCGACTCGACCTCGACCGAGCTCATGCGCCGCATCGGGCGCCGCGATATCCACGGCGTTGCCCTCGCCGCGGAATGGCAGACCGCCGGGCGCGGCCGGCGCGGCCGGGTCTGGACCGCCATCGTCGGCGGCAGCCTCCTGTTCTCCCTCGGCTGGCGCTTCGAGCAGGGCGCCGGGTTCCTGGCGGGACTCTCGCTCGCGGTCGGCGTCGCCGTCGCGCGCGCGCTCGACGCCGAGGGGTTCGCGGGGGTCGCGCTCAAGTGGCCGAACGACCTCATTCACCGGCACCTCAAGTTCGGCGGCATCCTGATCGAATTGAACGGCGACGCGCTGGGGCCGTCGACGACCGTGATCGGCATCGGCCTCAACGTCCGCTTGCCGGCCGCGGCCCGCAAGGACATCGCCCAGCCCGTCACCGACCTCGCCAGCATCGCCGGCAGAAAGGGCCCCGCGATCGATCGCAACCGGTTGTTCGCGCGCCTCCTGGCCGAGCTGGCTGCCGTGCTGCGCCAGTATGCGAACGAAGGCTTTGCGCCGTTCGGCGCCGAGTGGCAGCACCGGCATGCGTACCAGGGCAAGGTGGTGCGGCTGCTGCTGCCCGACGGCGCCACGGTCACCGGCAAGGTCGCGGGCGTGGACGCGAGCGGGGCGCTGGTCCTGGCGGACGGCCCGCGCCGGGCGCGTTTCCTCAGCGGCGAGATCTCGCTGCGCCGCGCCGGATGAGTCCGCTGCTCGTCCTCGATGCCGGCAACAGCCGGATGAAATGGGGCCTCCATGCGGGCCATGGCTGGGTCGCGCAGGGCGCTACGCCGAACGGTGAGATCGGCACGCTCGCGCTGCGCGAGTGGCAGAGCCTGCCGCGTCCGGCGCGCGTGGTCGGCGTCAACGTTGCCGGCGAAGCGGTGCGGCTGCGAATCGAGGCGCTGCTCGCGCGCTGGCACGTGGCACCCGCGTGGCTGACGGCGACTGCCGCGGCCTGCGGCGTCGTCAACGGCTATGCAAAGCCCGAACAGCTCGGCGCGGACCGGTGGGCGGCGCTGGTGGCGGCGCGGCGGCGCGGCGGCGCGACCGACCTCTTTCCGGCGCCGGTCGTCGTTGTCAACGCGGGGACGGCGGTGACCATCGACACGCTCGACGGCAGCGGACGTTTTCGCGGCGGAGTGATCCTGCCGGGACTGCGGCTGATGCTCCGCGCGCTGGCCGACAACACGTCGGCGCTGAAGACCGCGCCGGGCCAATACCAGGACTTCCCCGTCAACACCGCCGACGCGCTGTACTCGGGCGCCGTGCAGGCGATCTGCGGCGCGATCGAACTGGCGCGAAGGCGGATGCAAGACCACGACGCCGTCGTGAAGTGCCTGCTCGCCGGCGGAGGGGCCGCCGAGATAGTGCCGCATTTGGCCGGCCACACCGAGGTTGTGGATAATCTGGTGCTCGAAGGCGTCCTTACGCTGGCGCAGGACGGCTGATCGCAGCGACCGCATGCGCACGATCCTCTTTCTGCTGTTCCTCGCCAACGTGGCGCTTTTCGGCTACACGCGGCTGGACAGCGCCGGCCGGGGCGAGGCCGCGCGTTTCGCCCAGCAGGTGCAGCCCGACCGGATCCGGCTGCTGACGCCGCAACAGGTGGCCACGCTCGGGCCGGCGAAAGTGGCCGCGCTGGCCGATGTCTGCCTCGAGTGGGGCCCGTTCAACGACAGCGAGCGGGCGCGTGCGCTGGCCGAGCTGGAGCCGGCGGGTCTAGGCCGGCTGCTGACCCAGAAACGGGTGGAGAACGCCACCGCGTACTGGGTGTTCGTGCCACGCCTTGCGAACAGGACCGCCGCCGACAAGCGCGCCGCCGAGCTCAAGACCGCCGGCGTCAAGGATCTCTTCGTCGTCGACAGCGGGCCGCAGCGGCTGACCATCTCGCTCGGCGTCTTCCGCACCGAGGAGGCGGCGACCGCGCACGTCGCCGAGCTGGGGAAATTGGGCGTCGCCGACGCCAAGGCCGGACCGCGCCAGCAGGTCGTCGTGCAGACGCAGCTCGTCGTCCGTGATCCGGAGGCGGCAGTCGTCGCCCGGGTGAAGGCGCTGCAGCTCAACTATCCCGGCAGCGAGATCGCGATCGGCGCATGCGAGAAGAACTGACGCGCGCCCGACTTGAATGCGTGGCCCGTCTGGCGCGTGTGGCCCGGGTTGAGCGAAGGCGAAACCCGGGGCTGCCCGGCCAGTGACCGAGGTGCGCCCCATCGCCGCCATCCGCCAAGCCACCACGCCCCAGGACATCGCAGCGGCGCGGGCGCTGTTCGTCGAGTACGCGGCGTGGCTCAACGTCGACCTGTGCTTCCAGGGGTTCGACGAGGAATTGGCCGCGCTGCCCGGTGCCTATGCGCCGCCACAAGGCCGGCTGCTGCTCGCCGACGGACCCGGCGGACCGATCGGTTGCATCGCTCTGCGGCCGCTCGAAGCGAATCCCGGGCACGGCGGCGACGCGGAAGCGGTGGCCCCGGTCACGGGTGAAGTGAAGCGGCTGTACGTGCGGCCCGAATGCCGCGACGGCGGCTGGGGGCGCAAGCTGGGCGAGGCGCTGCTTGATGAAGCACGCACGATCGGCTATCGCGAACTGAAGCTCGACACGCTCGAATGGATGACCGCGGCGCGCAGACTCTACGCGAGCCTCGGTTTCGCGGAGTGCGCGCCGTATTACCGCAATCCGCTGCCCGGCGTCGTGTACATGGCGCGCACGATGTGATGCCTAGCCGGCAATGTATCCGAGCCCCGCTGGAGCCGCGGGCATTGACGTGCATGCGGCCGCCGTCGCGGCGAGCCGGTTGTACGGGACCGGCGTCAGCCGTCCGCGCGGACTGCGAACCGGCGCTCTCCCTCCGGCCCGGTTGCGGATAGCGGCCCCGGTGAAGATTCGATTGCGACGGCGCCGAAGCCGGCCGCGGTCAGGAGCGCGGCGATCTCATCTTCGGAGTACCACGTGAGCGCGAGCGTTTCGTCCTCGCGCGCAAGGATCATCGGACCGGATCGCTTCTCATACCGGGTCGTGGTGTCGATGCGTCGCCGCGCCACGTCGACGATCGACGCGGAGCGATGGGTGATCCGCGTGCGATCGGGCAGCGTGGCCGTGCGGGTCTCGACGAGCGGGTCGGCCGGCGGGTGCTCCGCCTCGGCGGGGATGAACAGGTCGAGCAGCAACACCGCCGGGGCGATCAGATGGGCGCGGATGCGCTCGAGCGCGGCCCGCGCGCCGATCGGATCGACGAGGAGCTGAAACGAACCGGAGGCGATGAAGGCGGCGGCATAGCGGAAGGGAAGATCCAGCGTGGTCGCGTCCTGCCGGAACAGCGACGTCTGGTAGCCCATGCCGTCGAGGCGCGCTTCGCAACTGGCCAGCATCGCGGCCGAGGCGTCGCAGCCGTGCACCTCGACGTCGCGGTCGAGCAGCGGTATGAGCAGCCGGCCCGATCCCGACATCACTTCGAGGACCAGGTCGTTCGGCGGCAGCCGCGCGGCGTACCACGCGACTTCCGCGGCGTCGGCGTACGTCTTGTCGGCGTCGTAGAACTGCGTGCAGAGCGGCCCGTAGGCGGACACGTGACCCGCGGTGCCGGGCTTCAGGATTGTTCCCAGGGCAGGCCTTCGGTGCGCCAGCCCGAGACGCTGTTGCGATGGTGAGTGTCGTCGAGCGGCCCTTCGAAGCCGTCGAGCACGTTGTACACCTCGGAAAAGCCCCCCTGCTCGAGGGCCTGTCCCGCGCTGATCGAGCGCTGCCCGCTGCGGCAGATGAGGAGGACCGGGCGGTTCATGCTGGCGATCTTGCGCACCTGGCCGACGAAGTGCGGATTGATGTCCCAGTCGGGACCGTCGTTCCAGGCGACATGGTGGGCGCCGACCGGATGGCCGACGAACAGGTATTCCATCTCGCTGCGGCAGTCGATGAACACGGCCTGCGGGTGCTCGTGCAGGAACTGCTGCGCTTCCCTGGGCTTCAGATGTTTCATGCCGCAAAATGTAGCACAGCGCGCACGATCCGGTTATGCCCATTCGTTTCAACGATATTGCCGCGCTCGCGGATGCCCTTGACGGCGGTCGCCACGCCGGCGAAGATTGACAATTGCCGTGCCAGCCCTTACCTTTCGCACTCAGCGCCGATTTGAACCCTAGCTTGCGGGCGCTTTACAAATCCAGCTAAAGCGGCCTTCGACGGAGACCCGTTCGGCGGCAAGCTGAACGGGTTTTTTTATGGCGGCCGTGTGAGTGGCGAGGAGAGGCCCCGGCGCAAGCCGGGGATCCGGGCAATCACGAATCACGGCCCGAGGCCGACACGCAGTGCGCCGCACTGCGGAATAGGTAATGGAGGCCGAGCATCATGACCGACACCAGCGCCCTGCTCGCGCGACTGCTCGACGAGCGCATCCTGCTCCTGGATGGCGCGATGGGCACGATGATCCAGCGCTACGATCTCGGCGAGGCCGACTACCGCGGCGCCTGCCTTGCCGGCCACACGCACGACGTGAAGGGCGACAACGACCTGCTCGTGCTCACCCGGCCCGAGGTGATCCACGCGATTCACGACGCGTACCTCGACGCCGGTGCCGACATCATCGAGACCAACACCTTCAACGCGACGGCGATCGCGCAAGCGGACTACCATCTCGAAAGCCGGGTGCGCGAGATTAACCTCGCGGCGGCGCGCATCGCGCGCGACTGCGCCGATGCGTGGACGGCGAAGACCGCCGCCAAGCCGCGGTTCGTCGCCGGCGCGCTCGGCCCCACCAACCGCACGGCGTCGATCTCGCCCGACGTCAACGATCCGGGCGCGCGCAACACGACGTTCGACGCACTGGTCGCGACCTACTCCGAGGCGATCGAGGCGCTGGCGGAAGGCGGCGTCGACCTGTTCCTGGTCGAGACGGTGTTCGACACGCTGAACTGCAAGGCCGCGCTGTTCGCCATCGACGCCTGGTTCGAGCGCTCCGGCCACCGGCTGCCGGTGATCGTCTCCGGGACCATCACCGACGCCTCCGGCCGCACGCTCTCCGGCCAGACGACCGAGGCGTTCTGGAATTCCGTGCGGCACGCCCGGCCGCTCGCGGTGGGCCTCAATTGCGCGCTGGGCGCGGCGCTGATGCGGCCGTACATCGAGGAACTGGCGCGGGTCGCCGACACCTACGTTTCCTGCTACCCCAACGCCGGGCTGCCGAACCCGATGGCGGAGACCGGCTACGACGAGACGCCGGAGCAGACCTCGCGGCTGATCCGCGACTTCGCCGAGAACGGCTTCGTCAACATCGTCGGCGGCTGCTGCGGCACGACGCCGGCCCACATCCGCGCGATCGCCGAGGCGGTGAAGGACATCGCGCCGCGCAGGGTGGCGCGGGCCGAGGCCGTGGAAGCGGCGTGACCGGCGCTGCGCAACGGCGCCGGATGCACACCAGCGACATCGCCGCCGCATGAGCCTGCTTCGCCTCGCGGGCCTCGAGCCGCTCAACATCGGCGACGACGCGCTGTTCGTCAACGTCGGCGAGCGCACCAACGTCACCGGCTCGCGCGCCTTCGCCAAGCTGGTTCTCAACGGTGACTACACCGGCGCGGTGGAGGTCGCGCGCCAGCAGGTGCAGAACGGCGCGCAGATCATCGACGTCAACATGGACGAGGCGATGCTCGACTCCAAGGCGGCGATGGTCAGGTTCCTCAACCTGATCGCTTCCGAGCCCGACATCGCCCGCGTGCCGGTGATGATCGACTCGTCGAAGTGGGAGGTGATCGAAGCCGGCCTGAAGTGCGTGCAGGGCAAGCCGGTCGTCAACTCGATCTCGATGAAGGAAGGCGAAGCCCCGTTCGTAGCGCAGGCCAAGCTCGTCCGCCGCTACGGCGCCGCGGTGATCGTGATGGCGTTCGACGAGAAGGGGCAGGCGGATACGTTCGAGCGCAAGGTCGGGATCTGCCAGCGCTGTTACGATCTGCTGACGCGCAAGGTCGGGTTCCCGGCCGAGGACATCATCTTCGATCCCAACATCTTCGCGATCGCGACCGGCATCGAGGAGCACAACAACTACGCGGTCGACTTCATCGACGCGACGCGCTGGATCAGGCAGCACCTGCCGCATGCCAAGGTGTCGGGCGGCGTGTCCAACGTCAGCTTCTCGTTCCGCGGCAACGAGCCGGTGCGCGAGGCGATCCACACCGTGTTCCTCTACCACGCGATCCGCGCCGGCATGACGATGGGCATCGTCAACGCCGGCCAGCTGGGCGTGTACGACGAGATCCCGCCCGAGCTGCGCGAGCGGGTAGAGGACGTGGTGCTCAACCGCCGGCCCGACGCCACCGAGCGGCTGGTGAGCCTCGCCGAGTCGTTCAAGTCGCAGGGCAAGCAGGTCACCGAGGACCTGTCGTGGCGCGAAGGGACGGTCGAGGCGCGGCTGTCGCATGCGCTGGTCAAGGGCATCACCACGTGGATCGTCGAGGACGCCGAGGAGGCGCGGCAGAAGTTCGCGCGCCCCATCCAGGTGATCGAAGGCCCTCTGATGGCGGGGATGAACGTCGTCGGCGACCTCTTCGGCGCCGGCAGGATGTTCCTGCCGCAGGTGGTCAAGTCGGCGCGCGTGATGAAGCAGGCGGTCGGGCACCTCGTTCCGTTCATCGAGGCCGAGAAGGTCAAGTCGGGCAATGCCGGCAAGCCGAAGGGCACGATCGTGATGGCCACGGTCAAGGGCGACGTGCACGACATCGGCAAGAACATCGTCGGCGTGGTCCTCCAGTGCAACAACTTCGACGTCATCGATCTCGGCGTGATGGCGCCGGCGACGAAGATTCTCGACACCGCGCGCGAGAGAAACGCCGACATCGTGGGCCTGTCCGGCCTCATCACGCCGTCGCTCGAGGAAATGGCGCACGTCGCGCACGAGATGCAGCGCCTCGGCATGACGCAGCCGCTGCTGATCGGCGGGGCGACCACGTCGCGCGTCCACACCGCGGTGAAGATCGCGCCGAATTATTCCGGCGTCACCATCTACGTCCCGGACGCATCGCGCGCGGTGGGGGTGGCGAGCAAACTGCTCTCCGGCGAGTTGCGGGATGCCTACGTCGCCGAAGTCGCGGCCGATTACGAGAAAGTGCGGGCGCAGCACGCGGGCAAGAAGGGCCCGGCGCTGGTGTCGCTCGCGGCCGCGCGCGCCAACGCGTTCAAGGCGGACTGGGCGCACTACGTACCGCCGGTGCCGACGTTCATCGGCAGGCGCGAATTTCGCAACGTCGACCTGGCCGAGATCGCCCGTTGCATCGACTGGGGCCCGTTCTTCCAGGCGTGGGAACTGTCGGGACCGTTTCCGGCGATCCTCGACGACGCGGTCGTCGGCGAGGCGGCGCGCAGCGTGTACGCCGAGGGCCACGCGATGCTGAAGGACATCATCGCCGGCCGCTGGCTCACGGCGAACGGTGTCATCCTCCTGCTGCCGGCCAATGCCGTCGCCGACGACATCGTGCTCTACGCCGACGAAGGCCGGACCGAGGTCGCACTGACGTGGCACAACCTGCGCCAGCAGAACGAGCGGCCGCCGGGCAAGCCGAATTATTGCCTGGCCGATTTCGTCGCGCCGCGCGAATCGAAGGTGAAGGATTTTCTCGGTGCCTTTGCGGTCACCACCGGCCTCGGGATCGAGAAAAAGCTCGCGGAGTTCGAGCGGAGCAAGGACGATTACAGCGCGATCATGCTGAAGGCGCTGGCGGACCGGCTGGCCGAGGCCTTCGCCGAGTGGCTGCACATGAAGGCGCGGCGCGAGCTCTGGGGCTACGCCAGGGACGAGCACCTCGATCCCGCCGAACTGATCCGAGAGGAATATCGCGGCATCCGCCCGGCGCCGGGCTATCCCGCCTGCCCGGATCACTCGGTCAAGGCGCCGCTGTTCTCCGCGTTGCGCGCACCGGCGGTCGGTCTCACGCTGACCGAGAATTACGCGATGCTGCCGGCGGCGGCGGTGTCGGGGTTCTACTTCGCCCATCCCGAAGCGACGTACTTCGCCGTGGGCAAGGTCGGCGAGGATCAGGCGCAGGACGTGGCGCGGCGCAGCGGACGGTGCGAGGGTGTCGCGGTGCGCGCGTTGGCGTAACCGTAGCCCGGGTCGGGCGAGGCGAAACCCAGCGGGTTGCGGCCATGGCCACGATCAACCCGGTTTTCGTTTCGCTCAACCCGGCCTGCGCAATCCGGGCGGCACCATTTCAACGAGGGGTGCCGCATAATTGCGGTGACGCCACGATCCGTCATGCAGCCGAGTCGCAGGGGAAACAAAATCATGGGCTGGATCAAAAAGGCAATGCAACTCGCGGCGGCCGCTGGCGCAGTGGGCAGCATTGCCGCAGCCGCGCAATCCACGCCGGGCGCGACGGAAACGCGGGGCTCCCTGCTGTACTCGACGCATTGTGTCGCCTGCCACACGTCGGAGGTGCACTGGCGCGACGGCAAGAGGGTAACGGATTGGGCGAGCCTCAACGCGCAGGTCCGTCGGTGGCAGAACAATGTCGGGCTGCGCTGGACCGACGATGACGTCTCCGAGGTCGCGCGTTACCTCAATGCGGTCCACTATCGTTTCCCGGCGCCCGATGCGCGCGCCGACGGCGGCGTGAACACGGTGCGCGCCGCGGGCGTGCAGCGCTGAGGCACGTGGCGGGTCCGTCCGGCCCGCCCCCGGGGCGAGCGCGCGCGAGCCGAGTCGTAGCGCAGGAGCCGAGTCGTAGCGCAGGAGCCGAGTCGGCTAGCGCACGGTGTTGTGCCGGGACCAGCGCTCGAGCACGAGCGCCGCGACCGACGCGCCGAGTGCGGCCATGGTCGTCGCATCGCGGGCGATGACCGTCATCACCTGTTGCAACACGGCCGGATTGCTCTGCTCGACGTAGCGCACGAGTTCGAACACTTGGCGTGCCGTGACACGCGCCGCATCGTCCAGCGAAACCGGCAGCCGCGCCCACCGGGCGTGCTCCACGTATTTTGCGAAGGCGCCCCCGGCGATGACAGTCAGCGCGAGCGGGCCGACCGGCAGCAGCAGGCGGCGCAACATCCGTGCGCGGAGCACGAGGCGGGTTCTGGCGAATACGTTTGCCACGAGCGCGGGCAGCGAGGCCGGTTCTCTCGACGGCCGCGCGCCGGCGCCGGACTGCGGATGGGGTTCGGGGGTGGCGGCGGATAGGGGGGGCTTGCGGGTCTTCGAAAGCTTCATGGGAGTCCTCCTCTTGCGGTGCAGCCTTCATCGGACCCCGGTTCGGGAGCAGGAGTTCCGTTGCTGCTTGTAATGATTTGTTATCATGTGTTCGATAACGATGAACGCAGATGCATACAATTTGCGCGAGCGCCTGCGCGTGCGGTGGTCCGAGACCGATGCCCAGGGCATCGTGTTCAACGGCCACTACCTCACCTATTTCGACGTCGCGATCACCGAGTACTGGCGCGCGATCGGCATGCCTTATCCCTCGGCGCTCGACGGCACCGGGGTCGATCTCTTCGCGGTGAAGTCCACGGTCGAATATCTCGCACCCGCGCGCTACGACGACTGGATCGAGGTCGGCTGCCGGGCGGCCCGTGTCGGGCGCTCGAGCATCGCGTTCGAGCTGGCGATCTGGCGCGACGCGCAGCCGATCACGAAGGGCGAGGTCGTCTATGTCTGCGCCGATCCGGTGGAGCGCCGCTCTGTCACGGTCCCCGACAAGCTGCGGCAGGCGATCGCGATGTTCGAGGGCAACTGAGCCGGAGGCGCCTCCGTCCTACAGGCTGCCGATGAAATCGCCCTTGCCGAGCGCGACGCCGTTGTGCCGCAGGATGGCGTAGGCGGTGGTCGTGTGGAAGTAGAAATTGGGAAGCGCGTACACCAGCAGATAGTCCTGCCCGTTGAATTTCTTCGGTTCGCCGCGGACCGGCCGGACGATCTCCCGCGTTTCCGAGCCGTCGATGCTCGCCGCGGAGAGCGTCCGCAGGTAATCGATCGTCCGGTCCACGCGCGCCACCAACTCGGCGAAGGACGCTTCCTTGTCTTCAGCCGCGGGCGGCTCGGCTCCGGCCAGCCGGGCGCCGGTGCCGCGCGCGAAATCGGTGGCGATCTGCACCTGCCGGGTGAACGGGAGCATGTCCGGGTACAGCCGGGCGCCCAGGAATGCCGATTCGTCGATCTTGCGGTCCCGGGCATGCGCAGCGGCCTTCTCCAGGATCGCCCTGAGATTGGACAGCGTGCGGACGAAAGCGGGCACCGAAGCCTGGTACATCGAGATGGTCATGGGTGTGTCTCCTTGCCGAGGGACCGCATTGTACCCGAAGGGTCAGACCCTGCTTTTCTTGCGGAGCACGAGACGCGTGCCCGCGTCGGGCATGAAAAACAGGGTCTGACCCGGTGGCCCCGGCCCCGGGTTTCGCGTTCGCTCTACCCGGCTACAACACCGCGACGCGACACACACCCGTGTCTGCGAGTAACATTCGTGCGAATGCGGCCCATGCCGGGCCGCGCCACCGGGCAAGGCGCCGGGACGGGGAGGGCACGGCGGCCGCGGCCGCATGCATCGCGCATGGATCGACTGGAATTCTGCCGCAATCTCGCGCGCGACGCCGGTCGCTTCGCCCATACGGCGTTCGGGCAGGTGGCGACGTCGCTCAAGGGCCGCCACGACGTGGTGACGGCGATGGACCACGATGTCGAGCGCTTCGTCCGCGGCGCGATCGCGGCGCGCTATCCCGACGACGCGATCATCGGCGAGGAGGGTGGCGGCCACGCCGAGGGCAACGAGCGCGTGTGGCTGATCGACCCGATCGACGGCACCGCCAACTACGCCCGCGGCATCCCGCACTACTGCGTGTCGATCGGCTACCTCGAGCACGGCGTGCCGACGGTCGGCGCGGTGCACGACCCCAGTCACGACTGGCTCTACTCGGCGGCGCGAGGCGACGGCGCGTGGCGGGGCGACGAACGCCTTGCCGTCAGCCGCTGCGCCGATCTCGCCGCGGCCACGATCGAGTGCGGCTGGTCCACGCGGCGCGGCACCGCCGACTATCTCGCCCTCGTGGCGCGCCTGCTGGTCGCCGGTGGCGCGGTGCGCCGGGTCGGCTCCGGCGCGCTCGGGCTCGCCGATGTTGCCGCGGGGCGCAGCGAGGCCTATTGCGAGCTGCACATCAACGCCTGGGACTGCGCGGCCGGCATCCTGCTCGTACGCGAGGCCGGCGGCCACACCAACGATTTCTTTGCCGGTGACGGACTCACGACCGGCAATCCGCTGATCGCCACCAACGACGCGCTCTGCGCCGAGCTGGCCGAGGTGATCGGCATCAAACTGCTGAAATCGGGTGAAATTGGGGTCGGTCTGAAATTGTGAAATTGGGGTCAGAGCTGTAATATAAATTGGGGTCAGAGCTGTAATAAAGGCGAGTGAGGTAGCCCTCACTCGCCTTTATTACAGCTCTGACCCCAATTTCACAATTTCAGACCGACCCCAATTTCACCCCAATTTCACTCCTTTTTCCACACGTCGAGCAACGACCTCATCTTGCTCGCCGCCGGAAGCCGCTCGTCGGAGAGCGCCTCCAGGAAATCCGACAGGCGCTTCGACTTCACGATCGTGTAGAAGGTGAGCACGGTGATCGGAGTGAGCACGACGAGGAAGTAGCCGGCTTTCTCGATGAACGGCGCCTCGGCGAGCGCGAGCAGATTCATCCCGAGAAAGCCGGTCACCACGGTGCCGATGAGGCCGAAGGTGGTGACCACGGTCAGGCGGACCACGGTGTTGGCCTGCCGGCGCAGGGTGTCGGCCTCCAGATACTCGCTCATGTCCTCGATCTCGTCCCTCACCTCCAGGTACAGCCGGTCAGTCTCGAGACAGGTCGTGGTCATCCGGTAGATTTCCTTCGCGGTCGGCTGGTCCGAGACCTCGTGGAACCAGTAGCGGTGGGTGAAGCGCAGGAAGATCTCCCGCAGCTGCCGGATCGCGCGCTTGAAATCCTTCACCGAGTCGGCGTCGCTGATGCGCAGCTTGTTGAGCGCGTCGGCCACGCGGTCGGAGAGCATCAGCAGCGCGGCCTTGTGGAAATGCGGAATCAGGAAGAGCAGAAAGTACTGGTGCCGGAACTGTCCCAGCAGCCCGGCCTCCGCGTCGACGAAGAACGGTTCGCCGGCATCACCGACCATCGCGAACGCGTGGCCGCAGGACATGAAGCGCGTGCCGGGTGAGCCGTGCCGCTGTTCGTTCCAGAACTGGTCGAAGCAATAGCGTGTTTCGAAATCGTGGATGTGGTGCTCCGAGTACGGCAACTCGTTCGACGGGCCCGGCTCGGCGGCGAGGCCCAGCCGGATGAAATCGGCACGGGTCAGCCGCCGCGGATCGTCGATCGCGACATAGGCGAGGAGCGGCATGCGGCTGTATTCGACCTGCCGGTAGCGAATCGACCCCTGGTCGTCGGAATGGTCGAGCACCAGCGGCTTCATGAGAAACTGCCAATGCGACGCGAAACGCGGCGCGCGGGCGCGCCCGACGAACGCCAGATAGTCCTGGCGCTGCTCGTAGTCGGAGACGGCCAGCACCGTGTCGTCGGTCCCGAGCCACTCCACCCGCTCGAGGCAGTGGCCGCCGCCGCCACTCTCCTCCCAATAGGTGGGGTACGCCCGGCCGAACCGGAACAGCGTGTCCTGCACGCGGCCGAGGTCGAGATCCCGGGCGACGAGTTCGAGCACCAGAATGACCACGTCGATGTCGTAAAAAAAGTAGAGGTCGACGTGCGCGAGCGCCAGCGTGAGGGGCTCGGCGACGTGCGGATACGTCATCCGTACCTTGGCGACGTCGTTGCGGCGGAAGATCCGGATCGGCGATTCGGTGACGCCGGCAGCGTCGCTGCTTTTCGCATCGCCATAGAGAAAGCGCCGCACGTAGGGGAGAAAGGTGACGAATTCGCTGTAATGGCGCTCCTTGAAATCGGCGGGGTCGCCGCCGAATTCGTCGCGAAGCTCCGCCCAGGGGTTGCCGGTCCCCTCGCGCTGCAGCAGGTCCCAATGCTCCTGGATCTGCGCGCCCTCGCGGATCGGCATGAGCTGCAGGGGCCAGAGCAGGATCTGGCGGAAGTGCCGGACGAGCTTCAGGTCATCCTGGTCCGTGCTGGACATGGCCACCTCCCGGGGGCGCGAATCGCTGGGGCATTGTCCCAGATTGGGGCAACTTCCACACGCCGGCACACTTGCCCCGTGCTGCGACACGATGGCCGGATTCCCGATAGAATCCGCGCGCGGCCGATTCCGCCGTGCCCCGTGACAAGGAGCTGCAAATGAATGCAATCGACATTGGCCGCCGGGCCGTTGGCGTGCTGGCAGTGGCGCTCGCGGGATTCGCGCACGCCTACCCCGACAAGCCCGTCCAGTACGTCATCCCGTTCGCGCCGGGCGGCGAGTCGGACATCGCGGCGCGCCTGCAGGCGCAGATGTTCCAGGCGAAGTACAAGCAGGAGATGATCGTCGTCAACAAGCCGGGCGCCGGCGGCGCGCTCGCGTGGTCGCAGATGAACGCCATGCCCGGCGACGGCTACACGATCGTCGGTGTCAACCTGCCGCACATCGTGCTGCAGCCGCTCGAGGCCGGGACGCAGTACAAGACCGCGGACATCACGCCGGTCTATTTCTTCCATTACACGCCCGACGCGATCGTGGTCGCGAACGACAGCCCGTTCAAGACCTTCGCCGATCTCGTGCGTGCGGCGCGCGAGAAGCCCGAGGCGGTCTCGCTGGCTGGCTCGGGCACCAATTCGGCCAACCACGTCGCGCAGGTGCGGCTCGACCGCGAGCAGCGGATCAGGACCACCTACGTCCCATTCAAAGGGACCGGCGATCTGGTGTCGTCGATCCTCGGCGGACATGTCTCGGCGGCGATGTCGTACTCGACGCTCGCGATCCAGCAGAAGGGCAAGATGCGGATGCTCGCCGTGGCGACCGAGAAGCGACTGCCGCAGTTTCCTGACGTCCCGACGTTCAAGGAGCTGGGCATGAACTGGGTCGACGGCGCCTATCGCGGCGTCGGCGTGCCGAAGTCCACGCCTCCCGCCGTGCGCAAGGAGGTGTCCGACATGATGGATGCGATCAACAAGGATCCCGAGCTGCGCCGGCGGATGACCGAAGGCGGCTTCGAGGTCACCGACATCGCGCTCGAAGCGATTCCCGCGTTCATGGCGGAGCGCGCGCGCGACTACCTCGAATCGGCGAAGGCATTGGGGCTCGTCAAGTAGCCCGGGTTGCGCGAATGCGCAACCCGGGCGACGCGCCTGGCGCGCCGCCGTCCCCCAAGGTCAGACGCGCTCGATGATCGCCGCGATCCCCTGCCCGCCGCCGATGCACATCGTGATGAGGCCGTAGCGGCCGCCGGTGCGGTGCAGTTCGTACATCGCCTTGACCGTCAGGATGCTGCCGGTGGCGCCGATCGGATGGCCGAGCGCGATGGCGCCGCCGTTCGGATTGACCTTGGCGGGGCTCATGCCGAGTTCCTTCGCTACGCCGAGCGCCTGCGACGCAAAGGCCTCGTTCGACTCGATGACGTCCATCTGCTCGAGCTTGAGGCTCGCCTTCGCCAGCGCGCGCTGCACGGCGCTCACCGGCCCCAGCCCCATGATCTTCGGGTCGATGCCGGCATGGCCGTAGGCGACCAGGCGCGCCATCGGCTGCAATCCCTTCTTCGCGGCGGCTGACTTCTCCATCAGCACCACGGCCGCCGCGGCGTCGTTGATCCCGGAGGCATTGCCGGCGGTGACCGAGCCGTTTTCCTTGATGAACACAGCCCTCAGCTTGCCCATCCCTTCCATCGACGAATCGGCGCGCACGTGCTCGTCGGTGTCGAACATCACCGCGCCCTTCTTGCTCTTCAATTCGATCGGCAGGATCTGGCTCTTGAAGTGGCCGGCAGCGATCGCCGCGGCGGCGCGCTTGTGGCTCTCGACCGCGAACGTATCCTGCATTTCGCGCGTCAGCCCGCACTTTGCCGCCACGTTCTCGGCGGTGACGCCCATGTGCATGGTGTCGAACGGGTCGGTCAGCGCGCCGACCATCATGTCCATCATCTTGCTGTCGCCCATCCGCGCGCCCCAGCGCTGCGTCAGCGACGCGTAGATCGCGCGGCTCATGCTCTCGGCGCCGCCGGCGACGGCGGTGTCGGTCTCGCCGAGCAGGATGTACTGCGACGCGGAGACGATCGCCTGCATGCCGCTGCCGCACAGGCGGTTGACGGTGAACGCGCCGGTGTCGTGCGGCAGGCCGCCGTTCACGCACGCGAGGCGCGAGATGTACATGTCCTTGGGCTCCGTGTGGATCACGTTGCCGATCACGCACTGGCCGACGTCCCTGGGGTCGATCTTCGCCCGGCTGACGGCCTCCTTGACCACGCGCGCCGCAAGGTCGCTGGGCGCGATGTCCTTCAGGCTGCCGCCGTAATCGCCGATCGCCGTGCGCACGCCGCTCAGAATGACGACTTCTCGTTGTTCGCTCATGGGGGGTCTCCTTGATGGGGGATTGCAATTATCCGTCCATTTGCGCTTTTCCGCACGGGGTCAGTGCCGGTGCGCATGGGTGGAGGGCGCGTTGCGCCGGGCGACCTCGTCGGCCGCCCGGCGCTTGGCGGCCGCCTCGTCGTCGCGGCCGAGCGCGTCGAGCGTCCTCGCCCAGGCGCGGCACGTGGCCGGGTCGTGCGGATCCTCGGCGAACGCGGCCTCGAACTTCTCCAGCGCCACGAGCGGCTGCCCGAGCCGGGTGAGCGCGACGCCGCAGCCACGCCATGCCTGTCCCAGGTGCCGGTTGAGCGCAATCGCTTCCTCATACTTTCGCAGTGCGGCCTCGGCGTCACCGCACGCGAACAGCGCATCGCCCCAGCCCAGCTTGCACACCTCGAACATCGGCCAGCTCCGGTCCGCGTGCTCGAAGCTCGCGAGTGCTTCGCGCGGCTTCTCGTTCGCGAGCTGGGCGAATCCCAGCGCAGCCTGCTGGTGGTGCCCGGCGGGGATCCGCGCCACCGCCTCGTTGGCGATCCGCATCGCCGCGTCGGCGCGGCCGGCGAGTGCCAGCATCCACGTCAGCAGGAACTCGGTCGTGCTGTTGGCGTGATCGAGGTCACGGGAATGCCTGAGCGCCTCGATGGCCTCGTCGTAACGGTGCAGCCCGCCGAGCGCGAAGCCCCGGATCTGGTGCGCCAGCACGTTGTGGCGATGCCGGCGCGCGGCGGCTTCCGCGACGTCGAGGGCGCGACCCCAGCGGCCGAGGCGGCCGTAGGCAACCGTTGCCGCGACCTGATTCTCGAAGTGCGGGGGGCGCCGCGCGGCGACGCTGTCGACGAGCGCGACGGCCTCGTCCTCGCGCCCGTGCCGCACCAATGCCTTGGCGAGATTTTCCAGCGCATGCTGGCTGCCGATGCGGGCGTCGGCGTCGAGCGCGGCACGATACTTCTCCATCGCCTCGTCTTCGCGGCCCTGCCCCAGCAGCACCGACGCCCACAGCGATAGTGCCCAGGCGCGGTCTTCGACGTGCTCGGCGCGCAACACCTCCTGCACCAGCCGCATCGTGTTCGGCGCGTCGGTTCCTGCCTCGGGCCCGTTGAAGTAAAAGCTTGCGAGCGCGAACGGGTCGACCGCCTGCAGCAGGTCCTGCGCGCCGTCGTGGATGAGTTGCGCGACTTCGGTCGTGGGCAGGTGCGCTCCGCCGACGGGCTCGACCACCCGTCCCTGCAGGCGCAGCCGCAGCACGTAGCCGTCGCCCTTCTTCGTGATGTCGCCGTTGATGCGCGTCGCCGGCCGCCCGAGCATCGCGCGGGCCGACTTGACGATCGCGCGGATCGACAGGTAGCCGCCGGGGGCTTGCATGTCGGCGACCGACGCGACGTTTTCCAGGGGCCGCCGCCGCCGCCAGCCGCTGCCGCGCTGCTGGATCGCGACCGCCTCGTCGAGGAGGTGCGCCGCAACCACCGATGAATGGTAGCCCTTGCGGGCGAGTTCGATCGGGACTTCGAGCGACTCGAGGAACACCGTGTCGTTACGCGCTTCGCGCCAGAAGGCGAAGGCGAGCGCGATGACGAAGCCTAGCAACAGCAGCGACAGCAGCCACGCGAGGATGGCGTCGACGTTCGGCAGCGAGACCAGGCTGAAGATCGCGCCGACCGGGATCGTTGATTCGATCGAGGGGGCGACGGCGTAGGTGGATCGGTACTCGGACAGCACGATGCCGCGCGGACGCGCCTGTCCGGTTCGCGTTGATGCGCCCGCTGTTCGATGGTTTGACGCCAACCCGGCCTCCCCCTGTCTGCGCTCCGGGGTCAGCGTAGCCTTGGCGGCGCCCGACGTCAAAGGCGGGGCCATGATTCGCCGGCGGCGCGCTCGCTTGCGGCCGCCGGTGGCACGGGTCGAAACCGGGAGCCTGGCGCGCGCTGCCTAATCGGCAACGGCCCGCGCAACCGCCGCCGGATCGCCGCGCACCTCGAACGCGACGGAGGACAGCGCCCGGCCCGTTGCATCCTCCAGCACCAGCGTGTGCGGACCGGGGCGCGGCGTCCATGCGGCGCGGCCCCGGGTATCCGCGAGCACCGCGTCGTCGAGGCGCCATTGCAGGCCCGGAACCACGGGTGCCGCCTCGAACACTACGCGCTGCCGGCCCGCGGGCACGTCGGGATCGAGGGCGATCACCGTGGCCGGCGACGGATAGCGGATGCGCGGCGTGGTCCCGGTGCCGCTGCCGCTGCCGCGCACCACCGTCATCTCGGTGCCGCGCAGGAACCACTCGTCGCGTTCGGCCTCGACCGGCGGGTCGAAGCTCACGGCCGCGCGCACGAGGCCCGGCGGCGCGGCAGCGTTGGCCGGCGCCTCGGCGGCGTGCAGGAAATGGATGACGTCGCGCCAGATCGGCGCCGCGCCGGTCACGCCCGAGACGTCGCGCATCGGCGCTCCCGAAAAATTGCCGACCCACACGCCGACCGTGTAGCGGGTGGTGAAGCCCACGCACCAGTTGTCGCGCATGTCCTTGCTGGTGCCGGTCTTCACCGCGCTGCGCACGCGCGTGGCGAGCGGGTTTTCGAGGCCGAAGGCGAGCGCGCGCGCGCCGCGGTCGGCGAGGATGTCGGTGACGACGAAGCTCGCGGGGCCGCCGAACACCTGCCGCTGCTCGCCGGGCGCTGCCGACGGGATCACGCGCGTCGGCCCATGGACGCCGCGGTTGGCGAGCGCGCGATAGGCGTTGGTCAGCGCGAGCAGCGTGACGTCGGCGCCGCCCAGCGCCAGCGACGCGCCGTAGTGCTCGCCGGCTTCCGTCAGCGTGTCGAAGCCGAGCCGGACGAGCGTGTCGTGGAAGCGGTCGAGGCCGGTGAGCGAGAGCGTGCGCACCGCCGGGATGTTGAGCGAATTGCCGAGTGCGGTGCGCACGCTCACCAGCCCGTGGAAATCGCGGTCGTAGTTCTGCGGCGCGTAAAGTCCGCGCGCCGTGGCGATCGCCATCGGGCTGTCGTCGACGAGCGAGGCGGCGGTGAGGAGCCGCGCGTCGAGGGCCAGCGCGTAGAGGAAGGGCTTCAACGTCGAGCCGGCCTGGCGCGGCGCCGTCACGCCGTCGACGCGGGCGGCGGCGGAGCGTTCGCCGCTGCTGCCGACGTAGGCGAGCACGTCTCCGCTCGCGTTGTCGAGCACGAGCACGGCGCCGTCCTCGACGCCTCGCTCCGCCAGTTCGGCGAGATGGCCGGCGAGCGCCTCGATCGCCTGCCGCTGCACGCCGGCATCGAGCGTGGTGCGCAGCCGCTCGCCCGGCCGCGCCGGCAGCTTCGCGGCGAGGTGGGGGACCATGTTCCAGCGCGGCGCGATCCGGTACCGGCCGGTGAGCGCAGCGCCGGCCAACGCGCGGATTTCGGCGCAGGGCGCGGCTGGCGACGCCTGCGCGGCCACGCCGCAGGCCCGCTCGCCGACGACGGCGGCGGGCGCATTGGGCCCGCGCAGCAGCGCGACGATCAGCGCGGCTTCGCGCGCGTCCAGGCCGGCCGGTGTCTTGCCGAACAGGCCGCGCGCAGCGGCATCGAGCCCCTGCAGTTCGCCGCGGTAGGTCGCGAGGTTGAGATACGCCTCGAGGATCTCGGCCTTGGACCACGTACGCTCCAACGCCAGCGCCGTCTGCGCCTGGTCCCACTTCTGCGCCACGGTGCGCGCCGCGCCACGGGTGGCGAGCGCGGGGTCGAGCAGGCCGGCGAGCTGCATCGTCAGCGTCGAGCCGCCGCGGACCCGGCGGCCGTCGAGCGTGCGCCACACGCTGTCCCAGGCCGCCGCCGCCATGCCCTGCCAATCGACGCCGCGGTGCTCGAGGAAGCGCTTGTCTTCCGCGGCGATCAGCGCACCGGAAAAGGCCGGTGACACGTCGGCCAGCGCAATCCAGTCGAGCCGCCGCACGCGGGCGTCGGCGCGCACGTCCGACAGCGGCACGTTGTTGCGATCGACGATCAGCGCCTCCGACGAGACCCAGGCGGACTTCACGTCGGCGAACGCGGGCAGTGCCGCCGTTGCCGGCGCCGCCATCATCGCAACGATGACGACGATTGCGTAGCCCGGTTTGCGCGAACGCGCAACCCGGGGCCGTCCTCCGCGCGGAGGTCTACCCGGGTTTCGCTGGCGCTCAACCCGGGCTACGCATCCGGCCACCCATTCGGCCACGCACCGCTTCATGGCTGCACCACCCAGTCCGCGTTCGGCAGTTCGCCGAACATCTCCGGCGCGTACATCGCCTCGACCCGCGCCGGCGGCAGATGGAAGGCGCCGGGATTGTTGAGGCGCACCGTGTACTCGACGACGAAGCCGCCTTTCGGCACGTAGCGGTAATAGGCGCGGAAGCCCT